>Ga0136553_1000012_pt1 | contig 65517 bp, 48 predicted proteins | sample AntRauTorckE5430_FD_101384 | JGI IMG/M metagenome (GOLD analysis project Ga0136553, IMG submission 101384) | Saline lake microbial communities from Rauer Islands, Antarctica - Metagenome Torckler E5 #430 | ecosystem: Environmental > Aquatic > Non-marine Saline and Alkaline > Saline | place... | reverse complement strand
CTAACAAAATCCCCAGCAAAACCCATCCACTCCATCAAACTTTAATTGCGTGTTTGACCAATATTACGCGATTCCTCCAACGGGCGAGTTGCGTGTCTACAAGAAATACCCGGCAAACACGCAACTCAATCCAACCGGTCCAAAAGACTAACCACCCGCTGTTTTTCGGTCGTAGAGACATGCGCATAAATCTCCGTAGTCGTACTACTCGCATGGCCCAGCAACACCTGGATGTGCCGCAGCGCTGTACCGGCCTCCAACAAGTGGGTAGCATAACTATGCCGCAGGGTGAGGGGCAATAGCGGCTTATTAATCGTTCTTTACACGTACACTTACGCTTAGACACGATTACAGACGGGTGGCTACATCAAAATTCACCCACTAATGAGCACGATCAAACCAAACCCCCACTAAAAAGCGTTCCAACTATCAAACAATCCACTCCGAATGAAATTTATACTGATACTAAGCTTTTTCACCCTTACTTCTACCCTCCTCACCGCCCAGCTCGTCGGCGAAACAGAAAATGGCCTGGCCAGTTACTACAGCAACGAGTACGAGGGCGCCAAGACGGCTTACGGAGACATTTACAATAAGGCCGACCTGGTTGCTGCCCACCGGCTTTATCCTTTCAACAGCGTAGTCCTCGTCCGCAATGCGGAGAATGGCAAGTCGGTTACCGTGCGGATTATTGACAAGGGGCCTTTCATTAAAGGTCGGATCATCGAGCTCAGCGAGCGGGCCGCGGCCAACCTAGGCATGATCGGCAAAGAAACCGTTCGGGTAGAGCTTACCCTGATCTCCACACCAGACCAACTCGCTCAACCCGGACGCACCGCCGCCCAGGCCGAAGAAGAAAAGCGCCGCATCAACGCGACACTGGAAGAGACGAACCGCGCCGGTTCCACCCCGCCTCCCACGCTCGCGACGGAGCCGAGCCCGAAGACCGCCGAGCAGACCACCACTGCTCCTAAAACTTACTCTGCACCTGCGGCCGCGCCCCAAAAACCCGTCGAACAAGTAACCGCGCCCACACCAACCGTGACGGTAAGCGAGGCCACCGCAGTAGTGAAGGCCACGGCGGTAAGCAGTAAGGAAATAGTGCGCGAGGCCGGATTCAACGCCGGTACTTACAAAATAGAATTGTCAAAACCCACCGCCGGCACCTTCGGCGTGCAGGTAGGCAGCTTCAATGACCTCGAGAGCGCCATGGTAAAAATCACCGAACTGCAGGCCAAATGGTTCGACAACATCATGCTAGAAAAAGTAAGCACCGGCGCCGCAGCCGTCTATAAAGTGATCCTCGGCCCCGGCGATATGCCCGACGGGTTCGCCACCCATAAAAGTGCCGCTCACTATGCTTCGGACCTCAAGGCGCGGTATAAGATTGCCGGCTTTATCGTCGTGATTAAGTAGGGGCTATCCTGCTGTCGGGCAACATGGGGTAAAAACGCAACGGCAAACGTGGCCCAGTACGGGCGACCGACGGTAGTATAGGAACTAGAAGCTAGAAACTAGGGAGCTAGCTTCTAGTTTCTAGTTTCTAATTCCTTAGTTCACTAGTTTCTAGTTCCCTAGCTTCTAGCTCCTAATTCCCTAGTTCCTAGTTCCCTAGCTTCTAGTTCACTAACTTCTAGCTCCTAATTCCCTACTTCCTAGTTCCCACCTTCCCGTTCGCATAAGCAAACCGCAACTCGCTCATATCCGCCGCCACCACTTCAAAAGAAGTAGGCCCGTCGCTAAAGCGCACCTCCGTCTCCTTGCCTTTGCCCTGCAGGTTGATGAAACAGATCTCAAACATCTTATGGTTGTCGGCTTTAGTGACTCCCTTCAGGCCGGAGTCGGTCCAGAGAGTAGAAACGACGCCCCGATCAGCGAAGCGGACGCCGAAATTATTCGGTCCGTAGCCGGGCAGGCCGGTGGCACGGATCGATTGGTACTCCAGGGCCGCACTGTCAAACCGCACCGTGTACTGCAGGCCGATCAGGTTCTTGAAGCCGGAAGCTTCTATGGGCAAGCAGACCAGTTCACCCTTCTTGGCTTTAGCGTCACCCATCCGCATCACCAGCGCGGCGGAGCGGTTGTCTGCTTGGTCTGATTCCTGGCGCAGCGGCGTACGGGGGTTCACCTTGCCCACCACGGCATCTCCTTTTTGCGGGGCGTTGGTGGCCGTGCTGTTGCAACTGAAAATAGCCATTAGCAGGCTGAACGATACCAGGTATTTCATCATTTCGAATGAGACTTTAATGAGCGGTAAAGGTAGTTGCAACGCGGACCAAATTTGAGTTCGGGGCAAACTTCGGTGATTTACCCTACTTTTAGCCTCGTAAAGAACGGGAAATAAAGAAGACCTTAGCAGTTTATACCAATACAAACCAACACCATGAAAAAAATACTCATCCCCGCCCTGCTGATGGCCCTGGCCGTTACCGCCTGCGTACCTAAAGACCAGTACGCCGCACTGGAAACGGAGCGCAATTATTACCGCAACCAATCTACCCTTGCCGATAGCCTCAACGATCAACGCGCCATCTCTTCTTACGACGAAGTGGACCCACTGGGCAACGACCTCAACCGCCGCATCCGCCAGGTGGAATCCCTCACGGCCACCAACCTCGCACTTAACCGGAGTTACCAGTCGCTACAGCTGCGCTACGAAGAATTACTCGGCCAAAGCCAGCAGCTGCTGAATACCCGCGGCGACCAAGTCAGTGATCTGCAGCAAAGCCTGGCCGAACGCACGATGGTCATCAGCCAGCAAGAGGACGAACTTCGGCAACTCGAAACGACCCTCACGGCGCGGGAAGAGGCCATCACCCGCGTTGAGTCCGACTACCAGTCGGCCGGTAACGCCCCCGGAACGTACACCTACGGGCAGTCAACCCCGCAGGCCTACGGCAGTAACGCCACCCGCCCCGCCCTTTCCGCCGATCAGAATTCGGCGCTGCGGATCAACGAAATCCAGAGTGATTTGAGCCAGATCCTAGCGCGCTACCCCGTATCCGCCCAGAAGATGGAAGTGGAAGGATCGAATAAGCTCCGCCTCACCCTCGGCGAGTCGCTACTTTATTCCGATGGCTTCTCCATCAGCCCTGCGGGGCAGAGCCTGCTGCGTAGCATCGCCAGTGTTTTGCGCACCCAGGCTTCTTCCCAATTGCTCGTGGTCGGCCATGCTGACAACAGCGACGGCAACGCCCTGCACGCTTACGAAGACAGCTCCGATAAGGCGATCAACGTAGCTACGCAGTTCATTAATTTCGGCATTTCCCCGCGCAAAATTACCGTAGCGGGTAAGGGGTTTTACGACCCGGTCACCAACGGCATCACGCAGGCAGACCTACAGAAAAACCGGCGGACAGAGCTGTTAATTGCCGTCTTTGAGTACTAAATATTACTTTCCTACAGGTCTCTTTTTACGGCGCGGACGCGGGTGCAAAGAGAGGTTTTAAAGAGCAGAGGTCAGGAGCCTGAAATCAAAACACGATGATTTCCTGATTCCTGACCTCTGGCTACTAAATTCTGATTCCTAAGTTTCTGACCTCTGATTTCTAAAAAACAAACACCCCGTGAAACTCACCTTTCTACTACTAACCATAACCACCTTATCCATCTTCCTAACCACCGCCTGCGACCCCGCCGCCATCCTCGGGCCCCAGGCCAACCAGGCGGATAAGTACGACCTGCGCGTCCGCTACCACCGTGGCAGTTGCTACGGCCGTTGCGAAGTGTACACCCTCAACGTCTACGACAACGGACTGCTCACCTTCGAAGGCGAACGCTTCACCGACCGCCCCGGCACCTGGGAAAAAAGCATCGACCGCCGCCGCGTAACGAGCCTGCTCGACAGCTTCGCCGAATCCGACATCGCCAACTACCCGGCCAACTTCCGCAGCCAGATCGCCGACGCCGCCACCATCGAAGTCACCTACTACGACGACGACGGTAAGGCGTACGAAACCTCCTTCAAAGACTTCGCGCCCGCCGAGCTCGAACTACTCAGCAACAAGCTCCACGACCTGGCCCACTTACCGAATTACCGCCTCGTATCCGACACCATCGTCGGCAGCAACGCCCGCTCCGTAGGCGAACAGGAACGCGAGGAAATCATCGTTCAGTTAAACGAAGGCATCACCGCCAAAACCTGGGTCATCGCCTACGGAAAACAGAACGTCCAGATCAAAAACCGCATCTCCCCCCGCAGCCCCTACTACATCATCACCGCCGACCCCAACCTTATGGGCGCGGAGGAACTGCTCAACTTTTTGCGGCAGGATAAATATGTTGTCTCTGCGCAGATGAATAATGCGGTCAGGCCGAGGTAAACACTGCCCCGGTCGAGCTCTTAGAAACGTCGGTTTAATAACTGTCCGATTTGCGGCCTAGCGCTTTTGTTCCTACGTTCTCAAAAAATCCTTTGCTACGGAAACTATTTTTTATGAGCGTAGGGGCAAAATGAGACGGCCGAAAAGCGATATTTATTGAATTGACGTTCCTTAACAAGCCATTGACAGCTTCCCTAAACCACCCTCCCCCAACGCGTAGTACCTTCGCACTCACAAATAAAAAGGTATTCCGCTATGACGCTAACAGATATCCTCTTCATCATTACCGCCGCCACCATCGTGCTCACCGGCGTAACTTATTACTGGCTCAAGCATAAGGACAGTATGCTCATCAGTTTCCTGCAGAACTGGACCGGCGTGCTTTTCCTCTTCTCCGGCTACGTGAAGGCCGTCGATCCCCTGGGAACGGCGTACAAGATGGAGCAGTACTTCGCGGAGTTCGAATCCACCTTCGCCGATTCGGCCATGAGTTTCCTGGCACCAATGTTCCCCTTTATGGCGGAGTACGCAATTGGGTTCTCCATCTTCATGATCGTACTGGAAATCATTCTCGGCCTGGCCCTAATCATTGGCTTCCAACCGAAGCTTACCAGTTGGCTCTTCTTCCTGATCGTCGTGTTCTTCACCGTGCTGACCGGCTTTACCTTCATGACCGGCTACGTACCCTCCGGCGTGAACTTCTTCTCCTTCGGCGAGTGGGGTGAATTTGCGGAGACCAACATGAAGGTCACCGACTGTGGCTGCTTCGGCGATTTCATCAAACTAGAACCCTTCACCAGCTTCCTGAAGGACGTTGCGCTGATGGTTCCCGCCTTTCTCTTCGTCTTCTTCAGCCGGATGATGCACCAGTTGGGAACTAAGGATACCTTCATTACTTCCGCCATCCTCACCTTCCCCGTAGGTACACTCATGGGCTCCACCATTCCTGTGGTTACTGCTTTTGCCCATGGCATCAGCTTCCGTTTGCTCGGAAACATGAAAGCGCCCAGTGCACGAACCGCCGCCATCGCCATCCTTACCGTCGGTACCCTGGTCTACTGCATGAACAACTACGTCTGGGACATCCCCGCGCAGGATTTCCGCCCCTTCAAAGTGAATACCGACGTCGACGCGGTAAAGCAAGCCGAAATGGAGGCTGCTTCCTCCGTAACGACCCTCGGCTACAAACTAGTCAACAAGGCCGATGGCACCGTTAAGGAACTGACCACGGCCGAGTTCCTCAAGGTCTACAAGGAATACCCTGAAACCGACTGGGAATACAACCAGATTGTCTCCAAACCAGCCATCAAGCCGTCCAAGATCAGCGACTTCGAGATGCAGGATGTTACCGGAGACGATCCCATCCCCGCACTACTCGAAGACAAAGGCTACACCTTCCTCGTAGTAGCCTTTAAACTCAAGGGCGACAAAGGAAACTGGAAACCAGGCTACGTTGCCGACTGGACCGAAGACATCCAACCCGTAATGAACGACGCCCAGGCCGCCGGACACAAGGTCTTCGCCCTCACCAAATTCAACGACGAAACTACCGTCGCCGACTTTGCCAAAACCGCCGGCATCACCTACCCCTTCTGGTACGGAGACGACATCATGCTCAAGACCATCATCCGCTCCAACCCCGGCGTTGTGCTGATGAAGGACGGAGTCATTCTTGGGAAATGGCACCACTCTCAGCTGCCCGCTTTTGGAGAGATTGTAGAAGTTAAAAACTAGAAGCTGTACTACTATTGGCCACTTGGGGTGAAATGTGTTCGCGCTAGCGAATACGGCCCTCCCACCGGTCGCTCGTACAGGCAAGCGTTTTCACCTCGTGTTCCCAACGGTAGTATAGAGAGCTAAAATCAGAAGCTAGGGTGCTAGAAACTAGGAGCTAAGAACTAATTCTCTAGCTCCTAATTTCTAACTCCTAGTTTCTAGTTTGTAGTTTCTAGCACCTAACTCCTAACTTTTTCGTTGCTTTGCACCCGAAACCACGCCTTCACCGTGGATTCACATTGAAAACCCGTCCCGTTTATGCTCAGTCGTCGCAACGTTCGCATCAAAATAATGCAGGTCCTCTACGCTGGTCAGCGGCAGGAGATCGTCAGCCCTAAGGCCTACGATTCGCTCCTTATGGGCTTCGTACGTACCTCTTTCCAGCTGTACCTGCTCAACCTACTCATCATTCAGCGGGTGTGTGAGTACTCTAAGCACGACATCGCTACGCGGCGGGCGAAGCTCCGCCCTACCGCGCAGGACAAAGTCTTCAAGGCTATTCTCGCCCACAACCCGTCCGTGCAATCCATGTCCGACAATATCGAGCTCTCCCGCAAGTACGACGAGTACGGTGTGCGCCGCATGATCGACGGCGACCAGGTACAATCGCTCTACCGCGATTTTATCCAAACCGTAGATTTTAAAAACTACCTCTCCGAAGACGACATGGGCCAGGAACCCAGCATCGCCATCCTGCTCAAGCTCTACAAATGGCTCCAGAGCCACGATCTCTTCCTCAACATGGTGGAAGACCACTTCCCGCTCTGGAAAGAAGACAAGAGCCTCATCGTCGGAGCCATCAAGAAAACCATCAAGGCTGCTCCTCTCGAGCAAAATTTCTACGAAGCCTACGAAGCGCAAGGAGAATCCATCGTAGAATTTGGTCGGCCGTTGCTAAAGTTTGTCGTCGAAGCCGACGAGCAGTTGCTCACCCGCATCAAGACCGTCCTCCAGAATTGGGACGCCGACCGGGTGGCCATCATCGATATGATCCTCATCAAGATGGCCATGGGCGAGTTCCTCCAGTTTTCCAAGATCGCCCCCGAGGTGACCATGAACGAGTACGTTGACATCTCCAAAGTTTACTCTACCGACAAAAGCCGGGAATTTGTAAACGGTGTTTTGGACAACCTGCTGAAGGCACTCCGTAAGGATGGCCTCGTTTAAGCTGGTCGATGCACACTTCCGTGTGCATCGACCAGTTTACTTCTACAGCGACGCTACCAAGGCGTGCAAATCAGCCTTCTCCGGCATCCGCCCGGCGTTCATCAGTTCGCCAATGGCGGCAACGTCTTTATCGCGCTTGACGCCGAGGGCCGCTTGGCAATGATCGCCCTTGAGGTAGAAAGCAATGAACGGGCCTTCGCCGGGAGTACCGTCAAAAACAATGTCGTCGTAATCGGTGGCATGGCCGACGCAGCGGATGTTAGTTCCCTGCTGGTTGCTCCAGAAAAACGGTACCATCGTATAGGGCTCACCGCCTCCGGCCATGTTCCTACCCGCAACCTTACCCTGCTGGGCAGCCACCTTCCAGTGCTCGATGCGGACGGAGCCTTCGCGGTCCGGGTAGTGAGCAATGTCACCGGCGGCCCAAACGCTACCGACCTTGGCTTCGAGGTGGTTATTTACGTCCAGACCACCGTCTTTCGCAGCGGCCAGGCCCGTCAGGTAGCTGGTTTCAGGCACGACGCCGATACCAACCACTACAACCTCAGCGCTAATTTTATCGCCATTGTCCAGCTCAACACCCGTTACTTTCCGGTCGCCGATGATCTCTTTAACCTTGCGGCCTAGGCGAAATTTCACCCCACTCTCTTCGTGCAGGCTTTGTACCCAGTCGCCTATTTTCTTGCCGAAAGGACCTTTGAACAGCGTTTCCTCCGGAGCGACAACCGTGATATCGCCCCCCTGCTTACCCAGGCTCATGGCGGCTTCTAACCCGATAAAACTACCGCCGATAATGACGACTTTAGTTCCCTTGCTTACCTTTTCCCGGACAACTTCAGCATCGGAGGCCCGGCGCATCAGGTGAACATCATGGAGCGCACTACCCGGTAGGTCGAGTTGTCGGGGGGTACCACCGGTGGCAAGCAGCACTTTATTATAGGTGAGTACGTCGCCACCAAGAATGGTGATCGTTTTATTCTCCACATTGACTTCCGAGACGACGGTGCTCGCGCGCAAGTCCACCCCCTGCTCGGCGTAGTATTCATCGGGGCGGACGGATAAATCAGCGGCGTCTTTACCGCCGTCCAGCAATGCTTTGCTTACGTGCGTCCGGTCGTATGGCGGCAAGTCCTCACGGGTTAGCAACACGATGGAACTTTTTTGGTCCAGCTCCCGGATACCGTCCACAGCATTTGCAGCAGCGATTCCTCCCCCTACAATTGCGTAATCGTAATGGGTGTGGGGATCAGGCGCGGCCGCAGGTGCAGCGGAAGGTTCTGAGGCAACGCTCGGAGCATCAAACAGGTGTATAGCGCCATCTTTAACCTCCACCTTGAAGGTAGTAAGCCCGTCCATTCCCGGAGCTTCGAGTTGTTTGCCGTCGCGAACATCGAAACAAGCATGGTGAAACGGGCAGCGCAGCCGGTAGCCACACAGAGCTGCGTTTTCCAGCGGCAGCCCGAAGTGGCTGCATTTCGATTCTACGGCGTACACCGTACCTTCTACATTGGTGAGCAGCACCTTAGTTCCGGCGTGTTCGAGTTGGTGGGTGTGGCCTGCGGGCAGTTGGGCGAAGGGTAGGACTTTGGTCATTGTAGTTTATTGTAAAAGTGTACTACTACAAGTCCAAATTCTTACGAATGGTTCAGCATCCTATTTAATGTTCAGGTCATTACTACTGCTCAACCGAGATCAACGGCCACCCACCTTGATTACTTTTGTAGGTTCGTGCCCCTCCACTTCAAGCGTGTAAACATCGGGATATTGGTCCACCAAACTGACCCGCCCATCACCAAGCAGCCCCCGGTAAATCACCGGCCCAAGGACGTTGCGAATTTTCAAGGTTTGCTCCGGATAATACGGCCCCGTTAATTGAAGGAATTCTCGCAGCGGACTGGGATAAGCACAAATCGCTTCCCCAGTAGCCATCCTACCAGTGGCGGTATTCGAAAAGGAATACTGCCCATCAAAATCCACCTGTCGGATGCGGTAATAGTTATCCCTCGTCGCCGAATTCTGATTGCTTAAAGCAGCTATTAAACTGGCCGTCCTTAAGGACGACGGGATTACCCGTGTAAAGCCATACTTACCCTCCAACAACCTGCTGAACAAAAGGACTGAGCCCAACCCCAGCAACCTGCGCCTCAGCCTCTACCCGGTATTCAGACTCAGCGTTACGGGTCTTCTTTGCTACCCAGGCCAGGCCTTTGAAAAAGATGTTTTTATTGCCAAATTCTTCAACGTCCGACGGCATCGGTTCAAAGGGTAAAGAGAAAGGTATTTCAACGATCTCTCCTTCGGCGGGGACGATAATTTGGTCGCGGATGATCAGTTCACCCAATGAATATTCATCAACGAGTTGTTCGGCATCGCGGCCACGGGTGTATTTCTCGATCAGCACCAGCCGGAGACCGGAGACCGTTTGCTCGTTCTTGCTGTACATCCGGACCTTACCTTCTAGCGTTCCCTGGTCAACGGAGAATTTTTCGGACAGTTCGAGCTCAAGCTTGATGCCTTCAATACCGAGCCATTGTTTCATTTTTCCTAACATAGGATGGAAGTTAATACGTTGTGTACTTTCGCAGCGTTAATACTCGACGAACAATGTCGAGCCTTCGATGGTTGGATTTTTAGACCGTTAGGCGAAGAACTTTTGACTCCTAGGTTACCAAGACTTCTCCACCCGTGCTATACCTTACGCTTATCCCGTAAAGATTATCCTACGGTAACCCGGGTAATCGAACTGCCTTCCTTTTAGGCTGCGGCGCGAAGCGCCGCCTCGGCAAACGAAATAGCCTAAAGCCAAAGAACCAAGACCTTCAGATGCAACTAATAGACAACGAACAAGTAAGAAACCTCGGCAACTTCGATCTCCTGGCCCGCCAGGTAGTGGAAGGCTTCATCATCGGCCTCCACAAAAGCCCCTTCCACGGCTTCAGTGTTGAGTTCGCAGAACACCGCATCTATAACCCCGGTGAACCAACAAAAAACATCGACTGGAAGGTGTTCGCTCGTACGAATAAAATGTACTCTAAACGCTACGAAGAAGAAACCAACCTTAGGTGCCAGATCGTGATCGATACGAGCTCGTCCATGTTCTTCCCGGAGGTGACCAAGACTTCGGAAGACTTCGTCAACAAGATCAGGTTCAGCGCCCTCGCCGCCGCCAGCCTGATGAACCTGCTGAAGAAACAACGCGATGCCTTCGGCCTGAGCTTCTTCGATGAAGCGGTGACCCTGCACACCAGACCAAAATCAAGCACGACCCATTACCGCCTGCTGCTCAACCACCTCCAAAACCTGGCCGACACCCCTACCCGCGACGTTAAAACAGGAACAGCCAACTCCCTTCACCAGATCGCCGACAGCATCCACCGCCGGTCTTTAGTGGTGATTTTCAGCGATATGTTCGACAATACGGAAAAAGAAGAAGACCTCTTCAGCGCACTACAGCACCTGAAGCACGCCAAGCACGAGGTCGTCCTTTTTCATACCGTCGACAAGAAGAAAGAGATCGATTTTGAGTTCGAAAACCGCCCTTACGAGTTCATCGACATGGAATCCGGAGACCGGGTAAAACTTCAACCTAATCAGGTCAAAGAATACTACGTAGAACAGGTCGTAGCCTATAAAGAACGGCTACGGCTGAAGTGCCTCCAGTACAATATCGACTACGTGGAAGCCGACATCAACAACGGTTTCCGTGCCGTGCTGCAGGCGTACTTGGTTAAGCGTAACCGGATGGGATGATTCTAGAAACTTGAAATTAGAAACTAGAAATTAGGGCTTCAGAAAGTGCCCCGGCTTACGCTGAAATTGTTGCAGAATTAGGCGCGGCCGCAGGTGCAAAAGAAGCTTTTAAAAGCAAGGGACTAGTGGCCTGTTCCCTGCTCTTAAAAGCCTTCTTTGCTCCTGCGGCCGCGCCCTTATGATCGGTATTGTTAAGCGCTCTGCACTACTGCACGATCACCCGTTTAACGAATCGGCTCCCCTCCGTGATCACCTCGACGAAGTAAATGCCAGCCTCAAGAATAGGTAGATTAATCACGGTAGAAGTCTGACCAGACGTTTGGTGAAGCAGCTCACGCCCCGTCAGGGAAAGAAGACGTAAAGTGCTGTTTCCCCCATCGTTCAACAGAGTTACCGTAATCTCATTTCCGACTACAGGGTTAGGATGAACAGCTACTGCCTGAGTTGCGCTATTCGGTGCGGACGATCCGCTAACGGACGAGCTTAACGGCTGAACCTGGCTACCAGCGTCCGCAGCTTCTTCTTCTATAAATCCGTCCAGGCTAGTGAGCCCGTCTACCTCCGTGACTCCGCCCAGGCAGCCACACTCCTCGGTGATGACGTCATCGCCAGTATCCGGATTGCCATCATCGCAGGCCTGACCGATCTGTGTTTCATCCGAACCATCATCGCAAAGGCGTAAAAAGTCGCCCTTCCAGGTCATTTTATCGTTACCGCCGAAGAGGATTCGACTCCGGCCACACAGTGCCCTAAGGTCAGTCGGGAAACACCCTTCCAACTTGTTGTTGGTGAGGTTCAGTGTGATGAGGTTGGGAAAACCGCCTAGCCCCTCGGGCATCGCACCGGTAAGCTGGTTGTCTTCCAGCATGACGATCCGAAGCTGGGTAAGCCCAGAAATACCCGAAGGGACGACGCCGGTAAGCTGGTTTTCGCTTAGTCTCAGGTACTCCAGATTCGGCTGGTTACCCAGGGTTGCAGGAATGGGTCCGGTGAGTTGGTTACGGCTGAGGTTGATGTCCGTAAGCGAAGGCATACTAAACAGGCCGGCCGGGATGGTGCCTCCAATTTGGTTGCGGCCGAGGCTAAGCAGTTCGAGCTTGTCGAGTCCGGTAATCGCTGCGGGTAACGTACCGGTCAGGCCTCTATCACGCAAGATGATACTGATTACGCGGTTGTCGGCATCACAACTTACGCCGGCCCAGCCGCAGGGCGCGCAGTCGAAGAACCAGCCGGAGTTGTCCGTCCAGTCGTCACCGTTGGTGGCGTCGTAAAGACTTGCAAGAGCGGGAACATCAGGGTGGGTACACTGAGCTGCCAGAGGTGCTGAAAAACCAGAAATGAAAAAGAAAGCATAAATCGCCGTGCGATTAGACAAGAGAGTTAGCATGATAAGATATATTAATGGGTTATACGAGAGATCTGTTTTACGCTGGCTTGGCTGGTCTGAATCTGACCTTGAAAGTAGAATTCAAGTTCGCGGCTCAGTGCGCTACACCAGTTAGACACCAATTTTGGCTTGTACCGCTAAGGGTAATTCTGTTTTCTTAGAAAACTAGAGGGTTCAGGCTGCCAGCTTGCAAAAGGCAGATTAAGGTTGGGTAATTAAAGTTTATACCAGATAGACCACTGTAGGCGACCAAATTGTTGGTCTTGCGGAAAATATTATTTTTTCGAAAAAATATGCAGCAGGGTGATTGTTCGTGCCTAGGAAAATCTCACAAATAAACTACTGGTTTCACCACGTAACTAGTACACAAAAAGGCGACTATATTGCTGTCAGGCACATAAGATAAAAACGTAGTGGCAAACAGTAGTGGCAAACGTAGCCCAGTACGGGCGACCGCAAGGGGTCGCCCCTACTGGCCTTGCTTGAAAAAGGCCGCGCTCGCTTCGCGCGCACAAAATCACCTCCTGTGACCAACGGTAGTATGGCTGCTTAACCACACCATACATCGCGCACATACTTAGGGGCGCCGTACAAATCGCCTACGGTGCTCTTTAGAGTTCTTCGGTGAGTACCCCGACGCAAGTCCGGATGCCTTCCAGATAATTGCCCAACCTTAAGTTCTCGTTGGCAGCGTGGATATTATTGTCCGGATTAGGGATGCGAACCGAAACGGCGGGCAAACCAAGCGCTTTGATGAAAGGGGAGATCGGCTGAGATCCTCCGGTAGTCCTCATATTCACGGGACGAGCATCGAAAGTCCTGATCAGCGCCCGGTTGAGCCAGTGCCCAATGTCAGAATCGAAAGGGGTACGGTAGGCGGCGTACTTCATCTTACCGTATAAAGCAGCTATTTTATCGTGCTTACGGCGTTCTGCTTCGGTTGGCTCCTCGTCCACTAGGTGGTAACCAGAATTCTCGACATAATCTCTGAGTAGTTTCAGCAAGCGTACACCATCACTTTCCGGGACAAGCCGAATATCGATCATGGCAATGGCTTCGTCCGGAATGATGGTACGGGCCGCTCCGCCGACGTAGGCGGCCTTCAGTCCACGGACGTTTAGCGTTGGGTAGGCAAGTGCTTCTTGGTAGGTCCCTCCTACCTGCTCCGGACGGGCGATGCCGATACGAGCGGCGATGGAGTCGCTGTTTTCGGGTACGGCGTTCATGGCTTTCTTTTCCGCTTCGGAAAGCGAAATACCGTCGTACCAGCCGGGGATCAGAACCCGGCCGTCGTCGTCTTTCATTCCAGCCAGTAGTTTGCTGAGGCGGAAAACCGGATTAGGGACGAAGTTGCCGTACTGCCCACTGTGCATAGGCTGACGTGGGCCGAAGACGCGGAGCGTGGTGGTCGCGATGCCCCGGGCGCCGAAAGTCAGTGTTGGCAGGTTGGATACGTGGCGGGTACCATCCATGACGACGAGCCGGTCGGCGGCAAGCTTATTTTTATTTGTCCGCACCAGTTCGGGGAGCTGGGGGCTGCTCATCTCCTCCTGAAAGTCGAGGATAAGTTTCACGTTGTAGGCTGGCGTCACTCCTTCACCATTAAGGATGGCAAATGCGTTGAGTAGAGAAAGGGCCGGGCCTTTGGAGTCGGAGGTGCTGCGGCCGAAAAGACGGTTTTCAGGCCCGAGGTCGGTATCCTCCACTTCCTGCCACTCTCCGTTCGAATTTTTATGTTTCAGCGTTACCGTAAAGGGATCTATCTGGTCCCATTCGCTAACATCCACCGGCTGGCCGTCGATCTGAAGATAGAACAGCACCGTTTTGCGGTCGGGATGGTAAATACGCTGCGCCAGAACAAAAGGTACATCGTTGATGCGGATTACTTCCGTAGCCAACCCCAACCTTTCGAGGTAGGGCGTAACCCAGTCGATATTCGCCTGGATTTGTTCGGGAAAGTGACCGTCGTTGGGTACTGCGACGAACTCCCGCAGTTGCTTCACTGCCAGAGGAAATTGCCGGGTACTGGCCACTTCGATTTCGGTGGAGGTAGTGAGTTGGGCCTGAAGTAAGGTTGGAAAACCGATCAGCGCAAGGAGGAATATGGGAAGGAGACGGAGCATGGCCGTAAATATAGCGTACAGACACATCGCACGCCTGAGTCCATCTAGCATTTAAGCGTTCGCTCCGCGAACGCAGCCCTCAACTAAAAGCAAAGTACGGGCAACCACAAGGGTCGTCTGCACTATTTTCAAGTTTCCCACTTCGGTGACCAGACATACTACGGCTAATCCGCTTGGTCCTGCTGCAGCAAGCGGTAGACAAAGTAAAAAACGGACACTACCAGAAGGATGATCACCGCAAGGACGATGTAAGCCTTGGCGTCGCCGTTACCGCCGAGAATTGGGGGAAATTTTAAGATCATATTTAACATGGTGCGAAGGTACGGACGCTAAATCTATCATTCTATCAATCTATCGTTTCTATCTTCGCCCCCATGCGCTTACCAAAGCTCAATTCTTGGCAATCCGGTACCCTGGTCTTCCTGGCCGCAGGCTTACTCTTCTCTCTCTACTTCAAAGGACTGATGTGGGAACCCAACCTCCATGCACCTACCTTCGGCGGGGACGGGCTCACCATTCATTACAACCTTCAGTACCACGCTACCTACGGAGAGGGTGTTTACCTCGAGTCCCAGTACTATCCGCATCAGGAAAGTGTGTTCATGACCGACGCTCAGGCGTTGGCGGCGGTGGTCCTTGCCGGCCTACGTCCGGTATTCCCACACATCGGACAGTACGCCACGGGGATTTCCAATGTCCTAATTTTCTGGAGTTCTCCGCTGGCTGCTTTGCTGTTGTTCCTGATTTTTCGCAGGCTTGGGGTCCGCTGGTCCCTTTCTTTTCTATTCGGGTGCCTGATCGCGATGATGTCGCCGCAGATTATCCGACAACTGGGCGGGCAGTACACCCTTGGCTTCACCTTCTTACTTCCGCTCGTTGCCTGGTACCAACTTGCTTATGACGGTGGCAAAAGGTACTGGCTAAAGAGTATTTTGGTAGCACTGACCGTAATAATCATAGGCCTTAACAACCCTTACCTCTACGCCGTAGCTTCTGCATTATTAATGGGGGCGGCAGGTATGGGAATACTGCTCAAGCTTACTGGTCTCGTTCGTCTACCCTGGAACCAGTTACTGCAGTGGATCGGTGTGACCCTGGCCTCCACCGTAGTCATCGCCCTCACCCTCGCCGCTTTTGACCAGGTGGACGATCGGGTGGAAGTTCCCTTCGGTTTCTTCCACAACATTGCAGCCTGGGGCGGCATGCTCACCGATCAGGACACCTATTCCTACAGTTTCATCCGTGGGGTTATTCCCGGACTGGATACACCCCGGCGGGAAAACCAGATGTACCTCGGCCTGATTCCTATCCTGTTCGCCCTCGCCCTGCCGCTGATATTACTGGTGCCTAAAACTAGAAAGGCCGTTGGTCTTACGCAGGCTCCTACCCTACTGGTGCTCCTGGCCGGCACCCTGCCCGGTCTTCTCCTCGGCTTCGGACTGCCCTTCGTTTATTTTGAGGACTGGACTTACGATCACCTCGGTAGCCTGCTGCAGTTTCGCGCACCGGTTCGCTTTAGCTGGCCCTTATTCTACGTGCTGGCGATCGGAGCCGGGTTTGCCCTGAGCCAGCTTTACGAATACTTGGCGGGCACTAAAAAAGTATGGCTACTGGCCATTCCCCTCCTGCTGTGGAGCGTCGACGCTCACCAATTCCTGGCAGGACATACGGAGGGTAAGGCCGGGCCGAGTGCCTTCACCCCAAAGTCCCTTCAGGAGAAACGCGCTTTGGCCAAAGAACTGGGCATCGACACCACGGCCTTCTCCAGCATCTACCTGCTGCCAACCGAGCAGGGCTGGTCCGACAAAATCCACCAGGATGGTTCGTGGCGCAGCAACCACGATGGCTACAAACTCTCCCTTGCTACCGGGCTTCCGTTACTTAACGGCAAACTCTCCCGCGTAGGCCTTAGCCGGGTTCTACGCAGCTTGCAGGTCGTAAGCCACCCGCTGATTGAGAAACCGGCCCTTAAAGAACTACCAGCGGGTAAAAGCATCCTCCTACTCGCTTCTAACGAAAACGAGCTCGATCCGCGCGAAGCGGACCTGCTGGCGACCGGCGAAGTGCTTTTCTCCAACGAAAAGGTCGAACTCCGCAGGGTAAGTCCCGCCACCCTGCTCGCCCGAACCAGCGAAGCAATTTCTTTGGCCAAATCAGATACTGCTGCCTTCGCAAAGCCTGCAGCCCGCGCCGTATTCGAGAAAAACACAGAACACGCCTTCTTCGGCGACGGTAGCCGCAGCGTCTCTCCCGGCTGGACGACCTTCAAATTGCCCGTGCTTCAGGATTCGACCACCACTAATGAACTGGAACTAAGCTTCTGGATCTTCGCCGATAAAAGCCGCTTCGGTGGGCCCAAGTTCTACCTCCGGCAACTAGGCAAAGACGGCAAGCGCCTCTCCGAAGATAAATTCTGGACCAACGAAACCTTCGATGCGCAAAATGGATGGCTGCGGGTGGCGTTCCATTGCTCACCAGGTCCGGAAACGGCTGAGCTTGAGTTGGTGGGGCAGTATGAGTTTCCTTACTTTATTGATGAACTTTGGTTGCGGGAGGCTGGCGTGAACGTGGGAATTACCGGGCCTGATGGGCAGCGGATGTACAACAACTTTTTACTGCGCTAAGGAACGTCAATTCAATAACAGCCCCTCGCCCGTTATTCCTCCTCCTCATCAGAAACCAAACGGATCTCAGCATCAGGCAACGCCTCGCGCAGCATCGCCATCAACTCAGGGATGGTCGTTGCCTTTTCCAACTTCGCACCCACCAGGGCGACGGATACCTTGGAGAACGCCTCGTCGTAATCGCCAAAGCGCTCGCCCAGGAGTGTACGGTCTTCCGTATGGAAGTACTCGCCCTCGTCGTTAACTTCAAACTCGGAGAAATACTTGCCGAAGAGGTACTTCAAGATTTTACAGAGCACCACGTGGCCTTCTGCGCCGGCGAACTGCGTTTTGGTGAAACTATAGTGCGCCAGCATATCATCGCTCCAGTCGGTCAGGTCAGGGCGGAACAAGGCCATCGGCGAGAGCGTCCGACCGTCGGGGCCAAAGCAAAGCATGGTAGTTTCCGCTTTTTTGTGTGCCTGAAAAGAAACTCCCCGGGCCCGAAATTCGGAGGCGTTGTCATCAATTAGCTTTAGGTAGTCATCGGGAACACCCTCCAGAATATGGTCAAAGGTCTTGTATTCCCAACCGGCACTTTCGCAGATGTCGGTGACCTCGTCGATCAACTCGGGGATTCGTGCGGGAGAAGTTAGTTTACCGAAGTAGTGCAGGGTAAGACCCATAGTTGATGTATTGTGTAGCTGCTGTTTCATGGCTTGTAAGCGGAGGCTTCACCTCCCAGCCTCAAGCCTTTTATCAACACAATAATACGTGTTTTCCACGTTAAAAACAAATTTTGTTTTATTTTATCAATCCCCAACAATAGTCAACAAGCTATTGTCCAGAAAGCATTCTTTGCACCTGCGCCATCGCCCTGCTACGCTATCGCCCCGACGCTTAGGGACGCGAACAAAACCAGTTACGCAAGTTGGTTATAGTGGCGAATAGCCGCAAGGATAAGCTCCCCCTCCGCGGTAGCATTGACCCTGGCTTTTCCGGGAGCAGACAACAGCGTAAAATTGATACGGTGGTCCTCATTCTTCTTATCCTGCTGCATCAGTGCGAGCAGCTCGGGGAAGGCCTCTTCGGGTACGTTTTGATGGCCGTAGACGGCGAGGCAATAGTTGGAAATTTCCGTCAGGTCTTCTTCCGTAAGCTCATCCAGTTGGGTGCTCAGCCATGCTTCCATGATCATGCCGGCGGCGATGGCTTCGCCGTGGAAGAGCCGGTGGTCCGTCTCCAGCCAGTACGACTCGATGGCGTGGCCGATGGTATGGCCGAAATTGAGGGCTTTGCGCAAGCCTTTTTCGAAGGGGTCTTCGAGCACGATTTCCCGCTTGACGTTCACGCTGGCGGGGATAATCGTTTGCCAATCGACGGCGGTCAGATCGGTGATGGTTTTGAGCTGGTTCCACTGTTCCCGGTCAGCGATGAGGCCGTGCTTGATGATCTCGCCGTAGCCAGAGCGGACTTCGCGGGCCGGCAGCGTTTGCAGGAAAGCCGGGTCGATCCAGACGCCGATCGGGTCGTTGAAAACGCCGATGCTGTTCTTTACGTTGTTAAAGTCGATGCCGAGTTTGCCGCCTACGGAGCTGTCCACCATCGAGAGCAGGGTGGTCGGGATCTGAAGAAAGTCGATGCCGCGTTTGTAGGTAGAACTGACGAAGCCAGCCATGTCTTCCAGCACGCCACCGCCCAGACAGATGGCGCACCAGCGACGGCCTACTCCGGCGGAGAAGAGGTCTTCCCACATGTCCTGGCAGGTCTCCAGGTTCTTGTTCAGCTCTCCTTCGGGGACGACGATTACGGGAGTATCCTCCGGCAGAAATTCCTCGATGCGAGGCAGGCAGAGTTCGGCGGTGTTTTCGTCGGCAAAGAGTACCCAGCCAGCGTAGTTCTTTGCTTCAAGCCAGTTGAAGTTGGCTTGGGTTATCGGGCCTATTTGGATGTTGTATTTCTGGGCTACTGGGAAGGTCATTGGGCGAAGGTAAGGTGTAGCGGACTTACTGTCCTAAGCATGAATTCAAGACCTAAAGCCGCCCAGCGAGTACCCCAACCAACCGCTCCACCCGAACCGCCCCATCAGCATTAAAAACCTCAACAAAAAGCACGTACAACCCAGCCTTAGCCTTCCTTCCCTCATCATTACCCCCATCCCAACGAAGGGTGCCGGAGCCGCCTAACAATTCTGTCCGGCGAAGCGTACGGACCAGCCGGCCCTGCGCGTCGAAGATGCGGACGCGGGCGAGAAAACCGGTACGGTCGGTCGTGTAGCTCAGTTCTAGGAAGTCCTCGAAGCCGTCGCCGTCGGGACTGAAGGTCGGGCTGACGATCGAGAAGGTCTCCTCCCCCACCGGTTCTAGGCCGGACCGCGCCTGAGAGTTTTCCCGCGTCGGCGTACCGAAGCCTGCAGTCGATGCGGCGCTGAACCAGTTGCTACCGTCCTGGGTGATTGCTTTTGGGCGGAGGCGCTCCAGGCTTACGCCGTCGTTGGGGCTGAGTAGTTCGGAGTGGAAGTCTTCGGTATAATCAAAGGCATCGAGGCGGAGTACACCGGCATCGATGGTAACGTTCCCTTCATCGTCGCTGAAGGTGGGGAGGCGTTGCTCGATGAGCAAGGAAGGGTTCACGTCCTGGAAGCGTGCGAGGATGTCTTCGCGGTCGGGCGTGAAGGTCAGGTAATCCCCCGGCAGGAACAGCCTGGAGGTAGTGATTTCCTGCGTCGCCGTAGAGGCAGAGGTCGCCTCCAGGTTGCGGATCAGCCAGCCCTCGATCTGGAATACCTGGTCGGAGCAGTTGTACAGTTCCACGAAGTCCGCGCCGCCGGTGGCCGGATTGAAGAGGATTTCGTTGATCACTACGTCGCCCGGTACCGGACGGGTCGGGATGGCGATGGTGAGCACGATGGCTTCCGAGGGGGCGTTGCCGGCGCAGTCCGTAAAGTCGGGCAGGATGGTGAAGGTGTAAACGGTGTTTTCCAGCAGGTCGGCAGAGAGGAACAGCGCGTTTGGTCCGAAGGCAACGGGGGCAATAAAGTTCACCGCTGGGACGAAGCTAAAGAGGTCAACCGTGAAGTCATTGATGTCGATCGCTTCGTCGAAGGTCAGGGTGATGCCGAAGCCACCGACTTCAACTTCTACGATGCCCGGCGCCGCCACGTCGGCCGACATACCGAGCACGGAATTTACGCGACCGGGCGTTCCGCCGGCAGGGTCCAGGCTTGCCCTCCAACTTGCACTGCATCCTGCGTCCGCGCCATCTCCAACGTATTCGATGCTGTACCCACCTTCGTCCCGGTCGGCGTCATTGTACCAGTCGTCGGTGTAGTTGATCGTCTGGATATTCTGGCCCTGAAACGTCAGCGAAATCTCGTCCACCGCATTGCTTAAGGTGGGCAAATTTAGCTCAATCACCGTCGCGCCGAGCGTCCGAAACCCCTCGGCTTCGTCCGCCTTCGTGACCACCACATAGCTATTGGCGGCAAGCAAGCTCCCCTCCGAAAAGGTAACGGGACTACCGCCACTGGCCACCTGCAAACCCGTCAGGTCCACCACCGTATCCGTAGGATTGTGCAGTTCCAGGTACTCCTGGTTCGGCAGGCCGACGACCGGGTTCGGGTCCGCCATAAACTCGTTGATGAGCACGTTACGAGAGGTTGGCCGCACCGTAATATCGTAGCGAAAATTAAGGCTCAGGTCGTTCAGCACGTTACCAGAAGCATCCGCAATCGTACTAGCCGTCAGGGTCACCTCCTCCCCGTCCGGCAAATCAGCCGAGAGGCTTAGGGTAAGGGTTGCGCCAGCCACCGAGACGCTACTGACGTCAATTCCTGCAGCGGAAAGGGTATAATTCGTGGTCATTCCCGCCGGAACTTCGTCGATGGCCTCGTCAAACACCAAGGTGATTCTAGCGGGGTTCGTCAGCGCGCTACTAAGCAATACCGGCGGCGTTTCGTCCACGGTAGTTTCCGAAGTAACCAGTAGGTCATCCCAGCTAAATTTGTCGGTACGCGTAGCGGTGTAGCGGCAAAAAAGAGCCAGCGAATCCGGGCTGATGGGAAAAGTAAGATCGGTTTGGTCCTGCAGTAAAAAGTTGGTCCCGCCCGAATAATCTGCAGAAAGCGTCCAGGTATCACCGGTGTGTTCCAACCGGAAACGGGCGGTGGCGGGGTTGGCCCCGAGCGCGCCGATGGTGCCAAGTAAAGTGCCAACGTCATCGCCTCCTGCGCGAAAAGTCACCTCCAGCCGGTCGTCGCTGCCGGAGATGCCGCCGAACTTCATTTCCACCTGCCGCACTTCGGGCAATACGCGTGATTCGATCAGGGTTACGGTCGAAAAGTTACCGCTGGAAGGCGCGAAATCCATTTGCACCAGGAATTCATAGCGGGTCGTGGGCGCATCCCGATCAATGGGGGTCGCTACGCCCAGTGCTGACGTTCCGGCCGCGGGTGCCATCAAGCGCAGGCGGCCGTCGGTTACCACGAAGTTGGCGTTGTCTCCCGTCCAGCTTGGGTTCAGTAAGTCGCCATCCTCAAAGTTATCGGAGGTTGTTTGGGCGCTGACGCAGGTGCAAAAAAAGGTAAGGAGCAGGGTAAGGAACGGTAAGCGGAGCTTCATGGAGCTAAGATAAGTCTCCTCGGTATTTCCCCCTTAAATCGGACATATCTTTTCAGATGGTCATTGTCCCGGTCGGGGCGTTCGCTACGCGGCTGCCGATGGCGGTCTAGGCCGAGTGGTATCCCTTATGCCGAACAAAACAATACTGCTTCAGTCCCTAAGGAACGTGAAACAAATAAGCCATGATTCTTGACCGCCTTATTTTATACTCGACTGGCGAGTTCTCAAAACACCCACCATTCGCCTAACCAACATGCGCCCGCAAAACCTCCAACAACCGCTCCTTACTACCCTGTTCAATCCCTTTCAGGTTAATGATTTTAGGACTACGGCCATTGTACGTGTAGACGGTATAAACATCTTCCGAATAATCTATAGTTTTGACATCGCTGAACCCAAAATTGGTACCCAGAAAGCTATTGACCCGAATGGTGATGCTGCGCTTATTCCACTGTACGTGGTTTCGGTAAAAGAAGGGCCGGAAGCTGTGAGAGAAAACGATGAGGTAACTCGCGAGCATAAGCCCCTTCAGAAGTCTTGGATCGAGGAAAGAAAAGACTTCGAAGAGGTTAAGTACTATAAATAAAGTGGCTGCTAGCATTGATATTAACCAGATGATGCTTTTCCGCCTAAACGACAACTCATCAAACTTAATAGATTTCATAGCTGGTGTTTAAGGTAAAAGGGGTGTTGCTCTTTGGAGTGGGTGGAGCGCCTCTGGCGCGATATAAATCGCGCCAGAGGCGCTCCACCCACGCCAAGAATCACTCATCCTCAACAATAGTAGCATCATCAATAAGGCTATCCCCATCACCATCGGCGTCAAGGAAGCCGGCGATCTTGCCACCTTTACCTTTCGGTTTAGCGTCGGGGTTGTCCTTGATCTGCATGTCTTTACCGCCTTCGTTGGTGTAGTCGCCGTCGGCGAAGCGTTCGGCGCGGTCGAAAAAGGAACCGGTACCGGAGAGGGTGGATTCGGAGGTATCACGGGTACCTTCTTCTCCGTCGAAAGCACGGGCACGGGCCTCCGCTACTTCGGCGGCTTGCCTGGCTTCCTCGATGGTTTCTTCCATCTTCATTTTTTCGGCTTCGACGTTGGCGTGGTCGATGAAGTCGGAGGTTTTGTCTTTCAGATCAGCCCCGATTTCGGCCCCGCGGTCGAGAATATCGCTGCCTTTTTCGAGGACCTTTGCGCCAACAACTTCGCTGATGTCACCCACCTTATCGGTGAGAATATCGGCTTGGTCCTTTAGTCCGGCACCAGCTTTGGCTGCAGCGTTTAGTCCGGTATCAGCGGCACCGGCTGCGGCACCACGGACGCCAGCGGTAGAGTCTTTTACTTTATTAAAGGCTCCGCTGGCAGCATCCTTAAGACCGGAGGCGGCTTGCTTCACTTTCCCGATGGGATCTTCGACGGGGTCTTCGATGGAGTCTTCGATGGGGTCTTCGATGGGGTCTTCGATGAGGTCTTCTTCGAAGTCGATGCTTGCTGTTTTGGGGGTAGCGGGTTCGGAGACCTCCGTCATACCGAAGTCCTCGAAGGAAAGGCCGGTGTCGGCGTCGAGGTCAGCGGCTTCTGCTTCGGGGGTTGGATTGAGGTCTTCAAGTTTAGCGTTGATGGCTTCGGAGGCCTGGTCTTTGAGTTCTTTGCCTTTGTCTACCGCAGCGTCGGCTTCGCGCCAGATCTTATCGTTGAGGTCTTCGAGGGCGCCTTTTCCCTTCTCTACGTAGCCGGGGGCTTTGTCCGTCAGGTCAGCAGCAGCAGCCTTTGCGTCTTCGAGAAAGTAACCTGCTTTGTCCTTGAAGTCGTCCGCCAATTCGCCGGCTTTAGAGCTCTGGTGCTTGGCGATGGATTTGGCGCCGAAAAATAGTTTTTTGAGATCGCTGAAGATGGGCATTTTTGGTAATATTTTTGATTGAATTGTAATGTAAGAGTTTCGGGGGGAATGGGCGAATCTTTTCGACGAATACCATGGGGTGAGTCGGTGAGTTACTGGGTGGCGAACACAAGTGCCGTGCGCGGCGCTTTGCTTGCTCACCTTAGAATAACACGTTATGCCTATTGTGCACTGTGGCGTATCACGTCTGCCCTATACGGCAGCAACCCGATGACTCCCTTCCGGAGGGACGCGAACAAAATAACGATTCACTAAAAAGCATTCTTCACCCGCCGCAAAAAGGTCTGCGCCGTACCAACACTAACTGGCAAAATCTCATAAGTCTCCCCATCATCCATTTTCATGATGAGGTCTTTCGGCTTCATACTTTCCAGCTCATTCATGAACTGGGTGTTGTTAGAGACCACGTTCATAATGCCGTCCTTAAAGCCAAAAAAGTAGTAGAGTTCACTGGGCGACTTGATGTAGAGGTAAATGCGGTCATCTCCACCAGTTGTCATTTTTACCTCGGCGTGGACTTCCAGCATTTTAGCAATCGGGTTGCCTTTGATGCTAGCTACACCGGAGAGCTTTTCAGTAGTTACGAACGATTGGTAGTCGTTTGACCAGCGCATATTCAGTTGGCTAAACAGGAAGGTATGGTCGTTGATTTTGTTTGGCACACGCAGCACGGCGACTTCAAGGCTGGCGATGGCTTCGGCCTTTTCCCTGGAAGTGGGGAACAGCGTCTCCAGTCCGGCGCGGTAGAATTTCTTGTCGGTCACAACGTTGAGGCCCGGAGCTGCGTAGCCTCCGGAGATGATGTCGGTAGTCATCATATTGATCAGCTTATTAGGCATGATCAGGTCGATGACGGCCATGGCCTTTATGTTGACGTCCGGATAGCGTTCTGCGATTGGCCCTTCGATGGTGATACCAGGCTTCCCGCCGGTGGCGGGGGAGTCTTCATCCTCAGGCTCCGTCTCCTCTTCGAGGACGAACATGCTCGGCTTATCGTCTACTTTTTGAGGCGCGACCGGCTCGGGCTCCGGCGGGCGACGGCTAACGGTCGGCAGATCCATCGCGACGGAGCCGTAAGACCTCATCTTGATGTACTTCAGGCGGCCGCCGAGGCCGAGTTCTCCGTCTCCGGTCACCTTACCGTTGGCATTATCAAACTGCATCAGGTTACCACCGATTATATCCGGATTGTACACCCGTGTACTGTCGCCGAAAAGGAACACGTCACGGATCGCATCGTAAACCATCAGTTCGTTGCAGTCCAAGATCGGATGGTCCTTGCGAAAATCCAGCGTCTGGACAAAGCTGGGGTAGATCTGGCGGTTTGGTTTGCTGAGGTAGATGCCCGTGAAAAGGGGAAGTCCTTCCCGATCTTTCGGTTCCTGTACGCGCAGTGCAAGGTTTTTTTTGTCGCCTTCGGATCGGATGGTGAACCACTGGGTACCGGGGAGTTTACCCGCCTCTATTTTCGCGTAGCCGTCAAAGAATAGCGTTTTGCTGCCAGCGTCGAGATTAATGGTGCCGTAGAAGCGGGTTTTATTATCGATGAAGAAGCTCGTTCCTTCAGCGACCTCACCTTCCGCACGGGTTGCCGTAGCTTTCTTGTTCCGGTTTCCCTTGCCGATGCGGGTTCCGATTACGTTTTGGAACTCTACTTCCTGGGTGTGTGAGCCGACGTTGTAGACGTAGAAACCGGAAGCGGTGTATTCCTTGCGGCCTTTGAGATTAACCGTGGCCCGCTCAATTACGTGATACTCGTTGAGCGTATCCGCGACAATTCGGGCGTTAGTTAGTTCCGTAATGTTGCCCGCTTCGCCAATTTCGAGATGGCCATCTGCGGGAAATATCTTAGCATCCGCGCTTTTCACGAACGGTACACCTTCTACTTTGAGAACGCTGGTATTGAGGTCAAACGTAGCATCCGTTCCGGTGAAGTTTAGTTCATCCTGGTCCGAATTGGTACTGATAAAGCGGTCTTTTCCCGGCTTAGCCTGGAAAGTGATGCTACCACCGGCCATGTTCCAGTCGAAGCGGTCAATACTGGTTTTGAATTCGTTATAAGGCAAGGCCGTCGTTAGATTGTCAGAGTTATTTTCGAAGGCGGCGACCTGGGTCTCGAAATCCACATCAGCCTTCACGTTCGTTGTTTCGAGGGCAAGGCGATCGTCTCCAAGTAAGGATTTAATGGATACGTTGGCCGTATCAGCCTCCGCCCCGAAGGTACTGAAGTCCAGATCCGCACTACTCATATTCGCTGCATCCCAGCTCAGTCTACCGTTGGCTTTAAGTGCTTCCGGCGTTAATACCAGACCGCCCTGAAACTGGTGACCTCCGGCTTTGAACATCTCAAAGGGCGCATCTGCTGCGGAATTCACTAAAAGAGAATCACCGTAAGGTTTAAACTCAATATTTACCTCCGTTCCTTGTACCTGCGGGATCTCCCGGCCGGATATTTTGGCCTCCTGAAGCTCAAAGCTTTTGGAGGTAGCCGTGGTCCGGTCAAGCTGAAAGCTAAGGTCTTCACTATCAATGTTGGCCTCTAAATAAGTCAGACGGCCCTTTCCGCTCAAACCAAGATTACTAAGGCTTACCTCCCCCTCATACTTGCCATGCTCACCATAAGCAGCTTGCCCGCCTTCTTCAGTTTGGGTAATGAACCCGAGACTTCCGTCTTCCTGAATGGTCAGCGACTCTTCCATATCGGGAAAAATGCCGCCGCTGAATAGTTTGCCGCCCAGTTCTACCTGGGTAGAAACCAGGCTGTCCATACCGTTCAGGCTAAAGGGTACAAGTTTAAAATAGAACTCATCGCGATTATAAGAGGCCGTGGTGTCCGCCCGGTCGTAATAGATGTAGCTGGGGCTTTTAGTTTGCAAAGAGGGGAAGTAGGCGATGTCCTCCGTTCCCGATTTATTCCTTGGAGCGTCAATGAGCAGATAACCGCTAAAGTGCTCGATCCGGCTACCCGTACTCTTCCTTTTCATGCCTTCACCAAAGGTATCGTCGATCGGTAAAAAGAGATCGAAGTAGCGAACGGAGTCAAGCTTGATTCTGTAGGGGTCGTATTCAAAATGGAAGTCTTTACCTTCGAAGAACATGCCTCCGGCGTAAATGTCTCCGTCGAAATCAAAATTCCGGTTTCCTTTCACCGTTACCTGGTTGCCAAGTGGTTTGATGGCAATCTGTTTTTGCCGGTTGAATTCAATGGGCTTCACGTCGTCAATCCGAACCTCTCCGCTCTTAAGATCAAGATAAGCGTTAACGCTGGAAGTGCTACTGATGATCCGAAGCTTATCGTAGTCGATTTCTTCACGGCTTGCCATCACGTAGTGGCCTACTTTAGGTAGAAGTTCTATCGACTTGGTTTCAGCATCGTAGAGCAAAAAACCCTTCGTTTGTAGGTTAAATAAGAGAGTCTGGATATCAGCAGCCTGCATCCGTGAATTAAACTTCCTGGCCAAAACGTCAGCATCGATGATATCGTTACCCCCTTCCGGGCTGTTGCGGAACGCGTAGATCACATCAAGCGGATTACTCCCAGCAATCCCCCGCAAGCGGTTGTAGTCACCCTCATCGAAGAAGTCTTTACTCTCAAAGACCACGTCGGATTTCTCCTCGAAAGAGACGGTCTTACGGCCCACCACCGCACTGTCCCGATCCAGGTAAATGTCCATACGCTCAGCGTAGATCTGCATGTTGTTAAGGCTGTGGGTGAACGGGCTCCGGTCGGCGCTTGATTGTGAGCGAAAAAGTTGAGCAATCCGCTCTGCCACCTGTACGCGCAGTGTTATACTCGGGTGATAGAGGCTGTCTTTACCGAAATAAATAATGGTTTTCACCCCCTGCCCGGCAATGGTTTCACCGGCTTTAATCGAGAACCGTTCAGCCTCAGCCTTTACCTTTTTAGTCCCGGAGCCGTCTTGAACACCAAGGGTAACCTGGGCCTTTCGGCCACTCATACCGATGGCGTAGACCGTATTACCGCGGAGTTCGAAGTTCCCCTTCAGGTCAATCCCCTCTCCTACATTTTTGATTTCTACAAAACCATCGTCGGAGATAAACTGGGGGTACTCACCGCCGGAGCGAGCGCCACCGGGCTCCACCTTATCGGTGAATTTTCCGACCAGAATCTTATTGTCAAAGTATTCGGGAAACTGGAGTTGAGCGGAATCCGCCTTGTATAAAGTCCGGTTGAGCTCTATATCATACCTTACTAGAATTGCGAATACGTCCTTGGGCAAGCCCTGACGTTGCCAATCCGTTCTTCCGCCGGAGCCATGAGCAGTACCTTCCCCAAGGTTGACTAGAAGCTCAGTCTCGTCAATAATCGTGGTATCCCGATTACCCAGCCCTATAAGTTGCTGGACGGTATCCAGCTTCATCATCCAGTCTCCGTCTTTATACCAGAAGTTCGGAGCGCCACCAACCACGAGCCAACCCTCTTCTCCAAGATTAGCATCAAGACGGCCGTGCGCCAGGTAAACCCCTGCATTTTGTAGTGCTTTCACGATTACTCCGGTCCGTGAGTCCGGATTTTCCAGAAAAAGATCGAAGCCGTCATGAAAGCCGGCGAAGGCAGGGTTTTCCTTTTCCACCGTACCACCCAGAAAGGGCAGCAGGTCAAGATAATGCTTGAAACCAGTCGCAGAACTAATGCGTTTCTGCGCCATCAGAATAGACGTGTTGGCAATCCGCTTTTGTTGCGCCTCGTTGAACCCGCCCCCAAAGAACACCCCCGAGAAGTTGGCGTAAGCATCCTTCGCTGTTTTATTACCCGCTGCGTTCATGAACTCTTCTAAAGCTTCGGAAAAAGCAGCAGGGTCGGTGTCGGGTGGCAAATCGCTCAGCTTCTGCGCGAAGGAAAAACTAGAAGCCAGAAGAGCGGTAAATAAGAAGGAAAAGAAGCGCATATAAAGTCTTAATTACGAGTAAAAACAAAGGCTCGCCAGTCTGCCCGTTGCCGGGTTTCTTGGTGGATGAATCCGAGCCCGGAAAGGCTGGAGACTAGTAATTGTTCGTCGGTATCCAGAATACCACTGAACAAGACAATTCCGCCCGGGCGAAGCCGCTGGTACAACGCCTCGGAGGTAGTTAAAATTACATTCCTATTAATGTTTGCCAGGATGAAATCGTAAGGCTCGCCGGCCGGCACATCGTCCAGTGTTCCGTGGATGATATGGTTCATCTCCACACCGTTGCGGCGGGCATTTTCCAGTGTATTTTCAGCTGACCAGGATTCGATGTCTACGGTGTCCGCTTCCGCCGCTCCGAGACGCTTTGCGAGAATAGCCAGTACGCCGGTACCCGAGCCGTAGTCAAAAACGCGCTTCCCGGCTAGGTCCTGTTCAAAGATCAGTTCACACATCATGTGCGTAGTTGGATGGTGGCCGGTACCAAAGGCCATTTTCGGCGTGATCACCAACTCCTGCTCAATATCCGGATGTGGGGCGTGAAAATCTGCACGGATGTAAAGCCGGTCTCCGATTTGCAGCGGTTGGAACTGCTTCTCCCATTCCTCGTTCCAGTTTTTGTCCTCTAGTGTTTCGGAAGTATAACTAAAGGCAAAGCGGCCGGCGAGTTTGTCGAGTTCACCCCTCCAGCGGTCGTGGTCTGCGGCGGGGGCGAAGGCAAGTAGACCGTTATCGGTTTCTTGGAACGAATCGAAACCGGCTTCGGCGAGGAAGGCTACGAGGACTTCGTTCAGGGCGGGGTCGTTGGCGAGAGTGTATTGCTGGAAGATCATGGGGTAAAGATAGACGCACTGCGTGCTTTTAGACGGCTGCGCCTTTTGGACGCACTGCGTGCTTTTAGACGGCTGTGCCTTTTGGACGCACTGCGTGCTTTTAGACGGCTGCGCCTTTTAGACGCACTGCGTGCTTTTAGACGGCTGCGCCTTTTAGACGCACTGCGTGCTTTTAGACGGCTGTGCCTTTTGGACGCGCTGCGTGCTTTTAGACGGCTGTGCCTTTTGGACGCACTGCGTGCTTTTAGACGGCTGCGCCTTTTGGACGCACTGCGTGCTTTTAGACGGCTGCGCCTTTTAGACGCACTGCGTGCTTTTAGACGGCTGCGCCTTTTAGACGCACTGCGTGCTTTTAGACGGCTGCGCCTTTTGGACGCACTGCGTGCTTTTAGACGGCTGCGCCTTTTGGACGCACTGCGTGCTTTTAGACGGCTGTGCCTTTTGGACGCGCTGCGTGCTTTTAGACGCTTCGCTTATAGGTGCAAGGTTAGTATTCTATAAGTTTGTAATTCATTAGGCGCGGGACGCAGGTACAATGGGAAGGTTTTAAGACTCAGCCCTCGTCCCTCCCACTGCATCCCGCGTCCGCGCCCACATACTACCCTGAGAGGCACAGCCATTTAAAGGAGCATGGCCCCTCTAAAGGCACAAAGTGCGTCTAAAAGAGCGTAGCCCGTCTAAAAGTGAAGCGCCTATCTTAGCCCCAATGAAAGTACACGTCTACTACATAGGAAAAACCAGCGAATCCTACCTCCGCGAAGGCGAAGCTGTTTACACCAAACGCCTGAAGCACTACCTACCCGTAACCTTCGAGGTATTGCCCGACGTAAAGGGCGCCGGTAAAATGAAGGCCGATCAACTAAAAGAAAAAGAAGGCGAATTGGTGCTCGCCCGTCTACAAAGCACCGACGGGCTGATCCTACTCGACGAAGGCGGCAAGCAGTTCGGCAGCGTTGATTTCGCGCACTGGCTCGATAAGCAATTACAGCGCCCCTACCGCCGGTTGGTATTCCTGGTGGGTGGAGCCTACGGTTTTCCACCCGCCGTCTACGAGCGCGCCAACGGGAAACTATCCCTGAGTAAAATGACCTTCAGCCACCAGATGATACGCTTATTTTTTGCGGAACAGCTGTACCGGGGGATGACTATTCTGCGGGGAGAGAAGTATCATAATGAATAAACGAGCCGAGGTAGACAAACCACACTTCATCAGCTCTAGCTTGATTACACCTAAGGAACGTCGATTTAATAACTGTCCGATTTGCGGCCTAGCGTTTTTGTTCCTACATTCTCAAAAAATATTTTGCACAGCTTTGGCCACGGAAATATATTTTTGTGCGCGGAGGGGCAAAGTAAGACGGCCGAAAAGCGACAGTTATTGAATTGACGTTCCTAAACCTTACGCCCCCACGCTTTATGATGTATTTCAACTTAAAAGTCTTAGCGGCCCCTGAGCCAGGGTTTGTATACAAAAGCCCATCCGACGTATCTTTACCATGATCTTCCTTTTTAAAAGTCCTTGCCCAATGAAATCACTCCTTACCGCACTACTTGTATTAAGCCTTTCCTTACTTTTCGGTCAGAATACTTACCATCGAATAACTGAAGTCAATAACGAACAAGGGTGGCTCCGCAGCCCCGCTGCCCAGGTATCCGGCCCCGCTACCAGTTTACTAATCTACCAGTATGGAGGAGCCACTTTATTTGCTGCCGGAGGCATGACCGGCCAGATTGATGAGCTGGACGGTGCAGGGCATTATGACCTGAATCGGGTTACCCGTGTGAACGGTGACACGCTGTTCCTAAACCTGCCCGTAAAGCACAACTACAACCTTCTTCACAGCCAACTTGTCCTGTTTGAAAGTACGGAATCCGTTACAGTGTCTGGCGTTATGACAACAGATATGGCCTTTGACGGTAGCCTGGGTGGCATCACCTTTATTGCCGCTGGTGAGCAGATTAGGTTTGAGTCCGGTGCATTCCTCAACGCTGCGGGTGCAGGCTTCCGAGGAGGCGAAGGAACAGAAGCTAACAGCGACTGTAACCGTATTACCATTGCCAACGGCCTAGTTTACGGAGCCGAAAGCTGGCGTGGCTCTTCGCGGGGTGAAGGTATCGGCGACATTCCAATTGGCCAACCCTTCGGCCGTGCAGCAGCAGCCAACGGCGGCGGCGGTGGAAACGACCATAATGCCGGCGGCGGTGGTGGCGGAAACATTACCAAAGGAGGCGCTGGGGCTCGTAATGTAGTAATGGGATTCTTCAATACCGCCTGCCGGGGGAACTACCCCGGCCTGGGAGGGCTTGGCCTAGATGAGGAAGATGAACGCGTATACTTAGGCGGCGGCGGCGGTGCCGGGCATGCCAACAACAGCACTATGGTTAGCGGAGGCAACGGTGGTGGATTGATCATACTCTGGGCTCCACTGATCAACTTCGGCCTCTCATCCAGATTAACCGCCAACGGCACGGCGGGAGCAAATGCTGACGGAGACGGCGGCGGCGGCGGCGGGGCGGCAGGAACCGTCCTCCTCGCATCAGATTCATTGATCGGTAGACCAGACATTACTCTTGAAGGTGGCGATGGAGGGAATACACAAAACAACCCTACCCGTTGCTTTGGCCCGGGCGGAGGTGGCGGAGGTGGCCGGCTCCTTACGACCGCAAGAAGTAGAGCCGGGTATAATCCGGACATCTCCCTCAACGGCGGCACCTTCGGCAAACGGCTAAGTTCCAACGAATGTGGTCCCAACGATGAACCAGCAGGAATTGGAGAGGACGGCGAAGAGGAAGAAATCCCGCCGATAATTCCGTTCGCCGGATTTGTCCAAAATACGGATACCCTCTGCGGTGGAGAAATATTACGACTAACGGACGCCTCCAGCGGCGCCACCCGAATAGAATGGGCGGTACTACCACAAAGCGATGACCTCCGCATCGACCAGTTCGGGCAAGATCTCCGGGTCACTACCACGTCCATTACCGAAGGAACCTTCCGCGCAATCCAGACACTTTTCGTAGATGACATCTCTTACCTGGGTGATACGGCGGTCTTTACCGTTGTTCCCGCTCCAGGGTTAACGTCTGTCTCTATCGTCTACAGTTCGGAAGTAACGACCATCATTATTACCGAAGCCGTCGGTTTTGATCTCATCCGCTACGACTTCGGTGATGGAACCGTCATCGACACCTCGGTAACCAGCCTTAGTCACACTTATGCAGAGGCCGGAGACTACTCTACCTCAGTAACTTTGCTCAATAATAGCTGTGGAGACCTCGTTATTGAGGAGGATGGCTTTATGGTTTCTGAATTCGCCGCGGTGGAGACCGACCTTAAGTTTGCCGAAGGGTGCGCGCCCCTGACCTTCACCATCAACGACAGAAGCTCGGGCACCTACGAAGACCGCCGCTGGAATTTCCCCGGTGGCAGCCCGGAAACTTCCAACCAAGCCCAAACCACTGTAACCTACACCGAGCCGGGAGAATACGACATCGTCCTGACGCTGCTTGAAGCTGTCGGGTCCGATACCATCCGCATCATACCCGTCACGGTATATGCTCAGCCGGTAGCAGACATCAGCGTTACCGTGGATACCGCCAGTGCAACCTTCAACAACAGCTCTTTAGACGGAATGGACTTTTTCTGGGACTTCGGAGACAGCAATACAAGCATGGAAGAGTCGCCCACCCACACGTATGGTGCGACGGGCACTTACGAAGTCACTTTTTTAGTAGAAAACGGGCCCTGCCAGGATAGTTCCACTCTGGAAGTAGTAATTGATGTACTTAGCGGCCTAGTCGATCTGGAAGAGCTTGGTGTACGGATATTCCCCAACCCTACATCCGGTCAGCTTACACTTACCGGGCCAGCAAGAATTTCCGGTATTTATGACCTTACCGGGCGTCAAGTAATGGGCGGCGGGGAAAGATCGCATGACCTTTCCGCTTTGCCAGCAGGCGTATACATGGTCGGAGTTTTAGCCGGTGGACGGACGCATTGGGTTAGGATTGTCCGACGCTAAGGGGCTCTAAAGCCCTCACCGCACCCGCGTTCGCGCCACCAATTCCCGGGCGGGGATCAAGTGGCCCCAAACTTGATTCGGGGCCTAATCGGCCTTATAAAAATCGTCAACCTTCCGCTCGTGCGGCTCACCGAGCTTACCGACGGATTTGGCGACAAGCATGGCCACTGTAGCGTCTCCAGTAACATTGGCGACCGTACGGCACATATCCAACGGACGATCGACGGCGAAAATGAGGGCAAGACCCGCCTCGGGGATGCCCGCCTGACCGAGTACGATTACAAGCATTACCATGCCTGCTCCCGGCACCGCGGCCGAACCAATACTGGCAGCAAGAGCCGTGGTAATGATGCCCAACTGGGTCATCAAATCAAGGTCCATACCGTAAGCCTGAGCGATAAATACCGCCGCGATGGCCTGGTATAAACTGGTACCGTCCATATTAATGGTAGCACCAATTGGAAGCACGAAGGAGGTCACTTCCTCATCAACGCCGAGGTGTTCCTCTACTCTTTCCATCGTCACCGGCAACGTGGCCGCGCTGGAACTCGTAGAAAAGGCCAGCAACTGCGCCGGACTGATGCCCTTGAAGAAGAAACCTGGGTTCATACCCGTAAATACCTTGACCAGCACGGGGTAAACGATGCCAATCATGATGCCCAAGCCGCCCAGCACGCAGAGTGCGTAATAGAACAGGGCTTTGAAGAGGTCCGCACTCGGCGCTTCGACAACCAGAGCGGCAAGTAGGGCAAAAACGCCGTAGGGCGCGACCTCCATGATCAAGTCGATCAGCTTAAGCACCACGTCGTTGACACCATCGAAAAAGTCTTTTACCGGCTTCGCCTTTTTGGGGTCGATGAGGATAAGGCCAATGCCGAAGCAGATAACGAAGAAGATCACTTGCAGCATGTTGCCATTGCTGGTGGCGGCACCGATGATGTTATCCGGCACGAGATCCACCAGGGCTTGCAAGGGACCGGCTTCGCGTTGCGCAGCGGCGGCTTCGATGCGTGCGCCGGCGTCGGAGGCGAAATCGTTCAGCAAACTGTCGCGGGTAGTCTCGTCCAGGCCACGGCCGGGACCAACGATGTTCACGATGCCCAAGCCAATCACAATGGCCAAAATGGTGGTGCCGATGTAAATACCGATAGTACGCCCGCCCATAGCGGACAGTTTAGAAATATCTTTGAGGTCGGTAATTCCCTTGATTAGACTAGCCACGATTAGCGGGATCGCAATCAGTTTCAGGCAGTTGATAAAGATGGTCCCGAAGGGCTTGATCCAGTCGGCGACAAAGTCGCTCCAACCCATATTTACGGCTAGGAGGCCAAAGGCTACGCCGGCTACCATGCCGATTAGAATCTTCCAGTGTAGTCCCAAATTTTTCATCACTTTCTATTTGGGACTGAAAGTACCGCTTTGGGTGGCGGACGGCCAAATTAGTGCGAGAATAATAGGGTGCACGAATAATTGAATAAGGGCGCGGCCGCGGGATGCGAAGAAAGGTTTAAAGCAATGGCAGGCGTTGAACACCCTCGCTTTTGCACCGCTTCGGGCAGCCGATCCCTTTGGTCCGGATGCTCAAAGGATTATCTTCGTCAGAGGTGAAAATAATCCTTTGAGCATCCGGCCAATTGTCGAACCAGCTACGAGTCCTGCACCGAAACATTAGACCTGTCCGCCTCATTAGGCAAGTCATTCTGCATCCGAGCGGCGGTAAAGGGTGTGGGGCCGTAAGCCGTCCATCCACCGTCGACCAACAGGGTTTGACCAGTAATATGACGTGATTGTGGGCTGAGCATAAAGCTAACCGTATGGGCAATATCTTCTGGTTTGCCGACCCGTCCGTTGGGGTTCAGTTTGGCCCAGATACCGGCGTAATCAGGCTCCTCCAGTTTGGTGCGTTCGGTAAGGGTGGCACCAGGTGAAACACAATTGATGCTTATCCCGAGAGGACCAAGTGGCAATACGAGCTGTTTGGCAAGCATGCTGATACCTGCTTTAGACATGCCGTAAGCAGCGAGGTTATCGTAGGCACGCGCGCCGACATTAGAGCCGATCAGCACGATATTGCCGCCACCGCCCTGCTTTTTCATCAGTTTAGCGGCTGTTTGGGCCAGGAAGAAAGTTCCCCGCAGGTTCAAATCTACTACCTTCTGGAAGCTTTCGGGGCTGAACTCGAAAAAGTCGCCAAACTCCGTGAGCCCGGCGTTGGCGATGATCATATCGAGCTTACTATCTTTGATATCGGCGGCGAAAGCTACCATTTTACGGATGAATTCCGGATCACCCGCATCACCCGCAAAGGCATAGGCGCGGGCGTCACAGTATTCACAGCTTTTGTTGATCCTGTCTGCGGCTAAATCAGCAGCTTCAGTATCAATGTCATTAACAACTACATTCGCACCTTCATGCAGAAGATGCTTTGCAATCGCAAAGCCAATACCGTTTGCACTGCCCGTAACAATGGCAGTTTTGCCAATAAATGGTTGATAGTTCATGTTGGTTTTTTTGTAAGGAGTAGTGTATACTCTTTTAGGTCACTATAATTAGACGAATTCTGTCCTCGACCGTCACTTATTCCTTGTATAAACGCACTACTGGTCTTGTAATGTTTGGAGAGCTAAAATGGTTCTGAAATACTTAAACCTGATTTGTCCCGATACGTCAATTCTGATTTTAGTTCTCCGAGGAGTTTATCGCTAATTTACCCTTACGAAAGACTAGCTAGAGTTTAAAGCCCCTTACCGCCTTACTCTCTTCCCCCCTCACTATATTTGCCATCTAATAAATACTTTACCCTATGGGACGTGCATTTGAATACCGTAAAGCTGCAAAAATGAAACGCTGGGCTGGCATGGCCAAAGCCTTTACCAAAGTTGGCCGCGAGATCAACATTGCAATCAAGGAAGGTGGCCCTGAACCAGACTATAACCCCCGCCTACGCCTGGCGATGAACAACGCTAAGGCCGTAAATATGCCCAAGGCCAACATTGATGCAGCCATCAAACGGGCAACGGATAAAGACACCTCCGCTTACGAAGAAGTCACCTTTGAAGGCTACGGACCTCACGGAGTAGCCGTATTCATAGAAGCTACTTCCGATAACAACAATAGAACGGTAGCCAGCATCCGCCACGCTTTCAGTAAGTACGGCGGCAGCCTGGGTACGAATGGTTCGGTAGATTACATGTTCGAGCACAAAGGGCAGTTCATCGTCAAGGAAGAGAACTTCGGCGGCGACCTCGAAGAACTGGAACTGGAGCTAATCGACTTCGGACTCAACAAGATAGAAAAAGAGGACGATGAAATCAACCTCTATACCGCCTTTGAAGACTTCGCCACCCTACGCGACGAACTTGAAAAGCGAAAACTGGAAATAGCCAGAGCCGAACTTATTCGCATCCCCACCCACACCAAGAAACTAACGGACGCTGAGGTAGAAGACGTACTCATCCTGATCGAAAAACTGGAGGAAGACGACGACGTGGCCAGCGTTTTTCATACTATGGACGAGAGTGAGTAGCGAAAGTCAAACAGTAGGCAGTTTAGCGACCTGTATGACTATGTACGCAAATCAAGAGTAACCATGCTTCCACACGTCTTCACCTACCTCAAAGAAAACCAGCTCTCCAGTACGTTCCCCCACGCCCTCTTCTCCCCGGGCCGCATCAACATCATCGGTGAGCATACCGATTATACTGGTGGCCTGGTGATGCCGGCGGCCATTGATAAAGGAATTGGATTTTACGCACGACCAATTGAAGGCACCACAATGCGAATGCATGCCGTCGACCTGAACGAGACGTACAAATTACCGCTACCGATACGAAAGGAAAAAACCGGCGTTTTGTGGGTCGATTACCTAGCCGGCATCATCCATGAATTCCAGCTACTTGGTCATGAGATACCCGCACTAGAGGTCATATTTGGCGGCAACGTTCCCCGCGGATCAGGCATGAGCAGTTCCGCAGCGCTGGAGGGTGGAATGGCTTTTCTGCTCAATGAAGTAGTCGGAGCGGGTATTAGCCAACCACAGTTAGCGGTTCTCTGCCGGCGCAGCAGCAACAACTACATCGGTGTCCCTACGGGCATTATGGACCAGTTTGCGAGCCTTAACGGTTCGGCCGACGGACCGATCAGGCTAAATTGTAAATCCCTGGAGTTCACACCCGTTTTGGCCCATACGCCCGGCTACTCCTGGTTATTGGTCAACTCTATGGTTACCCATGAGCTCGGCAGCAGCGAGTACCCGGTTCGCGTCCGGGAGTGCGCCGAAGCCCTCGCGGCGATCAGGAAGGTGCATCCCGATGTTCCCTGCCTTAGCCTCGCGACTAAAGATCAACTTAACTCCGTTGCTGGCCAGCTTAACGAAACGACCTTTCGCCGCGCAGACTACGTTATCTCCGAAAACGCCCGGGTACACGCAATGGAAACCGCACTAACCCGTAGCGATACTACCGCAGCAGGAATACTTCTAAACGCTACTCATGCCGGGCTGCGCGACGACTTTGCAGTCAGCTGTGCTGAAGTTGATTTCCTGCAGCAAGAGGCTGTTACACGATTTCCAGAAACCGTAATGGGTGCGCGCATTATGGGTGGTGGCTTTGGTGGCTGCACCATTAATCTGGTACAGACTTTAGGTATTCCCGCGTTAAAGAAACACCTATTCTCTGCTTATTTTAACGTGCACGGTCAGCGGCCGGAGTTTTATGAAGTCAATATTGGGCCGGGTACGCGGGCTATTTAAAATCGCTTCTAGCAGGATACACAGCAAGGTTTTCGGGCCAGTTGCCCACTAAAATTCAGGCCACCTCCGCCAAGTATTCTCACTGCTCTATTCCTTCTGGATGTTAGGTATTACCTACCTCCCGAACATTTTTAGCTAAACTAACTTATAAAAGGTAAAGCACACTGCCAAAATAGCTTTACTTTCACCCTTCCGTTTATCGTTTAAAGTACAACCATGGCCATCCAGGTACGCATTCTCCCCGCTCCGGAACTATATCTTCGTGATCCGCAGGATACAGATTTAGGCCGGCGGATCCTGTCTACTTCCATCCGTTTGATGGACGAGCTGGGCCTAGAGGCTTTTACTTTCAAAAAATTGGCTTCGGAACTTAGTTCAGCCGAAGCCAGCGTCTACCGTTATTTCAGCAACAAGCACCAGTTGCTGCTCTACCTCGTTAACTGGTATTGGGACTGGGTCCACCACCTAGTGAATCGCGCCATTGCTGGAAAGGTAAAACCTGACGACCGCTTAAAAGCTGCTATCGGCGCCCTCACCCGTCCATTTCTTGAAAACCCGGGAGTACCTTACATCGACGAGCGGAAGCTGCACCAGTTGGTCATCAGCGAAGGCTCTAAAGCCTACCACACCAAAAGTGTCGACCAGGAAAACAATAAGGGTGTTTTCCTTGGCTATAAAAGCCTCAGTGACGAAATCAGTAACCTATTACTTCAGATCAACCCCGAGTTCCCCTACCCCCGTACACTAGCGACGTCTCTTTTTGAGATGGCACACAACCACCCTTACTTCGCAGAGCACCTCCCCCGACTTACAGACCTGAAAACAGGTGACAACCTAAGCGAGCGACTCGAAGAAATGCTTTGGTTTTGGACTACCAGTCTGTTGAAAACACGAGTCGTAACCGAAGTTTGACCCCTAGAGAAGTGAACCTTATTCTAAGAAAGGCGTTTGCACATTTATGATAGCAATACTATTGTTATCAACATTATAGCCACTAGTAATCAAAGCAACCCATGTCAAAAGAGTTTACGTCCCCTTTTTCCAGTTGGAAAAGTGATCTTCCAGCCAGTATTGTGGTATTTTTTGTTGCCCTACCTTTGTGTCTGGGTATTGCGCTGGCCAGTGGTGCACCTTTGTTCTCGGGCTTAATCGCGGGTATAGTTGGAGGTATCCTGGTTGGAGCCCTCAGCGGTTCCTCAGTTGGAGTTAGTGGCCCGGCTGCCGGTCTTGCCGCCATCGTGCTTACCTCCATTGGCGACTTGGGGTATGAAGCCTTCCTTCTTGCCGTTGTACTGGGCGGTATCATTCAGGTTATCTTTGGTGTACTTAAAGCAGGAGTAATTGGCTATTACTTCCCTTCTTCCGTAATTAAAGGCATGCTCACGGGTATTGGCATCATCATCATTCTAAAGCAAATTCCCCACTTTTTTGGCTGGGATAAAAACCCGGAAGGTGATCTAGCCTTTTTACAGCCAGATGGGGAGAACACTTTTTCAGAGCTCCTCAATATTTTCGAGAACATTAGCCCCGGCGCTACTCTAGTAGCCTTCATCAGTTTGGGTATTCTTTTGCTCTGGAGCCAGGTGCTCGCCAATAAGGGCGGCTTTTTCAAGATCGTACAGGGCCCACTCGTAGCCGTTGCCTTTGGTATACTTTTTTACAACCTTACTACGGGTAACGATACACTCGCCATATCCGCGGAGAACTTGGTGGCCGTTCCCGTACCAACTGACTTTAATTCCTTCCTCGGTCAGTTCAGCCTGCCCGACTTCACGGCCATCACCAATCCAGCAATATGGATAACAGGTTTCACAATTGCCCTGGTAGCTAGCCTCGAAACGCTGCTCTGCGTGGAAGCAACCGATAAACTTGACCCCGAGAAAAGTGTTACCCCCACCAACCGTGAATTACTCGCTCAGGGTGTTGGAAATATTTTTTCCGGTCTTATTGGTGGCTTACCAATCACTCAGGTAATTGTACGCAGTTCCGCAAACATCCAGTCCGGTGGAAAAACCAAATTTTCCGCCATCTTCCACGGCCTACTGCTGCTGATTTCGGTCGTGCTTATTCCGGGCCTACTGAATATGATTCCCCTCTCAGTTCTAGCCGCGGTACTACTCATCGTTGGTTTTAAGCTGGCTAAACCCTCTACTTTCATTGCTATATACCGCCAGGGGTGGAAGCAGTTCATTCCCTTCATCGTAACTGTTCTGGGCATCATCTTTACCGACCTCCTGTTTGGAATAGCTATGGGTTTGGGGGTAGGCATCGTTGTCATCCTGTACAAAAGCTACCAGAACTCTCATTTCCTACACATTAAAGACAATAGCAATGGTCGTCACAGGATCAGAATGACGCTCGCTGAAGAAGTTACCTTCTTCAATAAAGGCGCGATCCTCAAGGAACTGGAAAGCTTGCCGGCAAATTCCCAATTGGAACTGGATGTCTCCAAAACCCGCTACCTAGATTACGACATCGTAGAAATCCTGGAAGACTATGTGACTAAAGCCAAAGACCGCAATATCGACATCCGACTAATCTCCCAACATAGTACGGTAGATAACCCCGATAGCTACCTGAAGTTCTTTAACCTTGCCCCTGCTCCCGACCACTAACCCTGTTACTAGTACTTGTTTGGAGATCTGATTCCTGACCGTGATCTACTCAATAATTGGGGTTCCAATATTGGGATCAGGTCTCCAAGCAAGTGCTTACTCAATATTTAGTGGTTGGCTAAGACTACGTTATTACCTAGTTATAAAACGGCCAGTATCCCTTTTGGGATACTGGCTGTTTTACTTTCAGGCAAGAAGGGCTTACCCTTAAAACCGTTTGTTGCACCTGCGCCATCGCCCTAAAGCGAGGTGGTCCCGAAGCTTGTCTTAAGGGCCGCGACCTAAAGTTTCTTATGGACTGGCTTATGCGATGCTGGACCATCAAGTCCATACCAGTATTGTGTATCGGCGAGCAACCAACAACGGGAAGAAGAAAAAACAAGCGCATACCGCCGTGATTCATCAATTACTTCAAGTAGCTTACGGAGTCCATCAATAAAGAGTACTTTATGACGGAAAGATTCATCGGCCCAGAACCACAAAAGAAATAGACGAGCTAGAGAGCTCGCCTACAGTGGCGGTTAAAAGCCGTAAGTTATTTATACGGCGTCCCTTAACGGCCACCGCCCTCCCCGGTTCAGCGTTAAACCACCGACACAGCCCCTCATTTTGGTTCTTTTGATGGTTCACTCCCGAGAAGCCACGTAGCGAAAAGATCGCTCCCGGCAGGGATTGCAGAGCTAGAACACTGTTCAGCGTGCAAAGATGTATGCAGACCGTAAGGTGTGTGCCGAGGAAGCCTGAGCGGTAGTGAGGAATCATCAAATACTCCTCGCTACCGCTCGGCCTCCCTCGAGGCACAGCCCCCTCGCACGTTAACTACCGAACAAGATTAAACTTACCGTCCCGTTCCACCTCAGTTCCGTTGATGCTAAACTTGGTAAAATAAAGATACATGTCAGTGTTCTGCGGCGTACCATCCTTCGTTCCGTCCCACGCTTCATCAACGTCAGAAGAAGAGAAAATTTGCTGGCCCCAGCGGTTGAAGACCGTCATGGTGTAGTCCGTAACCTGACCACCGTAGTAAACACGAAACTCATCGTTCGTGCCGTCACCATTTGGCGTAACCAGTTCAGGGATTTCGAACCGGGATTGTTCAATCGGAACGATAACACCATCTGGGAATTCGCAACCTCCTTCGGCGGTAGTTATCACCACATTATACCGGAGGTTGTCGGGAGCATTCTGACCGGGAGGAGGCACCATAACCACCAGCGTAGGACCGCTGCCAGTTGGCGGCTCCAGGTTACCAGACCACTCGTAGTTCACATCTAGGCCGTCCGGTACGTTCGTGACCGTAAGGGTTACTTGGTTACCACTGAATACGACCCCGTCCATCGGATCAATTCCAATACCGTTTTCCAGCGTAGCGGTGATAACCGGTTCAAAGGACTCGGTCACTAGAGTAACGCTGGTCTCAGCAGTAACGGTTGTTCCACAAACATCTCCCGTGAAGGTGACCATATATGTAGCTTCAACGGCGGGGACATTGACCTGTATTCCCGTTCCAACCTCAACACCGTTAGAGGTCCAAACGAAGGAGCCTCTGCTATCGTCGCTCAACTGCGCCGTCAGCGTCACCTCACCATTGTTGGGACAAACGCTGCCAGGAGAAGAAGCGGTTATGGTAAACAGGTCGCGTAGGCGGAAGGTCACCTCATCGGTATAAGTGTCACATTCACCGATCGTTGTTACGACGTAGGTAGTATTATCTGCGGGTGGCGTTACCTCTAGGCTCGGATCGGCAGAATCTACACCTCCACCGACGATTCGGTAAGTGTAAGCGGGATTGATGCCATCAACTATTACCCGGCGGGAATCTCCGGTACAAAGCGTCGTCTCGCTTGTCAGCGTAGGCAACTGATCGACGATCACGTTGATGGAGTACATCGACGGCATGGCACAGTCTGAGCCTTCGGCAATAACCTCAATGGTATAAACGGTTGACTCACTTACTGTGGCAATCGGGTCGAGGCAATCATCACAGCTAAGCGTATTGTTCGGGTCTTCCCATTCCAGTTCTCCGTTCGGGCCGGAAGGGTCGAAACTAACGTTAATCTGAACCGATTCACCAGGGCAAACTAGTGGGTCAGCCGGGCTGAAGATCAGAATCGGTGGCTTAATTACGTTCACCTGAATGGTGTCAATACGGCCACAAGCTCCGTTTTCCGTAATCCTAGTAAACAGCGCGGAGTCTTGCGCGAACACTACGGCATTATAAAGCTCTTGTGGGCTGGCGATGCCGGGGGCAATCGTCCATTCATGCGTGATCAGCGGGAAGTCACCCACGTCGTAAATCGGAGACTGGACGAAGAAGGTATCTCCCTGACAGTAAGGATCTTTCTCAGGATCGAGCGTCATACTGGTGTTAATTGGCAACGAATCCGTGCGGACTACAACCGAGTCGATCTGGTAACAGCCGTTCACAATCGCTTCAACGTAGTATTTTACTTCGGTCTGCGGAGCAACGCGGAGGGTAGACAGGTCCGTCGGGCCAACGACTCCGGTACTCGGAAACCAACGAACGTTAAGACCGGCGAAGGGATCGGCACCAACTTCAAGTACCGTAACCTCATCTCCAACACAACGAAAGATGGTGTCTCCACCGAAAATTTCCAGGTTACTACGAATAAGCTCTACCCTGACGGACTGTGTATCCGAACACGCGCCGTTCTCTACCGTAGAAATCAAGGTAAACGTTGTATCAATAAAGATGGAAGGATCGTAAACGGAATTTACGTCCGTAGAATCGGCCAGGAAGTCTCCGGGGCTAAAGTCGTAAATGGTATTACCGGTTACGCGTAGGCTGTCGCTCGCCAGCATGATGGGGTATCCCTGACAAAGTAGTGTATCGCCAATCAGTTCAGGTACGATGAAGACATCGACGTCGATGTAGATGGAATCACGCGCGCTACAGCCACCAGCGGGACCAACCTCTACAGCATAGAAACGGGAGAACGGCGGAATCACCCGCGGGTTAGGCGTATCCGGGCTATCGATAAAACCGGAGGTAGTAATCCAGCGTACGTCCTGATCTTCAACGTTGTTGGTTTGCATCAGCTGCACGGTATCACCGCGGCAGATGTTCAGGGTATCGGGATTAAGAATCTCGACTTCAGACTGAATGGAAATCAATTCAAAAACCAAGGTGTCCGTACAACTACCAACGGTACCTACCAGGATCACCTGTCCGTCACCTTCGGGGCTAACCGAGGTTACGTTTCCGGTGGCAATGATCACACCGGTAGTGGTAGACCAGGTGTATGATGTTGCTCCGGTTGCTGAAAGGTTAAAAGTTGATCCGGGACAGAAGTAAATGGGGCCGGTATCATTCTCCGCCACCAGCTCCACTTGAATATTATCTCGTAGTGGAACGGTTACGGCGCTAATGTCAACGTCGGTATTACAACCAAAGTCGGTAACGAAGGTAAAAGTGATTTCTTCTTCGCCCTCATCAATACCATCACCGATGATGACAATCGGGAAGGTGAAGACACTCTGGCCGGGAGGAAAAACAATGTTGGTCGGCAAGCCGGGGAGGATGTAATCCTCGTTCCGGATGGCCGAACCGCCCGTCTGTAGTTCGTAGACCTGGGGAATATCCTTTACGTTGTTGAAGGTAATCTGAATGGAGTCTTCTACGTTAAGACAGTCTTCCACGAGGTAATCGATGCCCGCGGTCATGCTAATGTCCACATTTGGCAGACCACCACACAGTCCGGCGATGAAGACACCAGAATCGAAAAGCCGATCACCACGGTCAGCGATCGCCAGTTTCAGGTGGTAGCTTTCACAAGGAATCACGCGAGCACGGGCACGCAAGGTTTTAGGATCTCCGCGGAAGCCGCTGGTAAGTCCGTCGTACTCCACGCTCTGCCCGAGGCTATTGTTGCGGTAGTACTGGTTGTTAAAGTTATCGTTAATGCTGTCAATCTGCACCGTCGTACTCTGGTCGTTGTCCAGCACTGCAATGTTCTCCTGACCACCTAATTCCATAGGGCCGTTGATGCCGGGGCCACTGATGAAGAAGGCGAAGATGTCGTTCACCTGGTTGTCCACAAATTCCGGATACTCATCCGAACCGAAGGTGTAGTCAAAAACCAGTTCGTCGGTGTCCACGATTACGTCCAGTTCAAGCACACAGGCATCGAAGGACTCGGTTTCATCACCAAGGAGTGCGCCAAGAGCCTCCAGATCGAGGTCACCAGGGCCTTGTTGGATCAGCTGACCTCCTCCGAGGTTAGGCCCGTCGTTAGGGCCGATGGCGCCTTTGGCGGAGCCGGTAGTAAGCAGTACTCCGGACGGCAGGCCGAGGTCGGAGCCGTCGCCTAAGAATACGCCGTACTGGCCTTCGGGGCACGTCAGGGTTACGTTAGAGATTACGGTACCGGGGCCACGAATGGCTTCACCGAGGGCGGTGGCAGTAACGGCAGTATCCACCTGAATGGGCAAAGCCGTGTCGCAATTGGCGGGAGCACAATTCCAGCTGGCAGAGAAACCTTCCCGCTGGGCATCACCATCGGACTCGAACAGGACGGATAAACAGCCGTTGGTAGCGAAGGTCCGGAAGCAAACACCTCCTTCCTCATCACCAGAACCGCTGGCGAAGCCGCCAAGGGTAGTGATTTCACGGGCGATTTCGTTGTTGAAATCACCGTCGTAAATGGTGAGTCCGTCACCCCCCGTAGTATTATCGAAGTTGTAGTATTCAAGCGTAAATTCAATGCAATCGCTACCGCCCGTGGGGCAGATTACGAAGGCGTTAAACTCGTCCGTTCCGTAGTCGCCGTCGGGGCCTCCGGTGTCGTACAGAATGCCCGTACAGTCGGTAGATCCACCTTCATTGATGAGAAAAGTGGATTGGGCAAAAAGGTTTGCCAGGCCGGTTAGGGCACAGATCAGTAGTAAGGGTAAACGGTTCTTCATAGGTAAGCCGCCGCTGGTTTAGGTTCCGGCACGAGGTTAGCCCGGCCTTTCGGAGGGCCAAAGTACGAATTTTACCCGCTATGGCGGCTATGATTGCTCACGTATCGCTAACAAGTCGTACAGCCGCTATTCCTGCAACCACTTGCGGCAATCAGGCACGGTGATGTTGCCGTAGTCGTTGCCCCACGCCTGATTGATATAGTTCATGATGTTAACGATCTGAAAATCAGACAGCTCCTTATTGCCGGGCATTTCGTGGTTGTATACTTTTCCGTTCACCACCATCTCTCCTAACATTCCCCTGCGGATGCCGCGCACCACCAACTCCGGGTATTTTTCCAGATAATCTGATCCGGCCAACGGCGGCATCAGTTGGCGCAGCCCCTGTCCTGACTCGAAATGACAGCCAGAACAATTTTGCAGATAAAGGCTCTCGCCCTGGAGGTGTTCCGTCTTCCCACAGGCAAACGGCAGGAAGATAAGAGACGCGAATAAAAGGAGGTACAAGGAAAGACGCATGGGCGGTAAAAGCTTTGGTCTTAACAACAAGTGGTTACAGTTCGGGTTCAGGGATTTGACGCTTAGTCTTCTGGGCGCGGACGCGGGTGCGATGAAATGGACGGAGGAGCACTGCAGAGAATTATGCAATGACAATTCGTCCATCCGGAAAGCATCCGGTGATGTGTAAACGGCCATGCCACTGGGAGGCTTATCGGTCCCCCTAGGATAGTTCAGTTAAGTGTATTCAGGCTAATAATAGTCTCTAGCAAGGCTAGAGCCTTGCTCCTGCAACCTTTTCTGCATCCTGCGTGCGCGCCAGATAGGCCAGCTTGGCCGTTGAAAGTAATCCCCAAGTTCGAGCTCCGTTCTATGCCCCATCCGCCTCAGTAAGCAACCGGGAATCAACAACAAACCGCAACCCTAGCGGAATTTCCGCCGAAAAACTAGACCCCCGCCCTTCGGTAACGTCAAGCGTAAGGTGCGTATGCTTCCAGTACTCGTACTGAAATTTGGACATGTAGTAGGGGCAACCGTGGACTTCCCCCAGCAACTCATCGTTGTCGTCAATATAAAACTCCCCGTCGGGAAAGCACATGGGAGAGGAACCGTCGCAGCAGCCGCCGCTCTGGTGGAAGATGAGAGGGCCGTGCTCAGTACGGAGGCAGTCGATGACTGCGCGGGCGGCTTCAGTAATGTCTACTTTAGGCATGATGGTGGATTTAAATCGTTGATTCTGCGATACTACGGGAGCGGGAGCCCTGATTTCCTACGGGGCTCAAAATCCGCTCTGCGGACAAGCTAAGTTAAAACCGGTCAGCACCCCTAAGGCATACTGACCGGCTGCAAAAAACACTATAAACAACACAAATTAATGGGCTAGAAAAACCCAAGCTTATCCTTGCTGTAGCTGATCAGCATGTTCTTAGTCTGGCGGTAGTGGTCGAGCATCATCTTATGATTCTCACGGCCGATACCTGACTTTTTATAACCTCCGAAGGGCGCGTGGGCGGGATAATCGTGGTAGCAGTTTACCCAGACGCGACCAGCCTGTACCTTACGGGCTACGCCGTAAGCCTCGTGCATATCGCGGGTCCAGAGACCGGCACCGAGCCCGTATAGAGTATCGTTGGCGATCTCGATGGCTTCGGCTTCGTCCTTGAAGGTAGTGATGCACACTACGGGGCCGAAGATTTCTTCCTGGAAGACGCGCATTTTATTATTGCCCTTCAGCACGGTTGGCTGAATGTAATAGCCGCCGGAAAGTTCGTCGACGTAAGCCGCTTCACCACCGGTGAGAACCTCACAGCCTTCTTCTTTACCGATCTTAATGTACTTCAGGATTTTCTCGTACTGGTCGTTGCTGGCCTGAGCGCCCATCATGGTGGAAGGGTCGAGCGGATGGCCCATCTTGATGGCTTCGACACGCTCAATGAAGCGCTCGACGAAAGCATCATAAATGGATTCATCGACGAGAATGCGGCTCGGGCAGGTGCAGACTTCACCCTGGTTGAGGGCGAACATGGCGGCACCTTCGAGGCATTTGTCAAAGAAGGCATCGTCGGCGTCCATGACGCTCTTCATGAAGATATTGGGGCTCTTACCTCCGAGCTCCAGCGTAACGGGAATGATGTTCTTACTGGCATACTGCATGATGAGCTGGCCGGTGGTGGTTTCGCCGGTGAAGGCAACCTTGCAGATGTCGGGATGGCTGGCCAGCGGCTTACCTGCTTCGATACCGAAACCGTTGACGATGTTGAGCACACCGGGAGGCAGGATGTCCTGAATCATCTCCATCATGATGAGAATACCGACGGGCGTCTGCTCGGCGGGCTTCAGCACGATGCAGTTACCGGCGGCGAGGGCAGGGGCGATCTTCCAGGTGGCCATCAGGATGGGAAAGTTCCAGGGAATAATCTGGCCGACGACGCCGAGGGGCTCCCAAACGTTCATCGAGACGGTGCTGCTGTTGAGCTCGGAGACGCCGCCTTCTTCGGCGCGGATGCATCCGGCGAAATAGCGGAAGTGATCAACAGCCAACGGCAGATCAGCCGCGCGGGTTTCGCGGATAGACTTACCGTTGTCCCAAGTCTCAGCGCGGGCCAGGACTTCGAGGTTATCTTCCATGACCTGCGCGATTTTCAGCAGCAGGTTGCTCCGCTCGGTCGCGGAGGTGTTATTCCAGTGCGGTGCAGCCTCCCAGCCAGCAGCGACGGCCTTATCGATGTCCTCTTTAGTGGAACGGGGAATGCGGGTGAAGGACTTGCCGTCTACCGGGGAGATGTTGTCAAAGTACTCTCCGTTGGTGGGGGCTACCCACTTTCCACCAATGAAGTTCTCGTATTGGTCTTTGAAGCGGGGTGGGGCCAGGATGTCGGCGGTTGTTGTTGCTGTGGTACTCATGATCGAATTGGTTTATGCACGTATTACACTGGGTTAAGCGCCTTTGCCGCAATTTTTTTAAAGGTAAATCACGGCAAATGCGCTCAACCCAACTCAAAAAACTGGTAGATCAGATAGAAAATCGTTATCTATCCTTCAAATTCAAAGGTATTATTCTCTCTCCAAAGACCCTTGCACTATTCCGTCATTCGGTTGAACAATTATCGCAATATCTTGAAAAATGACACGATTACAGAATATTCTACGGCCATTAGCCTTATCATGAGGCCTAGACACCCGTACAGAAATAATGCACTACCTTTTACTGACCCATTTGTGCCCTGCTTAGGCAAAAAACATAGACAACGCCGTAGTGTTGACTAGGCTTGTGACGGCGGCAGGGTGTGAATGGGGCGCAAAAAGTAGTGTGGTTATTTTTGTCCAGGTACTTAACTTTCGAAAAAACGTTGCGACATGCTTCAGCTCACCTCCAAAGACCTCCGCACCCGTAAACTGCATACGCTGGTAGAGAATCGTACGACCTTCACCCTCGATTCCGCCGCCCTCAACCTGTTCGAGACGCACACGGAAGCGGAGGCGGTGCGCCTCCGTTTTGACGGTCCGGTACTGGCCAGTATGGTTAAAGGACGTAAAGTGATGCACTTGCGCGAGCGCGCCGGCTTCAATTTTCTGCCGGGAGAATCGATCATGCTACCGAAGGACGAACTGATGATCATTGATTTCCCCGATGCACAGGAAGACCGCCCAACCAAGTGCCTCGCCCTAGAGATCGACCCTGATCTAATCGTCCGGGTTGTTGAAGGTATGAACGAGCGAAGGCCGCGATCCGATGGCTTCAGCTGGGCCCAAGCCAACCAAAACCTTCATTTCGCCAACGACCCCGGCGTCACCCAACTAATCCAGCGAATGGTCTACCTCTGCGCCGAAGACCACCCGGCCAAAGACATCTTCATTGATATGTCGTTGAAAGAACTCCTCATCCGGCTACTGGAAATAGAATCACGCCAACACCATATCGGAGACCCTGCAGGCCGTGCCACCAGCCAGCCCATCACCGCCACAGTGGCCTACATCCTAGCCCACCTCGATGAGCGCCTGACGGTGGAATGCCTAAGCAAGCTCGCTTACATGAGCGAGTCGAGTTTCTTCCGGGCCTTCCGCAACGAGATGGGCATTTCTCCGATAGATTTCATCAATAACGAACGGATCAAGATGGCCGCCGCACTACTAAAACGCCCCGAGCTGAGTATGCGCCAGGTAGCCATACGTTGCGGTTTCAACAGCGCCAGCTATTTCACCCGAATGTTCAAAAAACATTACGGTATTTCCCCAAGCAGCTTTCAGGGACAAGGCAATTAAAGAACGATTAGGCCGGCCTTGCCTTTTGAAAAACTTCCATTGTACCTGCGACCCCGCCCATATCTTTTACTACATTGTTGCCCACTAAAAAATTCAAAGCCTAACGGTCTAACGAACTATATCATGCTCCCCACACAAATTACCTCTTTCGATCACTATAAATCGGTCTACGCCGAATCGGTAAACGACCCTGAAGCTTTCTGGGCCAAAGAAGCCGAAACCTTCAACTGGCATAAAAAGTGGGACAAAACCCTAGAGTGGGATTTCGACGGCCCCAACGTAAAATGGTTCCAGGGTGGAAAAATGAACATCACGGAGAACTGCCTCGACCGCCACCTGGCCGAACGTGGAGACCAGACCGCCTTACTCTTCGAACCCAACGACCCCCGTGACCCCAGCCGGGCCATCACTTATAAGGGACTACACGCGGAAGTTTGCAAAACCGGCAATGCCCTCCGCGAACTCGGTATCGGCAAGGGCGACCGCATCTGTTTCTACATGCCGATGGTGCCCGAGCTGGCCATCTCCGTGCTGGCCTGCGCGCGCATCGGCGCCATCCACTCCGTCGTCTTCGCTGGCTTCAGCGCCCAGGCCCTGTCCGACCGCGTGAACGACGCCGATTGTAAAATGATCATCTGCTCCGACTACAACCGCCGGGGCACGAAAAACATCGCCGTAAAGGAGGTCGTCGACGAAGCGATGGCCATCGGCTGCCCGAGCGTAGAAACCGTGATCGTCCACAAAAATACCGGCGGAGACATCAGCTGGGACGAGACCTACGACGTCTGGTACCACCAAAAGGTGGACGGCCAATCTGATCAGTGTGCCGCAGAGGTGATGGACGCCGAAGACGTACTGTTTATCCTCTACACCTCCGGCTCAACGGGCAAGCCAAAGGGCGTTGTCCACACCTGCGGCGGCTACATGGTGTACACCGCGTACAGTTTTCTGAACGTATTCCAGTACCAGCAGGGAGACGTCTATTGGTGTACAGCTGACATTGGCTGGATCACTGGCCACAGCTACATCGTATACGGGCCGCTGCTTTGCGGCGCTACCTCGATCATGTTCGAAGGCGTACCAACTTACCCCGATGCCAGCCGCTTTTGGGAAGTCTGTGCGAAGCATAAAGTCAATCAGTTTTACACCGCCCCAACGGCCATCCGGGCGCTGATGGCAAAGGGCGATCATCATGTGGAGGGCCACGATTTGAGCGACCTGAAGGTAATCGGATCAGTTGGTGAACCCATCAATATGGAAGCCTGGCAGTGGTATAAAAAGCACATCGGTAAGGGCACCGTTCCCGTAATCGACACCTGGTGGCAAACCGAGACCGGCGGCATGATGATCACCGGCATCGGCGGCCTTAGCCCGCAAAAACCAACCTTCGCCGGCTACCCGCTGCCGGGCATTCAGCCGTGCCTAATTGATAAGGAAACGATGACCGAAATCACGGAAAGCCCCGCGGAAGGCCTCCTCAGTATCAAGTTCCCCTGGCCGAGCATACTCCGCACCACCTGGGGCGATCATGTGCGCTGCAAAAACACTTACTTCATGACCACCCCGGGCATGTACTTCACGGGTGACGGCGCGCGGCGCGATGCCGACGGTATGTACCGCATCATCGGCCGGGTCGACGACGTGATTAACGTTTCCGGCCACCGCCTGGGCACCGCCGAGGTGGAAAATGCCATCGATGAGCATCCGCAGGTGGTAGAATCCGCCGTGGTTGGCTACCCGCACGACATCAAAGGGCAGGGCATTTATGCATACGTTATCTTGGGCCCGGAGGCAGGTGCAAGCAACACTTTAAGAGCAGAGATCGTAGCGACCGTACGCAAGGAAATCGGCCCTATCGCTAAGCCCGATAAGATTCAGTTCGTTGAAGCACTGCCAAAAACCCGCTCCGGCAAAATTATGCGCCGGGTTCTCCGTAAAATTGCCGCCGGAGAGGGAGAGTCTTTAGGAGATGTTTCTACCTTACTCAACCCTGAAGCCGTACAGACCATTATTGAAGGTAAGGTCTAAGGCCTACGGACGAGAAGCTGTGGCCCGAGGAAGCCCGAGCGGTAGCGAGGAGTGTTTGGTGATTACTCCTCGCTACCTTCGGGGCACAGTCCGTGGCCCAAAACACCACATTATGTTAAAAGTAAGCTTACCCGTCGGCAAAGACCTCCTCGAAATCCACCACAATATGTGGACGGGCAAAGACCAAGTATTCTGGAACGGAGTATCCGTTAGCCAGAAACGCCGCTTTTTTGGCAGCACCCACGTCTTCAGGGTACCGAACGGACTGACCGGCCGGGAGGATGTTTTCCGAGTGAAGGTTGGAATGGGCTTCAACGGAACTACCTATGGCGTAAAACGCAACGAACGTGTGCTGCTTGGCAGCTGGAAAGACCAACTTACCCACAACAGCCGCGGCCAGATGCCGGAAGTACCTGGCCTCGACCTAAACAACGCTCCCCCACCCCGCCGGCGACCGGATGCTGAGCCGGTACCGCGACAGGACTGGTCTGATGAGGATTTAATTATTTAAAGGAGGTTCAGTCACGCGCCGGACTCCGCTTCGCTACGTTCGGAACAACGATGGTTTAACCCCTACAGAATTAGCGCTGGATAAAGGTTACGGTGTTTAACCTTGCCCGTTAACCTTCCTTGCGGCGGCGGCGGCACTAATTTCCAAAAAATAATTTTGTGGTCCCGGGCCTGATTCGGGAGCCATCTGCACTTCCGTATAAGTACGAGGTAGCCCCGCCACCGTAATTCCCCACCAAACCGATCCCAAAAGTCTCCTAATCCATCAAATACCGAACTAACTTTGCACGTTCCCGGATGTTCATAAAGAACTAAGGGTTTAACGAACTAAAGAACCAACATGGCAGGCAGCTCCTTCGGTAAAATCTTCCGCATCTCCACTTTCGGCGAAAGCCACGGCGTAGGCCTCGGCGTGGTCATCGACGGCTGCCCGGCTGGCCTCGACTTCGATGAAGACTTCATCCAGGCGGAGCTCGCCCGCCGTAAACCCGGCCAGAGTCGCATCGTCACTCAGCGCAAAGAAGAAGACGGCGTGCAGGTACTCTCCGGCGTATTCGAAGGTAAAACCACCGGCACGCCCATCGGCATGGTAATCTTCAATAAAGACCAGCGGAGTAAAGACTACGGCCACATTTTCGATAAGTTCCGCCCCAGCCACGCTGATTACACCTTCCATGCCAAGTACGGCGAGCGGGACTACCGCGGCGGTGGACGCTCCAGCGCACGAGAAACCGCCGCCCGCGTTGCCGCCGGAGCCGTTGCTCAATTGCTACTAAAGCACTATGGCATCAGCATCAAAAGCTACGTCTCTCAAGTCGGGAATATCGTACTCGACAAATCGTACAAAGAACTCGACCTTACCCAAATCGAAGCCAACGACGTTCGTTGCCCCGATGCAGAAATGGCAGCGATAATGGAGAAAGAGATTCTCGCCGTCCGCAAAGCAGGTGACACTATCGGCGGCGTAATCACCTGCGTAGCCACCGGAGTACCCGTTGGCTGGGGAGAGCCGGTATTCGACAAACTCCACGCCGACCTCGGCAAGGCGATGCTGAGCATCAACGCCTGCAAAGGCTTCGAATACGGCTCCGGCTTCGCCGGCGTAACGATGCGCGGAAGTGAGCACAACGACGAATTTTATACGGAGAAGGACGGTACCGTGAGAACGCACACGAACCGTAGCGGGGGCATCCAGGGCGGCATCTCCAACGGCGAAGATATTTACTTCCGAGCGGCGTTTAAGTCCGTAGCTACCATCATCCAGGACCAGACTTCGGTTAACGAAGCCGGAGAGACGGTTACCGTTACCGGAAAAGGCCGCCACGACCCTTGTGTTTTACCCCGGGCCGTAGCTATTGTTGATAATATGGCAGCGCTGGTGCTGGCGGATCATTGTTTGCGGGCACGTACCAACCGCTTATCCGGCCTTTAGGCCGGGGAACCTACAGTTTACCAAGACATTCCTTAAGCGCCTCCCGCCAATTCTGAGGCGTACCCACCACTTCCGCAATCTTACCAGTATCCAGCACACTATAGTTCGGCCGCTTAGCCGGTGTAGGATACTGCTCCGTCCGGATCGGCTTAAGGGCGCATTCCGTGCCCGACATTTCGAAGATGGCATGGGCAAAGTCATACCAGGAACAGACGCCGCTGTTTGCGAAATTATAAACACCTGGTTCTGCTTTCGCTTCCACGAGGGCGAGCGCAGCAGCCGCAAGATCCGCAGCATAGGTTGGGCTACCCACCTGATCGGATACGATAGAAAGGCTATCGCGTTCAGCTCCGAGGCGCAGCATGGTGCGCACAAAATTATGGCCATACTCAGCGTAGACCCAGCTGGTTCGTAGTACGTAAGCATCCGGGTGGTGTTGCATCACCACGTTCTCTCCTTCCAGTTTCGTCCGGGCGTAGATGCTGGTGCCCATGGTACTATCATCTTCCCTGAGCGGTCGGTTATAGCCGTCGGCGTAGACGTAGTCGGTGCTAAAGTGGACGAAGCCAATGCCCTTCTCGTAGCAAGCTGCGGCCAAACGTTTAGCACCTTCTACATTGACGAGGCGGCATTTCTCCGGCTCAGCCTCGGCGCGGTCCACGGCCGTGTAAGCGGCGGCGTTGAAGCAGATATCAGGCTGGGCTTCGGCGAAGGCGGCACGTAGGTCGGCCGGTTTAGTGATGTCCAACGTAGAACGGTTGTAGGCGAAGATGCGAACGTCTTTAAGGGACCGGGCGGCACCGATTAGTTTTTGGCCTAGTTGGCCGCCTGCTCCGCAGATCATTATTCTTTTCATGGGGTTGGTTGGGTTGGCGCGATGCGCCACATCAAGAGGTTACGCTAATGGCATTGCCATTGCTCCACCCTCGTTACACGAAGCACCCCTCCGGGGCTCTAATTGGGGAATTATCCTTTTTCTTTTGCTAAACGGATCGCGTCCTTGAGTTGGGAAACCTTCAGGTTCTTCGCCACGATCTCGCGGTCCTTATTGAGGAGGTATAGTTCGGGCGTATTGTCTACGTAATAGGTTTTGAAGATAGAGCGATTGGTGGGGTCGTAGACGTTCGTCCAACTATCCATACCGTTGGCCTTGATGAAGGTTTTCCACTTCGCGGGGTCGGTGTCCAGGGCGATGGCATAGACGTCGAGTTCACTTTTGAGTTCGTTCATCACCTGGACGAATTTGGGCGTTTCTTCGATGCAGTGCTCACACTCCGGGTTGTACATGTACACCGCGATGAATGGCTTCTTGAGGTCGTAGAGTCGTTTTGGCGTACCGTTTACGTCCGGGACGGTGATGTCTGGCCCTTTCTGACCAATGAGGCTATACGCCATCTGGTCCGCTCGCTGTTGCAAACCGTAGACGGTCATGCTGTCTGTCCAGAAAGCGCGGTCTTTGGTGAAGTAGTTCTGGACCATATGGACGTGGATGGCCGCACCGTCCATAACCGTGGTTTTTCCGGGTTCATACTGCAGGGTGATCCAGTTAGCGAAGAACTTGAAGAACTCCGGCTTATCGAGCGCGAGCTTAACGAGCTTATCGGAAGATTCAATAATCGCTTTGGCGTTTTGCGGCGTCAATTCCTTGATGTAGCGCTTCAGTTTGTTGAAGATGACCGGGGTGTTGAGCAGGCGGGTGTCGTTAAAATCTACGTCTTCCCAGAAGTCGTCGCGGAAGGCGGCTACCTGTGCTTTCTCGTCGAGCGTACCATCGGGCAGGCGGATGTCTTTCAGCTGTGGATTGCGGCCAGCGCGTTTGAAGGAGGTGAACAACGACTTGGGGTGCTTGGCAAAGCGTTTGTTCTGAAAAGCTAGCCGATTGTCCACAAGGGTAGCGCGGTCGGCCTGAAGTTTATCGTATTCGGGAGTACCCGGGCCAATACCGCGGACAGCATCGCCGAGCACTCTGAATTCGTCCTGCTGGCCGGCTTCAAACTTGAGTATTTCGTAGAATAGTTCGTTATCAACACTGCCCTCCACCTTCATATCCAGCAGCGCGTTTTGTGCATTTGGCGCGCTGAGGCTAAAGGTCTGGTCTTGGTCAATCAGCAGCTGCACGGCGGCTCCGTCGGAAAAATAGCAGTAATAGTGACCGGGCTTGTAAGGCTCATCGCGCTTAAACACCACGGCGTTGCCGATAACCACACCTTCATCAGCCCGGAACTGCTGCTCCGCAAACTGGCCGATTAACAGCGCCCCTTCCACCGGTACGCCCCCAATCGCTATCCTAATATCCGGGCTCTCTAGCTGGCGGCCTTCAAGCTCACCGATAGAAATGGCACTGGTAGCGGTAGCAGAACCGATAGTAGTAGAAGAACTCGTGAAGGCCGTTGCGGAGGTCGCTCCGGCTGGATCGCCGCAGGAAAAAAGGGTGGCCAGGGCGAGTAAAGAGAGTAACTTACACATGAGGAGGTTGTTTTTACGGGGGCAAAAGTACGAAATTTGGTGGGTCCGTTTTTTTGGCTTTAGCGAGACACGTTGCCTTTGTGTAAAAAAATAAGAAGGGGCTTCAACCTACTGCTAAATATAAGGACTGTAACGAGCGGCCCAGTAGAAGCAGCCTCCTACCCGGGCAGGACCTTGTCCTCCCCGAGACACCCATTAGCTTGACGGCTAGGCCGTGAGCGTCGGTAGAGGTGCCCAGGCCATCAAGTAATTTGGAGTAAGTCGTGTATTTAAAGTGTCCTTCCAAAGCGTACTGCCTAGGGCAAAAAATCCTTGAGCCTTCCAGGTGTTGCGCAGGTGATATCACCTTATCAAGTTGGTGATGTGATCAAAATAGATGAGTCGTAGAGCTACGTTTTCAGAAGAGCCGGTAAATGGTTGGCATAAGCCTCCGGTCAGCAGCTTATTGCTTATCCCCAATATCCAACCCATTCAAATGCTTCGCCAGTACAAAACCCATACTAAAGCAAGCCTGCAATAAATAACCTCCCGTGGGTCCATACCAGTCTAACATCTCCCCTATGACATAAGCATTAGGTATTTTCTTCAGCTGAAGGTTTTCATCTACCTCATTCAAAGCGATACCACCTAAAGTTGAAATTGCTTTATCTAACTCATCCGCAGAATAAATAACGACCGGGACAGACTTGATGGTCTCTGCAAGCAAATCAGGATCTAAAAAAGTATTTTTATCGGAAAATTGCTTTAATAATGCGATGGAGGTACGGTTAAGATTTAAGTCCCTTTTTAAAACCTCAGTTACATCAGACAACGAAGAGCTATGATATTTAGCCCTTATTTGATCAACGGTCATTGTTGGCTTTAAGTCCAAATAGATCACGGTACTTTCTTTTGTACACAGTGCTTCTTGAATCTTTTGGCTTAAAGCATAAATAGCATTGCCCTCAAGACCAAATTTGGAAACGACCAGCTCACCTTTGGAAAAACAACCATTGTAAGCCAATGCAATATTTTTTAAAGGTTTCCCCTCGTGTGCCTTGATAAAGTTCTTATTCCAGTCTACACCGAAAGCGCAATTGGCAGCTCGAAATGGACGTACACCCACCCCGCGCCCTGTAAAGGGTTTAGCCCACTCGCCATCAGAACCAGTCACCTTCCAGCTTGCTCCACCCATAGCAAATACAACAATATCAGACTCGATAGCTTCGGATCCTTCAAAGCATAGATGCCCCTTCTCATTCCAACCTACCCATTTTGTGCCTAGCTGAAACTCTATTTTCTTAGTTGATAGATTCGTTACAAGCTTATTGAGCACCTCAATCGGCTTTAATCCCGTAACCGGAAACACCCTTTTACTTGACCCTATGAATGTAGGAACCCCGTGGTCACTTAACCAGCTTATCAAATCTTCATTGGTAAACTGACGAATGATAGGGTCCATGAATTCACTCGGAGAATAATTCGCTGTGAGTTCCTTTAGGGAAGAATAATACGTCAAGTTCAAGCCACCTTCACCAGCCACTAAGAATTTCCGGCCTACTGTCTTTTTCTTTTCACACAACATCACCTGATACTTCTCCGTATTTAACTGTGACGCGAGCATGAGTGCGGCAGGGCCTCCACCTATGATTGTTAGTTTTTTCATCTAAAAAACAAATACATTGAATTGGGTGAATAGATACAAAACGTCATTTCATCTAATTTTTTGCGTTCAAAATATTTCGAGCAGCCTTGTTGTCAAAATTGTCTCAAAAGAATCGCTCTTGAGTAAAGTGTATCAGGTGAGGAATCTTGTCATCACTTATGAAACTCAAACTTAACATTCCCTACTTAGTAACCGACACTAAATGCTACGGCTTTTTGCGTAGCATCCGCTGGGTTGGCAGCCTTAGTTGCCCTCATTACCAAGACGATATCGTCGTGAAGAGGGGTAAGTGTAGTTACCAGAAGCGACCACAAAAGTACGATTGCCGAGCTTACCAGCACGGGTTCAACGATTTGACGGGTACGGTATTTCAAGACAGTAATAAGTCACTTGAGGTATGAGTGTTGGCCCTGTATTTCATGAGCCTAAACTTATCGACAAAGAGCTTGATATAACGGAGAGAATAGCCCAATAAGTGGCGAGGAAGCTACGAGAAGGGATGATTTAAAAGAGTGCCGTGGCCATGGAGCTTCAGCCAACAAAACGACACCGGTTCTAGGGAAGGTCAAGCGTAATGAGTTGCTTGTCATCAAAGCATTTGATGATGTTAAACGAGTAACGGTTAAAGCACATATTTGCGATCACATGGATCAAGGCACGGCCGTCAACACTGATGAACATGCTATCTACAATAAGATTGAGCAGTAGGGACACGTGTAAAACAGTACGTCATTCTAATGGCGAGTATACTCGTGACGATGATGGGAACGGTATCAACGAAGTTCATGTTCCTACTACAAGTTACTATTTGACTACTTGACTACTTGACTTTTCTTATCTTCGTCCTCACATTCAAGAAAGCCCCAAATATGAACCTCCACGAATACCAAGGCAAGAGCATTCTGGTCAAGTACGGTGTACCAATCCAGAACGGCCATGCGGCCGATACCAAAGAAGAAGCACTGGCACTGTACGATAAGTTAGCCAAAGAAACAGGCAGCGGTTTCGCCGTCATCAAAGCACAGATTCACGCAGGTGGTCGCGGTAAAGGCGGTGGCGTAAAACTGGCCAAAAACCGTGACGAGGCCAAGGGTTACATCAACGACATCCTCGGCATGCAGCTGAAGACGCCCCAGACCCCCGGTGGTATGGAAGGGCCCGGTAAGCAGGTCAATAAGATCCTTGTTGCCGAAGACGCTTACGCCCCTGATTTCGACGCATGTAAAGAGTACTACGTCTCCATCCTGCTAGACCGCGCCCGCCAGCAAAACGTAATCATCCACTCTACTCAGGGTGGTATGGACATCGAGGCCGTCGCCGAAGAAACGCCGCACCTCGTACTAAAGACTTACATCGACCCCGAGTTAGGTATCCAGCCGTTCAACGCCCGCGAAGTGGCCTTCAACCTCGGCCTCTCCGGTTTGGCGTTCAAAAACATGACCAAGTTCATCTACAAGCTCTACGCCGCCTACCTCGGTGCCGACGCTGCGATGATTGAGATCAACCCCACCCTACACAACGCCAACGACGAGATCATCGCCGTTGACTGTAAGTTCAGCGTAGACGCCAACGCCCTCTACCGTCACAAAGATATCGCCGCAATGCGCGACACCTCGGAAGAAGACCCGGTTGAAGTGGAAGCCGGCGAGTACGGCCTCAATTACGTCAACCTCGACGGAAACGTCGGTTGCATGGTAAACGGCGCCGGCCTTGCAATGGCGACGATGGACATCATCAAGCTCTCCGGTGGAGAACCCGCCAACTTCCTTGACGTAGGTGGTACCGCCGACGCCGAGCGTGTAGAGAAGGCCTTCCGTATGATCCTACGTGACGAGAAAGTGGAAGCTATCCTGATCAACATTTTCGGCGGTATCGTCCGCTGTGACCGTGTTGCTCAGGGCGTGATCGATGCCTACAAGAACATCGGTAACATCAAGGTGCCAATCATCGTTCGCCTCCAGGGTACGAACGCCATTGTCGCTAAAGAGATGATCGACAACTCCGGGCTAAACGTTCGCTCCGCCATTACGCTGCAGGATGCAGCTGATGCGGTGAAAGCTGTTCTAGCATAACTAGTTAGACTTTTAGCCTAACGTACATCGGAACGGGCCGTCGGGATTACTCCGGCGGCCCGTCCCTCTTCGACACCTTTTAAGCGGCCAAACGGTTAAGGTCTGTTAAGGTAGCGAGATCAGGTCAACATCCTTCCCCCTCAACAGGTTTTCAATCTCAAATGTCAATACCATGAGAGCTTTAATCTTCCTGGCTACTTTCGGCCTCCTAACCTCTATATACACCTACAACTGGGAACCTACTGACGCCTACACCATCAAGTTCTCTACGGAAAAAGCCGAAGGTACTTTTACCGACCTTCAGGGTACCATTGAATTTACAGCCGATGATATCGCTAACGCTAATTTCGACGTCTCGGTAGCCACCATGACCATCAACACTGGAAATGAAACGAAGAACAAGCACGCCATAGGCGATAGCTGGTTAGACGCGGAACAGTTCCCCCGAATCAATTTCCAGTCCCATTCCTTTCAGAAAACCAATACGGGTTATACCGTCGACGGTCAGTTGACAATCCACGGGAAGAGTAAGGCGGTCGCCATTCCCTTTGATTTTAAAGACAATATCTTCTCCGGAGAGTTGACGGTCAACCGGCGCGACTTTGGTATTGACGGCCCCTTTCTTTTCGGTAGTTTGGTTGGGGATGAGGTCCTGGTATCCCTCCGGATTCCAGTGGAATAGACGTACGAGTAGCAACGAAACTAAAAGATTGCCCCCAGCAGGGCGGTAATGTTGGAGAAATGATATCTTTATAAAGATGCGTGCAGACCGTAGGACACAGCCCCTCGCCCGTTAATCCAGGTAACGTTTAGTAAGGCCCCCGTAGGCATCAATCCGCCGATCCCGAAAGAAAGGCCAGATGCGGCGGACGTCCGCCGTACGGGCCCGATCAATGGTTACGACAGTAGTTACTTCCTCATCCTGCGGAGCCCGCCACAAGTATTCCCCCTGCGGCCCGGCCACGAAGGAAGATCCCCAGAATTGAATCCCCCTGGTTACACCGCTCGGGTCTTCCTCAAATCCGGTTCGGTTAACGGAGACTATGGGCAGTCCGTTGGCAACGGCGTGTGCTCTCTGAGAGATCAGCCATGCATCCCGCTGCCGAGCCTGCTCTTCCTTATCGTCGCTGGTTTCGTAGCCGATGGCGGTGGGATAAATCAGTAATTCCGCGCCGGCAAGTGCCATCAGGCGGGCGGCTTCTGGGTACCACTGATCCCAGCAAACCAAAACCCCGAGTTTACCAACGCTGGTCTGCACGGGTGTGAAGCCCAAATCCCCCGGTGTAAAGTAAAATTTCTCGTAGTAAGCGGGGTCGTCGGGGATGTGCATCTTCCGGTACTTACCGGCAATGGTTCCGTCGCGTTCAATAACGACGGCGGTGTTGTGGCAAAGACCAGGAGCACGTTGCTCAAAAAGAGAAATCACCAAAACGCAATCTAGTTCCTGCGCCAGGTCACCGAAATATTCGGTGCTGGGACCGGGGATTGTTTCCGCTTGATTGAAGACGGTGGTGTCCTCTGTCTGGCAAAAGTAGAGGCCCGTGTGTAGCTCCTGAAAGACAATCAGGTCAGCTCCTTCAGCTTTACACTGCCTTGCCTCCTTAGCTGATTTAGAGATGTTGGCAGCACGATCAGCTATATTCGCCTGTTGGATGACACCTACTTTAAGGATAGACATAAGCTATACCACTTTTTTAATGACCCACTGGATCAGGTTTGAGCTCCACTTAAAACGCAGGAGACCCTCTATGAGCCAGGGCCGGTCCGCAAGGAGGAGTTGTGCCCAATATTTAATGCGAAAGTTTGATCCAAATTTCTTGATGATCGCACGGTCATAAGCCGCGAGGAGCTTCCCGTCCATACTGTTTGTGGCAAATGCTTCCCGCGCCGATATTGCGGCCAACTCGGCGCTGATCATGGCATTCCCAATTCCTTCTCCGGTAACTGGATCTACCAGGCCGGCAGCGTCGCCGAGCAGCATGAAGCCATCGCCCGAACGGGGAACGTTTCGAGAGCCAAGAGGTAGGCCAAACCCTTCATTTTTCCCTTCCTGTACAGCGTTTTCAAAATGCTGCTTCACTTGGGGATCCTCCTGGATAATCTTGTCCAGGCTATTACGCAGATCAATCCGGTTTTCGGATACCTGCCGGGAGAGCATCCCAAAACCGGCGTTAAACAAGCCGTCTTCCAGCGGAAATATCCAGAAATAGCCGGGCATATAGTCTTTGAGGAAATAAACGGTCAGCCGATCATGGCCAATACCTTCTACCCCACGGTAATATGCGCGCACAGCGGCGCAGTGGTGATTACGGTCAAGCTTAGTGTCTGTATATTTTCTTGCGACAATACTGTGTGCACCATCAGCCCCGATGATCAACCTTGCGGAAAGCTGTTCGCCGTTGTCCAGCGTCACCAGATGCATACCTTCTGAACGGACAACATCTTTCGTTTTTCGCCCAAAATAAGTGGTCAGACCGGGATATGTTTTTGCCGTTTGAACGAGGTAGTCGTCAAAGTCCAGACGTGAACAAGTATATCCTTCGGTGACGTATTCCAGGTCCATGACGATCCCACTAGGGGAAACGCCGCGGGCACGCCTGACGGGATGCAGAGCATCCAACCCTTTCCAAAAGTCTGGCTGGATACTTTTGCCAACGCGTACGGCGGTACCAGGAATGGCATCCCCACAAACTTTTTCACGGGGAAAAGTGGCTTTATCAATAAGCGCGATCGTTAGCCCACTACCGGCCATACAGTGCACAAAGGTGCTTCCGCCAGGGCCAGCGCCGACGACAATAATATCAAATTCCGAAATACTGGTAGACTCTTGATTTGGCATATTAAGGGCAAAGATACTGCCCATATTTTATCAGTTACTCCCCGTCATAATCGTAGGGCAGTAATTTAGAATCTTTTACGGTAGAAAGCGTCATTAAGGTCTTCAGCCGCTCGATCTCGTCGATTTGCTGGAGGGTTTTGAAGAGAAGACGTTCATAGGTAGGAATGTCTTTACAGACGATCTTGATCAGGAAGTCCGCCTCACCAGTGATAATGTAGCATTCCGTGATCTCATTAATGGTTTCCACCTGAGAAAGAAAGCTTTCACGCGCCTGGTTTTTACGCCAGTCTAGAGAGACAAGAACGAAAGTTTTCACCATCAGACCAATCGCTTCGGGAGTAACCTGGGCGTGATAACTGTTGATGACGTCGTTCTGTTCTAGCTTTTTCACCCGTTCGAGGGTGGGCGCAGGGCTAAGGCCAATCCGTTTGGAAAGGTCGAGGTTGGTAATCTTACTGTTTTCCTGAAGAATTTCCAGAATGTGAAGATCGATCTTATCTAATTTATCAGACATAGTACAGATTAGGGAATGTTGGTGCGGCGAAGATAGCCGCACCAACAATTATTTCATAATTTCGCTTGAAAAAGTATAAAATTTTCCCAAATGGCCACTATGGCCAAATTCCAAGCGCAATGTAATCACTGGATATCTTACTGATTGCCAGTGCAAAAGCCGCTGTGCGAAGATCTTTGATCTCAGCATTGTCCGTATACATTTTATACACCTGCTGGAAGCCGGTGATCATAGTTTCCTCCAAGCCAGAGCGCACGAGGTCGATCTCATCGGCTCCACGGACGATCAGCTCACGGTCGCGGTCGCTGATTACTTTACCCGTTGTTGCTTCAATCTGGTCTACAATGCGGCGATAAGCGCGCTCGTCGAAACGCTTTTCGAGGCGGCCGAAGCGCATGTGGCTAAGGTTCTTCAGCCACTCAAAGTAACTCACCGTTACACCACCTGCATTGAGGTAAATATCTGGTATTACGACAACGCCACGTTCGACAAGAATGGCAGCACCATCGGCAGTTACCGGGCCGTTGGCAGCCTCAGCAATGATCTTTGCTCTTACGTTCGCTGCGTTGTTAGCGTCAATCTGATTTTCGAGGGCTGCGGGCACGAGGATGTCACACTCAAACTCCATCACTGCGCGGCGCTTGTCTTTACCGTAGATCCGTGCATCAGGGTAGCTGAGAATGCTGCCGTGATGGGCACGGTGGCGCAAAAGGGCGTGAATATCGATGCCGTCTGCGTTATAGATAGCACCTTCCACTTCAGAAACACCGACGATCTTCACTTCGCCTTCGTCCTGGCTAATCGTAGCGGTGTAGGAGCCTACGTTACCAAGGCCTTGAATCACCATGGTCTTGCCTTCAATGCCCATCTCAAGGCCGAGCTTGTCCATCAGTTCTTTGTTGTTACAGGCTTCGCGGATGCCGTAAAACACACCACGTCCTGTTGCTTCGGTACGGCCACGTACACCATTCTGGTTTACGGGCTTACCCGTTACACAACCGGCGGCGTTGATATCGTCCGGGTAGAAGGCGCGGTAAGTATCATAGATCCAGGCCATTTCGCGGCTGCCGGTTCCGTAGTCGGGTGCGGGCACGTCGATGGCCGGGCCGATGAACTTATGGCGAATCAGCTCGGTGGTATAGCGGCGGGTAATCTTCTCTAGGTCCGCTTCGCTGTACTCCCAGGGATTTATTTTCACACCGCCTTTGGCACCGCCGAAGGGTACGTCAACGATGGCACACTTATAAGACATGAGGGTGGCGAGGGCCACCACTTCATCCTGGTTCACGTGGTTAGAGTAGCGGATACCGCCCTTAGTAGGGCTGCGGTGGTTACTGTGCTGGGCCCGGTAGGCTTCAATTACTTGCACCTTTCCGTCTACCATGACCGGGAAGTGAATCTGGTAGACACCGTTACAGACCTTGATCTGCTTAAGCAAGCCTTCGTCGAGGCCAGTGTGAGGCGCGGCGGCATCGAAGTACCGATTAACGCTGTCGAGAAATGAAACATTTTTAGCCATGATCATCAATTTGGTTTTCTAAATCAGTCATGCGGCGATCCAGTCGCCACAGATAAAAAGTAATGCCCAGGAATACAACAACGATCACAGCCACAACAACGTAGAGCTTACCGATGCTGCGCAGAAAATCGGCCGGCAGTTCGGCAGTGGATTGAGCGCAGATGGTGGCAGCAGCAAAGCAAAGTAACAGGGTAGAAGTGATACGGGCCATAAGGTTACCGGGTGGTTTGGTTAGGTCGACAAAGGTAGGCATTGCCAACGGGGCTAAATGTACCAGTTTGATTCGGGAATTGGTTTGTTTACGGTAAAATGATTTTCTGGCGCGGGCGCTGGTGCAAGATGAAAGTTAATGAAGCTTGCGTTCACAATTGAGCATTTAGCTCAAGATGCTTGATCCTAAATACTTGCCTTCAATGGTCCGTTGCAAAATTAAGCCCTTCGCAGCCCATGATTCCTGATGTCTGGCCATAGTTCTTGGATTAAAGGTTGATGTATGTCGATTCGACACATCGTTAATATTCTAACCGCTTG
>Ga0136553_1000004_pt1 | contig 75803 bp, 59 predicted proteins | sample AntRauTorckE5430_FD_101384 | JGI IMG/M metagenome (GOLD analysis project Ga0136553, IMG submission 101384) | Saline lake microbial communities from Rauer Islands, Antarctica - Metagenome Torckler E5 #430 | ecosystem: Environmental > Aquatic > Non-marine Saline and Alkaline > Saline | place... | reverse complement strand
TGTTCTGTTCATCGCCGGGCCGATGGCAGCGGCCAGTTCCTTATTTGTAGCAGGGTTTGGTGCTACGCCGTTATAGATTCCGGTTAGGTTTTTAGCAATGGCGTAGCGGTAAATATCCACCATATCATCGATGTGAATCCAGGAGTAAATCTGACTACCATCACCAAAGTAAGTCGACGTCCAAAAATTTAAGGGAATCAGCATTTTCTGAAGCGCGCCGTCATCGGGGTGCAGCACGATTCCCGTGCGGATGATGCAGGTCGGGATATTAGTGCGGCTGACTTCCGCGACGCTCTCTTCCCAGGGGATGCAGCTTTTGCTTAAGAAACCGGTACCGGGATCTGCAGATTCGGTCATCAGTTCATTACCACGGTCACCGTAGTAACCAACGGCGGAGGCGGATAGGTAAAGTTTGGGTTTGATGTTGAGTCGGGCCATTGCGGTGGCCAGCAAGAATGCACTGTCGGTGCGGCTACTGATGATAACTTTCTTGCGGGCTTCCGTCCAGCGCTTATCGACAATGCCAGCACCGGCGAGGTTGATAACGTAGTCTATGTCGGTGAAGGCCGCATCGTCAATGGTTTGTTTAACGACGTCCCATACGAAGGTTTTGAATTTGGCGTTGGGGTTTGCGGAACGGCTAAGGATGCGCACCTCGTGGCCGTCCGCTGCAAATTTACGGGAGAGGTGTTTACCGATGAAGCCGGTTCCGCCGCCGATCAGGATGTTCGCCATTTATTAGTGGATAATTTTGATGAAAAGAAGTGGATAGTGCCGTGTTACAGGCGTAACGTAGGCCATCTAGCGATAAGTTCGCTCACCAGGGCGCACTTACTTTAACCATATTAATGTTGGTGGCTTGAAATTGTTGTTGTGGTAGGTGAAGCGTTGCTTTTTTTGCTTCTTTGCTTGCACCCCTACCTCGACAAAGTGGAGCAGTTGGAAAAGCCTTCTTCCAGGAAATTGGTAAATTCTACACCATTATGAGGGGCATAAAAGGTAAAAAGTGTCCATCCTTACTCTTTAAACATCCATTGCAACTCTACCCCAACTACGCTCAGTAACCACGGCCGGCCAATATATTTCTCACAACCATCACGTTCTTTCCCCGTTAGAGATTAAAACTAAGTTATTATGTTCGGATTCCTCAAGAAAAACCCCACCAAAGAGCTCGAAAAGCAGCACAAAATCCTTCTGGAAGAAGCCATGGCGCTGCAGCGTGGAGGCGACATCAAAGGCTTTGCCGCCAAGACCGCCGAAGCGGAAAAATTGATGGATAAAATCGTAGAACTCAGTAAGTAATAATTTTGGTAGTGTAGTTCCCTTTAGTTCATACCCGTAAGATAAAATTGCGGTGCATTTAGTATTCTATCACAAGGTTTTTGACTCTAGTTTTTTATGAAAAAATCGGATCTACCTGCCAAAATATGCCCCGTTTGCCAACGACCTTTCACTTGGCGAAAGAAGTGGGAGAAGGTCTGGGACGATGTGAAATATTGTTCGGAGCGTTGCCGGAGAAATAAATCGAAAACAAGCCTGTAGCTTCAAGCATTTAGTGTTTAGTATTTAGGGTACTTGTTCGACGTACGGCAGCCCGTAAATGCTAGGATTTGGATTCTGTATACTATATTCTATGAAAGACCGGCCGTATGAACTCCTCGATATCGACGAAGCAGAACAGGATGGAGACTTCTCCTTTCATCCCCGTAATATAGTCCTAACGCTTCTTTTGTTCAGCTTGACTATGCTGTTTTTAGCCCTTTCAGCAGCCTTCGTCTATACTCGCATCCAGAGTGAATTGTCGCCCATCAAGCTGCCAATACTATTCGTGTTCAATACCGCCATCCTGATTGCAGGCAGCTACACGATGGTTCTGACCAAGCGTGCCTATCTGGCCGACAATACGCAGCGGTACGTAACAATGCTGTGGTACACTATGGGGCTGTCGGTCTTATTCCTCGGCATGCAGTGTATCGCCTGGTATCATCTCTTCGATCAACAAATATATATCACTTCCGACAATTCCGCTGGTTACCTCTACGTCATCAGCGGACTGCACTTCGCCCACGTTATTGGCGGCATTCCTTTCCTCGGGGTTTTCCTCTACCAAGCGCGGAAGTACATGAAGGAGCCCGTTTCTGTGCTGGTCTATTTTTCCGATCCCTCTAAACGGCTCAACCTGCGGTTGCTAACCATGTATTGGCATTTTCTGGACGCGCTCTGGATTTACCTGGTGTTGTTCTTTTTCATTAATCAGCTTATTTGGCAGTTCTTCCCTGGGTAGAATTACTCCTAATAGCTGTCGTATTCCAGCAGGCCCCGGTGGTGGCTATTGGTTTACAGTGAGTTTTGAAATAAGTAGCGTACCATACAGAACTGCCCCAAAGCCAGAACGCCTCCCCACTTTAACTACGCTCAGGACAAGTCTCAAAGGAGAGCTAGAGTGCCCGGACATAATCGTCCTTTATAGCCTGCTACTCTGCGCCGTTGCCTCTGCCCGTTGTTACACGAAACGCCCCATCCAAAGTGCTAAGGCCGACACGGCGTTGGTCTGTCTAAATTAGGTTCTTCCTTATAAACTGAGTGCCTTGTGTTCTCTTCGTAAAGAGCGCTTTAGCAAAGTATCTCCACGAAACACTAAATTGCGCCATGAAGAAACTACTCCTACTCACCATTTCCCTGTTCTCTCTAAACCTCGTGTTCGCCCAAACGCCACCCGCCGCCGATGCGCGTTTATACGACATCGCCGAAGCACCTTCAGCGGAGCGGTTAAAGACAGACATCACAAAACTAGCAGGTTTCGGCACCCGCCACACCCTAAGCGATACCATCTCCACCACCCGCGGCATCGGTGCAGCCCGCCGCTGGATCTTCGACGAATTCAACCGCATTAGCGAAGGCTGTGGCGGCTGTCTGGAAGTATTTTTCCAGCGCAACCTCGTTCCTGCAGGAGAAAGCCGGCGCATTCCGGAACCAACCTGGGTAGTTAATGTGATCGCTATCCAGCGCGGCACGGCTGACCCCAACCGAATGGTAATGATGAGTGGCGACATCGATAGCCGCATCAGCGATCCCCTCAACTTTACCGACGATAGCCCGGGAGCCAACGATAACGCCTCGGGAATGGCCGGCGTACTGGAAGCAGCGCGTGTACTGACGAAGTATAAATTTGCGAGCTCAGTAGTATATACAGGACTAAGTGGAGAGGAGCAGGGTTTGTTTGGCGGCAAAGGTCTCGCCCAGTACGCACAGGACAACGGCTGGAACCTCCTCGCCGTCCTCAACAACGATATGATTGGTAACATCACCGGTGTTGATGGCGTGACGGACAACCAATCCTTCCGCATCTTCAGCGAACCGTACTACCCGGAGGACGCCAACGACGAGCGCAAGAACATCTACCGCCGCTTCTTCGGCGGTGAAGTGGATGGCCCCAGCCGCCAGCTCGCCCGCTACGTACACCATGTAACCGAGCAGTACACAACCAACCTGAAGCCGATGCTCATTTACCGCCTCGATCGCTTCGGCCGCGGTGGCCACCACCGCCCCTTCAACGATGCCAACATGCCCGGCATTCGGATAATGGAAACCCACGAAAATTACACCCAGCAGCACCAGGATATCCGCACCGAAGACGGCATTGAATATGGCGATCAGCTAAAGCACGTCAACTTCCCCTACGCCGCCAAACTGACGGGCGTCAACGCCATTACCCTAGCCGGACTGGCCGCAGCACCGCCTCCCCCGCCCCTAGTAATGATCGGTGGAACGGTGGAACCTAGCGCCCGCCTAAAGTGGGATAAACCAGAGACCAAAACGGAGATTGCTGGCTACTACGTCCACTACCGCCTCACCACCGAGCCACAGTGGACACATAAGCGCTTTGTACCGGCGAATAAGCTTACTTACACCTTCACGAATATCGTTGTGGACAACTACTTCTTTGGGGTATCCAGCGTCGGGCGGGATGGTAATGAGAGCTATGTGGTGTTTCCTAGTACACTTATTCCGCGGGGGACTAAGTAGGCAGGTTTCGTTTTTTTAGACGCTGCGCTTTAGACACTGTCAGAAACGTGAAGCAGCTTAAAAGCACAGCGTCTAAAAGGACGAAGCCCGTCTAAAAGCACAGCGTCTAAAGTCCTTTACTTACCCATACTCTCAAAGCTACTAGCCTTTCCCCCAGAAGGAATCATCTCAGCCACTCCATCGCGCAGCTGATCGTAGAGCAGCGCACCATCGTTGTTGTTCATCTGGTTGAGCCCCCTGAAGAAGCGGTTGGCAAAGCGCTGCACAATCGTCCGGTCTTCGGTAGGTATGTAGTGGAAGTTAGCGATCAGGTCCAACACCTCGCGACGGTTATCACGAAAGTGGTTAGCAACCTTGCGCATCACGCCGTCTGGTTGGGCATAGCCCTGGTAGATGCGGTGGTATATACTCTGCTGACCAATTTCTGAGGTCGGGCTGGCATACGGAGCACCAACCCAGCCACTAAAGTCAAAGTCGTAGCCTACTGGTACCAACTTTCCGTCGGGCATTTCCACCACCTTCATGTTACGGGCCAGCGGCATGCTGAAGTCTCCGTTACTAAACAAGTACTGAGTCAGAGCGTGAGTCACTTCAGCTTCGGCGTTAAAAGTGTCGACGGGAAGGCCGAGAGGGTTTCCCGCTTCTTTGCCACCAATCCGGGCAGCCATCTCATCGGTTTCCTCAATGAGGAAACCTTCCTCGATACGGTCGGGGTAGCTGCCATTGGTGTCAACGTAGGTGATCAGGACACGCTGAACGCGAAAGCTCTGCGGCGTCAAAATGTTATAAACGCGGTAAGCGAGATATTCCTTTAGTACCAAGTTTTTGGCTAGGGGGTCGGAAGAGCAGGAGGAAACAAGCTTATACTTGTCCCAGTCGTCGAGGCCGGCGGCGCGGAGGCCCTTCTTACTAAAGTTCAGTTTCAGAGGAGCAAACTCACAGCGCTGGCGACGGAATTTTCCGCGGATGCTTACGTCCAGGCTCCAGTTTTGGAACTGGCCAGCGAAGTCAGTGAACTGCACGCGGGCCTCCTGCTTGGTGTTTACCTTGGCGAGAAGACTGTCTACCGGCACTTCCAGGCGAATGGCAACGGGCCTTTCCTGGCCCGTGTACAACAGGTCGAAAATGGAGCCAGCCTGGAGGGGCAGCACGAGTGAAAAGAAAAAGAGGATAGCTAATGTCCGGGTGTAAATCATATTCCGGGATTTTTTATTACTACTGTTCATGGGGGGAATCAAGCGCGTACGCAGGATGCAGATAAAGGTTGATAGCACCGTTATTTACTACAAAGGTCTGCTTTATAAACGTTTAAATCCAGTCTTCGTTGGACTTTAGACCGGACAGGGCAGCGGAATTAATATTGGTTTTACATTAGCCACATCTTTGCTTTCAAAATAAAAAACCACCGAAGAACTAAAAAAAGAATATTAGTTGGCGCGATTCACTATTCGGCATTTTACCTTAGCTTAAGTCATACCCGGACCAAACCGCCGCCTGAAACGTATTTCATAGGCCGCCTTGCAAAGAGGCAAAACTTTAACATTTGCTAACGTTGAAGACCCTCTTTTTACCTTCCTTTCCACTTGAGAAAGCGCCTAAAAATAAACTTTGGAAGCTCTCGTAGCTCCATTGCCGCACGTTTTTTTGCCGCGAACGAACTTCCGGGCCTAAAAAACATTTACACCTGTATTAAACGTACGAACTACCGCCTACCATGCCCAGCATAGAACAAGCCATACAACAACTGACCTTCAAATCATCTCTACACCGGGCCCAAGTTAACATCGTATATACTTCGGCATGGCTCAATCAGATGACTGCCAAGACCCTAAAGCCATTCGGGCTCAGTCTCCAGCAGTTCAACATCCTACGTATTTTACGCGGTCGTGCGGGCAAGCCGGCAACCATTAAGTTACTTACCGAACGGATGCTCGACAAGATGAGTAATGCCAGCCGGCTGGTGGATAAGTTGAAGGAAAAAGAACTAGTAGACCGGCAAGAATGCCCCACCGATCGCCGCCAGGTAGACATTGTGATCACCCGATCCGGCCTCGACCTGATCCAGCGCGCCAGCGACGCCGTAGAAGGAAAAAGGAGCAATGTCTTCCAGAGAATTTCCGAAGATGAAGCAGCTACACTTAGTATCTTGCTGGATAAACTCCGCGGCTAGTACAGTGTACTCTAAATTCAAACCTGACGGAGCACTAATGCTCCGTTAGCTTACCCACCCCGCTACAAATGACGAAGAAATACGACTGGCTTCTTTTTGACGCCGATAATACCCTTTGGGATTTCAGCGCCGCCGAAGCCTCTGCATTAGAGCGCACCCTTAGAACCCGTGACATCGACTGGTCCGACGAAGTACTCGGCCAGTACCGCATCATTAATCATCAAGCTTGGTCAGACTTTGAACGGGGCTACCTGCCAAAAGAACAGCTCCGGACCATCCGCTTCTCCCGGCTACTAGAATACTACCGGCTGGACCACCCGGCGGAAGAACTCTCCTTCGATTACCGCACCTATCTGGCCTCCTCCACCCACATGCTAGACGGAGCCATTGACCTACTCGAAAGCCTGAAGGGTAGCTACCGCATGGGCCTAGTCACCAACGGGCTCAAGGAAGTACAGCGCCCCCGCTTGGCCGCCACGGACCTCGGAAAACACTTCGAATTCATCGTCATCTCCGATGAAATCGGCGTAGCTAAGCCCCACGCCGGCTTCTTTGACTACGCCTACGAACGCATGGACGGGGCCGATAAATCCCGCGTACTCATGATCGGCGACAACCCCAATGCCGATGTCCAGGGCGCCCTCGACTACGGATTTGACGCTTGCTGGCTCCGCCACCCCGGCGCGGCCAACAAACCCAAGCTTGAAGCGACCTACCGCATCCGCGACATCAGAGAACTGACGGCCGTTCTCAGATAATTATTTGTGTTTACGCAGCAATTTCTCCACCCGAGCAATCCCATGGGGATTGAACCATAGTAGTCCCGGACGAAATAAAAGGCGACAGCCTCGAGTGGGGTCGAGGGTCAATAAGCCATGACAAAAGCCAAAAAAGCCAAAGAGATCCACCAAATCCTAGACGACCTCTACCCCACCGTTCCCATCCCCCTAGACCACACGGACTCCTACACCCTTCTCGTCGCCGTACTCCTCTCCGCCCAGTGTACGGATGTCCGCGTAAACAAGGTCACCCCCCACCTCTGGGCCATGACTGATAAACCAGAAGAGATGATGCATATCGACGCCGACGATATACGGGAGATCATCCGCCCCTGCGGCCTCAGCCCCCGCAAAAGCAAGGCCATCAAAGAGCTTAGCCGCATCCTCGTGGAGGAGCACGGCGGCATCGTGCCCCAAGACTGGGCCGCGCTGGAAGCCCTGCCCGGCGTTGGCCATAAAACCGCCGCAGTAGTGATGAGCCAGGCCTTCGGTGTACCAGCGTTTCCTGTCGATACCCACATCCAGCGATTAGCCTACCGCTGGGCACTTTCCACCAGCAAAAACGTAGAAAAAACCGAAAAGGACCTAAAGCACCTCTTCCCGGAAGAGAGCTGGAACAAACTGCACCTCCAGATCATCTTCTTCGGCCGGGAATACTGCCCAGCCCGCGGCCACAAGATGAAGAGCTGCCCGATTTGCTCCGTCTACGGGCGGCGTAGCTTGCTGAAACTAGAGGAGTCGTAACGGGTTCGAGCCCCCGCCTTCAACTCAAACTCCGTAAATTACGCCAAAGGCCTAAAGGCCCAACACGTTAACGGTCTAAAATTACAACCATATCCAATCCTCCTCTCCAAATACCCGATCGCGACTAACCCGCCGCCTGCTCCGCTGGCTACTGGGCATTTCGGCGGTAGTTGCCATCAGCCTGTTGTACCCCAACAACCTGAAGTTTCCCTTCGAATTTGAACGAGGACAGACCTGGCGGTACACAAATCTGGAAGCTCCGTATGATATACCAGTGCTAAAGACCCCAGAAATACTAGATGATGAACTAGAGCAGGTGAAACAAGCCGCCAACCCAGTATACCGGATGGAGCAGGACATTGCACGCAACGCCCGCGCTGAGTTCCTAAAGGATTTTCAGATAAGCCTGGATTCTGCTAAAGTAAGGGGTGAAAACTCCGATGTAATCCGCAACCCAGAACGCCATCGTCGCTACGGGCTACGCGTGCTGGATAAACTCTATAATCAGGGCATCATCAGTGCCCGTACCGAGGAGGAAGAAGGCGGCATGGCTACGCTTATTACCATCCTGAACGGCAATGAACAACGGGAGCGTACCCTCACCCAGCTCCGCTCCCCCGGAGACGCCCGGGCATGGTTGCGAGATAGTTTGTTCTATACCAACTTGAAGTCTCCAGAGTTTTTACTCGATCTGCTAGAAGACCGCTTCGACCATAACCTCTTTTATAGCGACTCCCTCACCCAAAAACTCCGGACGGACGCGATTACCGCAGTCAGTCCTTACGATGGCCTCGTCCGCCGAGGAGAAACCATCATAAAAAGAGGAGAGACGGTTACCGGAAACATCTACCAACAACTCGTAAGCTACCGCAGGCTCTACAACGAGAGCCTGAGCACACAAACTACTTTCTGGAGTGTCTTTGGCGGCTATGCGGTACAGATCGGGCTAGTTGTATTGTTGCTGTTCTTCTACGTTCGCTCCTTCTTCCCCCTCCTCTATAGCCAGCTTAAGAACCTCATATTTATTCTGATGTGGTTGGTACTTTACGCCTTGTTGGTGCGTACACTAGAACTCAGCCCTGATCTTAGTACCTATCTGGTTCCTTTTTGCATTGTGCCCATCGTGATCCGGATTTTCTTTAACGAGCGCCTGGCATTCTTCGTCCACGTGGCGGTAGTGCTAACGGCCAGCTTCCTGACCACCCTGGGCTACCACTTCGTCTTCCTCAGCATCATGGCCGGTGTTGTGGTGATCGTAATGGATATTGACACCCGTGATTACGGTCGCTTCCTCCGTAGCCTCCTTTTACTCTTCGCATTTTATTTCGTCGGCTTTATCGGCCTGGAGCTGATGCGCGGAGGCACTTGGAATACGGTTAGCTATAACATCATCGGCTGGATCGGGCTAAACGTATTCCTGTGCCTGCTATCCATTCCGCTAATTCCCGTACTTGAACGAATCTTCGGGTTCATCTCCCCAATCACGCTAGGTGAACTGAGCGATATGAACCGTCCGCTACTGGAAAAACTGGCACGGCAGGCTGCAGGTACCTGGCAACACTCTCTCAACGTCGCCAATATGGCTGAGCAGGCGGCACGGGCCATTGGGGCCGATGCCCTACTGGTAAAAACCGCCGCTTTATACCACGACATTGGCAAGGTCACAAACCCTGGGTTTTTCATCGAAAACCAGGGTGGGCCCAACCCTCACGAAAAGCTTGGGCCTAAGGAAAGTGCCGAAATTATCATCGGCCACGTCCCGAAAGGCATCAAACTGGCGCGGCAGGCCAAGTTACCAGAGGTACTCATCGATTTCATCCGAACCCACCACGGAACAACCAGGGCAGAATTTTTCTACCGCAATTACATCAAAGACCACCCTGAACGCGAAATCGAAGAAGCCGCCTTCCGCTACCCCGGCCCAAGGCCGACCACCAAGGAGCAAACAATCCTGATGCTAGCCGACTCCACCGAAGCCGCCGCCAAAAGTCTCAAAAATCCGTCACGGGAAGAGCTCTTCGACCTTATAGACGGCATCATCCGAGGCAAGCTTAGCTCCGGTCAGCTGGAGCACAGTCGCCTTACCTTTCAGGAACTAGAAGCCTGCCGGGGGGTATTTCGCTCGTTTCTACAGAGTGTGCACCAGGTGCGAATTGCTTATCCGGAAGAAGAAGAATAACATAGTAGCATAGTCGCTACCACACACGAACGCCTCAAATTCGAACGTTACATCAGCGGCCGAAACAACTCCCGACTGCCCCACAACGAAAGAATTCTAGGTATAACCAGTGGGTTAACCCGTAGGTATCGTGCCAATGAGCGCCAGTGTTTTGCGTACTGGTAAGGCGAGAAAACCGGAATTTAGTGCATTAAACTTAAATTACACTAGTGCGATCAGGCTCTTACTCCTTTCACAGCAGTGCAATTCACCGAAAGAGTCAACTAGACAGCATCATATTTTTTTGATGATGGGACTCTACCATTGTAAGTCGGCTTTGCCTGTGAGCGAATACTCAGAGAAGCAAAGAAAAGCAAATATCGAGTGTTTCTTTCTTAGCCTACTGGCTAGCTTCCTTCCCATCTGGGCAGAACTAGCCGTTGGCATCTTCGGAACACCCTTTACTAGTTCGTAGAAAACAATATCCTACCATGAGTTTTCACCTGTGAATGATCGCTTCATTCGTGGTGTTACCTCAACTTCTCAAGGCGAAGCCGCGCGGACGAAGCGAGCACCCAATAGCGGCAGCATTAAAGAACCACCTTAATACTTTCTGCCAACTCCATAGCCCGTTCCTTACTACCAGCCTCAGCGTAAACCCGCACAATCGGTTCGGTATTAGAAGCACGTAGGTGTACCCAACCGTCGGGAAAATCGAGTTTTAGTCCATCAATGTCACTGGTACGGACGTCAGGAAATTTGGCGCGGACGCGGGTGAAAGCACCGTTAAGGTCATAGGTCTTATCTACTTCCTTTTTGTCCTTGATCATTTCGTAATGGACGTACCCGTCGCGCAGTTCGTTGATCGTTTTACCGGAAATCGCCAGGTGACTAAGAACGAGAGCCAGGCCAATAAGGCTGTCCCGTCCGTAATGCAACCGCGGATCGATGATGCCGCCGTTTCCTTCGCCGCCAATCGCCGCACCAACTTCCTTCATCTTCGCCACAACGTTTACCTCACCTACCGCCGAGGCGTGGTATTCCTGGCCGTATTTCGCCGCAATATCAGCCGCTGCGCGGCTACTACTCATATTTGAGACTACCGGCCCGGGCTCCCGCGTCAGCACGTAATCCGCTACGGTGACGAGCGTGTACTCTTCTCCAATCCAACGACCTCCTGGGCCGATGAGGGCGAGGCGATCTACGTCAGGATCCACGGCAATACCGAGATCTGCCCCGAGTGCTTCGACCCGTTGCATCAGGTCACCAAGGTGCTCAGGTAAAGGCTCCGGATTGTGTGCAAACTGACCATTTAGTTCTCCGTTAATAACGGAACATTCAACGCCCAGCTCCCGGCACAGTGGCGGAATGGAGATGGCGCCAACGCTGTTCACCGCGTCCAGTACAACCTTAAACCCGGCTTTACGGATGGCTTCCACTTCTACCAGTGGATGCCCGAGTACCGCATCAATGTGGTGTTGCAGGGCAAGCTGATCGGTCGTTCGCAGGCCGAGATCATCAACGCTACAGTAGGTAATGTCTCCGCCTTCAGCAATGCTGATCAGATCAGCGCCGTCTTCGGCGGAGATAAATTCTCCCTTATCGTTGAGCAGCTTCAGGGCGTTATATTCTTTTGGATTGTGGCTGGCCGACAGGATGATGCCGCCGCCAGCTCCGTGATGCGTTACCGCCATCTCTACCGTAGGCGTGGTTGCGTAGTCGCAGTCGATAACGTCGATGCCGAGGCTTTGCAGGGTGGCAGTGGTTAGAGCAGTCACTACGGCTCCGGAGGGGCGGCCGTCGCGACCAATCACAACCTTGGGCGTTGCGCCCGAGCGGAGGAGCCAAGTACCGTAACCGGCTACGTTGGTAACAATGTCTTCGGGAGTAAGATTGTCACCGGCTTTACCGCCGATGGTACCGCGAAAACCTGAAATTGATTTTTTGAGAGGCAAGGGGTTCGTCTTTTAGTTCGTTAGCCTTTTAGGCTGTTAGCCGGAGGAGTCCGACGCTGCGAAGTTACGTTCTTTACGAATACCTTAGCTTTGCCGGCAGATACTATGGACTACGACCTATTTAACTTTATCAACCAATCCCTCGCCAATCCCTTCCTGGATGCAGTATTACCCGTGTTCCGAGAGAAGACCACCTGGATCCCGCTGTACCTCATTATGGTATTCCTCCTCTACCGGAGTTACGGGTGGAAGCGAACACTCTGGTTATTGCTGTGCATCGGTGCGGTTATGGCTGTTGCGGATCAGTTTGCCGCCAACGTCCTGAAGCCCTGGGTTGGTCGGCTACGGCCTTGCGCCGAGCCAGAGATAGCCGCACAGGTCCGCATCCTCGTCAGCTGCGGTGGTAAGTGGAGTTTTCCATCCAACCACGCGACCAACCATTTTGCCCTAGCAACGCTACTGACCCTTACGTGGCTAAAGGACAAGGCGTGGGGCTGGAGGCTAGGGATTTTCCTCTGGGCTGGCACCATAGCCCTCGCGCAGGTGTACGTTGGCAAGCACTACCCTGGAGACATATTCGCGGGAGCGCTTTTGGGTAGCTTCCTAGCGTGGTTTGGAGTCCTCGCTTACCGCCGTTTTGCGGGCGAAGCAGCCTTACCTTAAGACTTAGAGCTTACTTACTGAAAACCCCTACTTTGCATCCTGCGGCCGCGCCACTAAAATACCTTCTTTCATCCCGTAATTACTGACCGTAATCCCCTCGATACTGGCCAAACGAAGAACGAAACGCAGCAAAATCATCGCCATAACGATCATATCCGCTCGCTCCACCGGCACATCATCCAGCGCCAGTCGCTCGCTGAGCGTTGCCGGTACGATCCGCTCGTACAGCGACGGGAACCCCGAAATATCGAGCTTATGGCTGGTCGGATGCAGCGGGGCTCCGGGGTCGCGCAGCCGCTCCGCAAGCACATCAAAAGTGCCAGCTGCGCCAACCAGGTGATGCGTAGAGAACGCCTTCAGGGCCACCTTCAGTGGTTTGAGAACCGTCTCCAAATGAGCTTCCAAAGCACTGATCTCCGCAGCGGAAATAGGATCGCTAAAATGAAATTCATTAAACAAAACAGAGACCCCCAACGGAAAAGACCTCCGCCAATAAACGCCATCTTTATCCGCAATAATAAATTCAGTAGAGCCGCCACCAATATCCATAATCAGTACCCTCTCCGTAGCGGCCGGAACGGCAAGCAAAACACCACTAGTGATGTAATCCGCCTCTTTATCTCCACTAATCAATTTTATATCAATTTGCGCTTTCTCTTTTGCCTCCTGAAGAAACGCAGCGCCGTTTGAGGCCGTCCGCAGCGCAGCCGTTCCGATGGCCTGTAAATCAGACACGCCGTATTCGTTTAACACCTCCCGATAGCGACATAAAGCCTTGATTCCCCGCAGAAAGGAAGCTTCTCCGATGGTCGAAATACCTTCGGAAGCCAGCTTGACAAATATACGTTCACGGTACACATCGCTGATCGTTCCTGAAGCGAAAACATCCGCAATCAGCAAATGAAAGGTGTTCGTCCCGAGGTCAATTACAGCGCGGCGGGTGGGAGATTGCATAGGTAAATTTAGGCTTATCGCACGTAACGCCCAACAGGCTAAAAGACTAATTTCCTCCTCCGGCCTGTGTCTTAACCGAGTTAATTATATTCTGGTAAAATCCGATGCCGTTCTGCGTCATCTCATTACCAAACGCAGGTTTTCCGTTTTCGTACCATACGTAGGCGACACATCCCTCCTGAAAATAAATATCAGCCTCTTCGATATTTTTCCCGTTTACCTGAAACCAGATATGTCCGGACGGGGAACAGTTGGCGGCAATGGTTGCAGGTGCTTCACCAATGCCAGCAAGGGTGGTCCGAATCTGCTCCAGGCTACTCTGGTTGATCGAAACCGGCAAGTTATAGAAGGTGGCATCCATGTAAGTCGCGTTGTCGTAAAGGTATTCCAGGCGATCCAGCGAGATCGAGGAGTAGGAAACGCTCTGCGAGGCTACCGCAACGGGTGTTTCCACCGCAGTTTCCTTTTCGGGCGAAGGGCCGCAGGTGCAAAACAGCGTAATAAGGAGTAGGGCAGAAAAGCTTCGGGTCATCATCTTAGTTATTATCTTGTAGCGGACGGGGGAGTTCCTCTCCCCGGCCAAGGGTGTAAACGGCACGAACGCTGACCGACTTCCCCTTAAAGGAAGTATTCAGCGTATTGTCCGGGTCAATATCGGTAAGGTGCTTCGAAAAGCGCAGGTTGAGGCCCAATCGCTCCGTCAGGAAAAACGTCACCCCCGCTTTGATGGCCACCAGGTCGCTGTTCAGTGGCGTAGCGGCCGTAATGTCTTCTCCCCCTGAACTAATTACGGTGTAGCTGAAAAGGTTTTGGTAACTGAGACCAGCCTCAGCCGTCAGCCGCCAGTCCTTATAGTACACCATCAATGGTACCTCGAGGGTGTTAAGGTCGATCCGGTCAAACACGCTGACGTTGGTGGAGTTCTGGTTACGCCGCGCGCCCTGCTGGGAAAAAAGTATCTCCGGCCCAACGCGCCAACGATCGTTAAGTATCGCTACTACCCGAATGCCAGCGTTGGCCCCCAGCTGGTGGTAGCCAAAAAGATCATCTCCGTCGATCTGGCTGAAATTCCCACCCGCAAGCAGGGAAGCCTGGAAGGTCTGACCGCTTAATCCGACGGAGCAAAAGATCAGCAAGAGGAACAGATTTTTTCTCATGGGGTAAAGATAAGAAGAGTGAGTCACTGGGTTGCTGCCGCCACTCACGGCGTTGCGCTAAGGTGAGCAGGCAAGACGCAGCGAACGGTACGTGCGGTAGCAACTCAATGACGCACCAACTCGGTGGTTAGCGAAAATAGAGCATCACCCCCACAACAATAGCCAGTACCACCAGAACGAAAATCCATGGAAACTGATTGTTCCGATACTTATCCACCAATTTCTCCAGCGCCTCGTTCCAAACCAACCGCGTGCCGATGGCTTCCCGACAATAAAACAGGTATTTCTTCTTGATATTCGCCTCGTTGCCGTGCCGCTTAAAGATTAAGAAATCGTTGTCCATGAACTGTAACTCGTAGAGAAAAGCATCCCGATGTACACTCTGCCCGATGATCACGCGATTGGAGGTAAGCACCTTATAGGCCATACCGTCCATAGATCCATCGTGAGAAATTCGAATCTCTCCGGAGGTAAGAAAGGTGTGCAGACTCACCGTCGTAGCCCCCGGTTTATCCGTCATACTTACCCAATCCACCTTGTATAGCGGAGCCTCTTCGTCGCGCAGGTCCTTATCACCAAATCCTTTTACCGCTGGCAGGAACTCGTCGATGGCCTGCTCCATGGTCTCATGCTCGGGCAGGTTGAGGTTGAAAGGTTGGGCGATCTTGTCTAGTAGACGGTCTTCCATTCTTTTAATACGGTAGTAATGTAGTCGGGTTGTAATGTAGGTTCACTTGCAAGAGACGGACGCTTAAAGTTACGCTTTTACTCTGTCATTCATTTTCTTATCCCATTCTGAACGCTTACCGTAGTACTTATCGTCCACCGCGAGAAGTCCAAAACTTTCGCAGCCTTCCTTTTGCGTCACCACGTGATGGTGGCCGTGGGCGCGTAAGATGGCCCGGCTGTACTTGCTGTCCAGGTGCTTAAACCACTTGAAGCGCCGATGGATGTACACGTCGTGAATCAGAAAGTAAATCAGCCCGTAAATACTGATCCCGATGCCTACGAAAGTAAGCCAGAACCAGCCCGATACGTTCAGTCCAACGATGTAACAAGTAGCACTCGGAATGGCAAAAACCAGAAAGAAGAGATCGTTCTTCTCAAAGAATCCGTCTTCTTCATGGTGTGGCTTATGGTGGTCTTTATGCCATCCCCAGAGCCAGCCGTGCATTAGGTATTTATGCGCGGCCCAGGCGGCGAATTCCATACCGGCTACGGCACCGATGGTTATTGCTGTGTAGATTAGTACGGTCATATATCGACTAAACAGCGGTTTCAAAAGATGGTTTAAGACCAATTGTTTTCGGTTGCGGCCACAGTGCGTTAAAAACGGACTTTGCACCCGCGGGCCTACCCAGAATGAATGATTGGAGGAGAGAATATTTAATCATTCTCCACTTTAATCCAATATATCCTCCGCCTCAAGCTGAGAGAAAAAAGCATCCTCCACCCGCTCATCCCGTACCAGTTTCACCGGCCAATTCACGTAGCGTTTCAAGTAAAAAGTGCTCAGTCGGTTGTGGTAATAGTGAAGCATGGCGAAATTGTCGCAAACAATACGGTCTTCTTTATCGTAGCGCAACGGCTTGTCGATATGGAAGTTGCCCAGGGTTGCAATGCCCTGGCGGACGATCTCCTCCGGGCTATCGTACAACTCCTGCGAGAGCTTAGCATTGTCCTCTTTATTTAGCAGCAGGAGGCGGTCACGTAGTTGTTCGACGACAGAGTGAAGACCGTCCCGGTCGAAGTAGAAATCCTCAGCGGGCAATCGGAGCAGGGCGTAAAGATCATTGTTCGGGAAGGTTTTTTCCAACATCCCGAAGGCGGCGTAGCTCACCAGGTGGCTCGGCAGCACGATGCCGTCGGCATGATAGCGTTCTACGATGTGGTCGCCCAGCATACGGGTGTATTCACTCTCCCGTTGATAGTCGCGGTTGATGGTGCCGTGCTGATCGCGGAAGTAATCACTCGTACTCACCTGGCGGCCGCTCTTACTGTAGCTTTCACCATCGGCTTCCACGCGGTTGCCGAGCACGTCCATTGGTCGGCCCAGCGCGATGGTAATCTTATTGCCTTTGGAGAATACGCCCCAGATAAACTTCAGAATGGAGCGCAGGCTGTGGAAACTGTCCTTCGCCTTGATGTAGCGGTCCTGACCTTCCTTCAGCAAATGCTGTTCGATCAAAAACTGGGCTTCCAGTACGAAGGGGTAGCTCAGGATGACGGGTACGATGAACACCTTCTCCTCCTTACCGTCTTCGTAATGCTGCCGTTGGGCTTCAACGACCGTCCCCAGGAGGCCAAGTTTCAGTTTTGTCTCCAGCGCACCGGAGCGGGAGCGGGTGCCGCCGGGAAAGAACAGACTAGGCACACCGTTCTTGATGATGAGTTTACTCATCGCCTTCAGCGTCGTCATGTAGATCGGATTACGCTTGCGCCGGTCTACCCGGTAAGCTCCCAGGCGGTTCATAAAGTAGGCCGTGTAGCCGGTATTGTAAAGGTTCAGGCCCGCGCCAAAACTTACGGCCGGCAGGCCCGCTACCCGGTCCAATCCGTAACCGATCAGGATGCTGTCGAGATTACTGAAGTGGGTCGGGCAGAAGATGACCGTTCCATGCTTACTTAGCTCACGCACCTCTTCCACGTAACCGCGCACGAGCAACCGTTCTTCCAGCAGAATATTTTTACTAAACAAGCTCTTAAAGCTCCGACCGTCGGCAGCATTAAGCAGTCTGCCAAAGAAAAAAGTAAGGAACCGGCGGGCAAATTTAAAAGTGGGAATTTTGAAATGCCCCACGATTTCGTTGGCGTAGCGGTACACGATCTTTTGCAGGATATTTTTTGCGGCTTTATCTGCGGTGGTCACTTCATCCTCGTCCAACGAATGGGTGGCGAGCATTTTGGCCAGCTTTTTCCAGACCCGGCGCTCTTGCGGAGGATCCACCTTCCAGGGCTCTTCCTTGGTGCGGCGCTGTTCGCTGAAAAGGGTTTTGCTCAGCAGGTCGTTCAGTTTTCCACCGTGCTCCTCCAGTATCCGCTCGTAACTTTCTACCTCCAACTCCTTTACAAATTCGTCCCGCTTATCGTGAAGTTTAAAAATACCCCAGTCCTCCACATTCGGAGAAATATGCTCGTGCCGTCGGCTCTCATTCTGGAAATGAGCCGTACCGATATCGGTTTTCGGGGCGCTGACGCGGGTGCCGGGTAGGTTGGAAGGCATGGTTAGGAGAAGGCGGTTTTGCTAAATGATTAGTCTACAAATGTACGGCGCAGAATCTGAGCAAAAGGCCAACGTACTCCAGACAACTTCGTGTCTCATATTGGCCAAACCAATCAGGTCATTCTACTCGTTTTCAGGGGTAATAAAAGTAAATAAGTAACCGCGGATATGCCATGCCCCCTGTATCCTCTATGATTTTCATAGCCTCTGGGGCCTGTGTACTCTCTGTTCCCTATGATGCCTCTAGGCTCTATGGCCCCTCACGTGCTCTGTGCGCTGCATACTCCCCAAGCGGAAGCTAACCTTTCCCCAACACCAAACGTTTATTACCCATGAAACTGGAAATCTCACTCCACGATAACGCCGACATGATGGAAGCGCCAATCATTTTCACTGACGGCCATACCGCCGAAGGAATGGATCTCTTTGCTATACCCTACGGTACCGAGCTCTGCTTCGGGCCGATCCTGGATATGATCAGTAATATGGTCGAGGCCGAGGACGCCGGCATCCGCTTCCTCTCTAACGAGGTGGTCCGGCTTTCCAAAGACATCCCCGAGTTATTTCAGTCGATCACGGACCTTTCCATGCTAGAGGAGCATAAGGATTTAATGGACATGCTGATGCTTTTCCTGGTACCTCCCTCTCACCGGGATACTGAATTCTTCAAGTTTAGTAGGCCTTTTACTTTCGCTCCTATTTACCTCAGCAAGGCCATGAAGGAGCTTATGTCAAGGCAAAATGCCTGCTACTCCTTCGGAGGCGAACTAGCAACGGTTCGTGGCCGCCACCTCATTAGCATCGGGTGCTTCATCCTGCAGCGTTTCTATGGTGTGGAGGTAGGGATGGCCCCCTCAGCGATGCTCACCGTCAATGATTCAACCACGGGCCTAGACCGCTTCTACAAGCCGGTAATGGACGAGAAGTATATTGATGTCGTTGTAAACGGAGACCTTCCCAAACTCAGCCGTAAGGATATTCAACAGCTGCTCAATAACATCACCGATACTGATCTCTGGATGAAGCTGCTGCCGGCCGATAAATTCACCTTTTACGGTATTCACATCGCGCACCTATTCGAAGTAACCGAGCAGGAAGCACTCAGCCGCATCAAGCAACGGCTCATTAGCCGCGACGCGATCCTAGACATCGAGCGGGTTCGCGAACTAGCCAACCTAACCCGGGTGCACTTCAACGATAAGAACCTCCAGCTCGGCCTTACGGCAGTAGACTACCCTACCAGCCGGACCACCGACCACGAATACCGCATCAAGTTCAACTTCCTAAGCGACGACGTAGAGCGGCTCACCGACGATGCTTTCCGCGGCAGCATCTACGACCGCGCCTTCCGTACCCGCGAGGTTGTACTTGTGGACGACCTCGCGTCGCTACTCAAGACCACCCGTTTGGAGAAACTGCTTATCAAGCAGGGTATTCGCAGCATCCTAGTAGCTCCGCTGCTTGATCAGCAAAAAAACGTGATCGGAGTGGTCGAGCTCGGTTCTCCAGAAGTTTACGGCGTCAATGCCTTCATGGAAATCAAGTTTCGGGAAATTCGCGGCCTGTTTCGTACCGCCATTGAGCGTAGCCGGGAATACATTGATAACAGGATTGAAGCCATCATGCGCGAGCAGTACACCAGTTTGCACAGCAGTGTGGAGTGGCGGTTCACCAAGGCTGCTTTCAACATCCTGGAACGACAGGATTCTGGCTATACAGACACCCCCGAAGTGATCGCCTTCAAAGAGGTTTACCCTCTCTATGGCCAGGCAGACATCGTGGGCAGCAGCCGGCTGCGCAATACCGCCATCTATCAGGACCTCGCCGACAATATGCGGGCGGGCCGCTTCCTCCTCGTTCGCGCCATGGAGCACATCGAATTCCCGCTCATCCGGCAGGTTATCATGCGGATCGACGCGCACCTCGAAACTAAGCTAGATTCCTTCGACAACAGCCACGAAATCATCTGGGCGGAGTTTATCCACCAGCAAGTTACCCCCCTCATCGAAGAATTGAGCGGCCAACACCCAGACTTGGCCGACCTCGCCGAGAATTACTTCACGGACCTCGACACCGACCTCGGGCTCTTCTACCGTGTACGCTCCGATTACGAAGAAAGTGTCACCCGCCTCAACCGCGCACTCAGCGAATTCTTCACCGAGCGCGACCAAGCCACCCAAAAGACCCTCCCCCACTACTTCGAGAAATATAAAACCGACGGCGTAGAGTACGAAATCTACGCCGGGCAAAGCCTGCTAAAGAACCACCACTTTAGTGACGTCCACCTACGAAATCTCCGCCTCGCCCAACTCATCGATATGTGTGAAGCGACCCGCCTGACTACCCGCCTCTCCAAAGAACTGCCGATGCCCCTGCGCACCGCCCAGCTCATCTTCGCCTACACCAGCCCGCTAGACATCAAATTCCGGATGGACGAGAAACGCTTCGACGTAGACGGAGACTACAACGTCCGCTACGAGATCCTCAAGAAACGGATCGACAAGGCCACCATCCACCAAGGCAAAGAGCGCCTGACCATAGCCAATATGGTCAGCATCGTTTACCTCAACGATAAGGATAAAGATGAATATGAAGATTATATCAACTACCTCCAGCAAGCTGGCTACGTTGACGGTGAAGTGGAAGACCTCGTACTAGACCCTTTGCAGTCGGTTAATGGCTTGCGGGCGCTGCGCTTTCGAGTTAAAGAGTAGTACTTACCCGGCTACACGTATACATTCGGCAGCCTTTAGGCTGCTGTTCTTCAGACTTTAGCCTGGAGGCAGAAGGACAAAAGCCTAAAAGTTATCGAATAAATCCCAGCTTGTTAGTCAGGATTTCCTACATCTAGAGACAAAGCTCCTAAACCTACGCCGGCACCCGCGTCCGCGCCAAAAAAAGAAAAGCCTCCACCATTCTTCCGAATGGTGGAGGCTTTTCTTTTAAAGCAGATTATAATCCGGAGCTTAGTCCAAGATCAGCTTCTGCGCAGTAGTACCTTCATCCAGCTGCAGCTGCAGGATGTAAACACCGCGCGGCAGGTTGCCACGGTTGATGTACCGGGTGTTAGCGTTCACGTTGGTGAAGCTAGTAACAACACGGCCGTTAATATCCATTAGGCGGATGGTACGGATCGTGTGGCCCGCTTCCGTCTGAACGGTGAAGCCTGCGGTGACGGGGTTAGGGAACACCTCCAGGCCTACGGCGCTGTTAGCAATCACTTCTTCCGTACTGACGAGCGTCTCCAAGCCCATACCAATGTAGGCACGGGGGATAAAGTGAGCAACCATCGTGTCGACCACCAGCTTAGCAGCAGCGGGGTTGAAAGCGTTGGGGTTTACGGCATTCTCACCACCAATCGCTACGTCAGCGTTAAGGTCACCACCAGCACCATTGAAGGCGGCAATGCGCGCACGCGCCTCATCCTGGTTAACCCAGTTGTAAGGTGCGCCTAAGCCCTGGTTCTGCCAAGGGTACATATTGTCGTGAGACAACTGGTACGTAGGATCAAAAGTCTGGGCGGAACAAGCAGCTGGGTTATCCAGCGTAATATTGATCGTTTTGAAACCAGCGTTGATAACATTGATGGCTCGGGACAAGTCGGTAAAGATCGCGGGCAGGTCAGTTGCGTTAGCATCTATGATGGCATCGTTGTTGCCCATCATGTTAGCCGTCTCAACGATCTGCTCGGTGCCAGCGACACAACCGATTACGAGGTCCATTGTAGTGGGCACGATTACGTCGCCGTAGCTGAAGGGAGCAAAGATATCGGCAGTGGCATGGTAACCAAGTGTAATCGGCTCATTATCAGTTCCATCCATCCAATCGATATCACCAAGTGCACCGTTGGAGTTGATGGACATGGCAACGTGGCTGTTGTAACTAGCGTGGTTAGGAATGTTTGAAGGAATCCCCGGAGCGAACTCCGTGAACATCAGACCTTGTGGATCTGCGTTGACAGTGATGTCTACGTAAGGAACGTCGTTCTGATCGTAGAAACGCTCGTCGTCAAGGATTTCCTGAACATCGTCAAGGTAAGCGTGCGTCATGGTCACGTAGCCACCGGTACCGATACCCCAGAAGACAATACGGCTGGTGTCGATGCGGTAAGGATTACCATCCTCAGCAACACTCTTACGGAGGTAGCGGGCCATCATATGGGCGTCCTGTCCGCCGCGGTAAGCAGCCTGAAGGAGCGTACTGGTACGGACATCAACGTCGCCGCGGGGGTTCCAGCCGAAACGGTAGGTTGCGGACATTCCGACGTAGCCTCGGGAAGCGACTTCGTTAGCCATCTGAACTACAATACTATCTTTAATAGTACCGTACAGACCCTGGTTGACGTACTGAGGTAGGAAGTTTCCGGTATGAAAAAAGACCACCACCGGGCGTAGGCTGAGATCTTCGTCACCAACGGGCTGGTAAACATCCATTTCAAGCGGCCGGTTAGGAGTAGCAGTGGGATCGCCGGCCCCGGCACGGGCAAGTTCGTAAACATCGATGTTGGCACCGAATGTATCCAAGGTAGGGGCACTGACGTCGTAGATCGGATCAATGAAGCGGTTGGTCTGGGCCTGGAGGCCGCTAACCGCTACGGCCAATAAGGCCACGAGGAGGGTAAAGTTGTTACGCATGCTAATTCGAGTTAATTAATTTAGAGGAATTGAAAGCTATCTCTTTACGAGATTGTAGGTAGCAGATATATAGGCCAAACGACCGATCCTGGGACCGCCGTAAACCTGGAATACTTGGTTGTCGAGCAAGTTACTTGCTCCAATTTTTATCGTCGTATTTATCTTCGACACCGTGAAGTTGAACTGTGCATCAAGCATGCCGTAGCTCTCGATCGGGCCTGTGAACTGCGGGCTACCTTCGAAGATGAAAGTATCCACCCACTTATAATTGATGGCCGCACCGATGTCTTTGATTCCCTTCCCTACGAAAGAAAGTGGAATATTCCGCCCGGACAGGCCAAGGTTAAACTTATGCTCCGGCGTATTAAAGGCGGGAATGATGGGGTCGTCCGTTTGTGTATTCAGTACGTTCCAACTGTAGTTGCCGTTAAGGGAGAAGTAATCGGCAAAGTAGAGGTTGGAACCTATACTGAAGCCCTGAGTCGTTACGATGTCGGTTGCATTAGCGGACACCCGGTAAGCGGTCTGGTTGGAGATGGAGCCCTGGAAAACATTCACGTCAAGGCCCAGGTTAAAGCCGATAAAATCTGTGTAGCGGCTATAGTAATACGTCGCATCAACGTAGAAACTCTTACCGATGGTAGAGCGGGCACCAACCTCGAAGGTCCGCACTTGTTCCGGCTGGATGGGGTCTACGTCAAAGTACTCTAATTGAGATACGTCGGGAATGGGCATACTGATCACATCCACAAAGCTGCCGACGGTTACCAAATCCTGGACGCCATCAATGTTACCCAGCAGGATCGCGCGGCCAACGTTATAAAATAGGTACTGATCGTTGAGCGTCGGATTGCGGATAGCAGAGCTAAAGGAAGCACGCAGCGTAGTGTTCGGACGCGGGGAATACACCAACGAAGCCGCAGGGCTGAAGAGCAGGTCGAAGTTCTGGTTCTTATCCGCCCGCAGGCTACCACTGATTTTTAGCTTATTGCGCAGGTTCATCGTACCGCCGCCGTAAAGACCGAATTCGCTGGTATTGATGTCGCGGCCCATCGTATCCAGCAGGATGGTTCCTTTACTGTTGGGAGTGTACTGGCGGAAGTTACCACCGACGACCAGGTCAAGAGCGCTACTTTCGTTGGGCTGCCAAACACTTTTAAACTGCTTTTCACCGTGAATATGATAAAGCGCACTCTTATCGAAAAACTTTGTTCCGCCCTGGCCAAGCAGTGTTCCGGTGATGCTGTCAAAAGCAGCTTGGAAACGCTCGGTACCCGGTTCAAAACGATCTTCCGTACCAAAAGCCGTAGACAAGGACACCAATTCACGCGCCTGACTGTGCAGTCCGGGAAGCAGGGCCTGAACTTCTGGAGTAGCGTAAAAATCGCGCACCAACTGGCGGCGTTCCGGTACCGTACAAGTAGAACAGTTAGGATAGCCTTCTAATGTCTCAACCTGGGGCTGGATGTCTCGGATCCAGAGGTTCCGGTAATCAGATTGCCAGCGGCCATCGGTTTTGTGCGCATCCTGTAGACTCAGCGCCGTGAAGTAGGGGTCATAGCTATCGCCGGCATCTTCGTGGGTGATGTAGGCCCGAAGGAAGAAATTGTCACGGTTCCGCAGTTCCACTTTATGCTGGTAAAACTGAATGTTCTTTAGGCTGAAGCGGTTATCTCCTTGGTACACGGTAGTACCCTTACTGTAATTGGAACCAATCAATAGTTCGGTGCTTTCCAATGACTTTTCAGGGTTGAGACGGAATTGCAGTGCAACACCGGCTTTGATATTATTCGAGTTGTAGTCCACTAAATCCTCCTCGGCGTAACCGGGGCGGCGGATGGTACCGAGGCCATTAACGGAGGGAAAGCTGAAAGAGCGGTTAAATTCGTCGCCGTAGCGGTTTATTGCGTCGTAGCCGCCGGGGTTATCGCGGCCCAGCGGTGTGTCGAAAACGGGGTCAATGTTGTCGGCCACCCAGTCGTTAGCCCGAAAACCGAAGAGGTTGAGCTTGTAGGCGAACCACTCACGACCTTCCTTATTTTTGAGGGCATGTGCCCAGCGAATACCTCCTTCGAAGAGGTCGCGCTCGGCGCCTTTCACCTGCACGGACAGGCCCTGCTGCAGGAAAGGGTCCTTGGTTTCAATGGAAATAACTCCGTTGAAGGCGTTCGGGCCGTAAAAAGCTGATGATGCACCAACCACGAGGTTTACCCGGTTCACGTCCAGCTCGGAAGCACCGAGGAAATTACCGAGCGAGAAGTTGAGGCCCGGGCTTTGGTTGTCCACCCCGTCAATAATTTGTAGGGAACGAACCGGGTTGGTAGAGTTGAAGCCACGCGTATTCACAATCTTGAAGCCAAGGCTAGCGGCGGTAAGGTCCACATCCTTCAGGCTACCAAGGCCGTCGTAGAAATTGGCGGCGGGGGTTTCCTTAATGGCGATGGCATCCAAGGTCTCTACCGTGAGGGCAGATTGCTGTTGCTTTTCACTGATTCGGCGGCCAGTGACGACGACTTCCTCGAAGGTCGTGCCGTCGTCAAATCCGAGGTTAATTTTCAGGTTCTGGTCAGCAGAAGTGACTTCCACTTCTTTAGTGGCGTAGCCGAGGTAGGAGAACTGTAGGATGGTTGGTAAGCCGGTTACCGTTAATTCCCAATTGCCATCAAAGTCGGTCACGGTACCAGTAGTGGTTCCTTTAGCGAGCACACTCGCTCCGATAAGGGTCTCCCCGCCGTCGTCGTCGGAGATTGTTCCCTTCAGGATGACCTGGCCCATCAAAGAACCGCATAAAAAGAAACACACCAATGTGAGTAGAGAAGTAGATAGCCGCATAAACCTTCTTAATTCGTGATCGAACAAAACCAAGCTGTAGCACCCAGCGCGGCTGCAATTTAGTGAAAATTCGCTGGGAAGCCGCAAAGCCGCATTTTTTAACGACAAAATATTTATCATGAACCTCCCGAAGCAGGCAAAACAAAGGGTTCTTTCATCCTAAAATGTCTACTAAATATTCGCAAAAGCAAAGTTATAAAAGCAGAACATTGAAATTACAAGCAGGTGCGGCTCTGATACTTCTTTCATTGCACATCAATTTTCAGGCGCGATCGCAGGTGCAATGGAAGTTGGAAGAGCAGAAGAACTAGCCTCTCGGACCTGGGCAGGTTCCGCCTTAAAGCCGTTCCCTGCACCTGCGTCTGCGCCCCAAAAAAATGTAGCCGGTAACGCATAACGCTACCGGCTACAACGACGAAAAATCGTTTTACCTAGAAGTTAAAGTTGAGTCCTGATCGAAACTCATACGGGCTGTCGCCGATCCGGTCCGAACCGCTAAGGCGGAACAAAACGAGAATCTCGAAGCCGGCCGCACCAATGCCGCCGCCCTGGCTGATGCCCGCCCCCAAGAATGGTATAGGCCGGGTAATGCCTTCCAGTTCACCTGTTTGAAAGTTGCGCTGACGCTCGTTTACCAGGCTATATTCTGCATGGGCGAAGAACTGGCCAAATACTTTCGCCCGCGCAAACGCACCAGCCGACCAGGTCACAAAATTCTCTTTAACGTCGCCCACATTAGTAGCAAACTTAAAGCGATTGTAAGCAACACTACCCCGCGGGCCGACACTGATGATGTTATTGATTTTGTAACCAATGATCGGGGAAAGGCCAATTTGGAAAAAGCTCTGATTGTTGCCTCCGGAAAACCCCAGCTGCGCGCCGGCACCGTACCAGAGGTTACTACCAAAAGTATCTCCCCGTTGGTCGCGGACACGATCGTTGGTGTTATCGTAGTAGTCAAGGTCATCCTTGGCTTGTTCTTCGGTAGTTCCTCCCTGGGCGTTTACAGCGAGAGAGAGGGTACAGAACAGAAGGAGAAAAAAAGATTGCTTTAGCATAACTGATTTGTTGTTACTACTCATAACGGTAATTTTAAGGCTGTGTTTGCCCCCTTAAGATTTTGGTAAGACAAAATTGTCAGGCAGGGTACATCATTTAGCGATTCAGTGTTTAGCGTTAGAAGCAAATACAGCTCAGCTCCAATCCTAAATCCATTAACTTAGCCCAATGACCGACAAGCAGAAGACGGGACAAATCGGTGAAGCGTTGGCCCATACTCACCTGCAAGCCATCGGCATGGAAATCGTAGCCTCCGGCTACCGCTACAAGCGCGTAGAGCTGGACCTCATCGCCCGTAGGGAGAACGGCTGCCTCGTTTTCGTGGAAGTCAAAACCCGGCGTGGACTTAAGTGGGGCCACCCCTCCGGCGCCGTTACACCAGCCAAAGAACGCAATATTGCGCGAGCCGCTTCGGCTTATATGCGAGAGGTTGATCATCAGTGGGAAGTGCGCTTTGATGTGGTAGCGATCTTGTTGCACAAGGATGGATCACATATTTTGGAGCACATAGAAGATGCTTTTTTTCCGGGGCTTTTTTAAACGGGCGAGAGGCTGTGCCCCGAGCGGCAGTGAGCAGTAAAATAAGCTCTTCGCTACCGCTTGGGATCACTCTCGCCCGTTGCACTAAACCAAGCCTCTGCGCTTAAGCTCCAAATACTCGTTGATAACAGCCCCAGAGAGCTTCTCAGGCCGAGTAAGCACCACCCGCACCCCATTCTGCCGCAACCGCGCAGCCATCAACTCCTTCTGCTGTAAAAAATTACGCGCCGTAGACTTCAGGTAAACGTCCTCCACATCCTCCGCCCGTTCTTCCAGTAGTTCCGCGATCTCCGTATTCTCGAAGAGGATAACCACCAGTTGGTGCGAACGGGCGATTCGGCGCAGGGCTGGCAGCACGCGGTCCAGGGCGTAACTACTCTCAAAATTAGTAAAAAGGATCATCAGGCTACGGCCGCCCAGTAATTTACGGCCGGCGTAGTACAACAGATCGTAATTGGATTCCACCTGCTGATCCTGCTGGCGGTAAAGCGCTTCCATGATGCGGCGCAGGTGGTCGGGTTTAGAGTCGGCAGGGAGGATGGTGCCAAGTTTATCAGAAAAGGTGAGCAGCCCAGCCCGGTCTTCTTTGGTGAGGATGACGTTGCTGAGGGCGAGAGTGGCGTTGATGGCGTAGTCGAGCAGGCTCAGCCCGTTGAACGGCATCAGCATGGTACGGCCCTTGTCGATGCAGCAGAAGATGCGCTGGGCGCGTTCGTCTTCGTACTGGTTCACCATCAGGGCGTTGCGGCGGCCGGTGGCTTTCCAGTTGATGCTGCGGTAATCGTCGCCCAAAACGTATTCTTTAATCTGGTCGAATTCGTAGCTTTTGGCCAGGCGGCGCAGGCGTTTTCGACCGGCGGCGGGCACCGTCGTTTTGGCCTTGAGGGTAAACTGCTGCATCTGGAGGATGCTGGGATAAACGGGCACCATCATTTGGGCGGGTATTTCCAGCCGGCGCTCGGCCAGCTTCCAGTCGGTGGTAAGGAAGAGGTTGATGTTGCCGAAGTCGTATTCGCCGCGGGTCAGCGGGCGGATCGGGTAAGCAAGCTCGCGGTCTGTTTCGGCAGGGAGCTCAAAGGCAATCTGGTGGTTACGGATCTGGAGATCGGCGGGAAGCTCATCGGTGAGCACCACGTTTACTTCCTCCGGCCCGGCGTTATGAACGACTACACGGATGTTCATCTCATCGCTTAGGGAAAGGACCTTGGGGACCTTGCGCTCAGCCGAGACCTTCCCAGCAATTCGGTAGACCCGCCAAGTGTCGTACCCAAGTAAACCGAAGAGCGCAACCAGGCCAACCACCGCCAAGTAGTACAACCCTGCCCAGTAAAAACCAGTGGCGGATAGTACCACCACGGCACCTAGACCGATAAAAAATCGGTTACCAAGGTGGAGGTAACGCAGGTGATTGTAGACGGAATTTTGGCCGTCGCGGTAATTCAGGTATATACCAACTGCTACGGCTGTAATGGCGATCACGATGGCCAGTCCGGGGCCAAACTTGATGGCATTCATGAAGAGGCGACCAAAAATGATCGCAGCCACCAGGCCGGTGACCGCCCATTTCAAGATGTTGGTTTTGGAGGTAGGTTGGGCTGGGGTGTCTTCCATTTCGAAGGCCAAGATAATACGCCCGTCCAGTAGTTTTACACCTCCGATGAACATTTCATCTCCGGCGTCGCCTCCAAAAATAAGGCATCGGAGAAAAGCTACTGGACTAGCGAATGATAATTTTCCGCGAAGCAACGCCACCAATACCCGCCAACCGAACAATATAGACGCCGGAACTCAGCCCTTCAACCTCCCACTGCACCCGCGTGCGCGCCGCCAAAGCTTCCTTGCGCAACACACGGCCGTTTACGTCGAGCAACGAAATTTCGGTAGCTGCTCCCGCAGGCCAACCACTGACCGTGATGAATTCAGCAGCAGGATTGGGCGCGGCCGAAAAGGCAAACGACGGTTGAGGAGCAGCGAAAAGCGCCGTCGTTGCGTCCAGGTTCAAATTCGTCTGGAAGAAGTTCGCACCACCCCGCTGCGTACCGATCACCAACTCAAGCTTACCGTCGCCGTCGAAGTCCGCGAAGCCCGGATTGGCAAAACCACCCACATCGAGGCCGTCAACGTCCTTCGTCAGCAAAGTAAAAGGTTCGGTGTAAGCCGAGTCGATACCGAAACGGTAAACCTCCAACTTTCCAATCCGGTTACCCGTAAATACTAAGGTATAGTTCGGACTCTGAATCACCCACGGTGCCGGATGCCCGGTACTGATGCCCGGCGAATTCGTGTTAATACCGCCCAGTTGGAGCATGTTCCCATCGGCACTTACGTCCGGATCAAAGGACGCCGCTTGCGCCGTACCGATGTTGCGGTAAAAACGAACCCGGCCGTCAAACCCACCCACCAGTAGGTCGTTGCGCCCATCCCGGTCCAGGTCAGCGATAAAGGGTTTGCTAAACTGCCCCGCATCGATGCCCTGCCACTCAAACACGAGTTGCGCGAAGGTCGCTTCGTTGCCAGCGCCAGCAGTATTCTCCCCGTAAAACAGTTTCCCGCTCCGGTCACCGATCACCAGGTCCAGGTCACCATCACCGTCGAGGTCGCCAAAGGTTGGAGCGAAAGCCCAGCCCGTGGTCTGAAAAGCACTCATCCCGAGGTAATCTTCGTCGATCAGCTCAAAGGCGATTGCTCCGCCTTCGGGGGTTACGTTGCGCAGGAGGCGGAAGCGGCTATCAAGCGAATTATCCGCAGTGTATTCATCGTTATTGCCCAGGATAAGGTCCGGCCGGCCGTCGGCGTCGTAATCGAAAATGGTTACGTTGGCCGCCGTGCCCAAGTCGAGCATATCCTCCACTAAAACCTTTCGGCTCTGAAATACAAAGTCGGGATCAGCTTCGGTGCCGACGTTGCGGTAATACCACATCACGTCCACATCCGTACCGTTGAGGGTGACGGAAGGAGAGCCGATAATATCCCGCTGCCCGTCCTGATCAATATCGACATAGTAGGCCGCCGGAAAGGAAGCGATCTTTGCGATCACCTCCCCATCGTTCCAGGCAGTGTCCTGCTCACTAATCCATGGCTCGGCCACCGAGCCGTTGTTGAGGCCGAGGACGAGGCGGTCGAAGGAAATGTCGCCAAGCATGATGTCCATCCGCCCGTTACCATCGTAATCGAAAGCCGTTATGGTGGAGCCGGAGTGGCGAGGCCGTCCTCCGCCTCCGGGTAGGAAGTTATCAAAACAGTCGTCCGGCGCCGTTGCCAGATCGAGAGCGGTCGTCAAGCCGCTTTCAAAAAAACCACCCCAGCACTGGGTTTCAAGGGTGTAGATAAGGGTATCCAGCCCAAAACCGCGCTCCACACTTTGGTTTTTATAGTATTCCACATAGCCGCCGTTAACGGAAAAGGTGATGATGTCGAGATCTCCATCGAAATCAAGGTCTTCTACGGCGGGGTAGTCGATGCTGCTAACGAAGATCGCCGTCCGGTTGCCTTCGAAAGGAAAGTGTAGAATGGGAAATGCATCACCAAAGTCGATCACTTCGAACTCCAGCAGGCCGTCAGTTCGACGGTTACCCCGCAGCACCTCGACACCGTCGATGATGTCAAAAAATCGGAACATATCCGGTGTTCCGTCCTGATCAAAATCGCGAAGCATCGTCCAGCCTTCCGTATCCTCAGGGAAGTGGGCGACCAGCTCCGGGGCTACCTCGTAGTTGCCGTTGCCGTCGCCCTTCAGTGCGAGGTTAATTTCTCCTGCCTTATCGAAGAAATAGAGGTCATCGAGGCCATCACCGTCAAGGTCCACCGCCTGAGTCTGGGGCGTGTTTAGGCCACCAAACCACGCCAGGTTGAGCTCCATACCGTTTTGGGTAACGGGTGGATCAGCGGGGGTTAGCGCTATGGCCTGGGCGGCCAGAAGAGAGGTAGTGATCGATAAAATCGTGAGAAAAATAGCTTTCATTGCGGGCAGTTTTTTAATCTCTTGATTTTGCGTTGAGCGTTCGTTGTGCAATCGTAATATTTTGGCGGGTCTGCGGTTAAGGGCACCTGCGAGAAGCGCCCGTACAGATTACAACCCCTATTTTTTTATGGTCAAAAGTATTTCCTTTTTTACGATCTTCTCACGCTGTGTCGTGCGATGTGATGCTGTGTGTCCAACTCTGTGTGCTGTATGTCCCACTTTATATGCTTTGTGCGCTATGTGATTCCACATAGCAAATCATCTCTGTGATCTCTGTACTATCTTGCCCACATTAAACCGTACGCTATGCCCCTCCCAAAGTTTATTCTGATCCCGTTAATTCTTAGTCTGCTGACGGCCATAACGCCACTTCGAGCCCAAAGCGACGACGGAGCCTGGCTCAGTGACATCAGCCTCAACGACGGGATGATTGAAGTACCCACAACGGTAAAGAGCGTAACACTAGACGGTGAAACGATGGCCATCACCACCACCGACGGCCGCCGTGCCCTGGCCCTTTCGCCCGGGTTACACCTACTAAAAGAAGGCGGCAATACCGCGTTGTACCACGTAGCCGAATCCCCCGGCAATTACCCAGACAAGCTGCGCCGCATCCCCCTGTGGCTCTCTATCCTGCCCCCCATGATCGCTATCGGGCTGGCGCTTTTATTCAAAGAAGTACTAATCTCCCTCTTTGCCGGCATCTGGGTCGGGGCGTTCATCGCTGGAGGACTACGCTTCGAAGGGCTCCTGGGAATTGTAAAATCGCTGATGACAACAGTAGAAAAGTATGTCATCAACGCACTCAACGACGGCGGGCACCTCAGCATCATTGTCTTTAGTTTGCTGGTGGGCGGCATGGTCGCCATCATCAGCCGCAACGGCGGTATGGCCGGCGTTGTCCATCGAATGACGAAGTACGCAAAAACCCCAAGGTCCGCCCAGTTCATCACCTGGCTGCTGGGCGTCGGTATCTTCTTCGACGACTACGCCAACACCCTTATCGTCGGCAATACGATGCGTTCGGTGACGGATAAATTCCGGATCAGCCGGGAAAAACTCGCCTATATCGTTGACTCCACTGCCGCTCCCGTAGCGTCCATCGCCTTCATCACCACCTGGATCGGTGCGGAGCTTGGATACATCGGTGACGGGATCGAAGGCGTTGCCGGCCTGGAAGACCTTAGCGCCTATTCTGTTTTTCTGGAGAGCCTGAAGTACAGCTTCTATCCTATCTTGACCCTCGGCTTCGTCCTCTTCATTATTATTACTAAGCGGGACTTCGGGCCCATGCTAAAAGCTGAGCAACGGGCCCGAGCAACGGGTTTGGTAAAAGGCCAGGGCACCGAAGGAGAACACGTGGAAGAAACGGAAGACCTCAGCCCGGTCCCCGGAGCCCCACTGCGCTCCCGTAACGCCATTATCCCCGTTCTGACGGTGATTGTAATGACGATCATCGGGCTGGTCGATACCGGTCTCAGCTCCGTCTACGCCGAGCTGGCAGACCCACCAGCCTCCGACGGCTGGGGTGCCACCTGGTCGGCAATGGAAGGCGACTTTTTCTTCAAGCTGGGTGAAGTCGTCGGCGCGGCGGATAGCTATGTGGCCCTGCTCTGGGCATCCATCAGCGGCGTAGTGATCGCCATCATCCTCACCGTCAGTCAGCGCATCATGAACATCGGCCAGACGATGGGCAGCCTCACCTCCGGCTTCAAGGCCATGTTCTCTGCCGTCATGATCCTTACGCTGGCCTGGGCGCTGGCCCTGACTACGGAAGACCTGCACACGGCCACCTTCCTGGTCGATCTACTTGGTGACAGCCTGAATCCATATTTCATTCCACCAATCATCTTCGTGCTGTCCGCCTTGGTCAGTTTCAGTACCGGATCCAGCTGGAGTACGATGGCCATCATCTACCCCATCGCCATTCCACTCACCTGGGCGGTAGCTACGGGCGCAGGCTGGGAATACACCGAGGCCCACAGCCTACTCTACAACGTTATTTCCATTGTTCTGGCGGCAAGCGTGCTGGGAGACCACTGCTCTCCGATTTCGGATACGACCATCCTCTCCAGCCTCGCTTCTGATTGTAACCATATCGACCACGTGCGTACACAGTTACCTTACGCACTTACGGTTGGTGCTACCTCCCTCGTGCTGGGCACTTTGGCCAGCATGCTTGGTGGTGGCTGGGTACTTTGCCTCTCGCTTTGGGTGATTGGGCTCGGCTTCCTTTATTTCGTCGTTCGCTGGCGGGGTACGATAGTAGATGCATAACGTCAGCCTCTCTAGGACAAAAACGGTCCAGGCCGAGTTCAACCATTACGGGGCAACAAAAGACATGTTGCCCCGTCACTTCGCGTACCAGAAAATCAGCCTGAAAGGCCTCGACCAGGACAAAAACCGTCCTTGTTCACCTGCGCCCGCGCCTGACGAATAATAACCCAAACCCCGCGAATTCTAATCCCGCCGCACCAAACCACAAATTATACCGACCTTAGCATCTTGTTTAAGCCAACGTTCATGTCTAAGATCAAAGATTTTTTTCTCGGAAACATCAGCAACGAGAACCACCGCAAGACCATCATCTGGCTCTGGCGGCTAGTCTTCCTTGCCCCCTTATTCTTCATCCTGTTCTGGGTGGGGCTGAGCTTTACCGACCTACCCTCGGTTACCGAACTAGAAAACCCCAAGAACAACGAAGCCAGCAGCATCATCGCTGCGGATGGCTCCGTTCTCGGTCGCTACTACCTAGAGAACCGGGTAATGGTCAACTTTGATGAACTCGGCCCCCACATCGAGTCCGCCCTTGTTTCCACCGAAGATGAACGCTACTACAACCACAGCGGTATCGATTTTCGCGCCTTTGCCCGTGCCGTCATTAAGACTGGCATTATGGGAGACGAGTCCGCCGGTGGTGGCTCCACCATCACGCAGCAGCTCGCCCGCCTCCTTTTTACCGAAGGCGGACGTAGTAAGAAAAGTAGCGTGGCCGTATTCCAGAAGTTACGCGAGTGGCTCATCTCCGTCCAGCTGGAGCGTAAGTACACCAAGCAAGAAATCATGGCGATGTACCTCAACCGCTACGATTTCATCAACGGGGCCCAGGGTATCCGGGCAGCCAGTGAGAACTACTTCGGTGGTAAACGCCCTGCTGATCTCGAAGTACAGGAAGCCGCCATGCTGGTAGGGATGTTGAAAAACTCAAGCTACTATAACCCCCTTCGCCGCCCAGAACTGGTACAAGAACGCCGCAACACCGTAATGTCCCAAATGAAGCGCAACGGTCGCCTATCGGAAGAAGATTACAACCGCCTCAAGGCGCTACCACTGGGCGTTAACTTCAGCGTCCAGAGGCACGACGACGGCATGGCACCTTATTTCCGCCAGGTACTAAAGGAGGAAGCCAAAAAGATCCTCGCCGAAAAACGCTACTACAAAAGCAGCGGTGAGCGCTATAATGTCGACCTCGATGGCCTTACCCTTTACACCACCATCAACCCCCACCTACAAAAACACGCCGAGGAAGCGACACGCAAGCACATGAAGGGCCTCCAGAAAGAATTCTTCCGCCACTGGCGCAACGAAGACCCCTGGACGTACGAAAGCCCCTACTCCAAAACAGAAATCAGCCTCGAGTACCGGACAGAGAGCCTGCAACGCGACATTCGCCGATCCGGCCGCTACCAGAAGCTACGCGCCTCCATCCTACTCCCCGCCATCCGTAAGGTGAACGAGAAACTGGACTTCACCTTCCACACCGATGACCGCGAGGTAGACCGGATGATCAGGGAAGAAAAAGACGGCGGCGTTTTCACCGACCTCATCCACCGCAAACTAGTAGGCCGAAACCTCGCCAACGCCCACAAGAAGGTGATGAAGCACGAAACCTTCGGCCAACTCAAAACCGCCTGGAACAAGCTGCAGAAAAAAGTAGACGAAGACTTCAATAAAGAAGTGAAGATGCGCGTATTCACCTACGACCGCCCCAATATGGAGACGGATTCGATGATGACGCCGCTCGATAGTGTACGCTACCACAAGATGATCCTTCAGATCGGCAGCATGTCCGTGGAGCCTACCACCGGCTTCGTCCGCACCTGGATCGGCGGCGTCAACTTCAAATGGTTCCAGTTCGATCACGTCACGACCAAGCGCCAGGTCGGCTCCACCTTCAAGCCCCTCATTTACGCGACTTCCGTTGACCTGCGCGGCATCAGCCCCTGCTTCGAAGTACTCGACCAACCGATCACCATCGCCCCGGGCGACGGCAGTTTCTACCTCCAGAGAGCCTGGACGCCGCGTAACGCCAACGATAGCTACAGCGGCAACTTCATGAACCTCTACCACGGCCTGAAGAACTCCGTCAACACCGTGTCCGCCTACCTCATGCAAGAACTCGGCTCCACCGAGCCGGTCCGTACCCTGGCCGCCAACATGGGCATCCCGAAGGGAGACGTCCCCGATGCCCCCTCCATTGCCCTCGGTTCCGTAGACCTTAGCGTTCAACAGATGACCGGTGCCTACACCACCTTCGGCAACAACGGTATTTTCAACAAACCAGTCTTCCTAACCAAGATTGAAGACCGCACCGGCCGCGTGATCTACGAATTCGTACCGGAAGAACGCCGCGCCATCAGCCCCGCCGCCAACTTCGTGATGGTCCGGATGCTGCAGCAGGCTTCCGTTGGTGCCCTCGGCGGCGTCAAAGGACCCATCGGCGGAAAAACCGGCACGACCAACGACCAGACCGACGGCTGGTATATGGGCCTGACGCCCGAATTGGTAGTCGGTACCTGGGTCGGTGGAGACGACCGCTGGCAGCGCTTCCGTAGCCTGACCTACGGTAGTGGTGCACATATGGCCAAGCCTTTCTTCCGTGAGTTTGTCAGAAATGCCCAGGAAGACGAGAAGGTGGCCTGGAATACCAAGCGCGACTTCTACCGCCCCAGCGGTGACCTCGGCATCGAACTCGACTGCGAAGCCTATTCCAGCGGTGACAACGATGACATGCTGGAAGATCGGGACAGCACCTTTCAGTTGCTGGATGACCCCTTCGGCGACGGCATCAACAACGAACCCGACTTTTAAGGGACAGTTCGAATTCCTTCCAAATGAAAAAGCTCTTTTACCTGCGGTAAAAGAGCTTTTTCATTTGGAAGGAATTCGAACTTGAAACTAGTCGACTAGATGACTTGTGATGTCAACTGCTTCGCCGGTCTTCGGGTTCGGACCGTATTCATTGGCGCCGGGCTGGCTATCGGTAGCAAACCACACAATCAGAAGAGTTATACCGATAAGCGGGACTACACCTATAAGCAGCCACCAACCGCTACGACCGGTATCGTGAAGCCGGCGAATACTAACGGCAAGACTGGGGATGAAAAGCGCAAACCCAACCAAGCTCCCCAACATCGTGACCCAATCACCGAGAATAAAAGCGAAAGTATTGATGGCGGAACTAATAACCGTGTAAACCAAGATGAAGTACCAGTACTCACTACGGCGCGAGCGGCCGGTAAATTCGGCATATTTGCTGAGAGCTAGTTTGAAATATTCTACCATATCGAAGGTTGTTTTTATGGGTTGATCAGAAGGTTAGTAACCATCTAAAGATAGACCCTAGCCACAAAATCCAAATTTCACCCCTTATTTTATTAGTTTAAACGTGTACTCCACCATCTCGAGAATGGGCAACCCCTTCTTATCGTTCTGCTCCAGGTAGATATCGATCGTGATCGTTTCGTCCTCGTCTTTGTCCTTACTGTCGAAGGTAATTTTCAGCGTTCCGCTCTCGCCGGGGATATAGACTTTGGCGTCATTGTGCTCGATCGTGGTACAATCGCAGGCCTGGATTAACATCACTTTTGCCGGCACCTTACCCTCGTTGGTGAAGGTGTATTCGAAGCTGCGGGTATCGCCTTTCTTCACGTCACCGAGTTCTAGTTCGCGCTTGTCAAACTGTAGAACCGGAAGGCCTTCAATGTTCTTCTGGCCATAAAGGCTGGAAAAGTGGGTAATAACCGGGGGGTCAACTTGCTGACTATTCGAATTTTGCGGGGCCGCAGGTGCAAAGAAGGTTTTTGAGGCACCTGGTAGGGAGCCACGGTTCGGAGCAGTAAGCTTACTCTCCAGAATTTTTCCGTCAATAATGATCTCTGCCGGGCCTTCCAGAATCTTGAATTCCGTGCGGCGGTTGAGGCGGTAGGCTAATTCCCGATTAGCTTCGTTCGTGATGGCCTCGATGAAATCTTCGGTCAGTACATCACCAGCGTTGAGGAAGTCAACGCGGGTAGCCAGACGTTCGCTTACTACCAACGGAACGGCCTCACCGTACCCTTGGGTCTTGATGCGTGGACCGGAGATTTTTCCGTTCACGATCAACCACTTGCGGGCCGAAGCGGCACGGCGCTTACTGAGTCCCTGATTGAAGTCGGGCTTACCCCGGCTATCCGTATGCGAGCCCAGCTCAATGACCATGTCAGGATACTTCTCCATAAGGCTTTGGATGAAGCGCAAATCCTGTTCGGCATCGGTCAGGATCTTATCGTCGTCGAAGTCGTACAGGATGTTCTCCATTACAACGGCTTCACCCGCCTCTACCGTGTCAATGACGACCTCAGGCAGCGGCGGCGGCGGAATCTGACGCAGGAAGAACACGTGTTGAATCTCCTTACTCTCTTCCAGCCCAAGCGTGTTGACTTCAATCGTATCCGAAAAATAACCTGGGGAAGACGCAGCTACGCTGTAGGAGGTTTCCAACTCCAAGCCGAAGTCGTAGCGGTTGCCATCATCGCGGCTTTTCTGGTTTCCAGGGCCGGAGGGTTCGCCGTTCATCAAAACCTGGAGGACAACGGCACCCGCTACCAACGGCTCCTTGGCTTCGTTGAAGATGCCAATAACGAGGTTGGCGTAAAGGCTGGCAACCTGGAAACCGTAAATATCGTCGCAGCAAGTTTTGCTCTTCACCGAGCGGCCACCTTCGCGGTTACTGGTAATGAAGCCAACGAGGCCATCGCCAAATACACTCAAGCTCTGGTCGTCGACCGTGCTGTTGAAGCCGGGGCCCATGTTCTCGGCGGCGCTCCACTCGCTGCCGTTCCAAACGGAATAGAAGATGTCAAAACCACCCATGGTAGGCCGTCCGTTACTACTGTAGTAGAGTGTACCGTCGAAGTAGAAGGGAGTGTCGTCATCGCCGATGGTATTAATCGTTTCACCGAGATTGACCGGTTCACCGTAGCGGCCGTCGCCTTCGTAGGGAGCGTAGTAGATGTCACGACCGCCGTAACCACCGTCCATATCGGAAACGAAAAAGAGCACCTCGCCGCCGAAGAGCTCGCCGGGGGCGGGTTGCAGTGCCAGTCGTCCGTCCGCATTGATACCGGAAACCGGGTTACCACTTTTCCAGCCGTTGTCTTCTACGTCGGACATGTAGATCTTTGCTTCAACGATCTTATTGCTTGCCATCTCGATACGGTTATAGTAGAGACGGCGTCCGTCAGAACTAAGGGCCGGATTAGCGGAGTGGTAAGCAGGTCGGTTAACTTCTTTACCCAAGACGGCGGACTTTCCCCACCCTTTCTCATCGCGGGTTGACATGAAGATGCGGCTGAAGCTTTTTTCGTCGTTAGCATCTGTCTGCGGAACCGCAGCCGTTGCCTGCCAAGTAGAATAGTACAGCGTTGATCCGTCACCAGAAAGTATCGGGGAGTACTCACTGAAGGAACTGTTTACTTTTCGGTCGAGGCCTTCCAGGGCGACTTCGCTGGTCTCTTTTGGCATATCGCGGTAAAGCTTGATGCCTTCCAGTTCCATTTCGGCAAACTGCTGCAGCCGTTCGTCGGTATTGTGGAGAAGGAAGTTCTCGAAGTAGGTTCGTGCTTCGTCGTACTGCCCATCCATCTTGAGGGCGCGAGCGAAATGGTAGCGGTGAATATTATTTGTAGTATCACTAGATTCAGCACGGCGGAATACCTGAACGTAGCTCCGTACTGCCGCTTTGATATCGCGCAACTTGAGGTTCATCAGCGCGATGTCCGGCCGCAGGGGCAACTCATCGTTCTGGTCGTACGCGATCTCATAATTTTCCAGTGCGATGAACCAGTTGTTGGTACGGCGGGCGCTGTCTGCGGCAGCCAGTACTTTTTCTTCATTGGAAGCTCCGGCCAAAGGCTGGGCGGCCAGGGGAAGAATGAAAATGGAAAGTAGGAGAACGGAAAAAATATACTTCATCGGGGAGGATGCTAATGGTAGTTGGAGGGCGGGAGACGAGAATGTACCTGTTTTAAACGCTGGGATCAGGCCTTGGCGTTTAAACAAGTCGTTAAAGCCGCGGACAAAGAATTGTAGGCGTCACCTCCGGTTTCTTGTAGATATTGAAGATGTAAGCGAGGCCTATTTCGAAGGCCCCCTGAAAGCTTGTCGCGTTCCGGGCCTGGCTCAGCGTAATGTCGTAAGCCAGAGCGGTGCGCAACCGGTCGGTATCGAAGCCGACCATCACCTTAGCGGCGTCTCCGGTGCGGTAGCCGAGGCCGAGGCGCAGGTCGAGGTTCTTTTTCAGTTTACGGGCTCCCCAGGTCTGGAGAGAGAGCGAGCTCGTTCCGGCGCTGCGCTGGAAGAAAACGGTTGGCTGGAAGCGCCATTTTTCACTCATTTGCATATCGAGGCGAGCGTGGGCGTGGATGGTTCCTCGGCGGCGGCGGCTGTCCTGGCCGACGATAACGGGCGGGTTCGGATTACCCACCATAGTATCCATCGGCATTTGATTCTCCGCCAGGGTATTCCGCTTAGCTCGGTTGAGGTGGAGCAGCGATACACCTGCTTCGAAAGTATTGCCGGTTTCCTTGTCCAGTAGCATCTTGAGCTTCAGTCCAGCGTTGAGGTCATTGTAGCTGGCGCTGTTGTCGTTTCCATTGTCATCGCCACCCATCCCTACGAGCTCAGGTTGTGCCACACCACTTAGCCCACCGATCTCCGTATCAAAGGTTGCTTGCTGAGCGAGCGTTTTATCAGGAGAAATCCCGTAGGAAGTACTACCGTACTGAACGCCCAGAGTCACGATATTAGTCCGTTTTTTATCAAGAGAAAGGTGGTACGCTCCGCTAAAGCCGAAAAAGGTGGAGGTGATGTCAAATTCTCCCGCATCGTCGGTAATGAAGTTGAAGCCAACGCCTACCCAGTCTTGCTTACGCAGGCCGAAGGCCAGCGGAGCATCTGCGTAAATATTAGACGTTTGGATACCGTTGATACCAAACCACTGTCCGCGGTGAACGCCTCCCGCCCGGATCGATCCGGAAAATGAGCCCGTATTGGCGGGGTTAACCCACAGCGGGGCGTAATTGTGAAGCGTAAAGTGGGTGTCCTGCGCGCCAAGTGAGAAAGTACTCAGGGCGAAAGCGAGGAAAAAAAGTAAGCGGCTGCAGCGCATGGGCGGGCGGTTAATGCTGTAATCAGGGTTACCGGAACAGATATTCATCCGGGAATTGGGATGGCCCAAGATAAGCACATTTCCTACTTCCGCGTCATCGGTCGCTTAAAGACAGGTACAGTGCTGCACGGTTCGCCATACATAATGGACTTTACTACCGGCTGTAATTTAGCGGTGACGTCGAGATAAGCAGAGGCTGGCACTTCTTTTTCACCGCACCCTTTGATGACCACTCGCTGGTCCACAAAGACCTCAAGGTCAAGGCTGGCAATGGTTTGGCGGTAATAGGCGCTCAGAAACTCCGGTGCTGTTCCCTGGAAGATATCAATAGCGAAAGGAGACGCCGCTGCGGCCACCAACATGTAAGCCCAGGCGGGAATGATGGCGTCGGCGGAACAGAATACTAACAAGGTTTTGTCCTGATACTGACTAAAATCATGAGCCTTAATGGCGTCGCGGAAGTCTTTTTCCTTTAGGATGAGCTCCATAAAGAGGTAGTCCTTCAGGTCGAAGGTGGCCATTTGGGCGGCGGGCCAGTAATCTTCGAGCTTTAAGGTTATTAGCCTGGAGTTGGCTACTTTGTTGATTAGGGTCTCTGCCATGGCTTCGTTTTTTGGGAGAACGCTTTAGGGGCGGTAGTGGTTTTCCCCGTCTTCTTTCCGATCGGGTATGGAGTGCGCGCTCCGGACTTCGTCTGATGTTATCCGAGGGGTAATCGCTTTACGATAATGGGCGTTGTATGCGCCGAAGATGCTACGGGCCTCGGGGACGTTTCAGGGCTTCGAGCTATGTCAAAAACTTTCTCTGCACCTGCGGCCGCGCCCTGAATTCTGAATGCTTTTTTACTCCTTCTCCTTGACCATAATGTCCTCCTGCTCCCCCACTTCAGTATCCGGCATAGCGAAGTCTTTTGGCACCGGCATCTCGTCGAGGCTCTTGATGCCGAAGTAATCGAGGAAGCGGTCGGTTACCGAATACAGCAGCGGCTTACCGATACTTTCGGCACGACCAGAGATGGTGATGAGTTCTTTTTCCAGTAACTTCTGTATAGAATAATCGCAGGAAACACCCCGGATTTTCTCCAGTTCAGACTTGACCACTGGCTGTTTGTACGCAATAATACTCAGGGTTTCGAGGGCGGAACGGCTCAGTTTTTTATTGGACTGCATCCGCAAATGCGTACCGATCGTCTCGTGGTAAGCCCCTTTGGTCATGAACTGGTAGCCTCCGGCCACCTCCATGATTTCGAAGCTGTGGCCGTCGAAGTCGTAACGTTCCTTTAGCTCATCAATGGCCTCCAGCATCACCTTCTGTGCGAAGCGGACACCGAAGTTGTCCAGCAAAACATTTTGCAGCTCTTCGAGCGAAACGGGAGTAGGCGCGGCGAAAATGAGGGCCTCTATGTGTTGGGGTAGATACTGCATGGGGGCGCGAAGGTAGAAACTAGTAGGCTAGGAACTAGGAAGCTAGGAAGCTAGGAAGCTAGGAACTAGGAAGTTAGGAACTAGGAACTAGGAAGTTAGGAACTAGGAACTAGGAAGCTAGGAACTAGGAAGTTAGAAACTAGGAAGCTAGGAACTAGGAACTAGGAAGTTAGAAACTATACGGCTGTCGGGCACAGGAGGTGAAAACGTAGCCCAGTACGGGCGACCGCGAGGGATCGCCCGTACTGGGCTCGCTTGAGAAGGACCGAGCTCGCTTCGCGAGCACAAAATCACCTCATGTGACCGACGGTAGTATAGTCTTCCAGTTCCTAGCTTTCAATAATTCGTTTCTTCATCACCTCAAACTCCTCTTCGGTAATGATATTCTGGGCCTTCATTTCAGCAAGCTCCTTGATCTTGCGGATGGCATCGTCGCCCATAAGTGAAGGAGCAGCCGCTGGTTCCGGAGCGGGTTCAGTGACGACGGGCTTCTTTTCTGCTTTTGGTGAAGCGGGAGTAGGAGTAGGAACAGGAGTCGGCTCTACTGCGGCAGTGGGCTGGGAGACTTTATCTTCCGCTTCGGGCATATCTTTTTCCTCTTTCCATTCCTTTGCGACCTTCTTTCCCTTTTCAAATTTCTCGCGGTAGAGTTTCTTTAGGCGGTCGGTATCAAAATCGAGGAAAGTTCCACCGGTAGCGAAGTGGGTCTTGAAGACCTCGCCAAGTGCGTAAGTACTCGCACCGTTAATTGCGGCAGTAGTAATACCGCCAACGACGGAGCCAACGACGGGGATAATTTTGAGTAGACTGCGCGCACCGGCACGGGCCATTGTACTGGTGGTTAATGCGGAAACAATGGCCTTACCCTGAGTTTCAGCGAAATCGATATCGTATACCCGACAAAGCTGGCGGATCATATCAAGTTGCAGAGCGCTTACTGCGAATACATCCACAATCGGGAGCGGAATAATATAGCTGGCGCCCATGCTCCAAACAACGTGGTTACGGATTACAGTTTCGGCGTGTTGGCTCTGGTGTTTGTTGCCTTTGGGAGTCATAAATGATTTTTTGAGTTGCTTTTTAGCAATATCTTGGATCTTCTTACGCATGGGGTATCAACGTTTTAGCTCCCCGCTAAGTTATAGGGCGCGGCCGCTGGTGCGGGGGAAGTTCGACGAACAGACTGGATTGATAGATTAGTAGATGTAATAGAATACAGGTCTGACGAATTCTCCCGAAAAGAAGGCTCAGTAGAAGCTTCATTCCCGAAAGTTCATCCAACGAATTCGGCTAAGTTATTGGGCGGGTAATGGCAAACGCCTGGCCTAAGTCGTCCGACAAACTTTAGCTCAATACCCCGTAAATACCGCCTCAGAAGCCCGCATAGCCTCGCTAAAAACCTCCTCCTTTACACCCGTAGGCCCATAGCCGAAATGCGCAAATAGGTTCTCGGTAGGCATATTCCCCGTAAGGTCGTCTTTGGCCATGGGGCAGCCACCGAAGCCGCGGATGGCTCCGTCGTAGCGGCGACAACCGGCTTCAGCTGCGGCGGTAATCTTCTCCGACCAGGTGGTTGGCGTTGTGTGAAGGTGCGCCCCGATGTCGAGGTTCGGATAGCTCGGGATAAGGCTATTAAAAAGGTAACTGATGCTGGCTGGCTGGCTCACACCAATGGTGTCCGAGAGTTGAAAGATCGTTATGTCCAACGCAGAAAGTTTGCTCATCCACTGTTCCACTACTTCTACATTCCAAGGATCGCCGTAGGGGTTGCCGAAACCCATGCTTAAGTACAAGACCATCTCCTTACCAGCAGCTACGGTTAGTTCCTGTATCTGTTTTACCCGCTCCAGGCTTTCCTCTAGTGTTGCATTGGTGTTCCTCAATTGAAAGGTCTCACTCACGCTGAAGGGATAGCCTAGGTACTGGATTTCAGGATGCTCCAACGCAGTCACCGCGCCGCGGCGGTTGGCGACGATGGCCAGTAATTTGGTGTCCGTAGCGCTAAGGTCCAGCATCCCCAGCACCTCAGCAGTATCGCGCATTTGAGGGATGGCCTTGGGCGAAACGAAGCTACCAAAATCGAGTGTATCAAACCCGCAAGCCAGTAGCTTTTGGATATAGGCAGCTTTCTTCTTCGTAGGGATAAACACCTTACGGCCCTGCATGGCATCGCGAGGGCATTCAATTATTTTTATAGAATTCGTGGTGGACATATTTAGACGGGCTGCTCCCTTTTAGACGGCTTCGCATTTTAGACGCTACGCTTTTAGGCTACCGAACAGCTCCGGTGGACAGAGCCCTGCGGTAGCCTAAAAGGCCAAAGGCCATCTAAAAGTGTAGCGTCTAAAAGCGCACAGTGCGTCTAAAACTTGGTTATTCTCGCAACACTACAGCCTACGCCGTAGTTTTGCGGTCAGAGAAATCAAATTATCCCCAAGTTATGCTCAAGAACTCCACCACCATTACCGTTATCGGATTTATACTACTCTTTACCGGTGTAATGACCCTTGTACTCAACATCGTGGGCGTAGACTTCATCCTTTTTGAATGGATCTACCGGTGGAACGTCGCCTTTTCCTTCCTTTTCCGGTTCTTTTTGATTCTAGCCGGCTTCGTCTTAGTTTACGTGGGGCAGACGGATTGGGACAGAGAAGAAGCATAATTCATGAATGCTAACACCTGAGAACCGAATACTTCATTGAGTTTATGTGTTTTTCACATACTCAATATGCACCCATCTGTCCTCCTCGCTCAGTTGATCGGTACCGTACGGATGGCCGAGGTTAAAATTTCCGTTCATAATTTGGCCTTCGTGCATGACCTTAAACTAGTTTTTACCTTTTGCAATGACAAAACCTACGTTTTCAGTGTCGATTTCATGGCTGCCCGCCCAAAATTCCCTTACCCTGTCTTCCAGCCTTTTCAACAATTCCCATAGGTTCGGGACCGACCCATTATGCAGGTAAGGCTCCATGGCCCAGGTACGACCCGACATCTCGAGGCAAATTGGAAGTACTACCGTTTCACTAGACCACATCAGACTGATGCATTTCCCCATAAAAAAGAGTAGTAACCCGGAGCGATGGCCAGGTTACCGTTCCCTTTTATATCAAGCGCAAAAACGGACCTGGCATTCTCAGTATTGGTGAAGGCACCTAAACGGCCGAAACTGGTAAAATCACCCGGTAATGGTCAGAAAGCGCGTAAAGCGCACCTTTTCACCAAAGATAGAGCTACTTACCTCGTCAAGTATTTTTTTTACAATTTCACAACCCACCCAAACTTATCGGCCACCCGTCCGGTGCGGAGTCCGTCGATATACTGCTTCAGCATCGGGCCAATCTTGCGATCAGCGACATCGGGCAGCACCATCAACTTGTCTTTAAACTGAAGTTCGGATACGTGGCTAACGATGGCCGCGGTTCCAGCTCCGAACATCTCCTCCAGCTTACCTGCATCGTGGGCTTCTACAATCTCCTGAATATCTACCTTGCGCTCAGTAACTTTATAGCCCTGGTCGCGCAGGATGGTGATGAAATTTTTGCGAGTGATACCCTTCAGGATAGCTCCGTCGGTCGCTGGTGTAATGACCTCTCCGTCGATGACGAAGAAGATATTCATCGTGCCTACTTCCTGTATTTCCGTCATGTCCGGTCCACCCATCCAAACGACCTGATCGAAACCTTTTTCGTTGGCTTCGTAAACGGGACGCAGGCTAGCAGCGTAGTTGCCGGCAGCCTTGGCTTCGCCCGTTCCACCGGGGACGGCGCGAACGTAGTTTTGTTCCACAATCAGGCGAACCGGCTTTGCGTAATACGGTCCTACGGGAGCAGTAAAAATACAGAAACGGTAGCTGTTACTTGGGCGTACACCGATGAATTCGTCGGTAGAGAACATGTACGGGCGCAAGTATAGGGCGCTGCCTTCTGCCGGTGGAATCCAGTCGCGATCGAGCGAAACTAACTGACTGACCGCTTCGACGAACTGGTCTTCGGGGAACTCAGCCATCATCATTCGGCGTGCGCTGGCGTTGAGGCGTTTGGCGTGCTCGATGGGTGCGAGCAGGGCGGGAGATCCGTCCTCTAGTTTGCTTGCCTTCATTCCTTCAAAAATCGCCTGGCCGTAGTGCAGCACCATACTGGCTGGATGCATCGTGAAATGGCCGAAGGGGACGATACGGCTGTCCGTCCACTGCCCGTCCTTATAGTCAGAGACGAACATGTGATCGGAAAAAATTTTTCCGAAGGGGAGATTGTTCCAGTCAACGTCTTTTACGCGACTCTGCTGTACTTTTTCGGTACGAAATTGGATATCGACCATGGATTTTCATTTTGTGGTTGAGGCATGATGAGAAACACCAGCGGATGCTTAAAGTACGCTTCGCGAATTGGTTAGGTTCATGTGAGGCCCGAACAAATTAGGGACCATTTAATTCCTTTTCGAGAACTTGTGGCGCGGCCGCAGGTGCAATGAAGGGCTAACGTATGGCAAAGTTGGGAATTTTTTACAGATTCCCCACAAATTTAATTTCGAGCTGTGCGTAGGCCAGGCTAAAACTCATGCCGCTGCCGAGCCACATTCCACCGCACACCCAGATTAATAATCTGGGTCTCTAAATCCTGAGCAGCGTCATCAGAATCCTTGCTACGGGAAAGAAACTCTGCTTCCAGCCAAAGGTTAGGCTTCAACTCATAGCTTGCCGTCAGAGAGAGTAACGTATTGGTGTACCCTACGCCCTGGCCGGTCTCGTTACCAAAGTTCATCCCCCTTAGGCCGTGCGGCTGGTTCAGGTTTTCGCCCACCACCTGGTCCTCGGTTCCTTCGCCCTGAGTAATGAGGTAGAGCCGGCCACGCAGGTGCAACCGGGGTAGCGGCCGGTACTCAATGGCCAGCAGGTTCTCCTTGAAATTTGCCCCCAGCGGGTGCGCCAGCGGCATTGCGAAGTGCGTGTAGTTACTGATGGTCCGGTGGGTATAAGTATAAGGCCGCACGTAATTGCGCTCCACCGTGAGGTCCAGTTGGTCAATACCGAATGCATCCGCGTAGCGGGCACCAATCTGGTAGCCGAACTTATTGGCCCACCAGCCCCGCCGCTCGATGAAGAGTTCGTTAAACTTAAATTCATCAAGCACCAGTTGCCCGTAGATTTCTACCCCGAACGATGAGCGGTAGCGGCCGGTCAAACCGGCAACGGCGTTGTCGGGGCTACCAACGCTCTGCTCAATGGTCCGGTAAAGGATGATGGGATTGAGGTAAGCCAGGTCGAAGCCGTCTTCGCGGTTCATCACCACTGATTCGAAAAGGCCAAAAGTAAAGCGCTTACCGAGGTTGATGCTCAGGTAATGCGAAGCCATGTACTTCTTAGTAAACGGTTGTCCCGAAAGTCTTGCTCGGCCAGCACCTGAAGTAAGCTCCGCGAAAATATTGCGGTAATGGAACTTCCAGATCCGCCAATTAAGCTCCAGAAAGGGGTAGTTATTGCTGAAATCGGAAAGCAACAGCGACCGTTCACCGTCGCCAATGAAATGCCGCCCGTAGCCCATCCTTGCCCCCACGTGCTTAGTGATGTCGGCCGAGAGGTAGCCCTGGCCGTTGAGATAATCTGTTCCGCGGGCTACGTTTGCGACACCGAGTGTATACCCTTTAATGAAACCCGCGCCGGGTACCGATTGGAACCGGTTACGGAACTGCCGCACAAAATTAGGTAGCCCCGCCTGGGTTTCCAGGATCTCGAAGTTGAGGAAGATCCGGTCATCAATACCAGCCCTTAGCTTCAGGCCGCGACGGTTGAAGAAGTAGCCTTCCGTATCACCCTTCTGCTCACCGTAACGAAAATCGAGGACGGGATTGAACCGAAGGTAAAAGTCTGGCCGGTTCACCTCCAGTAGATGAGCGGGTGTTGGGTAAAAAAGGTTAAAAATTGGCTTTTGCGTACGGTGCAGAGGGTTATCAAGCGCCTTCAAGGCAAAGTCATCGCCACTCCAGAACGCTGCCTGATCGGAGTCTTCGGTGGAGGTGTAGGGCTCCAGGGCAAGCCACTCATTGTTGTCATCAAAGAATCTTTGTAGACGGTATTTATCGACTTTACTGAAGTCGTCGCCGTGTAATTTCTGGTAAGTTTTGGCTAATCTCACCAATCCAGACCGGCTGATGGGGCGGAGGCTCAAGTCAGTAGCCGGCTGCTGGAAGCCTTCATTTCCGTAGCGGAGAGTCAGTCTTCGAAGCAGGTCATAAGCGTCCGTATCGTCTACAGGCAAAGGGCTACCCTGAGCCAAAAGAAAAAAAGGCAGAACGAGAAGGAAGCAAAGAGGAAGGAGGCAGCGTATTAACATGGGGGCAAGATACAGCGTCCGGGCTTGGATACGTCCAACCCAATATGCGATTTTTTACGCTGCGGGAAATACATATCCAAAAAAAATAAATGTCCCCCAACGTAGCAAAATAATTCTGGGGTAGCACGGCAACACCCTGGAAGAAGTATCCTCTAAACGAACCGTTTCAGGCTTTAAAACAGTTTCATTCAAAATGGTACAAAAAAAGGCCGCCCGTCGAGTTCAGTTGTTTTACCTTTCTTTATTATTCTCTTCGCCACCCAGCCCTTCATGCGCTTCACCTCCAGGTACGTCATCCCAATCCTGCTACTTCTTTTCTGCCTGGACACCGGCTACGCATTCCTCCAATATTACCACCAGCCGCTGGATGGCGACATGGCCTGGAACATCGTTCCCGCCTCCGAGGTGCACCCCGTACTAGATAACCCGCTCGGGCTGGAAGCACTGCTTAAAGGACGGCACTATCCGAATCCAAACCGCTTTTTCTCCCACTGGATTTACCAAGCATACCTACTAAAAGCGCCGTTAGCACTACAACGCTTCTGCGATCCGATTACCAGTGTCTACCTCGCTTCAGGACTAGCAAAACTCTTGGCTCACCTGGGGCTAATCTACTTGCTCGCCCGGACCGTCACCGGTGCCTGGCGGATTGGCCAACAGCGCTTCATCATCGCTGGCTGCTTACTGGCTGCTTTTTTTCAGTCAGGCGAATTTCGTAGCCACATAGGCATTGTTGACGCGGCAACTACCTACGTTTTCTTTTATGCTTTGCCTTCGGCGTTGATGCTACTTTTTGCGATGCCTTTCCTAGATTTTCTGGTTAGAAAGCGGACGAATTTATCTATCGTCCAATCTCTACTATGGGTTCCGTTGGCATTCGTCGTCTGCCTAAGTGGACCACTTAACCCTGGAGTAATCCTGGTGGCTTTGTTACTCGCCGGACTGGCCTGGTTGAGCGGGCAGCTAAAGCTTCGAGAGATTCCTCCACGACTCATCATGTTGGGAATACTGGGCGGAGCGCTATCGCTTTATTCACTTTATCTCGGTCAGTTCAATTCCCTCACCATCGACAACGGACTACCGCTGATGGAGGTGTACGCTAGACTCCCCTGGGGTATCGTCCGCCAATTCACGGGCAAGCTAGCCTTTCCCATACTCTTTCTAATGCTGGCCGTCAATTACAGCTTACTGAGAAAATATGCACCCGACGATCGGACACGCCGTTTGTTCGGATGGGTAGTAGCTTTCGCCGGAATTTACTTTCTGTTGCTTCCACTAGGCGGATTTCGCAGCTACCGCGCCACCATTCTTCGCTACGACACCATCATGCCCGTCACGCTGGCGTTTATCGGGCTTTACGCTGGCTCCTGCCTTCGCCTGCTGAAGCAAGTACCCCAACGCGGAAAGGCGTGGTACGTTGCCAGCCTGATGGTTGTAGCCATCATTTACACCAATGCAGATCGCTACGACCGGAGTGCTTACGATTGCGAGCGGGCTGCACTTGAAGCCATAGCTATCGCCACTGAAAGCCCGGTTGCGCTCAAAGGAAAGTGTGGTGTAGTACTCTGGCAAACGTACCCAACGACGGACTGGTCTGAGCTAACCAGCAGGCTCCTCGTCGAGTGGCGCATCACGGAAAATCCAGTCCTCTATTATCACCCCGCCACAAAAGCTCCGGCGGGTCAGTAAAATATCTTAGCCATAAAAAGTGTTTTTCAAGTCCCTTCAATAAAGCTTGAATCTACAAGATGCCAAATTACTTCTTCCGTTGCCTCACCTTATTGTTACCGATGTTCTTCGGCCTCTCTATCAACGCCCAAATCTACGAACGTGCCTTCGGCCTCGAGCTCGCGCCCCACAACGGCGGCAACCGGATCACCTCCGGCGGCGGCTCCGTGATCCGGTCGTTAGAAATGCAAGACAGCCTGGAGAGCGGCACCGGTGGTTATGGCTTCGGCCTCCTCTTCGAGAGCCGGGCGGATAGGATCGGCTTTACTACCGGCCTGCGTTACATACGCACCGGCTACGAAGTAGTAGAAAATGATTTCGACGGCCCCACCGTCGGTTTGGATAAGCGTGAAAAAATAACCGCGCAGTACCTAGAGGTACCACTTGAAATCAACTTTCACCAAGATTTTTCGGAAAGGAGCAGCGCGCACTTTATGCTCGGCGTTGCCGCTAACCTCCACCTCGACACCAAAACGGAGCGGTCTACTCGACTTAACGGAGTGGAGCAAGGCACAGTAGTCTTACCTACGGATCCAGAACGCGAGTTCCGCCCGATAATCTTATCCCTTAATACGGGCCTGGGTTTCGACCGGAAACTAGGCGAAAACTGGGCAATAAGGGTGCAACCTTACTTCAGATTCTTCCTCCAGGGCAACCTCAAAAGCAACTTCGACCAGCTCAACCGTAATTATTACCAGACTGGGGTACGGGTGGTTGTTAAACGGGTCTTTTTGTAGCGTAGCTAATTTAGATGAGGTCATCATCCTCCTCCACCGGTTTGCGTGGCTTGCGACCAGGTTTCTTCCGCTTCTTCTCCACCTTACGGGGTGGCGGTGGCGGTTTTTTGATCTTGGAGACGATCTTGTTGGGCCCTTCGCGGCGCTCAATAGCGCGGCGGGCAATGTCCTGCGCGGTGATGTCTAATTGACCACTGGCTTCCAGGCGCATACCTTCTAGTGATTTGATCGTGGTAGGCACAGCGTGTAGACGCGGCCTGTCGATCAGTTTTCCGGTTACGCTGCATATTCCGTAGACCTTATTCTTGATCCGGAGCATTGCGTTCTGCAGGCTCTGGATGTGGTCGCGTTTACGTAGAACTTGCTCCTTGAGTAACTCCAGCCGGCTCACCGAGCTACTGTCTTCGCCCATATCGGCGCCGAAGCCTTCAGACATGGTGTCGTTGAGTTCCATCACCTGATCGCGAAGCATTTGCAGCTCCTTTTTGGCAAGTTGGTATTCTGATTTGATGCGCTCGCCAAATTGGTCAAGCTCTTTTTCGCTATATCTTTCCATGGGAAGTTTGGTGTATCAGCCCGGTAAAAGCGTCGGAAGCTTTTTTATTCACACTCCGGACATCCAATGATACATAAATTATTCAGTTATACAAAACACGAAGGGACCAACCCTGTTGCTTTAAGACGCAGCCCTTTTGAAATTGTAACATTTCATCACTTTGCCGCGGGTAACTAACGGTACGAAGAGGTAAAGTGTTTTGCCTTTCTTTTTCCCGAATTCGTCTCCCGTCAGGCAATTCACATGTTCCAAGTACGAGCGGGAACCCAGGTGCAAGCAAGGTTAAGTAAGCTACGTATTTTCTTTTCCTGCCCGATATTCAAGGCTCTCAATAGCCACAAGTCCTTCGCTAAGAGGCGCAAAAGTAACCGAATAATAGACACTTGCAACCGGAGTTCTCGTATTTACCGTTTATACTTCATTGGTGAAAAGTCTTTCGTAAGCCTAATACACCGTAATTTTGCCTCTCCTAAAGTCAACCCGGACTACCGTTTACGGTGTTAACCCATAGTAATCCCATGGGGAGCATCATTTGCTTTTATCAAGGATAACACCGACTGTTTCAATCCCCTACCGAAGATTAACGGTTCAAGAAACGAACCAAAGAACCAAAAGACCACCAATGGCAATTTTCATTACCGACGACTGTATCAACTGCGGAGCCTGCGAGCCCGAATGCCCCAACACCGCCATCTACGAAGGTGGAGTAGAGTGGAAAATGGCCGAAGGCACCACCATCTCTGACCCTTATGAGATCGAAACTGGAGCCGTTATCGAGCCCGACGCCGAGCAAGAACCCGTTAGCGACGAGTTCTACTACATCGTACCCGACAAGTGTACCGAGTGCGTTGGCTTCCACGAAGAACCCCAGTGTGCTGCCGTTTGCCCGGTTGATTGTTGTGTGCCCGATCCTGAGCGGGAGGAAGAACAAAGTGTGCTTAACGCTCGGCAGACTACGCTGCACGCCTAAAGTTAGAAGCTAAGGGAATAGTACCGTGAAACAAAAAGTGCCTGCGCATGCGCGGACTTTCTGGCGCGTACGCAGGTACAGCAGGGAGGTCAAAATAATAATGGTGCGCCAACAGGTACCCCTAGTTTGTAGCTTTTTGGTTCCTATTCTCCTAGCTTCTCCTAAGCGTAAGCACCGAAACCTCAGGCAAAATCCCCACCCGCCCAGGATAGCCTAAAAATCCGAGCCCCCGGTTCACATAAAGGTGCTGGTTGCCTTCACGGTACAGCCCGGCCCACTGTTTGTACAGGTACTGCGCCGGGCTCCACTTAAACCCAGGAATCTCGATCCCAAACTGGAAGCCGTGCGTATGGCCGCTCAGCATCAGGTCGATGTCCGGATAACCGGGGCGGACCTTCGCGTCCCAGTGCGTAGGGTCGTGACTTAGCAATACTTTGCAGTCGCAGTCTTCGGTACCAGCCACCGCTTTGGGCAAGTCGGCCAGGCGGGGGAAGCGAAAGGCAGATCCCCAGTTTTCTACGCCGAGGATACCGAGTTTGTGCCCTTCAATGTCCAGGATGCGGTTATCATCGCGCAGCAAGTCCCAGCCGAGGGCGGCATGATGGCCGTAGAGACGTTCCATATTGGCGGCGATGGCGATTTTTTCTTCGTCGCTACCCCGGGGGTAACCCCAGTCATGGTACGTTCCGTAGTCGTGGTTACCCAGGATACTAAAGACGCCGTACTTGCCTTTCACCTCCTTGAAAATATCGATAAACGGTACGATCTCATCCGCCTCGCTGTTAACCAGGTCGCCGGTAAAACAGACGATGTCCGCGTTTTCGGCGTTGATCATCGCTACGGCGTTATTGAGTGGTTCGGAACGGGTCCAACTACCCGAGTGCATGTCGGAAATCTGAACGATCTTGAAGCCATCTAGGCCTTCCGGCAGGTTCTTTACCGGTATATCGGTGGCAAAGCGGCGGTAGCGATAGGCGTTGCGGACGATGCCGTAGGTGAGCGTCGCCAGCGGTACGCCTCCGGCAATTAAGGCGGTATTGGCCATAAAGCGGGAACGACTTATATTCCGTTCGGTTACCGGGCTGATCCGGTTGACCATCCAGGTGACTCCTCTTCGTAAATCGTCGACGCCCAGTAGGAGAACGATCGGCAGTTTACAGACCCAAGCTAGAAAAAGGCTTACCCTGACGGCTAGTTTGGCGCTGTTGCTCCATCCTTCAATCACTTCGAAAACGTTCAGTAGTAGAAAGGTGAATGCCAGCAGGGAGAGGCCCCAGTAAACTGCGTAGCCGAGGCGCCGGGCCGTAGACTTATATGGACTCAGCCAGCTGCGGACTGCCTGAAAAGCATAGACATCGAGCGCCAGCAGAATGGCAATAAAAATTAGAAGGCGTAAGATCATGGGTTGCATAACGTGTTGAAGCGTCTGGTGGTTGCCACGGACACCAGTCTCGCCCCTACCCTGCTCCTTTCATTTCTGACTTTGCACCTGCGTCCTCGCCCAAAAAAGACTGCTAACGCAAGGAGTCAAGCGCAAAATACCGACGCGGAAAATCTTCTCCCACCAGTACGTACGGCCGCACCCATTGCGGATCACGGAAAACTTCGATGTGGTGAGAATCCGCCACGGCGTAGAGCGTAAGCGTTGCGAAATACTTTTCGCGGTCCATCACTTCGTCAAAATAATCGGCATAAGGAGGCGGTTCATTAGGCGAAAACGCAGGTGTAATGAAAGTTTTCGAAAGCCGGGAAACCTCCACCTGCGGCACCCGCCAACGCAAGGAATCGTGGTAAAACACCACAATACTGTCAACTTCTCCCGGCTCGATTTCCAACGACTTACGGCCACGGTAAGTATCAAAACGCAACATCCGTAGGAGAGGGACACGCACGCTGGCCGGCAAGGCAAAAACATCTCCGGTAGCTCCGACCCGCACCACCGGCGGGCTACCCGCGGGAAAGCGAAACTTGAGTACCTCCCGCCGGCCGTCCGGAGCTGACAACGCCAAATCCAAGCCGGGTTCCGGCGGGAAGCGGTACACCACCGAATCTGTTTGCAGCTGGTTCAAGAATTCCACCAGCTTATCCACCGCTTCGCTCTGGTCGTAGAGTTCGATGGCATCCTGCTTGACAACCCATCCCCTTTCTTCACCCCGGAACATCCGAAAGGTTCGTTTGTCGTTGGTCACGATCAGTTCGCGCAGCGTATTGGTGTCGGTCAGGAGCAGGTTTTCTTGCAGGGGTCTATCCGTAAACGATTGCAGGTAAAACCAGCCAACGTAGGCTAGGGCGGCTAAGATTACTATTGGGATTAAGGTGCGCATTGGACAGAAGTCAGGATTCAGAAATCAACGTTCAGAAGTCAGAATACCGCGGTCTAAATCCTGATCTTTGAATTCTATTTATCGCGCAGGAAATTCTGCAATTTAGTCATGGCCCGGGCACGGTGGCTCATACTTCGTTTTTCCGCGCCGGTCATTTCTGCGAAGGTACGCCCATCGCCGTCGTCGGGGATGAAGATGGGGTCGTAGCCGAAGCCGTCGGTTCCGTCGCTGACGGCTTCGTTGATCCGGCCTTCACAGCGACCTTCGAAGAGGTGCTCTTCTCCGTCTATGATGAGGCAGAGAAAGGTGCGGAAGCGGGCGGACCGATCGTTTTCACCACTGAGTTCCGACAAGATTTTAGCGTTATTAGCTTCCGCGCTACGTTCGGGGCCAGCGTAGTGGGCGGTAATTACGCCGGGCGCGCCGTTAAGGGCGTCTACCTCCAGGCCGGTGTCTTCGCTGAAGCAGTCGTGGCCATAGTTTTCCTTTATGTGGCGGGCTTTCTGTCTCGCATTTCCGGCCAGGGTAGGATTCGTTTCGGGAATTTCTTCGTGGCAGCCGATGTCCTTCAGGCTTAGAAAGACGTACTGCTCACCGAGCTGAGCTTTGATCTCGGCTATTTTATTCTTGTTGTTGGTGGCAAAGACCAGTTGGGGCATGGGTTGAATTTATCGAATCTCGAAGATGGTGGCGCAAGGTGGCGCCTCGCGCCAGCAGCCTAAAGCTGAGAAGTGGGGCAATGCCCGGGACCTCGTCCTCGGCTACTCTTGTGTACCATACAGCTAAAACGATGCCAAACAGTTCGAGCTTACGTCCCGGGTTATTATTAGAAACTCTACGGAGCACTAAAGCTACTCATTCCCGCATAAAGCCTTCTTTAACCCCTCGCCAGAGTGCCCCCGCCGGCCCGTTATCACCCTTGGCTTTGGCTCCGGCGATCTCTCCGGCAGGCGGGCTTTTCATGTAGCTCACCCCGCTAACTTCCACCGGAAAGTAGTTCGCTACCTGGAAATGCAAGCCGAGCGATTTCATGTCCTGACCGAAGAGAAGGACTCGTTTGATCTTCAGATGGCGGATCAGTCCGGTGAGATCGAGCGGGCCGGTGGTAGGCGACCATTCCAGAAAGTGAAGCTGTAATTTTGGGTCATCGAAACCCGCAGCACCGAGTACCCGGGCGAGAAAATCGTAATCGGTACCGTAGATCACGAGCATGTCCACACCTTCTACGGCATTCGGAGAAAGTTGACGCAGCGCATCTGCGTAATCGGGCTGGCCGATGAGGTCGATGTCGGGAAAAATGGGCATGGGGCGAAGGTAGGAATTTTGACGCAGCGGACTTAGCGGGCGGCTTCAACTTCGGGAAGAACTTCTTCCAGTAAGCCAACGTAACTGTTCATATAAAAAGCACGCAGTTCCGCACGGCAAATAGAGGTTTGCGTGTTGAGAAGGCTGGTGCTTGAATAGGTTGAATTCGAGGACTAAGGCAAGTGATTTCCAGGACCGTCCTGGTACCTGCGCCGGCGCCCATAAAGTTATTCTTCTATCCAAATAAAGGCTCCCGAGCGGCCTTCCGCTTACGCAACTTCCATTTGTAATAGCGCGAAAAAGTAACGCCCAGTACCGTCGGCATAAGCCATAGAATGAGCTGAAGATTTCCTGAAAACAAGTTACCGAACATACGCTGACCGCCAAAAGCGAGGAAGGCGGTAAAGGCTGCGATTGCCGTTACGACTATCTGACCGACGTGCTCTTCAAGCCAGCTATATTCGGAGGCGACACCGCGGAAGTCCCTGATGAGGCTGGGCCAAACCAGCATGCCCAGACTACCGAAGACGAGGTTTAGCGTATGCCCGTCCGGGCCCCACCAGCCGAATCCGTTGCCAATCATGAACACACTGAACATACCAAGGCAAGCGCGCAGGATCAGATCCGTTTTCCTCATCCGCTCCGACGGTTCCTTCTTATTACGCAATACCGCGACACCGTAGTACAAGGGCCGGGCAGTCAGCAACGCCAAAAAGCCAAGAAACAGCGCCGAAGAGGCCTGGCCACGGAAATACTGTAGGCAAGAAAGCAGCGCCGCCGAGACGACGACCGCCCACATGGTATAGGTGTACCAGAGGCCAACACGGTTGTGCAACTTGCCTCCCTTTTTGGCGAAGGCCGGTACAAAGAAGAGTCCGATGCTGCTGAACCCAGCGCTTACGTGCAGGATAATAAGGGTCTTGTAGAGAATGTCCATTTTATTGTCGTTTTCACAAATATGGTGGACAGGTCTAGTGTTTACAATGGCTTGGGACGGTTGACAAGGCTACAGGGACCGCCGTCAAGGACCAGGGACCGATGGCTACTTCTCCAGCTCATCCCGCAGCAAAGAAACGTACGCGCGTGCAACCGGCACTTCCTCCTCCGTGCCGATCATCGATAGCTTCAGGCCCTGAGCGTTACCCCTGGCTTCGCGGATGTGGGCGGAATTTACGAGATACGAACGGTGACAACGCAATAAGAGGTGCTCTCCCAGTTTGGTCTCCATGCCAGACAGTGTGGCGCGGATGATTTCTTCGGTCGCAAGGCCCTCACGCAGGTAGACACACCTGACGTAATTCTGCCGTGATTCGCAAAAGAGCAGCGTACCGGGATCAACGAAAAAAGCATCGTTAAGGGCAAGTAATTTGGGCGCATCCGCAGGTGCAACGGAAGGTTTTGAAGCAAGGCTGATCCGCCCTGCCTCCTGCTCATTTTCCCGTTCAGCCCGGAGTTGAATGGCCACCCCGCTGAAGACAACGGGAAACAGACCGACGATCACGGTTGGAATAGTAATAGTGACCAGAATAAAGGGTTCAAAGGCCGTCCATCCAACCGTGAAATTGTAAAAAACAAAGTTCGCGACCGAGATGCAGGCCAGTAAAAAAGCACAGTCAACGATCCACTTCCAGAGCGTCCAGTTGTCTCCGCACTTCTTCCATCCGAGCAAGCGCGTGGTTACGAAGGCGTAAGCGACCGCGACCCCAAAAGTTACCAGCGCGTAGCCCAGGCAGGTTAGCAAATAACTCCCCTGAACATGCATCCCAAACGGGCGCAGCAGAAATAAAGCAGCGAAAACGAAGACGCTGATCCACAACGTACTAATGATGGTACCACTACCGAATTCGCGATCGGGAAAAGGCCGGCTTAGAGGGTTGTTGAATTTCAGGAGTCAAATTTTTACTTGGGTCAAATGTAAGAATTTGATTATTAGACGGAGGGCCTCGGCGACCGGCTTAGTAGTATTTCTCCCCGTCCTACCTAAGACAGGACGGTAAATTAATCCGTAAAACGATCACCGATCGGAGCCGAGACGCAGGCTTCTGTGCAGTAGTTATTTTTAGCCACGCACTTATTTTGTACTGCGAGCAACATCGTCCACAATCCGATCTATTGATCAATAGCCCGTATATTTAAACCATCAAATCCATCCAAATGAAAAACATCCTCTTTTTATTCTTTGCCTGCTGCATTATGCCGCTAACCGCCCAAAACGTTGGTTACCAAAAGCCGGACAAAGCCATCCTCGACCTGGTAGACGTCCCCCTCGCCCCCGGCGTACTGATGGACGATGCCCGCGAGTACATGGTACTTACCTACCGCGACGCCTATAAGTCCATCGAAGACCTTAGCCGCCAAGAAATGCGTCTCGGTGGCCTGCGTATCGACCCCGCTACCAACATCGGCAGCCGGACGACCTACTCCAATAAGATTGCCGTACGCCGCGTGACCGGTGAAACCGAACTGATGGAAGTCATGGGCCTGCCCGACAAGCCAAAACTCTCCAACTTTACCTGGAGCCCGGACCAAACGAAAGTTGCCATGACCCACACCACTCCCATCGGCGTGGAAGTATGGTTCCTTGATGTAGCCGCCGCCAGCGTAAAGCGCGTTACCAGCGCCTCCATCAGCCCGGTAAACGCCAACCTCGGAGACGTCATCAACTGGTTTGAAGACGGCCAGAGTATGCTCCTCAAATTCCTGCCCGCCAACCGTGAAGAGCTGATCAACGGTGCAACCGCCGTACCCACTGGCCCAACCATCTCCACGGCCGACGGCAAGAAAGCCCAGAACCGCACCTATCAGGATCTCCTCAAAAACCCCAATGATGAGCACAACTTCGAGCAACTAGCACGCTCTGCTATTATGAAGGTCCGGCTCGACGGCTCCGGCGATGAGTTCCTGCCGACGGATATGTACCGCGGCGTCAGTTTCAGTCCGGACGGCGAATACGTAATGGTCACCGCCATAGAGCAGCCGTTTTCTTACCTCGTACCCTACTCCCGTTTTCCTTCCGTAACTACCGTCTACACCAAAGATGGCAAGAAGGTAAATACCATAAATACCGTTCCGCTCATTGAAGACCTTCCGAAAGGCTTCATGGCCACGCAGCCCGGCCGGAGGAGCATCAGTTGGCGTTCAGACCGGGCGGCCAGCCTGATCTACGTCGAAGCACTTGACGAGGGCGACCCCGCCAATGAGGTAGAATTTCGTGACCAGGTCTTCACGCTGCTCGCCCCCTTCTCCGGTAAGGGAACCCCCCTTGTAAAAACCATCAATCGCTTCGCTGGCGTCCAGTGGGGAGACGATAAAACCGCCATTATCTACGACCGCTGGTGGGACACCCGCAATACTAAAACTTACGTTTTCAATCCATCTGATCCGAGTAAGAAGGCCCGCATCATCTCCGACCGTAATTACCAAGATAGCTACAATGATCCCGGTAATTTTGTGTCGAAGCGCAACGAATGGGGCAGCTCCGTGCTGGCGATGAAGAACGGCTATGCCTTCCTACTCGGCGATGGCTTTTCGGACAAGGGCCAGTTCCCTTTCCTGGACAAAATGAACATGGAATCAAGTAAGACTGACCGCCTCTATCAATCCAAATACACCGACAAAATCGAAAGCCTGCGCGACTTCGATGTGGAAGAGAACCGCCTGATGATCCGCATCGAATCCCCGACGGAATTTCCGAACTATGCTTACCGTGACGTTCGCTCGGGCAAGGTGACTCCAATCACGGAGTTTGAAAACCCCTTCGCCGCGCTCGGCAACGTTCATAAAGAAGTGATCGGTTACAAACGGGACGACGGGCTGGATCTTTCCGGTACGCTCTACCTCCCCGTAGGCTACGAAAAGGGCAAAAAATACCCGATGATTCTTTGGGCCTACCCCCGGGAATACAAAGACAAAGCAAGTGCGGGACAGACGACGAGTAACCCCAACAGCTTTATTTACCCCTACTACGGCAGCCCCGTTTACTGGGTAACGCGAGGTTACGTAGTACTCGATGCGGCAGCCTTTCCCATCGTTGGTGAGGGTGACACGGAACCGAACGATTCTTTCCGCAAGCAACTAGTCAGCAACGCCCAAGCCGCCATCGATGCGGTGGACGAGCGAGGCTACATCGACCGGGAGCGTGTCGCCGTTGGCGGACACAGTTACGGTGCTTTCATGGTCGCCAATCTGCTCAGCCATTCCAACCTCTTCGCAGCCGGCATCGCCCGCAGCGGCGCTTACAACCGTACACTTACGCCCTTCGGCTTCCAGTCCGAGCAGCGTTCTTACTGGGATGCCCCCGAAGTCTATAATACAATGTCGCCCTTCATGCACGCTGAAAAGATGAAGACACCCCTATTGCTCGTGCACGGTGAAGCCGATAATAACTCGGGCACCTACCCGCTACAATCTGAGCGGTACTTCAACGCGCTAAAGGGCCTTGGCGCTACCGTTCGTTTGGTCATGCTACCTAAGGAGAGCCACGGTTACCGGGCGAAGGAGTCCATTCTGCACTTACTTTGGGAGCAGGACCAGTGGATGGAGAAATACGTTAAGAATAAAGGCACTATTCGTCCTTAGTCTTCGGCTACCAATGCTTCGCGTACGGGCTACCACTGTTAGTAGGCTTCCGGAAGAGAAGAGGAGACGGAAGAGAAACACGTCTCCTCCATCTCTTCCGCTAGCCTAATCTCGTATGTTGATCGCGGCCGGAGGTACTGTGGCAAGTTCCAAGTATCCTCCAAGTTACCAGGTTACTCGCGCAGCATACGGCGGAGGATCTTACCTACGTTAGACTTCGGCAACTCATCCCGAAACTCAACGACCTTAGGCACTTTATAGCCAGTCATGTTTTCCCGCGCGTAAGCAATCACCTCCGCTTCGGTGAGGGATTTGTCTTTCTTAACGACGAACACCTTAACGACCTCGCCGGATCTTTCGGAAGGGATGCCAATGGCCGCCAGTTCCAGAATTTTGGGGTGGCCGGCCAGTACGTCTTCCACTTCATTGGGATATACGTTGAAGCCGGAGACGAGGATCATGTCTTTTTTGCGGTCCACGATGCAGAAGAAACCGTCTTCTGACATCATGCCGATATCACCAGTCATGAGCCATCCGTCGGCGGTCATTACCTCGGCAGTGGCTTCGGGGCGGTTGAGGTAGCCCTTCATTATTTGAGGGCCTTTGATGTGGATTTCGCCACGCTCCTCGGTGGTAGCCAGGCGATTTTCGTCTTCGTACCAAACGCGCATATCGGTGCTGGACATGGGCAGGCCGATGGAGCCAATGCGTTCGGTCCCGTCCAGCGGGTTCATGCTGGCGCAGGGGCTAGATTCAGTAAGACCGTAGCCTTCGCTGAGCGGAATGCCCGTCAGTTTCTGCCAGGCTTCGGCGACGGGGCGCTGAACGGCCATACCTCCACCTACTACCGCGCGTAGGTGACGAAAGTCGAGCTTTTGAAAATCGGCGTTATTGAGCAGGCCGTTGAAGAGCGTATTCACCCCGGTCATACCTGCAATTTTGTTGTCTTTGAAGGCGCCGTTGATGGTACTCAGATCACGCGGATTGGTGATGAGCACGTTGCAGATACCGTGGATGAATAAGCCCACAGAGTTTACTGAAAAAGCGAAGATGTGGTAGAGTGGCAGTGGGCAAAGCATCGCTCCTTCGCCGCCTTCTTCGAACTTATCCTTGAGCCACGCTTTGGCTTGCAAGCCGTTAGCGACTAGGTTTTTATTGGAGAGCATTGCTCCTTTAGAAACGCCGGTGGTACCGCCGGTGTACTGCAGCGCGACCGTATCGTCTTGCTTGCCTTCAAAAACAGGAAGCTTGTGTTTCCCACCTTCGGAGAGGGCGATTTTGAAGCTTACGGCACCGGGGAGGTTGAACTTGGGCACCATCTTTTTGACCTTGCGAACAACGAAGTTGGTGATGCCTCCTTTGAAGAATCCAAGCAGTTCACCAATACTTGTAGTGATGACGGTTTTAATGTCCGTTTCACCAATAATCACTTCTAGGTTAGAGGCGAAATTCTCGGCGATGATGATGGCCTTGGCGCCGCTGTCGGTAAACTGGTGTTTCATTTCCCGCGGCGTATAAAGCGGGTTGGTATTTACGATTATGAGGCCGGCTTTCAGGATGCCGTGCAGAGCGATGGGATACTGTAACAGGTTAGGCATCATGACGGCGACGCTGTCTCCCGGTTGCAAGCCGCGGTAGTGCAGATAGGCACCGAAAGCGTTCGACATCTTATCGAGTTCCCCGTAGCTAATCGCTTTACCCATGCATTTAAAAGCGGGTTTACTCTTGTACTTCTGGGTTGCCTCGGCGAGCAGGTCCTTGAGCGTGATGTAGGCGTTGGGGTCAATATTTGCGGGGATTCCGGGGGGATATTGGGCTAGCCAGGGGCGCTGGTCAGACATATGCTTGATCGTTTTAATTACTAAACAGGGAGCAAAGTACGAAAAGTTGGGTTTGTAATGGGGCGCTGACGCGGGTGCAGGGAAAGCTCATGGCCCCGATCAAGACGTTCGCTTCGCAGAAACGATGCCCTTTAACCTTCATTGCACCTGCGGCAGCGCCAAAAAAACACCTTGTAAATAACTTAACGTGGAAGTGACAACAATAAATGACCGATTACAAGAGTTTACGATTACTTTTTGCGACTTTTGCTTAAACTGACAACGTCCACGCCGCACGATACCACAAGGAGAAAACCAAGATACCTCCCCGCCCAACCGGCGACCTTCACTTTACAACTACTTAGATGAGGTTCTTTAGCCTATTTCAACAAAACTTAGCCATCGACCTGGGAACGGCCAACACGCTGATAATCCAAAACGATGTGGTGGTGGTCAATGAGCCGTCCATCGTAGCCATCAACCGGAAGACGGAGGAGACGATTGCCGTCGGCCGCCGCGCCATGCAGATGCACGAAAAGACGCACGATACCATCAAGACCGTACGCCCGCTCAAGGACGGAGTAATCGCCGATTTCCGCGCTGCGGAGCACATGATCAAAGGAATGATAGATATGATTGGCAACCGCCGATCATTCTTTACCCACCTTAAGATGGTCATTTGCATCCCTTCCGGCATCACGGAAGTTGAGAAACGCGCCGTTTTCGAATCCGCCGCTCGGGTAGACTCCAAAGAGACCTACTTAATTTACGAACCGATGGCCGCCGCACTCGGTATCGGCCTAGACGTGGAAGAGCCCGTCGGTAACATGATCATCGACATCGGCGGTGGTACAACAGAGATCGCGGTCATTGCACTGTCCGGTATCGTCTGCGACCAGTCTATCCGAACTGCTGGTGATGAATTCACGGAGAATATCGTGAGCTATATGAAGCGGCAGCATAATATCCTGATCGGAGAGCGCACCGCCGAAAAGATCAAGATTGCCGTCGGTTCCGCCCTGCCAGAACTTGACGACCCACCCCCACCGTATGCCGTCAACGGCCGCGATTTACTCAACGGTATTCCGCGTCAAATTACGGTTACCTACCAGGAAATTGCCACGGCACTAGACGAGAGCATCGTCTCCATCGAAGAAGCCGTGATCCGCGCTCTTGAGACCACACCACCCGAGCTTGCTTCTGACATCTACTCCACCGGCCTTTACCTCACCGGCGGTGGCGCACTGCTCCGCGGTCTGGACAAGCGCCTAAGTAACAAGACCCAACTGCCAGTACACGTAGCCGACGATCCGCTGAGTGCAGTAGTACGAGGAACGAGTAAGGCGCTTAGTGATACCGTTCGTTTCCGCGCTATTTTGGTACCAAGCAGCAGCGTTTCGTAGGAACCCTACGCTAGAGACGATGTCGCTTTTAGACGGCCTTCAGCCTTTTAGACGCTACGCTTTTAAGCTAGCTTACAGCGTCTTTCCCACCTGAAAGCGCGCAGCGCGTCTAAAAGGCCAAAGGCCGACTAAAAGCGTAGCGTCTAAAATCGCGCAGCGCGTCTAAAAAGGGCGTAGCCCGTCTAACAATGGAGCAGATCCTCCGCATCCTCTACAACAACAGCAGCTTCTTCACCTTCGCGGTCCTTCAACTCCTGTGCCTTTACCTGATCGTCAATTTCAACAGCCCGCAAAACGCTATTGCTGCTGAGACTGCGTCTATTTTTACTGGAAGTATCGAAAGTGCGACGGTTAAAGCAGAGGGCTATCTTAACCTTGATGAAGAGAATGAAATTCAACGGCGGGAGATTGCTGATTTACGGAGCCGGTTGCCCGAGTCTGGCTATTCCACCACCGTAGGAATTGACAGCATCGAAGACCAGGCTTATGCGCAACGGTTCATTCACCTTACCGCAAACGTCGTAAACCGCTCACCTTACTCTCCGAACAACACCTTAGTAATTGACCGGGGAACGAGCCAAGGTGTAGCCATTGGGCAAGGAGTTATCGGCAGTAAAGGCCTAATCGGTATCGTAGCTCTTCCGACGGAGAACTTCTCCCGGGTAATTTCTGTCTTACACCGTTCGGCACGCATCAGTGCGGGGCTGCGCAACAACGCTTACGGCACCTTACAGTGGGACGGTCAGGATCCACGCCGAATGAAGATGACGGACATTGCGGAATACCTCACCATTGCAAAGGGAGATACCGTTTTTACTACCGGTTTCAGCAACGTTTTTCCTACCGGACAGGTGATCGGCACGGTGGAGAGCAGCGAAGTTCAGCCGGGTACGGGTAGCCAGAACCTGATTATTGAACTGATCAACGACCCCTTGCACACCAATAATGCTTTCGTCATCCGTGATTTATTCAAGGACGAGCTCGCTAAATTAAAACCACTAAAATAATGGGAGGGGTAGATCCGGTAAGTAATATAGTCAGGTTCTTAGTAATCCTCTTTCTACAGGTATTTATCTTCCGGCAGGTCAGCCTGGGTTGGGGCGGAGCAGACTATATGTTCATATTTCTTGGCCCACTTTTCATCGCCTTAATACCATTACGCACCCCTAGGCCGTTGACGGTCATTTTTGCTTTCCTCTTTGGCATCAGCGTCGATTTCTTTCATGAAACACTGGGAGTACATGCCGCTGCGGCTACTTTTTGCGGTTATGCCCGACAGTTCGCACTCGCTATCCTAGAACCGCACGACGGTTATAAAGTCAAGGCCAGCCCGGACGGGAAAGACCTTAGCCTCAGCTGGTGGCTTTCTTACCTGGCTTACCTAGTGGCTGGCTATACTATCTTCTATTTCAGTATGGAGGCTTTCAGTCCGGTGTTTTGGAAGCAGATTACTCTGAAGAGTTTGTTAACGGCGCCTGCGTCTTTACTACTGTGCGTGATTATGATTGCGTTTTTACGACCGCGGATATAAGATTTTAAGGTTTCTGATCGTTAGCGGTATCTGGAAAAATCGTCCTCTCCCGAAAGTTTTCGGGACGACTTTACGATACAGCCTCTGGCTGTATCGACCAGGCAACGGACTAACATACTATAACAAGCCTTTCTTACCTTTGACGCCAGATAAAAGATGCATAGCCTCCACAACACCACAAGACTGGATAACCGCGGCGCCGTCATCAGGATTATTTTCCTGCTAGTCACGGCATTGTTATTGGGTAAAGCGGCGCAGTTGCAGCTTTTTGATGCAGACTTCCGTGCGCGGGCCGAACGGGTAGGTTCAGGAAAGGTAACCCTCTATCCCGCCCGTGGCCTGATGTTAGACCGGAACAATAAGCACCTGACCGTCAACGAGCCGGTGTACCAAATAGAGATGACATACCGGAAGTTTGCCCTGAAGGCAGAAACCTTCGATACGACGGCCTTTTGCGAATTACTTCGGATCACACCTGAATCTTTCGTTGAAAGCATCCCCAAAACCTGGGGTCACAAATACACGCAGCGCAAGCCCTTCATTTTTCTGCCCAACGTGCCCCCGCACGTATACGCTACCTTCCAGGAAAACATGTTCCGTTTCCCCGGATTTTCGGCTAGTTTGCGGAGTATGCGAGGCTATGGCCACCGGTCTGCGGGCCATGTACTCGGATACATGAGCGAGGTAGACCAGAAATCCATCGATGACGGAGACGGCCACTACGTTGCCGGAGACTACCACGGGCTTTCCGGGCTGGAGTACCAGTACGAGGAAATGCTGCGTGGTAAAAAAGGAGAGAGGTGGCTATACCTCGACCGGCTTGGGCGTGACGTTGGTGACGTACAGGATGAAGACGAAGCCGTAGTCGGTTCCGACCTCATAACCACCATCGACCTCGACCTCCAGCAGTACGGCGAGAGCCTGATGGTGAACAAGGTTGGCGCAGTGATTGCCATCGAGCCATCTACCGGAGAGATTCTTTCGATGATCTCAGCGCCCACCTACGACCCGAATGCTCTGCGTATCGGACGCAGTAGGGGCCAGACCTTCACCATTCTGCAGCGAGATACGCTGCAACCACTCCTCAACCGGGCCATTAACGGAAAGTACGCTCCGGGATCGCCCTTCAAAACGCTGGTCTCCCTCATCGGCCTTCAAACGGGAACACTGGACCCCAACCGGGGCATTACCTGCAACGGCGGCTTCTGGAGTGGCGGTAAGCTACTACTTGGTTGCCATGGTCATCCCTACATCGACAATGTGGAACAGGCTATTGCCCAGAGCTGTAACAACTACTTTGTTACGTCGTGGTTAGAAAACGTCAACCGATTTGGTGCAGATACGCCGGTAAAAGGGCTTAATGCTTTCAACGACTATCTCTACCAGTTCGGCCTCGGCCAGAAACTCGGAATCGATTTCCCCGGAGAGATTAAAGGTTTTATCCCCAGTGGGGAGTGGATCAGCAATAATGAAAAAGGGGAGCGCTGGAAGGCCATCTATTACCGATCTCTTGCGATCGGACAGGGCCAGTACGAAATGACGAGCCTCCAAATCGCTAATTTCATAGCCGCCATCGCTAACCGGGGCTACTGGTACACGCCCCACCTTGTAAAGGGTACTAGGGTGGGCAATGACCGAAAAGATCAAAACCTCAACATTCAGCGGCACGACATCGCTATCGACCGGGAGCACTTCGAGACCGTCGTTTCCGGTATGCGACAAACCGTCCTCAACGGTACGGCCCGTGTAGCTCAGATTCCTGGCATCGACATCTGCGGCAAGACCGGTACGGTGCAAAACCGCTTCGGAGACCATTCCGTATTTACTGCTTTTGCTCCGAAAAACAATCCGAAAATTGCCATCCTCGTCTACATCGAGAACGGTGGTTACGGTGGCACCGTCGCCGCGCCCATCGCATCGTTAATGACCGAGCGCTACCTCAACGGCAAGATCGCCAAAAACCGTAAATGGCTGGAGAGGCGCATCCTGAAAAAGGATATGACGCTGCGGGGGGAGAGCTCTATTCGGGAAATGAAGTAGTCTTTCAGACCGCTGGTTCTTTAGTCTTTTGTTCGTTAAAGCGTCACTTTTCATGGCTGACCAGGTCGATCCCTTCGGTAAGCTTGTCCTTTTCCACTTCGACGGAGTTGTTATCTACTGCTGTCGGGCACATGAGGTAAAACGTAGTGGCAAACGTGGCCCAGTACGGGCGACTGCAAAGGATCGCTCCCACTGGCCTCGCTTGAGAAGAGCCGCGCTCGCTTCGCGAGCACAAAATCACCTCATATGACCGCCAGGAGTATAGCTGTAGCCGCTACCGCACGCTAGAGATTACCACTTCTACCACGCTACCGCACTAAAAACGTTCTCTGTATCCTGCGGCCGCGGCCGTATCGTTACTACTTATCCGTAGCTTGTGCCGCCCTCCAACCTGCGGCAGCAAATCAAATATCGAGAGTCACGAATCGAGAATCGAGAATCAAATGGCAGAAACCCTAGGCATCCTAACCCTCCTCCCGCCCCTCGTGGCCATCATCCTGGCCATCGCCACGCGGCAGGTCTTCATTTCGCTCATCGTGGGTATTTTCATCGGCTACGTAATCATGGCCGGAGTCGAAATTATTCCGGCCTCGATTCCAGGAGAGCTTGATGACGTAGTCTTAACTTTCGGCCCCAGCTCACTGTGGCTAGGCTTTCTCGATACAATGCAGGGGCTCGTAGACGTTTTTGCCGATGCGGGCAACACACGGACGATCATGTTCTGCGCCCTCGTCGGGGCCCTAATCGTGTTCATGCAGCGCTCAGGCGGCGTGGCGGGTTTCATCGTCTTTGTGGAGCGCAAACTTAAGAAATATGAGGACCGTCAGGATGGCTCCGGTCGCGTAGTCGTCCAGTTACTGGCATGGCTCACGGGTGCGCTCATCTTCGTAGAAAGCTCCATCAGCGTGCTCACGGTGGGTACACTTTACCGACCGATCTTCGATAAAATGGGCATTAGCCGGGAAAAACTAGCGTACATCGCAGACTCCAGTTCGGCACCGAGTTCCATCCTTATTCCGTTCAACGGCTGGGGGGCGTTCATCATGACCTTGTTAGCTGCGGAAGGGTTTGCTGATCCCTTCAGTACGATGATTCGGGCATTGGGGTATAATTTTTACGCCATCATTGCCTTGTTATTGGTACCGGTTATCATCCTGCTGAAGCGTGATTTCGGGCCGATGAAAAAGGCGGAGGCGCGGGCGCAAGGCGGTCAGGTACTAAGCGAAGGTGCTACCCCGGTCGTCGATACTGAACTGACGGATATTGCCGCGAAAGAAGGCGTGAAGCCTAACCTCTGGAACATGGTACTGCCCATTGTGGTGATGGTACTAGCCATGCCGCTGATGCTGGCGTATACGGGTTGGGGCGATGCGCGGGAGGTCTTGGGCGCGGCCGCAGGTGCAGGAGACGTTTTCATGCTCGCCATCGGTAAAGGCTCGGGGTCGACCTCCGTACTGGTGTCCGTTACGCTCTCAATATTGGTAAGCATCGTTTTCTACAAAGCACAGGGCATCTTCGGCATTCGCGAAAGCGTAGACCTCGTTTTAAAGGGCATCGCCGGACTGGTTCCGCTGGCCCTGCTCATGCTACTGGCCTTTGCGATCGGATCCCTCTGCAAGCAACTGGAAACCGGTATCTACGTGGCCGATGTGGCCAAAGGCTTCCTCTCCCCTGCCCTCGTACCCTTCCTGGTCTTCGTGGTGACTTGCTTCATCGCCTTCAGTACCGGTTCGAGCTGGGGTACCTTCGCCATCATGATTCCCATCGCCGTGCCCATGGCTACGCAGATGGATGCTAACGTGCTGATGGCCATCGCTGCAACCCTCGGTGGCGGCGTCTTCGGCGACCACTGCTCTCCCATTTCAGACACGACCATTCTGTCAAGTATGGCCTCAGCTACCGATCATGTTGACCACGTTAAGACGCAGCTGCCTTATGCTGGAATTGCTGGGGGGTTGGCGGGCTTGGCTTATTTGGTTTTGGGGTTGGTTTGAAGATTTTCCGCGCCCCCCTTTGTACCACTACGCAAATTATGCAGAATGGCTAAAACGGTACAAATACAATGGAGTCCTATTTGATTAAAAAGAGTAGCCTCAAGCTAAAATTAGTTACTAATTTGGAAGGGCGTAAATTGTTACTTACCCCCCTTCAGTCTGCAAGAAGTGGAGCATCAAAACCGCCAAATACCCTGCATCCCCACCTCCGTGCGCCGCGGCCCACCAGTGGCCTCCAGACCATTATCAAGTAGCGTTCCGTCAGTGTAAAAAGTCTGTGCAATCCTTGCTTCTATCGTAAACCCACGGATGCCTTTATAGCGCACCAGAAAAAAAGCGCGGGTGCCACGATTGTAGTACGGTAGGACCCGTGCGTTATAAAGCAATCCATTCTCGTACTGATAAAAGCGGACGTTGAAACCATCGGTATTGAAGAAGGCCATCCGGGCACTGAAACTGAAAGAACTGCGCGGACGGTAGTGCAAGTCCTGATAAACCATGAAACCTGTTTCCCGACCGTTCAGCTCATCTTCCGTAAAACCGATGTCGGCTCGGCTTCGCCATTCGAGAAACGGATTAATCTTGTAGCCAAAGTGCAGCCGCGCCTGGAAACGAGTACGCGGTACTACGGGGTCGAGATTAGTGAAGACGGATTCGTCGCCGTCCGTTCCGTAGCCCTTGGTTTCGGAGCGAATTTCGAGGTAGGTCTCCAGCTTGCGTTTTTGCCAGTAGGTGACGCGGAAGCGGTATTCGTGGCCTTCGCTCGGTCCGTCGATGTTGAAGCGGAGGTAAGGGAAGCGAAAGATGTCATAATAGGCGTTTACGCGCCAATGCTTACCGGGGCGGAGTTCGATCCCCATATAGATACCGTTTTCGTTGCGGCCACCGTTGGTTTCTCCGAAGGGGCGGGCGTTCAGAGCCTGGTAATCGACGCCGTAGTTACGGTAGACGAGCGAAAGGTCGACGTAGCGGTCGAGCCCCAGCATAAGGCCATGAATCTGGGCCACCCCGCCGTTATCCGAGCCGGCTAATTCGCCAAAAAAAGTAAAATTTTTATACCGATAGCGATAGTCAAGGCTGGCATTCACCAGGTCGGTACCCTGGAAGAAAAAGCGGTTATATGCCTGGTCGCGCAAGTTCAGTGGCCGGCTGAGGTTAGTACCTAGCATATTCAGCCCCAGCTGAAAACGCTGGCTGGCCCGGTAACGAAAGCTACCACCGTAGTTGACTTCAGTAACGGAGTTGCGGTCTTCTACTTCAGCCGGCGTACGGTTAAAGCCGGTAATGTTTAGGCTTGTAATACCGATATTCGCCAGGTCGATATCAAGTGTGTCGGTGACGGAAATGATGTTGGCAGTCCTGCCCTTCCGGCTCCCGAAGGCGGTAAATTCGAATTTATCGCCAAAGGCTAGTGTAGTTCCGACACCCCGCATGAAGCTGGCCTCGTTCACGCTGGTGTACGGCCTCAGTACGGGTCCGCCGCGCGCTACGTTGGTCGTCTGACTGCTCTTGCCGAAACCGAAACCAGTATAGAGGATAAGCCCCTGGCCGAAGCTGACGGCAAAATCACCCAGCGCGACGGCCTTCACCGTCCGGTTCACACTAGCGAGATAGAAATGGGCGCTGTAAAAATCAAAGCCACGATTTTTATTCGGACCGGTAAAGAAGGCTTCGCCCGGGTCTTTTTCAGCGGTAATGCCGAAGCTTAGTTTATTGGAATAACGTTGGCGAAAACGGGTGTAGATGCGGTCCGGGCTACCAAAGTAAGCGCTCGTTGAATCCATCGGCTCAATCTCATAGCCACGCGCGCGTTCCAGACGGCGCTGTACGCGAACGTAGAGTTCCCGGTCGCCTTCCACCAGCATTCGTCCAAGTGGAATTTTCGCATCGTCCAAATCTCCCCCCACGCGGACGAATTTGGCCAAACGGCGGACGCTTTCCAGATTCATTCCAGGAATTACTTGTAGTTCGTAGACGCTTAACAGGCCGCCCATCCGTTCGCGGTAATCCAGCAACTGGCCGATCTGGATGGGGTTAAGGAGCAAGGTTTCTTCCAGTTCCTCGTAGGTCGCCTTATTCAGGTTTAAGGGGCGGCGGCGGTAGGTTTCCAGCAGGTCGAAGGCAGCGTTGAAGGTAAACTCGTCCGTATCGTCTTCGGAGTTAGCGAGTACGTCTTCGATAAGTTGTTGCTGAAATTCATCGTCCTCACCAATGCCGGGAAGGATGGTGTCTCTTTGGGCTGCAAGCGTTGTGCTCCACAAGGCTATTGCCAGTAGGATGATTTGGCGCGAACGCGGGTGCAGGGGAAGTCGGAGAGGCATAAGGTAAAGATATACCTAGTCGACTGGAACTTCCTCCTTAAAGGCTTTGCTCCCAAGCCCAGGCCGTACGCATAATAGCCTCCACCCCGCGCGAAGGCTCCCACCCCAACTCACTAGTGGCGAGGCTACGATCTGCATAAACGGCGATGACATCACCCGCACGGCGGGAACCAAGCTCGTAGTTAAGCTTCACGCCACTCACTTTTTCGAAGGCATTGATAGCTTCCAGAACGGTTAGCCCTTCCCCGATACCGAGGTTGAAGAGGGAGGGATTGGACTTCGCTTTTCCGGCCATCACGTACTGCAGAGCGAGCGTATGCGCATGAGCCAGGTCCTGCACGTGGATGTAGTCACGCACACAGCTGCCGTCGCGCGTATCGTAGTCGGTACCAAAAACGGTCATTTTGTCCCGCTTTCCAGCAGCTACGCCGGTGATGACCGGTACGAGGCTCGTTGCCGGATTACTAGGATCTTCTCCAATTTTACCACTCTCATGCGCGCCGGCTGGATTAAAGTACCGAAGTAAAATGGCCTTAAAATTCGGTACTGCTTTACAGAAGTCTGTAATCATATCTTCCCCCATCTGCTTGGTCAGCGCGTAAGGGCTTTCGGCCTCCTTGCGGGGCGTGGCTTCGGTGACGGGCAATTCATCGGCGTTACCGTAGACGGAGCAGGAACTAGAAAAGACCAGGTTGCTACTACCCTGACGCTTCAAGCCTTCCATTACGTTGATCAGGCTGTTGACGTTATTACGGTAGTATTCCAGCGGCTTTTCCACGCTCTCACCTACCAGCTTGTAGGCGGCAAAGTGGATCGCACCGTCGAATTTTTCTGTCTCAAACATTTCCAGGGTCGCAGTGCAATCAGCAAGGTTAATATTATAGTTCTTCACCTTCACACCCGTAATGGCCGCGATGCCTTCCAGAGCCGAAGGACGGGAGTTGTAAAAATTATCGGCGCTAACGACCTCGAAGCCGTTTTCAATTAGGTCTACGATGGTGTGAGAGCCGATGTAGCCGGTTCCTCCGGTGACTAGAATTTTCATGGGTTGCTGGCTTTTTTTGGGAAGGTAGGTTACGAACAGCAGAGTTGGTGAGTTTGCGAGTCACTCAGTGACTCAACAACTCACTCATGATGCAGGCGAATCTCCTCCTCCGGAATATCAATCCCCATCCGCGCCATCAGCGCGGTCGCGTTGAAACTTTGGCAGACGCCGGGGTGAAGCTTATAATCGAAGACAAGGTCACCGGCGGCGGAGACCTGTACTTCCATGGCGTAGTTTTCCACGCGGCTACCGGGTTCGGCTTCGAGGACGCCGAGTTCGAGGTCGTGGGTGGCAATGATGCCCGCTCCGCGCTCACGGATGAGCTGGCGGATGAGGGCACGGCTACCAGTGTGTCGGTCGCGAGAGTTGGTGCCCTTAAGTATTTCGTCAAGAAGGAAGAAAACCTGCTGGCCGGGGCTACTAACGGCTTCGATAATGGCTTTGAGGCGCTTTAGTTCAGCGTAGAAGCTGGAGGTAGATTCGCTCAGGTCGTCCTGGGTGCGCATGCTAGTCCAGACGTTTAGGTTTGGGCGGGTGCGTAGAATACCGGGGAAGGAGGGTGACGCCCCTGGACTCTCCTTATCGCTACACGACGGCTCCACGCCCGGGGTTACCATAGGATACTCGCTACGCGGAAGCTTGACGTTAGAAGTGCTGGAGGCAACCTTGCTCGTCATGGCGCAGACGGGGCCACCGGCGTTGGCGAGAACTAGGTTGATACCTACCGTTCGTAACCAAGTAGATTTGCCGGCCATGTTAGAGCCGGTGATGAGGTGGATGTGGCCGTCGGTGTTAATGCTGAAGTCGTTAGTGACGCGGCCGACGGGTGAGAGAAGCGGATGACCGAGGCCGGTAGCTTCTACTACAGGCTCCCCGGTAAAGACGGGATCGGACCATTCTGGATGGTTACAGCGGAGGGTTGCCCAGCTTACGAGGGCATCGGTTTCGGCGAGGGCGGCTAGCCAGCCGGGTAGATCGGATTTATGGGCATCGCGCCAGGCGTCGAGTTTGCGAAGTCGATTCAGGCTCCAGAGACCGCCGACTTCGAGCAAGATAGAAAAAGAATTGTAGCGCACATCGAGCTGGCCGATCAGGTGGGACAAACGGGAGAGTGCCTGCTGAGGACTGCCGGTCAGTTCAATGCCGCCGGGCCGGGTTTCGGCGTGGTGGAGCAAGGCTGCATAAGTTTTGAGTAAGTTTCCCATTACTGCGGTATGGGCGTGCTCTGCGGCGATGGTCTCCATGAATTTCCGGTAGAGCCAGACGGCGGGTAGCAGACCGAGAACGCCAAGTTGCCAGGGCGTCATGAGCAGCATCCAGGCCAGAGATGCCAGGGTTAGAAGCGGAGCGATGAAGAGTAGAATGCGTGTCCCGTCAGTAGGCGCCACGGCCGGCCGTTGGAGCCATCCGAGGAGGCGATCGAAGTTCCCGATGTCATCGTTGAGTTCGTGGCCGATGGTTCGGAAGCGGAGGCACCAGTTGGGGCTTGTTTCTAAACCCTTGCTTTGCACCCGCGTTCGCGCCGCCTCTGCTTCATTATGGTTGCCCAGTAATGCATCTGCCAACCGACTTCGCCCCGGAGCCGTGACGGTACGATTAAGGAACTGAAAGAGTGATTTCTTGCCAAAAATATCGAGATCGACCGCGAAAGGGTGGAGTGCGTCAAGAAAATCCGCTCCGCCATCGAAGCGGTTAAAATCGTGCTCTAATGCCATAATTTCACCCCGGGCTAGGTCGGCCATAACGTCCGCTTCTTTCGCATTTCTCTGAATTTCCAGGTGCTTCCGAATGCCCCAGGCTATAAAGGGAATAGTAATGGTAAAGACGATCAACCCCACCAAAAAATTATTACTAAAAAACACAATCAGCAAGGCTAGCCATCCAATAAAAACCACCAGGCGTACGAGCGCCAGACGATCATAACGGCTCTGGAGTGTTTTTGCTTTTTCCGCGTTTTCAGTGGCGGTTTGTTGGTAAAAATCGAAAGGATTTTGCATTGGCACAAAGGTAATGAATCATAGAATGCGAGAATCATAGAATATGAGAATAGCTGCCGCAAGTACCGTTCGTAGCGCTACGCTTACGCACCTCACGCGAATGCGCGTAGCGACCACGAAGGTGCACCGAAAGTAAATGAATGATAACAGCGGTCGTAAGTCAGTTCCCCCTTACTGTCGAACTCAGTGATTAACTTTACCCAATGCTAAGCCCCTACGTTTTCCAGGTAGCTACCCCCTTCAGTACCGGAACCGGTGTGTACCTACCGGATCACGGCCTCGTAGTGACCAACGAGCACTTAGTACGCGACAATTCAACGGTCGTGATTGGCAGCGAAACCAGTGCCGAACAACTGGCAAAGGTGGTTTACCTCGACACGTACTACGATCTGGCCTTCCTGAAACCGGATAATCACCAGGATTTCCCGCCGCTGCTACTGGCAACTTCAGACCCGGCGGTGGGCGAAGCGGTAACTGCGATCGGTCAACAATTCGGTCATCCACTGCGGGTAAGCGACGGGCAGGTACTCGAGCTAGAGCATAAACACCACGGCATCGGCTTCATCATGCACGACGCCTGGCAGGAGGCCGCTCATTCCGGCGGGCCGCTTTTCAACGCCGCGGGAGATTTGGCGGGCATCAATATGTACGATATTCAGGAAGGCAAAGGCCGGGCGCTTAGTCTGCCCGCTATTATTGTAAATAAGTGCCTCAGTGATTATATCGGGGGTAAGGGTAAACCCACCGCCCGCTGCTTCGGTTGCCAGACGGTTATCTACGAAACCGCAGAAAACGCTACTGGTTTCTGTCCTAGTTGCGGTTCCGAACTCACGCTACCGGGGATGGTCGAAGATTACCAACCAACCGGCGTATCCGCGACAGTAGAAGCCATCATAAAAACCGCAGGCCACGACCCCCGCATGGCCCGTCGCGGGCCCAACCTCTGGAGCATCCGCCAGGGCAGCGCCATTATTCAACTGGCCTACCACGAAGACTCCGGGCTGGTGACTGGTGACGCCTACCTGTGCTCCCTACCCGAACTACCCAACGCAGAACTCTTCGCCTTTTTGCTGCGAGAGAACTATAAACTTCAGCAGTTGACTTTCTCTACTTTCGGTCAGGACATCGTGCTCTCCCTGCTCATCTACGACCGCTACCTGACGGTGGAGACCGCCCTACCCCGCTTCGAGCACCTCTTCGCAAAAGCAGATGAGTACGATAATGTGCTGGTGGATAAGTTTGGCGGACAATGGCTTTAAGGTCCTGACCCTGGGTAATTACATCAAAAAAAACGTATCCGTTCAAAAAGTAATGGGTAAAAAGGGCAAAAGTGATCGAGAAAAATTAACTTGTGTGCGATGGATGATAAGTTACGCCAAATAGCACCTCGGGATATGACGGATGTCAAGCAGT
>Ga0136553_1000002_pt1 | contig 82685 bp, 62 predicted proteins | sample AntRauTorckE5430_FD_101384 | JGI IMG/M metagenome (GOLD analysis project Ga0136553, IMG submission 101384) | Saline lake microbial communities from Rauer Islands, Antarctica - Metagenome Torckler E5 #430 | ecosystem: Environmental > Aquatic > Non-marine Saline and Alkaline > Saline | place... | reverse complement strand
GCTGAATTCACTCACTGCTGGTAATGCTCCACCTTAATTTTGTCGATGGACAGTTCTTGCGCATCCACCGATGTCAGAATTTCTGCAAAGCGCGTGCGGGCCGATGCAATCGCATCGTCGAAGCTGTCAGCTTCGACGTAGGTTTCGAGTTCCAGTTTTTCGCCGTTGCCCGTCATGTGGGCCAATTTGATTTTTAGTGCCTGACTCATATCGGATACCTCTTCTTTGATCAATGGGTAGTGTGTTGTTCCAAGAGCGTCCTGACCCGGCGGACGCATTCACCGCACTTGGCCTTTACACCCTGATTTTTATAAACGGCTTTGACCGTAGTCGCACCCGCGTCGATGGTCTTGCAGAAGTCGCCTTGCGCAAGTTGGTGACAGGGGCAAAAACCGCCCCCGCAATGTAAATCGAATTCTTCCCGGGAGATGATTCGTGCTGCCATAACCTGCGCCTCAGCCTGTGATTTAGAAAGTCGCTTCCAATCCAACCAGATAAACCGGCCCGGTGGTTTCTCGCTCAAACTCTGTCTTGCCGCCTTCAAATTTCACCTTCTCTTTTTCGGTGTCCAGTATGTTCAGGGCATCGACGGTAAAATAGAGCTGATCTGTCAGACGCTGGCGCAGGCCAACATCCAGAAACCACTGGCTTGCCTCGGTCTCTTCCTTGTCGACTTCGTTTTTCGAGAAATCGCCAACGTATTTTCCAGCCATCGACAGAGAGGTGCCGGTGCGGACAAGCTGGTAGTCAAATCCCAAGTTGGCAATGCGATCCGGCTGCTCATTAAAGGGGCGTTTGTTGCCGGATGCGTCGGTCAATTCCGAATGAATGAAGGTGACGTTGCCCCACGGGGTAAGGCCGGGTAGCACGTCGGCAACCCGAAGCTCCAGCTCCAATCCGTCCAGCCGTCCGTCACCAACATTTTCCACCTGATAGACATCTTTGCCATCACGCACGCGCCCGGTGTTCGCTTCCTCAATGACATCCGTGATGCGCTTGTGGAAAACGGTAGCCGCCATTTCGGTGCCGCCCTGTTGCCAGCGCAGGCCGACGTCGGTATTAACCGATCGGGCAGGGTCCAGTGCCGGATTACCTAGGGTGAAACGATCCCCCTTCTCCTGAGCGAACGGAGACACCTCATCGAACTTGGGCATATTGATGGTGCGCGAGAGTGCGCCAAATACAGTCAGCTGATCGGTGACCTGGTAACGGACGTGAAAGTGCGGGTTTACCTCGTTGAAGTTCTTTTCAACCACTTCGCCAGAGCCGGATTCCGAGGTCCGCTCCAACCGCTCGTAGCGTACGCCGGGCGTTAACGTTAGGCGTTCGGTGGCCAGAAAGTCATCCTGAATGTATAAGGCGTAATACTGTTCTTGAATCTTATAATTGTCCTTGGCTTCGCCTTTATTCTTGGATGAGCCGTCGGGCTTCACTTCGATCTTGGTTTTGTCCCGGAATCGATTGCGCTCTCGCACACTGAAACCGGTTTCCAGCGACTGGGGCATGACGCTGTAGAACGGGATGGTTAGGCCTGCATCCAGCTGAAAGATGTCGTCCCGCTTTGCTTCATCTTCAAGCTCAGTTTTATCCAGTTGTCTAGCACCATCCTTGATCTTGAACTTGGGTTTGGTCTTGTCTTTGTCTTCGAGGGTCTCGTAATACTGAATGCCACTGGCCAGCTCGACCTGGTTAGCAAACCGGTGGACATGCTCCAGCTGTGCACCCCGGGTCGTCTGAACCTTGTTTTCCTGCTCCAGCTCAATCTCAGTTTCATCCTTGGCGAGCTTGGTCTTAACTTTTTCCTTGTCCTTATCTTCGTCTAACTGGCTATAAAAAGGCCGGAAGTGCAGCTCACCCTGATCATAAAACCAGGCCAGATCAGCCATCAGGTTCACGATATCGGTTGGCTTGTCTTCGATTTCTGTCTCAGTTTCTTTGAGAACACCGGCGCTGTCGAACGTCTCTTTGCTTTTCTCCTTGCTGAGGGGCCGCTCTTCGTAATCCGCAAACAGGTTGAACCCGAACTGGCTGTTCACCCGCTGTCCATGGAACAGATTGATGCCTTTCGCTTCTCCGTCCAGTGAATCCTGGCCTCCACCAAGGATTCGGGCCTGTGTCGTCTGTTCCTCCGGAATCTCCCGGGACTTGGCCTGAATCCGGCCAGCAATCCCGTCGCTTTCATATTTGGCCGTCGGGTTACGAAGAATATTGATTTCCCCAATCGCAAACGGAGACAGGCGATTGACCTGAAATTCCCGCTTTTCGCCCCCGCCCGGGAGCTGGGCTCCATTTAGCTCAAAACGAGTGAACTCCTTATCCAAACCCCGCAGACGGATATCCTTGTTTTCGTTAGGCGACCCGCCCATAAAAACGCCGGGCATCCGGTCAATTACGTCGCCCAGGCTACGCGCTGTAGGCTGTTGCTCAATAACGGACCGATCTATTCCTGTGGCAATGCTACTGCCACTATTCTCGCTATCACTCATGCGCTCGCCGAAGACCAGAATCGGCTTCAGTTGATCAGGTGCTGTTTCAGCCGTTGCAGCCGTTGCAGCCAACGGTAACGTTAGAAATAAGAGACCTGTCCAGGAAACCGGTTTCATAACTACATCCTCTCAAAATTTTGATCGAGAAGTGTAATGATAAAGATTCGTATTTGCAATAGAGGGAAAAATTATTAGCGGTAGACTTACTTGTGCTTAAACAGCAGGCAAAGTGTTAGAAATCGATTTTACTCGTCGGCCGTAGGAAGATAGATTTTCCAATTGGCCACTCACCCGGGCTTCTTAACCGTTTAAAGCTCGAAAATTTGGTAGTTTAGGCCTCAGCAACCAATCATCAGGAGATTCCCTGACTTCTTCTTATCAGCAGAGTGTAGTTGTCAACTAATCCCAGACAGTATTTTAAGTTTTTCTTCCGCGACCACGGGTGGCATGCCGCCGTTAAAAGTGTGGGGGCGTTGTCGATTGTAGTAGTCCATCAGGTAGTCTCCAATATCCTTTCGTGCATCAAGAATTGATCGGTAGCCAAGAGGAGGAATCCATTCACTCTTTAAGCTTCGGAAGACCCTTTCCATCGGGGCATTGTCCAGCAATTTCCCCGGCGACTCATGCTTTGCTCCATGCGGTAACGCCAGAGCCTCTGACGGAATAATCGACTGGCATACTGACTGCCTTGGTCGGAGTGAAACAGAACCCCAGTTGGCTTTCCTCGTTGCTCGTAAGCACGATCCAGCGTCTTTACCACCCACTTAGCATCAGGCCGGTCTGATAGTGCCCAGCCAACAATGCGGCGGGCGTAAAGGTCCAGAACGACTGCCAGATAGCGCCATTTCTAGCCAGCCCAGATGTATGTTATATCGCCGCACCAGGTCTGGTCTGGGCGACTGACGCTGAACTCACGATTCAGTCGATTGGGAATGTCCGGCCTGCCCACTGTTGCCTGCTTGTATGCGCGCGGCCTTGGCTGCTTGCAGATCAGCCCCAGTTCACTCATCAGTCGACGAACCTTGAAGCGTCCAATCAAAACGCCTTCGTCATTGAGCATGGTGGTGATCATCCGGCTTTCCGCTGAGCTTCGACTCTTGCGAAATATCCGGTTTACATCAGCTCGCAGAACCACTCGTTCGGCATCTATTACGGACCGCCTGCGGCGATGTTCGTAATAGCTGGACCAAGATACATTAAACGCTTTACAGACCATCTCAACCGGCTCCTGCTCACTCAACTGGTCTATCAGCGCGTACGATTCATCTCGTTTGACATCAAGAGAGCGGTAGCCTTCCTTAGTATCGACTTCTTCCGTTCCAGCCGCTCACAACGAGCTTCCAATTCCTAAATTCGCTGCTGTTCAAGGATCAGAGCTTTGGATTTAGGGGTAGTGCTGCCACACTCCTCAGAGAGATGCATCACCCATCGCCTTAAGGCGTTTTCGCCGACATCTAAAGAGCGGCTTGCTTCGGCAATAGAGTACCTTTGGTCAAGCACCAAGCAGGCGGCTTCCTGCTGCTCATATTTTCGAATCTCACTTAGTACTCCACTTGAACGAACGTGAAAGCGTCTTGGAAAAGCACGCTATTCTGCGCCTGGACTGTTGCTGTGCTAGGCCAATCTGTTGCAGCCAGCATGCCGGTCATGGCGCTCACCATTGATAGGACTGTTATATAAAACCAACGCTTCTTATATCATCTGACGCCTCCCGCCAGGAGCTTAACCCTAGCGGCGGAACGTCAACTCTTTGTTGTAGCAATGTCTGGGCTGGCATACGAACACCAGAACCAAGCGGGACCGCAGCGTGAAAATCTGCGGTCCCGTATGTTGCCGATAACGCATCTGCAATCTACTCGAAACTCAAATTACAGACCGTCGGTCTGAAGTAAGAGTAATCAGTTTATATCGTCCCAGCTGTTGGGAGTGATCGAACCGAGTATTTCGAACGTGCCATTACCTTTTGGCTCAAGCACAAATATAATACCCATGGGTTCGGGGTATATGCCAGTGGCTGCTTCGAACGGGTCGTCGTGGCCTACTAAAATAGTGTTACCCTTTTTTGGTGCTTTCGACATGTGTGGGGTTATCCGTTCCCGCATCGCCGAAAACTGTTCTTCGGTAAATTCCTCTGCCGGCTCGAAGTTCAGATCAGCGTTCGTGCTATAACTGCCGAAAGCCAGGTCCGCGCTTTTCCACGCACGGCAGTATTCGCTACTGACGACATCACCAACCGGGATTTCCAAACGCTTAAACGCGGCACCAATGTGTTTGGCTTCAGCCCATCCTGCTTCGCTCAAAACCCGCTGAGTGGCGCAATTCCCCATCTCCGCTGTGACCTGATCGGCGTAATCAGTTTCAGTGCTGCCGTGACGCATGAAAACTACGTGACCACCACCCTGCAAAGCCTGAACCAACGCGGCCGGGCTCATGTTCTGATTATCCTGTGCGCTTGCTGAAAAGGCCACAGCGGCCAATAGCACCGCAGGCAGCGCTTTTGCCAAGACTGATTTCAAAGTCCGTGCGCTGCGATTGCTGGTAAGAATTGGTACGTTCATTTAGGCCACCTTCTTCCAATTTTATGATAATGATAATGATAATTATGATTACAATGACAATCAATATTATTTAATCACTTGGACATTTGAGAGTCAACCTTTCGGCACCAGGATCGACATGCTCCGTTCTTTAGGTCACAACTTTCGTGAAAATATTGCGGGGAGTCACACGGCAACATCAATGCTTCAGGGCAAACTCCAGTAACAAATTGCGTATCACGGCCTTTGAGGTGAGGTCGGCGCAGGAAAAGTTCTGTACATGGAGCTGCCTTGTCTTTAGTAAACGAATCAGGCTGTCTGTCTCAATCCGTATACTCAAGTGCTCCGGCTTCTGGCAATTTTGGAAATCTCTCTCGTCGAGGCTTTGTGACTGAAAACTATTCGAACAGCCGGGATGCGCTACCATAGTTCCTCCAATGCATCAGTGGACCACTGATGCCGATTGCTTAGACGGATAGGTGAAAGGACACGCCGGCCAGTTCAGATATTGGGCAAAAAACTCATGCTGGCGTGAGGCATCCAACAAAATCTCGATGCACTCGTCGTTGCTGCTACATCCGCCAGGGCGGGTGTAGCAGGGTTCAGTCGCTCGCAGACTCTTAAGGGCCCGGAACAACATATCGTCCGCAACGCAATGTTCACCGAAACCGCGTAGGGAGTTGCACAAAAGAATGGCGGAAAGCGTCAATTCAACATGCATGGAATCAGGATTGCGTGTTCGAACTAGGCAGGCAAGATCAAAGGCATTTCCAGTCACCATGATGATGTTGTCAGAATCCCGATTTTCGTAGAATGTAAAGGCGCTTTCCATCCAGAACATCCACAAATCGTTTTGTTCTTTACGTGACAGACTTGCGAACATCGAGCGATGGCGCGGACAAATAAATTCCATAAAATCCTCCTCTGTTTATTTAAATGATAATAGTTATCATTACTGTTATTAGCAAGATGGAGTCTGAAATTTTTTAGAAACCGAAAGAATGCCGAGATTCGCTCGGCTATTTTCTGCGCTAGATTGGGGCCTTCGCCAACAGCAGAGGGGGTATTTCGTTTGTCGTGACGGAGGGGCATTCTTAGCTATCTTTAAGAGACATCTATCCATTCACCCAAGCCACCGCATCGCGGCTGGCCGCTTCTCGCTGTTCACCGGAGAACTCTGGATTTTGAATACAGGTGCGAATTTATTGGCGCTTACCTCGTTGCTGTTCACTGGTCTCTGCTAGACTTCTTTTATATGTCGTCATAAATCACAGGCAGGGTAAGTGATGTCGCGCAGAGTTTGGGTAAACAGTGGACTGGTGTTGGTACTGATTCTGGCAGGCGGGCTGGCACTATACGGCTACCGCTCCCTGCAATCGGATATAACGCAGCTGACTGATGCACGCTCGACCGCTGAATCCAATGCGGAAGATCTGCGTAGCCAACTGCAACAAAACAAGCGGGCATTGACGGCAGCTCGGTCGCGGCTCGAACATCGCACCAACAGTGCGGATAAACTGGAAGCCGAACTCGACCGCCTGCGTCAGACGCTGGCCGGGGCCGGAACCGACTTACAGACTGCGCAACAGCAGGTTGAGAAGCTCAAGGCCCAGCTGGAAACAGCGCAGACGGCGTTGGCTGAACGGGAGCAGCAGGTCGCCGAGCAGGGTGGTCAGCTTAAACGGAGCCGGGGTCAGATCGCCGCTCTTACGGTGCAGCTGGGTGCAGCCACCAAGCACGTTGAGAGCTTATCCCAGCGACGCAGCGAACTGACATCGGATCTGAACGCTGCGCTGGCAAAACAAGGTGACGCCCAAAACCAGATTGACGAGCTGACAACTCAGTCAACGCAAGCGATCGGGCAGGCAGACATCCTGACGCAGCAGCGGGACGACCTGATGGCCACGCTGACGGCCACTCAAAGCACCGCGAACGCGCGGCGGACCGATGCGCAAAACCGCATTGCCAAGTTTGAAAAGCAGCTGGCGGAAGCCAACGCCGCGCTTGCCGATGTGCGCCAGGAAGTCCGGCAGCATCAATCCGCACTGGCGTCAGCGACCGAGCAGCGCCAGTCTGTTGCCGAGCAATACCAGCAGGCACGTGAGCAGCTCGCGCTTCAGCAAGCTCGCAGCCAGTCTGCCACCGAGACTATCAACGTGCTGGAAGCCCGGATGGCGCAGGAAAAAGCGGCAACCGATAACCTTCAGTCGCGGCTGCAATCCCTGAGTCATGAGAAAGAAAGTCTGGTGTCCCGACTGGAAGATGGCACCACCGTGATCAAGCTGCCGGAGAGCATCGTGTTTGATTCCGGTTCTGCCAGAATCGGCAAAGCCGGCCAGCACACCCTGACGCTGCTCGCTGATGCACTGAAAAGCTTTCCGGACCACCTGATCAGTATTCAGGGGCACAGCGACAGCCGCTCCATTGCTCCTGCCTTGCAGAGTTTGTACCCAACCAACTGGGAGTTATCGGCGTCTCGGGCTGCGTCAGCGGTACGGGTGTTGAAAGATGCCGGTATCAACCCCAGCCGGATGCAGGCGGTGGGTTTTGCAGATGCCCGACCGCTGGTTAAAGAAATCGATACCGTCAGTCGTCGGAAAAACCGACGTATTGAGGTGCTGTTGTATCCGTCCCAGTTCAAAATAAAAGCCTACCGACCGGGCGGTTGATTAATAGTTCGACGGAAAAAGTACACGCAGCGCTCCTCCGGCACCGGTATCAGCCTGCCAGCGCCTGCAACAACACGCGCAGGCGGCTCATCCCAGCGACCACTTGTGCAGGGTCGCCTTTCAGGCTCAGCTCCACCTCGCGCCGACCGTCCGCGTGGGGCAGGCAGGCCAGACGCAAATCCGGATACTCCGTCAGCAGCAACTCCATCAATGGAATCAACGACCCTTCCGACGTATCAGTCAACACCAGGGTCTGACTCACGGTGCGATTGGCCGCCTGGTAGTCGACGTAATCATGATCCAGCACCCACTCCACCATCGGCCAGGCCATTCTGGGAAAGCCGGGCACAAAATGGTGGTGATGAATGGCAAAACCAGGAATGCCGTTGGTCGGATTAGGAATGATTCGACTGCCGACCGGAAACTCTCCCATGCGCAGGTGCAACGAATTCAGCCGTGCACCCAGCTGTAACCGGATTTCCGCTTCGGCTTCGCGATGCAGGGCAAGGTCTAGCCCCAGGGCTGCGGCCGCGCACTGACGGGTCAAATCATCCGGAGTCGCACCAATGCCGCCGAAGCTGAACACCACGTCCGGGCTAGCAAAGGTTTGCGTCAGCGTCTGGATGATCAACTCGCTTTCGTCCGCGATCGTGCGCACCCACGACAATTCCAGTCCGCGCGCTTCAAACCGTGTAATCATGGCCGCCAGATGGGCGTCCTGCTTGCGGCCGTTCAACAGCTCATCACCAATGAGGATGAGACCAAAGCGAGGTATGGGTGTGCTCTTCATCGTTGCTCCTATTAGGGCGATAACTGACATCGCTGAATTAACCCGAAACTCTACGGCTGTTGTGAACGGGGGAGCGATTCAGCGCAGATAGCTCTCAAGCGCGAACACATGAGGGTCATCGTCACCCAGTGCTCGCAACGCGGTGGCCAGATTCAGGAGATAATCACGATTACGACCGCTGGGGCCCTCAGAGGCGGCGATCTGTCTGGCGATGTCCGCATCAGCAGCAGGGCCGAGGAAAGCGGCGTTGTCTTCAGTAGCAATATACACCAGACCGTCTTCGCGAGTGCCATCCGCAAAAATCATCGGAGTGAAAAATCGCAGATAGCCATTTTTCTCCCGCACATCCAAATGCTCAAAGACGTCAGGCGAGACCCGATAAGCCATACCTTGGCAGCGAACGTTGGGCGCTTCGATCAGGGTAACCACGCGGCCAGGCGCATCAGGTGTGCCGCGGTGATCATGGGATCCCTGCCAAAATCGACGAGCCCAACCTTCAACAGTCGCCGGGCGCTGATCCAGAAAGGGAAAATCAACTTTGTAAATAAGCGAGCCATAACCAAACAGCCACACCGATTCTACTCCATCGAAGCAGTAACGCCGGCGGTTGTGTTCAGTGGTATCAAAAGACATGGGTGCTATATCCTCTATTCTGGCGCGGCCAGTGCCATCCTCTCATGGGTAACACCGAATACAAGACCGGGGACAGATGATGGTGCCGGCACGCGCTGGGTGCCCATAGAACCCGCTGCAACAACCTGAGCTCAATCAACGCAAAAATATTCTTTAAAATCTATTAAAAACATATATATAATAAACTAAGACGAGAGCAAAACCACCTTGAACGAACCGAAATGGAACACTGCAATAATGTATTAAGGGTGAAAAGCGCGCAGGTTCGAATCTTGTAACGTCGGTCAGAATTCAACGAGTCAGAGCGTATTTTCAGACCAACCCTTCCCCGTTTCTGGTTTGCAACATGGATTCACTATCACGAGGTAAAAATAACATGGCTGCACCAGTATTTCATATGATTGAAAAAGCACCAACGCCCGTCGGACCGTTTTGTCACGCTACCGAAACAGACGGATGGGTGTTTTTGACCGGGCAGATGCCAACCGATCCTGATGATGCAGATGCAGCGCTCCCTGACGGCATCGAGGCGCAGACACGCCGCGTCATGGATAACCTCATACTCGTGCTTGAGGGCATAAGCCTGGGCCTCGGGGACGTCGCTTCCGTCCGGATTTTTCTGACCGAATTTAAACGCGATTTTTACCCTATGAACGATGTTTACACATCGTATTTTCCAAAAGATAAATTACCGTCCCGAACCTGTATCGGTGTCACGGCACTCGCGGTAGACGCACTTGTTGAAATAGATGTGATCGCCCGTCGATAAGACATGTCAATTCGCGGCCTGATCCAAGGTCCAGTGTGTCGGATTTCTGGCGCCTCAGACTGCCGGTGGCAAAAGGAGGTGTCACTGTAACGTGGCAAAAGCCACGCTGCTCTCAATATCCTCTCAACCTCGGTCACCGTAAGCGCACGCCGGTTCTCGGCGGCTGCGGTTTTATTCTTGCAGATACACATGGCCACAAGGACCCAGTCCTTGGCAATTCAGCGTTCAGCGTTCAGCGTTCAGCGGTAAGTTTGTTACCCAGTGCATTCTTCTGATCGCTGAACATTTTGTCTGTGCAGCTTTGGAAAGAATCGCTTTAATTGACATGTTGGCATGCCTGGTCAACAATCATAATTCATTTACGCAGGCAGAACTCATGTCGATATAAGTGAATTTTTAAATGTGCAACAGTGCCAAAGCGTAGCTAATTGCTGCCAATACTAACAAAAGCAAATCTGTGCAAATGATTTACTCCAAACCAAGCAAAAAGAGTCTTTGCTGACCGTTACACCCTCCCATCAAAAGCTTCACTGACGGTGAGTATGACGAAACAGGGAATTCATCATAAAAATCTTATTTTGCAGTTTACGTCAACTGCAAGATTTGATTCTCTGACGGTCAAAAACAACAATTTCGAAAACCAAGTACTAGGGAATATGACATGAACAAAAAAATTCAGTTTGCCATCGCCGGTCTGGCTACCGGTATCGCTTTTGCGTCTATCTCTGCCACGGCTCAAGCCCAAGAAAAGTGGACCATGACCACCACTTGGCCGGACAACTTGGCGCTGATCGAAGTCGATCGCCATTGGGTTGACCTGGCCAACAAGCTGGTCGGTGACGAGTTGGAAATCAACTTCCGTGCCGGCGGCACTTTGATGCCCGGCACCGAAGTGTTTGATGCCACCGAAACCGGCAGCATTGAAGCCTCGGGGGATTGGCCCGGTTATTGGGCAGGCCGCAGCCCCGCCTTCTCGCCGCTCGCCGCGACTACCAGCCTGTTCAACGGCGTGGATTATCTGAACTGGATTCAACAGTGGGGCGGTTTCGAGCTGTACCAGGAAGTCTACGGCAAGTACAACATGGTCTACCTGCCGTACGGGATCACCAATAACGAGTCTGGTTTCATGGGTCGTACCCCGATCAAAAGTCTAGCGGACCTCGACGGCAAGCGCATCCGTCTTTCCGGACGTGACCAAGGGCGCGTTCTGGAGGAACTCGGCGGCTCACAGGTCACCATCGCCGGCGGTGAAGTCTATCAGGCCATTGAGCGCGGCGTGATCGACGCCGGTGAATTTTCAACGCCTGGCGTCGACTACGCGGCCGGTTTTGCTGAAGTGGCGGAATACTGGGCCACGCCCGGCTGGCACCAGTCTGCCAGCGTATTCGGTGTCATGATCAACAAAGACGCCTGGGACGCACTTTCTCAACAGACCCAAGAGCGGCTGAAGATTGCGGCTGACGCTACCCTGGCCTGGTCACTTTCCTGGTCCGAGCGTGGTTCGACCGAAGGCACCATCAAGTTCCAGGAAGCCGGTGTCGAAATCAACCAGTTCTCCGAGGCAGACCTGGCGCGCATTCAGGACATCACCAATGAAGTGATCGTTCGCGGAGCCTGTGAAGATAAGATGCATGCCAAGGTTTATCACTCCATGGTCAGCTATATGGAGCATTACGCTAACTGGCGTGATATTACCGTACCGTTCAACATGAGTCGCACCGTCGACAACCTGCCTTCCCTGAAAAAAATCGCAGCCTGCCTGTAGCGCGTTCACCGCCGCCCCGATACAGGGTATCGGGGCGGCTTTGCGTATTGATTGCGGAGTTCCTTCATGAATGCAATTGCCAAGGCGATCGACACGCTCAATGACGTTTTTGGGCGAATCATTGCGCCACTGATTGCCATTATCACGCTAATAGTTCTTTACGATATCGCGTTGCGCTTTTTTACCGATCGCCCCAGCGACTGGGCTTTCGACATCACCAAGATGCTGTTCGGCGCCCATTTCATGCTGATGGCCGCTTACGGGCTGCGCCATCATGTTCACGTCGAAGTCGACGTGATCAAACGATTACTCTCACGCAAAAAGCAGGCGGCGTTCGACATTATTGGCTACCTGATCTTCTTTGTACCCTTCATGTGGATGCTGTTAAGCCTCGGCTGGAGCTTCTTTATGCGTTCGTTCAGCCGCGGCGAAACCACCTATGGCATGGTATCAATTCCGGTTTACCCCATTAAAGGCGTCATCTTCGTTGCAGCGGCATTGATTCTGCTGCAGGGCATCGCGATCGTCATCCGAGCGATTCAGCAACTGCGGGAGGAGCGGGCATGAATTTAAGTCCGGAAATGCTCACCCTGGTGATGTTCGCTGGGTTAATAGTAGGTCTGTTCATGGGGCACCCGCTGGCCTTTGTACTGGGTGGCGTTGCGGTCATCGGCGCCCTTGCAGGGCCCGGCTTGAATGTCATGGGCACTCTGATCAACAACATCTATGGCAACGCCATGGATAACTACGTGCTGGTGGCGATTCCGTTATTTGTGTTGATGGCACGGTTTCTGAACGACTCGGGAGTCACCGGGAAAATGTTCGATGCCATGCGCCTGTTATTGGCCAACCTGCGTGGTGGCTTGGCGTTGACGGTGGTCATAGTCTCGGTGTTATTGGCTGCAACCACCGGCATCGTGGGCGCCTCGATAGCGGTGATGGGCATGATCGCCCTGGTGCCAATGCTCAAGTACGGCTACAACAAGGAGCTGAGTGCCGGGGTAATCATGGCCAGCGGCTGTCTGGGCATCCTGATTCCACCCAGTATCATGCTGATCCTGATGGCCAGCTATTCGCCGGTTTCGGTAGGGGCACTGTTTGCAGGGGCCTTGGTGCCGGGGTTGATGCTGGGGGTGATGTACGCGCTTTATGTCCTGATCATCTGTTACCTCAAGCCCGGGCACGGCCCCAAGGTGCCTGCGGAAGAACGTGCCCAGACCAGCACCGGCGAACTGGTTGTTATGCTGTTCAAGTACGTTCTTCCACCCATGGCATTGATTCTTGGAGTATTGGGAGCTTTATTCACCGGTTTGGCCACGGCCACGGAAGCCTCAGCCATTGGGGTATTTATCGCTTTTTTGCTGTTCATGATTTTCGGGGACCGCAAGCTCAAGACCTGCTACAACACTCTCATCGATGCCAGCAAGACCACCACTATGGTCATGCTGGTATTGGTGGGAGCCACGGCCTTCACCGGAGTATTCTCCCGGGGCGGCGGCATGAGCGTAATCAGCGAGCTGGTATTAGCCATGCCCGGCGGCACCACAGGCGCATTAATCCTGATGCTGTTTCTTGTATTCATTCTGGGTATGTTCCTCGACTGGACCGGCATTGTGCTCCTCAGCTTCCCGATTATGTTGCCCATCGTCGAGGCTATGGGGGTGGATATGCTGTGGTTCGTGGTGATGGTCGCCGTGGTACTGCAAACCTCGTTTCTGACACCACCGTTCGGCTACGCCCTGTTCTACCTGAAGGGGGTGGCGCCGCCCGGAGTGGAAATCGTCGATCTGTACAAAGCGGTCATTCCGTTTGTGGCCCTAATCGTCTTGGCTTGCGTATTGTTGGCGCTATTTCCTTGGTTGGTTACCGGTTTGCCAGCCATTTTACTGGGTTGATCTCTTTTCCCTGAAGCTGGCCCTGACCCACATCCAGCCCAAAGGCGGCACAGTCGTCACTCCGAAGTCGATGAGCGTACCAAGGCAGCAAGCCCAAATCTGCGGGGTAGTGCTTGATCGCCGCGGCCACCGTGGCTTCCCCGTGGGTCAGGTGCAGAATCACCAGGAAAGGATATGTGGTCACCGGGAAAGCGGACGTATCGCCGGCCCAGGCCGGGGGCAGAACATGAGCCAGACCGGTGACCACAGAAATGATGCCCGCGGCAAGACTCGAACGCGCCGCCAACGCGGGCCACGAAAAGCTGCGCCGGGAACCCGGTGCCCGGCGGATAGCCCCAGCAATTTTCTGAGGGGATTCATCGTGCGTCCAGACTTCATCAGCCATTTAACAACGGGCACATCTAACCACGTTGGCAGTCTGGCTCCGCCACAGTGCAGTGTTGTGAGTTAAGTAGCTGTAATTATGCCCTGAGCTCCGCCACTAAAGCTTATGTACCTTTAGGCTATTTGTTCCTCATGCAACCGCCGCAAGAAGAGCTGCTGGGCCCCTACTGGCGTGTTATGATCAAAAATTAAAATGGATGGCAAAACCAGCGCGCCGCTTGGTCTGACAAATCAAAAAAACCGCTCGTTCGTAGTGTTCGTTTCAGACACGACCGATAATACACTTGGCTAAGCCAGAACAGGAAAAGAACGCATGATCGGATACGTCACGATTGGTGTCAGCGATATGGAAAAAGCCAAAAAATACTACACGGATCTTCTTGGCGACATGGGCGCAAAAGTTCTGATGGATTTGGGCCGCATTGCTTTTATTGGTAAAGATATGAAGTCCCCCATGATGGCGGTTTGTACACCGTATGACGGTTCGCCAAACCACCCTGGTAGCGGTAATATGCTGGCGTTTCAGCCAGGCTCAAAAGAGGCGGTTGATACCTGCTATCATAAAGCCATCGAACTGGGTGCAAGCTGTGGCGGCGAACCCGGACAGCGTATTCCCGACCGGTTCTACGGTGCTTACGTGAAAGACCCAGACGGTAACAAAGTGGCTTTTTACCACTTTGGCTGATTTAGCCCTGCCATAAATTGAGGCCGCTTTAATCGGCGGTCTCGGTTTCAAACCACCATCGCGGTAACAACTGCCGAATCTGCGGCTGTAAAAATCGGTCGTCAATCAGCCATATCACCCCTTCGTCTTCTGGCGTTCGAATCACTCGGCCAGCGGCTTGCGTCACTTTCTGCAGGCCAGGAATCAGATAAGTGTAGTCGTAACCTGCGCCAAAACGCTGTTGCAGGCGCTGTTTCAAGATTTCGTGCCAGGCGTCAAAGGGCGGCAGGCCCAGGGTGGCCACAAACGCGCCGATTAGCTGGTTCCCCGGCAAATCAATACCCTCACTGAACACCCCTCCCAGCACCGCAAAGGCGACACCGCCGGATTCTTCGTGGAACCCTGCCAGAAAATCTTTGCGCTGCTGGTGACTCATGCCTGGTTGCTGTGAACGTTGGGGCACATCGGCGGCGGTGTTGCCCAAGACTACATTGACCTCATTCAGATATTTGAAACTGCTGAAAAACGCCAGATAATGACCCGGCCGTTGGCGATATTGCTGCGCAATCAGCTCGGCAATGGGCGCGACCGACGACTCACGGTGAGCCTGGCGGGTGCTGATTTTGGGTGTGAAGTTCACCTGTAACTGGTCGGCGCCGAACGGGCTGGGCAGGGAGGTAAAACAGCTGTCTTCCGGCAGTCCCAGCAAATCCCGGTAATACACGCCGGGGCTCAAGGTCGCGGAAAACAGCAACACCGAGGCCGCCGCCTGAAACCGGTCACGCAGGAAATCCGCCGGCACCAGATTCTGAATAGTCAGGCTGGCGCGGCCACGACCTTCGCGGCGAAACTCACACAGAGAATGGTCAGCGAACGAATCCGCCAGCTTCATAAAAGCGACGGACTCGAACAATACTTCCTGCAACGCCAGACCCGGCGGGTTATCCGCCAAGTAATCCGTAAGCCCAGACACCAGGCCCTGCAGGCTGCCGGTCAACGATACAGGCAAAGCGTTCAGGAACACCGGTGCGGTCCCGGCTTTGGCCTGGTCAAAGATCACCCCTTGCCATGCTCGGGCAGTGCGGTCCAGATGGGGTTTCAGAACGTTGGGCGCGGTTTTACGCAGTTTCAAAAGCCGCTGTTGGTCCAACTGCACCGAATACATACCACGGCCGCGATCCACCAGATTGTGGGCCTCATCCAACAGCACTGCTGTTTTCCACTGATTCTGCCGGGTCAGGCCGTGGAGCAGGGCGGATTGATCAAACATACGGTTTACGTCACCAATGACCAGGTCACACCAACGCGCCATTTCCTGGGCCAGAAAGTAAGGGCAAATATTATGGCCGGCGGCGATTTTTGCCAGCGCCTCCTGGGTCAATGTGGAATCAGCCTGGGCGGCTTCGGCGCGGGCGTCTGGCAGGCGGTCAAAAAAACCTTTGGCCAGGGGGCAGGCATCGCCGTGACAGGCTTTGTCTGGGTGCTCGCAAGCATCGGCTTTAGACACCAGCTCCAACGTCCTTAACGGCCAAATTTGCGGTGCTTCCTGCGCCGACCGTAGGCGGTCCACCGCGTCTACCGCCAGCTGGCGGGCGGTGTTGCGGCAGGTGAGGTAGCACAGCACGTCTTGATTCGCCGCCGGCATGGCCATGAGTGCGGGGAACAAAGTACCCAGAGTTTTGCCCAGGCCGGTAGGCGCTTCCAATAGCAAGGTGCCACCCTTTACAGTGTTTTTGTAGACGGTTTCTGCAAGCTGGCGTTGGCGCGGGCGAAACTGCGCAAACGGAAAACGCAGTCCAGACAGGCGAATGTTCCGCTGCTCCCGATGATGAGCTTCGCTTTCTGCCCACAGCCGGTAGCAATCGCACAGCACTTCCAGTTCTTGCCAGAGCTCGTCGGCGCAGGCGGTTTCGCTGATCGACGTTTCGTGGTTGTTACCGATGTCGACGTACACCAGTGCCAGCTTCAACGTTTTGAGATTTTCCTGATGGCACAGCAAAGCACCGTAAGCTCTCAGCTGAGCCCGATGCAAAGCGCGCTGATGGGCGCGGATGCGCGACAAATCGCCACGGTGGGTTTTGATTTCTTCCAGCAGTCCGGAGTGCGGGTTATACACATCAGCGCGGCCGGACAGCACCAAGCCCAGGCATTCGCCGCTGATCGGGTACTCGCTTTTGTGGCCGTATCCGCGCTTGGCCTGAATCGCCTGATGGCCGGCAACGCCTTCTTCGGCGCTGGGCGCCGGGGTATAACGAAAATCCAGATCGCCTGCACGAGCGGCAAACTCGCAGAGTGTGCGTACCGCCACCCTCACGGTACGGCCTCACCGGTTTGCCAACGCAGATAACACACGCTGGCGGCGATGCCCTTGCTGGCAAAAAACTGCAGCCAGCGGATCTGGTGATCCTGCAGACGATCGCCAGGGCCCTTCACTTCAATCATTTCGTATCGCGGCCTGGTGTGCGGGTTTTCAGGGTAAAAGCGAATAAGATCAGGGAAACCGCTGCGATGTTCACGAATGTTCAACAAAAGTCGCTCAAAAATAATGCGTAAGTCCAGCGCTGGAATACAATCCAGCGCCAGCGTCAGCAGCTCTTCGTTCAGCGCCGGCCAAGTTACAAAGGGGTTGGTAATGCCCTGTTTGGCGGCGTAGCTGTCCAGTATCTGCTGGCGATAGCCGCCATCGTGCAGCGTCGCAAAGCACTGATCGAACGCGGTCTGGCGCCGACTGACAAAAGTTTCCCGCAGCAGGTCCGCCGGACCACTGTGAAACGGATGAAAAAACGCGCCGGGTATGGGCTTGAAGATGGTGTTCCAGCACAGCAGGCCAAACAGGCTGTTGATCAGGGTATTTTCCCTATAAAACACCGGCGCTTCGGGACGCGATAGGTGATCACGTATCACCCGCTCTACAGAGCGACCCGTTTGCGGCAGCGTCAACGTGAACTCATGAAGCGGCGGCGGTTGTGGTGCCAACGGAGCGGACTGTTTCACCTTGGCCGCCAACCGCTTCAGAATCCGCGCCAGGCCCTGAGCTTCGGCGTCGCTGGGTTCAGCGTGCGGCCAGTTGGTCGCAATAGCCCAAGCTTCATCAAAACGTTTCATTCGCTCCAGCAGCCGCAGCTGTTTCAATCGAGCTTCCCGATGACCGCTGGCGGCCAGTAATTTCAAGGCTAATTTCCGCTCACCCTGACGTTCGGCTTGCCGCCCCAGCTCCAGTAGCAGGCGGGCACGGCGGCTGGTTAACCATGGATTATCGGAAGGTTGCGGCACCTGGGGCCACACGTCAGCGGCCAACACTCCTGCATCCAGACGCTCGCGGCAACGGTGCATGGCCAGATAAGTATCCACTTGGCTGCGTTCGGAGAAAGCCCGAGCCTCAGCGGTGAATTGCACCTGCTCGTAGCGGTGGTGGCCCAGCTCCACCAACACGAAGTCCGACCAGCCCTGGCGCAGGTTGCCGAAAAACATCAGGCGAAGGCGGTCAAACAGCGCCATAGAGTTCACCCGCACCACAGGCGCACCGCAGCCACCCAGCCAGTCAATCACCGAACGCGCATCGGCAAAGGTGTCCTGCAACGCTTTACGCATCTGAGCTTTTGCCAGGTTTTTGGCAAAACCGGCCTGCACCAAAGCCGGCGCAAACGCTGAGCGGAGTTCGGCCAAAGTAAACAGACGAAACAAGTCGTCCAACGTCAGCAACGGAGCTGCATCGAGCCAGGCCGCAGCAACCAACTTCTTCAGTGCATCGCATTCAGGGCTGCCCAGCTCCGGGTAATTCAGTTTATCAGCTCGAAATAAATCACCGCTGCGCATCACCATCCGGGTCAACAAAGCGCGGGCAGGACGGGGCAACTCAAAAAACTCGCTCAGCCGGGCATTCTCCGGCGCCGACAGCAAGTCGACGTGGTGGTTGGCCACCCAGGCCACCACTGTTTCCATGTTCTCCAGGTAGTACAGTGGGTTGTCAAGATTCGCCGTAGAGGGCCGGTTATTCAGGTGATGATTGCTTATGGGCATGTGAACAGACTTTATAATATTTCGACCACCTATTGTTCAACTGCCCGACTGTTAAATACCTATGGCAGCCGGTTGCAGACGCACGCCGGCGATTTTCCAGGCATCCTCCACCTGTACCATTCGATAGTAGGCGTCCCAGGATTTACCCTCAGGGCCTTTGAGCTTCACTGCCTGGATGTGGAACATACCGTGGGGCACGCTCTCGGTGAACTCAATCTGCGTGGCGTTATGTACGGCAGGATAGGCTTCACGCACCATATCCACAAACACCTGTGACGACCCGAAGCGACGTTTGACACCATCAGAAGCATAGGCCCAGGCTTGCTCGCCGTCATTGTTGGCAAACGCTTCGATCTGCCGCAAAATAGAGTCTTGAATTTGAACGGTGTCCTGAGCTTGGACAGTGTCGCGAACCTCGGCTTTTTTGTCGTCAGCGCTAGCAAAAGATTGAGAAGCCCAGACAAGCGTCAAACCTAAACTCATTATCACAAACAGAACAACACTTTTTGCAGCGCTGGTAAATTGATGTTTCATACTAAGACCCTTTCATTGACTACATTTTAATCAATACGGGTAAAACGGTGCTGCGGACTCTCCAAGTGTGAACCCGACTTTACTTACGGCCGGACTTTTCTGGCCAAATGATGTTGATCAGCGCCTGTCGCTGCCGATTGGGAAAGGCAATGGTGTTGTCTGAGCGGGCAATGGCAAGCGCCTCACCCAGCATGCGAAACAAGTCAACGTTTTGGTGAACACACTGCGGGATAGCCCGGCTGCGCAGATATTTCAAATAACGCTGCAGATTTTCTTCATCTGACCGCCAGTGCTCACCAAAGGCATTACGAAACAGAGCGCGTGTCGTGATCGCGCGCCACTCGTCGCAATAACCGCTTTCAAGCCTTTCCGGATAAACATACAAATCTTTGATTTCCTTTTGTATGTTTACAACAACGTGATCTGGCGGGAACAGCAGTCGCATGGCCAGCAAATCGTAACTGTCGTACAGCTGCTCATTCACAGCGTTTTTGGCCAACTCTATTCTGCTCATAATTACCCGCTCAGTAGGGTGTTTACCTTGCGGCGATTTTTCATCGCGCAAGGTTTTAGACTGTCTGCTTATGTGGTCACATACGCTAAGCTAACGTATCGGGATTGAACCCCATACCAGACAAGGAAGACCATGGCCGCCCCTTTAACAAGTGCCAGCAGTGAAAACGCCCACATTAGCCCCGGTTTTCACGCCGTCCACGCCAATCACTTGGAAGACCTGCGCCGGGCGGTGGTGTTTATCTGCCAACAAAACCCACTGCCGCCGCTGCAAAGCGAGACGTTTTTGGTGCAAAGCAACGGCATTGCCCAGTGGTTAAAGCTGGCGCTGGCAGAAAAGCGCTCGGAGGATGGTAGCAACGGTGGTTTGGGCATTGCCGCCGGCATGGATTTTTTGTTTCCTGCGCGATTCATCTGGCAAGCTTACCGCGCGGTACTGACAGACGGCGAGGTGCCAGAGCAATCCCCCTTTGATAAACGCCGCCTGGTGTGGCGGCTTTACCGGCTGTTACCGGAACTTGTTGTTACAGATGAGGCGTTCAACCCGCTGGCGCGTTTTTTGGACGGCAGCGACACCGATTTGCGGGCATTCCAGCTGGCCGAGAAAGTGGCGGACCTGTTTGATCAGTACCAGGTGTTCCGCGCCGATTGGCTGGCGGCCTGGGAGCAGGGCCGGGACGTAGTAATCAGCACCCGTAACGGTGAAAAGCCGATTGAGGAAGACACCCGCTGGCAGCCAATGCTGTGGCGCAAGCTGGTGGAAGACACCGGTGCCGAGGCACACACCAGTCGCTCGCAGATTCACACCCGTTTTATGAAACAGGGCCAACAGGTCGCCGTACCCGCCCATCCGAGCCGCTTACCCAAACGCATTGTGGTGTTCGGTGTATCGTCTTTGCCACGCCAGGCGCTTGAAGCCCTGTACGTGCTTAGCCGCTTTAGCCAGGTGGTGCTTTGCGTTCACAACCCTTCGCAGTTTTACTGGGCTGATATTGTCAGCGATCGGGAACTGCTCAAGGCCGAGCGCAAGCGCGGTGCCAGCCACCCCACGCTGTCGCAGATTGACGATGCCGACCAGCTGCACCAACACGCCAATCCGCTGTTAGCCGCCTGGGGTAAACAGGGTCGGGATTACATTCGCCTGCTGGATGAATTCGACAACCCCGATGAGTACCACAACAGCTTCCAGACGCCGGATCAGAAGATCGACATCTTCTCCGAACACGGTGCGGGTCAGGCAACCTGCCTGCTTCATCAATTGCAGAACGATATTTACAACCTGACGCCGCTGCAGGAAATTCGCGATGAACAACGCGAGCTGAATCTGCAAGATGACCACTCCGTGGTGTTTCACAACGCCCACAGCCCACAGCGTGAAGTGGAGATACTGCACGACCAACTGCTGGCCGCGTTTAACGCCGATGACACCCTGCGCCCGCGCGACATTATGATCATGGTGCCCGACATCAACGTGTATGCACCTCACATTCAGGCGGTGTTTGGCCGCCATACGGCCGGGCGCAAGCGCCACATTCCGTTTACCATTTCCGATCAGGGCCAGCGCAACCACGAACCGGTATTAATAGCCTTGGAAACCCTGATGTCGCTGCCGCGCCACCGCTTTGGGGTGAGCGAGATCATCAGCCTGTTGGAAGTACCCGGCATTCGCGATCGGTTCGAGATTACCGAAGAGGAAATCCCCTTGGCGCGGCGCTGGGTAGAAGGCGCCAATATTCGCTGGGGCCTGCACGGTGCCCATCGGGAAAGCCTGGAGCTGCCAGCCGACCTGGATCGCAACACCTGGCAATCTGGCCTGCGTTCCATGCTTCTGGGTTACGGCATGGGCGACGACGAACCCTGGGCCGACGTTCAGCCCTACGGCGAGATTGGCGGTTTGCAGGCCAGCCTGGCCGGGCGCCTTGGCGACTTTGTTTACCACCTGGAAAAAGTGTGGCATGACCTACAGGCAAACCGCACTCCGCAACAGTGGGAAACGCTGTTCGCCGCCATGCTGGAACAGTTTTTCCACAAAGTAGAGGGCCATGACCTTTTGCTGCTGAACCGCTTTCGCCGCCAGCTGGAACAATGGTTGGACGACACCCTGGCCGCAGGGCTGGAGCATCAGCTGCTGCCATTAAACATTGTTAAAGACGTGCTGTTGGACGGCCTCGACGAAGGCGGCCTGAACCAGCGTTTTCTGGCCGGCAAGGTGAACTTTGCCACGCTGATGCCCATGCGCGCCATACCGTTTCGCACTGTGTGCCTGCTGGGCATGAACGACGGCGATTACCCGCGCTCGCGGCCGCCGGTGGATTTCGACCTGATGGCGCAGGACTATCGGCCCGGAGACCGTTCGCGCCGGGAAGACGACCGTTATCTGTTTCTGGAAGCCATGCTGTCCGCGCGCGAACAATTTTACATCAGCTGGGTAGGGCGCAGCATTCGCGACGATTCGCCAAGACCGCCATCGGTGCTGGTGGGTCAATTGCAGGACCATTTGAACCGCTTATGGCAACTGCCAGGGCCGCCCAATGTCGCGGTAACAGAGGCACTGACGACCTGCCATCCGCTGCAACCGTTCAGCCGCGGCTATTTTCCCCAAAGCCAACACGTTCGCAGCCTGTTCACCTACGAACACGAATGGCGCCGCGCCCACGGCACTGGCGCGGCGGATAAGCAGCAGCAGGCATTGGCGTATCAGCGGCCGGAAGAGCCCGTTACGCTGAATGATTTGTCCGGTTTTTTGAAAAAACCGATAGACATGTTTTACCAGCGCCGCCTGCAAGTGCGCTTTGAAGATGTGGAAAACGACGACACCGACACCGAAAATTTTGATTTGAACGGACTGGACCGCTGGCGCCTGGACACCGAATTGATTGAGCAGGGCGTGCTAAAAGCCAGTAACGAAGACGATCTGGAACAACGCGTAGAAACCACCCTGGATTGCATGGCCCGGCGCGGTGACCTGGGCATGGGCACCACCGAGCAGCGGCTGCGCGGCGAACTGTCTGGCCGCTTGCCAGATTTGTTCGAACGTTACCAAAGCGCGCTGGCCGAATGGCCCGAGGAAATCGGCGAACCACTGCCGTTTGACTATCACCTGGCCAACGGCACCGGCTCGGTGGAAGTGCTCGACCTGATTGATCACCTGCGCCGCAACCACGAAGGTAAGCTCTGCCGACTGGTCATCGCGGGCTCCAGCCTGCTCACTGGCAGCGGCCATACCAAGAAAATTCGCTACGCCAATCTGATGCGCGACTGGGTCATTCACCTGGCCGGGCAAATCGCAGCGCAGTCTTTTGAAACCCTGATTCTGGGCAAAGAAGAAAAACGCAATGTGCGCTTCGCACCTTTAGCAAAGGAGACGGCAAGTAAACATCTAAACGCCATATTGGCGCGCTGGATGGACGCCAACACGCGCGCGTTACCGGTGCACTGCGAAGCCGGTTTCGCCTGGATTTACAGTTTTTATCAAAGCAAAAAATTTCTTGGTGAACACGATCGCGCCATCAGCGACGCCGAGCAGGCCTACACCACCGCGCTGGAACGCGATACCGGCTACTTGCGCGGCGCCTTTGAAAGCGCTGAACTGCTGCTGAAAAGCGGAGAATTTGAAGCCCTGTTGCACGAGCTCTATGTGCCCCTATGGGAAATCGAACAAGACAAATCCGCCGCCGGTCAGTTTGAGGACAAGGTATGACAGCCACCACACCTTTTGTAGAGCCTTTAATAGCAAAGCCAAACCCCAATCTTGACCCATTGGCACTGCCCCTGAACGGCAGCACCCTGATTGAAGCCAGCGCCGGCACCGGCAAAACCTTCACCATTGCCATTTTGTACGTGCGCCTGGTATTGGGCCACGGTCAACCTGAGGGCGGCGCTTTGGCCGCGGGCCTGGTACCGCCAAACCTGCTGGTGGTGACCTTTACCGACGCTGCCACCAAAGAGCTGCGGGATCGCATTCGCGTTCGGCTGACCCAAGCCGCCGAGGTGTTTTCCAATGTCACCGGTAGCATGCCACCTACGGCAGAAACCGCGCTGATTCACCAGCTGCGCGATGACAGCTATCCAGACCCGGCCTCTTGGCCGGACTGCCGCAAAAAACTGCTGTTGGCAGCGGAGTGGATGGACGAAGCCGCGGTGTCCACCATTCACGCCTGGTGCAACCGCATGCTCAGCGAACACGCCTTCGACAGCGGCAGCCTGTTCCGGCTCACCCTGGAAACCGACCAAAGCAGCCTGATGGACGAAGTGGTGCGTGATTACTGGCGCACGTTTATCTATCCGTTATCAGCGGAGCTGATGGACGAGGTTATCGACCACTGGAAAACCCCGGACCAACTGCAACAAGCGGTGCGTAATTTGCTCCTGGTTGTTGATTCTCTCGACACGGTTAGCGGCGATGTAGAACAGCTGATTGAGGCTGCCGCTGAGCAGCGCAAAAAGCAAGCACAAACACTGAAAGCCCATCCCTGGGAAGTTTGGAAGCCCGAAGTGACCGACATACTGCTGGCACTGAACAAAAGCAAACGCCTGCACGGCGGCAGTATGAAACCGATGGTCACAGCCTGGGACACGTTACTAAACTGGGCAGACTCCGATGAACTCTACCCGGCCGGGCTGGAAAAAGCCGGCTTTCAAAACCAAACACCGGAAATGCTTGCGACAAAACTCAAAGGCGATGGCGAGGTGCCACACCACCAGGCTTTTGACGTTATTGCAGAACTGATTGCCTTTCGCAAGAACCTGCCCAACGCCGAAGCCGATATTCTTCGCCACGCGACCCATTGGATCGCGGCGAGGCTGGAATCGGAAAAACAGAAACGCTCGGAAATGGGTTTTGATGACCTGCTTACCCGGCTAGACGACGCTTTACACGGCCCTCGTGGTGACCAACTGGCGGCCACCGTTCGTCGCCAGTTTCCGGCGGCGTTAATCGATGAGTTTCAGGACACCGATCCGGTTCAGTACCGAATCTTTGACCGTATTTACCGGGTGGCAGAAAATCATCCGGATACCTGCCTACTCATGATCGGCGACCCAAAACAGGCCATTTATGGCTTCCGCGGCGCCGATATTTACACCTACCTGGACGCCCGTACCGGTGCCTATGGCCGCACCTGGACGCTAAGCCGCAACTTTCGCTCGTCCCGGCCTATGGTGGCGGCGGTGAACCGGGTGTTCGAGTATGGCGACCAATACAGCTCCGAAGGCGCTTTTCTGTTCGGCAAAGGCGAGGCCTCAGCGCTGCCATTTCGGGCGGTAGAGGCCAACGGCACCGAGCGCCTCTGGGCCGTCAACGGCGAACTGCAACCCAGCTTGACGCTATGGGCCAGTGAAAGCGAAAACACCGACAAAAGCGGCAAGCGCAAAGGCTTGGCCAAAGGCGGCGCCACCCTTGATGTGGCCAGCACCTGCGCCAGTGAAATTGCGCGCCTGCTGACGTTGGGCCAGCAGAGCTTGGCCGGTTTTGCGCTGGAAACCGACCTGAATAACATCAAGCCGGTAGAACCCAAAGACATTGCTATTCTGGTCAACAACCGTAACGAAGCCGCAGCGGTGCGAGACGCACTGGGGCAGCGGGGAATAAAAAGCGTGTACTTGTCTGACCGGGATTCGGTACTGGCGTCTCCAGAGTCAAAGGAACTTCTGTGTTGGCTGAAAGCCTTTGCCGAACCCCGCCAGCTGGCTTATGCCCGCGCGGCCCTGGCCACACCCACCCTGGGCTTGCCTTGGGTCTATCTTGATCAGCTACTCACCAACGAAATGACCCTGGAGCGCGAAATCGAGCGTTTCATGGGCTACCAGCGGCAGTGGCAAAGCCAGGGCGTGTTGCCCATGCTGCGCAGTTTCCTGATGGATTTTGACGTACCCGGCAGGCTGCTGCAGCGCGCTGGCGGCGAACGCCGGCTAACCGACATTCTGCACATTGCCGAGTTGCTGCAGCAAGACAGCCTGCAGCTGGACGGCGAACACGCACTGGTGCACCACTTCGCCGCCATTCTGCGGGCCACCGACGAAGAAAACGAACACCGTACCCTGCGCCTCGAAAGCGACGCCGGGCTGGTAAAAGTGATCACCGTTCACAAATCCAAGGGCCTGGAATACCCGCTGGTGTTTTTACCCTTTGGTACCGCCTGCCGCGCGGAAAACGAAAAACAGGCGTTTGTACGTTATCACGACGACAACGACCGGCTGATCACCGTGTTCGACCCGACACCCAACGACGTCGAACGGGCGGACAAAGAACGCCTGGGCGAAGACATCCGCAAACTTTACGTTGCCCTGACTCGCGCCCGATTTGCCACTTGGGTTGGCGTAACCGAAATTGAAAACTGGCGGCTTAGCGGCTTGGGGTATCTGCTAAGCGGTAATCCTGCCGCCGAACACTCGCTGAGTGACGCCCTGCAGCAGCTGGCCGCTGGCCACAGCGAACTCTTGGTGGAATCGTTGCCGGAAGCCATCGGCCAGCACTATGCAGAACCGGCGCCGGAAGCTCTGGGGCTGGCACGGGTGTCTACCCGCGAGGCTCGCGAAGACTGGTGGATTGCCAGCTACTCATCCCTCGAATACAGCGGCCTGTCTGGCACCGGTATTATGTTTAAAAGCGAGTTCGAAGACGCCGAAGCCCAGAACCTGCTCGAAGAAAGCACGCACACCCGCGATGAACAAGACGCGGCCATTGTGCTCAGCCACAGCCTGCACTATTTTCCCAAAGGCGCAGGCCCCGGCACCTTTCTGCACGATATTCTGGAGTGGTGTGTACAACAGGGCCTACAAAACCTTGTGGACAACCCGGCGCTGCTGCGAGAGCAGCTCACCCGCCGCTGCAGTACCTGGGGCTGGGGCGATTGGGTAGACACTCTGGAACATTGGATACTCGCGCTGATCCGCCAGCCGCTGCCGCTGAGCCATGGCGGTGACAGCAGTAATAGCGACGACAGCATCAGCCTGGCCAACCTGAAAACGCTGCGCCCGGAACTGGAGTTCTGGTTTGAAAGCCGCAACGTCAGCACCCGCGCACTGGACAAACTGGTGACCTACAACACCCTCAATGGCGCGGACCGCCCACGCGTGGAAGGCGGACGTTTCAATGGCATGCTCAAGGGCTTTATTGATTTGGTGTTTGAACACAACGGGCGGTATTACGTGCTGGACTACAAATCCAATGTGTTAGGCGACAATGACAGCGCCTACACCAACCAAGCCATGGGCGAAGCCATCTTGGAAAAACGCTATGACCTGCAATATGTACTCTACCTGCTGGCCCTGCATCGATTGCTGAAGGCACGTTTGCCAGATTACGATTACGATCAACACGTGGGCGGTGCGGTTTATCTGTTTTTGCGCGGCATCCACGCGCCGGGAGCCGGGGCGTTTTGCGATAAACCACCGAAAGCGCTGATGGAGCAACTGGATGCCATGTTTGATGGCAAAGCCGCCGCCACGGAGGTGGCAACGTGAGCAAAACCCGGAATGTCGATAACCAGTTTGCCTTTGATCTGGACGAAACGGCGGCGGTTATCACCAGCTGCCGTGACAACAGGCTTGCCCTGCAGCACACCGGTGCTCTGCTAGAACAACTGGGTGCATGGCAGCAAGCCGGCTGGATACGCCCGCTAGACGTACGCTTCGCGCAGTTGATCCAGGATTTATCAAACGAGCAGGACAAAGCACCGACACCCCTGGTTTTACTGCTCGCCGCGCTGGTTTCCCATCAAGTAGGCCGCGGCCACGTGTGCGTAGACCTTGCAACTTTGATGGCCGATGCCACAGCCACATTGTCACTGCCGCCGGAAGAGCCAACGGCAGCTCTTAGCCCGGATAAGGCAAATCGGGCCAGCTCTGATAAAGAACTTTTCGCAAATCCGACAAACACCAACCCTGGCCAAACCCGGCCAAGTGACCTGTTGGCACAGGTGTCTGTGCAGGAGTGCCTTGTCGCACTGAACGATGCGTTGGCAGTCAGTGATGGTTCCCACACCACGCCACTGGTGCTGAGTGGAACCCGGCTGTATCTGCGCCGGTTCTGGCGCTACGAACAATACATTGCTGCCGGCATTCAACAGCGATTGGCGCAGCCGTCCCCTCTGACTGACCCGCTATCAACCGCGGCGGCCACTTTAAGCCAGGCGCTGGACGTGCTGTTTAAACCGCAGGACGCTTTAAACTCTCAGAATTCTCAAAGCGCTCTAAACTCGCAAAATCCCCACCGTTCTGTTGATTACCAAAAGCTGGCCTGCGCCCTGGCCGCCCGCAGCCGCTTTGCAGTCATTACCGGCGGCCCTGGCACCGGCAAAACCACCGCGGTAGTCAACCTGCTTGCGGCTTTGCAGTCCGTCGCAGGCGAGTCACCGGAACGGGGAGGGGGGGGCGGGAAAAGAGGTAGAAAGTACCGCATTCGCTTGGCCGCACCGACGGGCAAAGCCGCTGCGCGACTGAACGAATCCATTGGCGGCGCGGTCAGCCGGCTGCCCTTGGCGCAGTTACCGGGGCACGTCGCATTGGCGGATATACCCACCAAAGTAACCACCCTGCACCGGCTGCTTGGCAGCCGTCCAGACACTCGCAAGTTCCGCCACAACCGCGACAACCCCCTTTTGGTGGATATTCTGGTAATTGACGAAGCCTCTATGGTGGATATGGATACGATGGCGTCGGTGTTTGATGCACTGCCGGCCAACGCCCAGCTTATTCTGTTGGGCGACAAAGACCAGCTAGCCTCGGTAGACGCCGGTGCGGTGCTGGGCGAACTGTGCCAACGCGCGCCAGACGGGCATTATCGGCCGGCGACGGTGCAATGGCTGCAAGCCATCACCGGCACCGACATTCCAAAGATCTTGCAAGATTCAAACGGCCGGCCTTTGGACCAAGCGGTGGCCATGCTGCGTAAGAGTTACCGCTTTGCCGAGGGCAGCGGCATTCGCTATCTGGCCGAAGCGGTTAACACCAACACACTGAGCACCGACATCCTGCAGCAGGCCCGTAACGCGGCTTTTGAGGATGTGGTTTGGCTCAATGGTCACAGCAAAAAACCCTCCCTGGAGAGCACCCAGGCGCTGATTTGTGGCCATGCGGTCAGTGGCAGTCAGCAGGCGTTCACTAACAACGGGGAAGGACGAATGGGTGGCAACGGCCAGCCTCTTCCGCCACCGCTGGGTTATCGCCACTACTTAACGCTGATGCAGGATCACAATCTGAACAGCAGCAGCACCACCAGGCAGTGGGACCAACTGGCCAAATCAGTATTACAGGCGTTCAGTGATTTTCAAATACTCTGCGCCCTGCGCCGCGGGCCCTGGGGCGTAGAAGGGCTGAACGACTTGATCGCCCGTCACCTGCGGGCGCAACGGCTGATTCCACGAGCCGAAGGCTGGTACGCCGGGCGGCCGGTTTTGGTTACCGGCAACGATTACAACCTGGGGTTGATGAACGGCGACGTCGGCATTACCTTCAGCGTGCCCTCAAATATGGGCACGGACATAGGCATAGGCATGGGCGCAGATCCGCAAAGCGATGACGAGAAAAAACAACCGGTGTTGCGCGTGGCTTTTCCCACCAGTGACGGCAGCGGTGACATTCGCTGGATTTCACCCAGCCGGCTGCAACAGCTGGAAACCGTGTACGCCATGACGGTACACAAAGCGCAGGGTTCAGAGTTCAACCACACCTGTTTGATACTGCCAGACCGGGTAAGTCCGGTACTGACGCGGGAGCTGATTTACACCGGCATTACCCGGGCAAAAAACTGGTTCAGTTTGATCACCGGCGACGCCAGCGTATTCAGCGACAGCGTGGGGCAGAGGGTGGTGCGGGCTTCAGGATTGGGTTCGGTGCTGGGTGATGTCCCTATAAACTGGTAACGCTGCCCCGGTGATCGCACCGTTAGTTTTAGAAACTTCAGTCGCCGCAAAATACGGGCAAACCTCCGCGTCGAAACTCCGACGCGGAGGTCCGTTTACTCAGGCGTCTGGGACGATCTTTATCATTTATTTCTCTAACGATACGTCATCATCACTGTGCTGTTGCTGCAACCACAGCCTTGCGTAGTAACCATCCTTTGCCAGCAGTTCGCTGTGCCCACCGCTCTCCACAATCTGGCCTTCGTCCATCACCAGAATGGTGTCGGCGTCGCGTATGGTGGATAGGCGATGCGCAATTACCATCGTTGTGCGCTGCTGGGTGACCGCGTTAAGGGCATCCAGAATGGTCTGTTCAGAGATCGAATCCAACGATGACGTGGCTTCGTCCAAAATCAGCAGTGGCGGGTTTTTCAGTAATACACGGGCAATGGCAACGCGTTGTTTTTCGCCACCGGAAAGCTTCAGTCCACGCTCGCCCACTCGGGTGTCGTAGCCCTCCGGCAGGCTACGGATAAACACATCCAGGTTGGCCTGGCGGGCCGCGTGGTGTACTTCGGCTTCGCTGGCGCCGGGGCGGCCGTAGGCCAGGTTGCTGTAAAGGGTGTCGTTAAACAGCACGGTGTCTTGCGGCACCACGCCAATGGCCGAGCGCAGACTGTCTTGGGTAATGTTGCGAATGTCTTGCCCATCAATGGTGATGCTGCCGCTGTCAACATCAAAAAAGCGGAACAGCAACCGTGCCAGGGTGGATTTACCCGCACCGCTGGCGCCAACGACCGCAATGGTGTGGCCTGCCGGTATGGTGATGTTCACACCTTTCAAAATAGCGCGTTCCTGATGGTAGCTGAAGCGCACGTCGTGGAATTGCACTTCACCTTTTGCAATCACCAAGGCTTTGGCATCGGCGGCGTCTTCAATCGCCGGCTTGTCGCCCAATAAGCCGAACAGGCGCTCTACGTTCACCAGTGACTGGCGAATTTCGCGGTACACAAACCCCAAAGCATTCAGCGGAATGAACAACTGGATCAGGTAGGCATTCACCATGGTGAAATCGCCCAAGGTCATCTGCCCGCTGGCCACTTCGCGCACGGCCATGGACATAATGGCCACCATAGAAACCCCAATAATAAACGCCTGACCAATGTTCAGCACCGCCATCGATGCGCGGTTTTTAAGTCGCGCCTGCTCCCACAAATCCAGATCCTGGTCGTATTGCTCCGCTTCAAAACGCTCGTTGTTAAAGTATTTAACGGTTTCGTAGTTCAGCAGGCTGTCGATGGCGCGAGAGTTAGACTGATTGTCGCGGTTGTTGGCTTCGCGCACAAAAGCCGTGCGCCATTCGGTCACGCGGATAGAAAAAACCACGAACACCACCACTGACACCAGTATTGCCAGCACGTAACTGACGTTGAAGGCGACCAGCAAAATGCCCGCCACCATCGCAATTTCCAAAATCGTGGGCACAATATTGAACAGAGTAAAACGCAGTAAAAAACTGATGCCGTTAGTGCCGCGCTCTATATCTCGCGCCAAGCCACCGGTTTTACGATCCAGATGAAACGCCAACTCGCGGGCATGAAGATGGTTAAACACCCGCAATGACACCCGCCGCATAGCGCGTTCGGCCACACGGGCGAAGATGGCGTCACGCAGCTCGCTGAACAGAGTGCTACCAAAGCGCAGCGCACCATAGGCCAGCACTAACATCAGCGGGATCCACAGCACCACGTCAGCGTCACGATTTTGGTCCAGATAATCGACCATGTATTTCAATGCAATCGGCGTGGTGACTATCGCCACTTTCGCCATAATCAGCATGCTGACCGCCAGTATCACCCGGCCTCGGTATTCCGCCAAGTAAGGCCACAGGCCGGCGATGATTTTCCAGTCCGGCTTATGGTTGGCGGGGTAGTCGTTATCGGCGTAGGGGCGCACAGAGATTCCTTAATGGTCACAGAGCAGGGGGCGTATGATAAACCCTTTGGCAATACGGATCGTAAGTTTGCGGGAGTTTACAGTACCCACTCTTTAGGAGGCACACTATCAACACCGCTCATCGCGAAGCTTTGAAATTGGTTGTCGGGTTTGTTTATCCTTATCGCAAGGCCGTTGTCGGCGCGCTTGTCGCCCTAGTTATTACGGCGGGAATCACCCTTGGATTAGGTCAGGGGCTACGTATTCTGGTGGATCAGGGGCTGGCCACCGAGTCACCGGCCAATCTGGCGCGGGCTGTGGGGCTGTTTTTTGTTTTGGTTCTAGGCCTGGCGGCGGGTTCTTTCGCCCGATTTTATCTGGTGTCGTGGATTGGCGAGCGGGTGGTCGCCGACATTCGTAAACGAGTGTTCAACCACTTGATCGATTTGAACCCGGGATTTTTCGAGAGCAACCGGGCGCTGGAAATACAGTCGCGATTTACGGCTGACACCACAGTGCTGCAATCAGTAATTGGCTCCACGGTGTCGATCGCCCTGCGAAACGCACTGATGCTGGTCGGCGGTTTGCTGCTGCTGTTTGTCACCAACGCCAAGCTGGCGTCAGTCATAGTGCTGGGTTTTCCGCTGGTGATTGTGCCCATCGTTATTTTTGGCCGCCGTGTGCGGCAGCTGTCGCGCCTGAGCCAAGACCGGGTAGCCGACGTGGGCAGCTACGTGGGTGAAAATTTAACCCAAATAAAAACCGTGCAGGCGTTTAACCATCAGCCCCACGATCGCCAGTATTTTTCTAACGTTTCTGAAAACGCTTTTGATATCGCCCACGCCCGCATTCGCCAGCGCGCCTGGCTATCCACCATGGCTATCACCTTGGTGATGGGAGCGGTGGGCGTGGTGATATGGATTGGGGGTCTGGATGTGATTTACGGCCGTATTACGCCGGGCGAGCTGGCCGCTTTTTTGTTTTACAGCTTATTGGTGGGCATTGCCGCCGGCGCTATCAGTGAAGTGATCGGAGAACTGCAACGGGCGGCGGGGTCAGCCGCACGGCTGTTTGAGCTATTGCAAACCCGGTCTGAGTTTCAGCGCCCGGTCGATTTACCCGAGCAGTTTCCTCAGCCGGTAAAAGGTGAAATACGTCTTGAACACCTGACGTTCAGCTACCCGGGCCGCAGCGCTCAGCCCGCACTGCAGGACGTGTGCCTTGAAGTGCGGGCAGGCGAGACGTTAGCGATCGTGGGTCCATCAGGGGCAGGTAAGTCCACTTTATTTGATCTGCTGCTGCACTTTTATCAACCCAGCAGCGGCTGTGTGCGCATTGATGACACGGATACCCGTGATGTATCACTGCAAGCCCTGCGCAGCTGCTTTGCCTTGGTGCCACAGAACTCTGCTCTGTTTCACGGTACGGTGGCCGATAATATTCGCTACGCACGCCCTCAGGCGACTCAGGCAGACGTCGAAGAAGCTGCCAGCATTGCCCACGCCCATGAGTTTATCGTAGCTCTGCCCGAGGGCTACCAAACCCGATTGGGCGATGGCGGGCTGGGCTTGTCCGGTGGCCAGAAGCAACGCCTAGCCATTGCCCGAGCTTTATTGGCGGATGCTCCCATTCTGCTGTTGGACGAGGCTACCAGCGCGCTGGATGCCCATAGCGAGAACCTGATTCAACAGGCCATGCCGGCACTCACAACCGGCCGTACCACGCTGGTGATTGCCCACCGCCTGGCCACGGTGCGGGATGCAGATCGCATTGCAGTGTTTGATCAAGGCCGTTTGCTGGCAGTGGGCAGCCATCAGCAATTAATGCAGGAAAACAGCCTCTATCAGCGCTTGGCGCAGCTCCAGTTCCGCAGCCAAGCTAGAGGATAACGTTATTTTGTGCTATCGTAATTCTTACAACTTTGCAATAAGTAGAGCCACATTTCATCAGGTTCGTCCAAATATGCCCCCTCAGGGAGTACAGCAACGTGAGTAACAAAGAACTTCAAGCACTTAAAGAGCGCTACGTAGCGGCCGGTGCCGCGAGTGCCAACGAACAGTTCGCGGACCACGCCACCAACGCCGAAATCTGGGATGCCGACGGCAAACGCATGATCGATTTTGCCGGCGGTATTGGTGTGTTGAACGTCGGTCACCGCCATCCAAAAGTGGTAGAGGCGATAAAAGCCCAGCTGGACAAGTTGATGCATACCTGCCAGACAGTCATGCCCTACGAGGGTTATGTGCGGCTGGCGCAGAAGCTCAGCGACGTGGTGCCCGTTCGCGGTCACGGCAAAGTTATGCTGGCCAATTCTGGAGCCGAGGCCCTGGAAAACGCGGTGAAGATTGCCCGCGCAGCGACCGGTCGCACTAACGTGATTTGTTTTGACGGCGGTTATCACGGCCGCACCTTCATGACCATGGCAATGAACGGCAAAGCAGCTCCTTATCAGACCGACTTTGGCCCCATGCCGGGCACGGTGTACCGCGCGCCCTATCCAGTGGCGTATCACGGCGTCAGCGAAGACGAAGCTCTGCGCGGCCTGGCCATGACCATGAAAGCGGACTCACCGGCCCACAACACCGCCGCCATTGTTATTGAACCCGTATTGGGCGAGGGTGGCTTCTATCCTGCACCTACCAGCTTTATGAAAGCCCTGCGAAAAATTTGCGATGACAACGGCATCGTGTTGATTGTGGATGAGGTACAAAGCGGGTTTGGCCGTACCGGCAAGATGTTTGCAATTGAACACACAGGCGTTGAACCAGACATGATGACCATGGCCAAGAGCATGGCCGACGGTATGCCGATTTCTGCCATTGTAGGCACCGACAAAATCATGGATTCGTGTGGCCCTAACTCGCTGGGTGGCACCTATACCGGCAGCCCGACCGCCTGTGCGGCTGCGTTAGCGGTGTTTGAAGTGTTTGAGACCGAGGACATTCTGGGCAAAAGCCAACGCCTGGGCGAAAAACTGAAGCAACGGTTCAGTCAATGGCAGGAGCAGTTCGCCCACGTCGACAACGTGCGTACCTTGGGTGCTATGGCCGCGTTTGAGTTAGTGGCATGTAAAGATACCCACAAACCCATGCCGGAACTTGTCGGGGTCATTACCAAACTCGCCAAAGCCAAGGGGCTGATTGTGCTTGGCTGCGGATTGTACGGCAACACGCTGCGTTTTTTGATGCCGGTTACCATCGAAGACGAGGTATTGGCGGAAGGTTTGGCTATTTTGGAGCAATGTTTGGAGGAAGCTGGCGCCTAATCCGTGCTCGCTCACTGTGAAAAGCCGGGCTAAAGTCCCGGCTTTTTCGTGTCTGATTAGTCGTTAGAAATTGAATCGGCCGTGCCAAGCTCGGCGTACTTACCCAACCGCTCTTATTTCTCGTATAATGAATGTAGGCCCCAGTGGAGCTCGCGCAACTGTGCCAGCCTCGTCGCCGTTTCATCCATCAGGCAGAACCATGACGTTACCGAATACTGCATCTGTATCCGATCACAAACCCAGACCCTGGATAGACCTGTTGGTCAGTATTATTATCCCCTCCGTTGTTCTGATGAAGTTCAGCGGTGATGAAGACTTGGGCAGCGTAAACGCGCTGATTGTTGGCCTGGCGTTTCCCCTGGGGTGGGGCCTGTTTGAACTGATCCGCTATCGGAAGAAAAACTTCATCGCCTTGTTGGGGATAATCAGTGTCACCCTTACTGGCGGCATTGGTTTGCTGGAACTGGATGCCGGCTGGCTGGCCATCAAAGAAGCCGCGGTGCCTGCGGTAATTGGTCTGGCGGTGCTGATATCTACACGCACTCGTTACCCACTGGTGCGTACCTTGCTGTACAACCCCAACGTGCTGGACGTGAACAAGATCCACCGGACGTTGGCAGAGAAAGGCAAGGTCGCAGAATTTGAAGCCCGGTTGCTGAACGCCAGCTATTTTTTTGCCGCTACTTTTTTGTTCTCCTCCATTATGAACTACGTGCTTGCACGCTGGATTGTGACCAGTGACGCCGGCACTCAAGCGTTCAACGAAGAACTGGGGAAAATGACGCTGGTCAGCTATCCAGTGATCGCTATTCCTTCTATGGTGATGATGTTGCTCATTTTCTGGTACTTATGGCGCACTATTAGCCGCTTGACGGGTTATAAGCTAGAACAGGTAATGGCTTCTCATATAGCTGATAAGTAGAGTAAATCTCGAGTATAAAAAAACGGCGAAGAGGTGAATCTTTGCCGTTTTTTGCAACCCCGGATTATAGAAAAATCAGATGTCCAAGTTGGTCACTTCCAAGGCGTGGGTCTGAATAAAGTTACGACGTGGCTCAACATCGTCACCCATCAATGTGGTAAACATCTGATCAGCGGCAAAAGCGTCTGCAATGGTCACTTTCATCATACGGCGGGACTCTGGATCCATAGTGGTTTCCCATAGCTGTTCCGGATTCATCTCGCCCAGACCCTTATAGCGCTGGAGAGTCAGGCCGCGCTGAGCTTCTTTCATCAACCAGGCAAGAGCGCCTTCAAACGACAAAACAGCCTGCTTACGTTCACCACGCTGAACGTAAGCCCCTTCTTCAATCAGAGCGTTCAGGGTTTCACCCAAGCGGACGATGGCTTTGTAAGACGACGCCTCAAAGAACGTGTGGCTGAACACGTACTCGTGAGCCATGCCGTGCACGTGCACGGTTACCATTGGTAGGTGCAAATCGCGCTCGGTGTCATGACGTACCGAGAACACATATTTGGTGCCAGTGCGAGTGTCCAGTTCGAGGTTATCACCCAGGCGACCTACCCAGCTGGCAACGGCGTTTTCGTCTTCTAGCTGTTCCGAGGTGAGGGTGTTGTTATGCAGCATTTGCACCAGCACCTTAGACGGGTAGGCGCGTGACAGGCGGTCAATCGTGGCCATCACGGCCTGATAGTCTTTCACCATGATTTCCAAAGCAGAATCTTTGATGGCAGGCGCGTCGGCGTTAACAAACAGCTGCGCGCCTTCCAATGCGGTCTGAGTTAAATAGTTCTCGCGTGCGTTTTCATCCTTCAGATACTGTTCTTGCTTGCCACGCTTTACTTTATACAACGGTGGCATGGCAATGAACACGTGACCGCGCTCAATCACTTCACGCATTTGACGGAATAGAAAAGTCAGCAGCAGAGTGCGAATGTGTGAGCCATCTACGTCGGCGTCCGTCATGATGATAATGGAATGATAACGCAGTTTCTCAACGTTAAACTCTTCGCGCCCAATGCCACAGCCCAAAGCCGTAATCAGGTTACCGACTTCTGCTGATGACAGCATCTTGTCAAATCGGGCTTTTTCAACGTTCAGAATTTTACCCTTCAGCGGTAGAATCGCCTGATTTCGCCGTTCCCGACCCTGCTTTGCGCTACCGCCTGCGGAATCACCCTCCACTATAAACAGCTCGGAAAGAGCGGGGTCTTTTTCCTGACAGTCGGCCAGTTTGCCGGGAAGACCGGCAATATCCAGAGCGCCCTTACGACGTGTCATGTCGCGGGCCTTGCGCGCTGCTTCGCGGGCACGGGCGGCCTCAATCATCTTGTTAACGATCAGCCGCGCTTCACTGGGCTGCTCCTGAAGATAAGCAGCAAAGCTCTGATAGAGCTCCTGCTCTACAGCGGTTTTCACCTCAGAAGAAACCAACTTGTCTTTGGTTTGGGAAGAAAACTTTGGGTCTGGTACTTTCACACTGATGATAGCCGTCAGGCCTTCGCGAGCGTCGTCTCCGGACGTGCTCACTTTGGCCTTCTTACCCAGGCCTTCGAGCTCAATGTAGCTGTTCAAAGAACGAGTCAGCGCCGTACGAAACCCAACGAGGTGCGTACCGCCGTCACGCTGTGGGATGTTGTTGGTAAAACAGTAGATATTTTCCTGAAACGCATCGTTCCACTGCATGGCCACTTCTACTTCAATACCGTCTTCACGCTGTTGGGTAAAATAGAACACCCGATTGATGGGGGTTTTGTTGGTGTTCAAATGTTCTACAAACGCCCGCAAACCGCCTTCGTACTCAAAGAGTTCTTCTTTTCCACTGCGCTCATCGGTCAGGCGAATGCGTACGCCGCTGTTCAAAAACGCCAGTTCCCGTACCCGTTTTGCCAGAATTTCGTAGTGGAACTTGATGTTAGTGAACGTAGCCTCTGAAGGAATGAAGTGTACCTTGGTGCCACTGGCATCAGTACTGCCAACCTCGTGTAAAGGCGCCGCCGGAACACCGTGGTTGTAAGTCTGCTCGTAGACTTTGCCGCTGCGGCGGATAGTTAACGTCAACACCGACGATAGGGCATTAACAACCGACACGCCCACACCGTGAAGACCACCCGATACTTTATAGGTGTTGTCGTCAAACTTGCCGCCGGCGTGGAGCACAGTCATGATAACTTCGGCGGCAGAGACGCCCTCTCCCTCGTGCAAATCAACTGGAATACCGCGACCATTGTCGTACACGCTGACAGATTCATCGGGATGGATGCGAATTCCAATTTCTGTGCAGTGGCCGGCTAACGCTTCGTCAATGGAGTTGTCTACCAGTTCGAACACCATGTGGTGCAGGCCAGTGCCGTCGTCCGTATCGCCGATGTACATGCCAGGCCGTTTGCGCACGGCGTCCAGGCCTTTCAGTACTTTGATACTGGCGGAATTGTAGGCTGATTCACTCATTAAAAAACTCCTGAAGGCGGATGGCCGCAGCGTGATTAAAAAATACGGCCAGCTAATGCTAATGTTCTTCCGTTACCTGACCATGTTCCACGTGGAACATTTTAAAATCGGGCGTTATTGTACTTGGCCATAAGGTGTCGGGCGTTTGCTGTTCGATGGACGTGATAAACACCTGACACTGCAGCGTTCGTAATTTCTCAGCCAACATTTGCCGATGTCGGCTATCGAGTTCGGCGTTTATGTCGTCCAGTAAAAACGTGACCTGCTTACCCAGCGGTTGTAGAACCATGCCCTGAGCAATCTTCATTAAAATAACCAATGTCTTTTGCTGGCCGCGGGACAGTATTTCAGCCACCGGTCGGCCTTGTATTTTTAGACGAATGTCAGCTCTATTGGGTCCATACAGAGTGTGGCCCATTCGACGTTCTTGATCCCGATGACTCACCAGCACTTCCAACAACCGTTGGGCATGGTCCCAACCGGGATAAAACTCCAGTTTTAGTTGATTCGCCCAGGCTGCATCGGTTTCCCCGAGAAGCAACCAGAAGGCCTCTTTAAAGAGGGCAAACGCTGCCAGGCGGGCATCCGTCACTCGATTGCTTAACAGGTCGTACTGAGCATCCCAGGCCCGCATCAAAGATTCGTCTATTCTACCATTTCTCAGCGTTTGGTTCCGCTGTGATATTACTCGCTGACATTGCTGCCAGGCGCCGCCAAAGGAAGGTTCCACGTGGAACACTGACCAGTCCAAAAACTGCCGTCGCTTACCCGGACCGCCAGCCACAATATCAAACACGCCCGGATCGATCACCAATACCGGAAAATGTCGCGCCAACGCCGACAGATTGCGCACGGCTTCGCCGTCTACTCTTAAAACCGTTTCCTTAAGGCTGACATCTCGGGAAATACCCAAGCGATGCGCGTAACTTGAGACCCCGGCTTCAGGTGCTGTCTTTGGCTCAAAATCCGAAACACCAGAGTTATGAACATCAACGTTACACATATCGGGATCTGGGGCGCTAGGATTGGAACCGCTGCAACTAAGAGTGCCGGCATCTAGACCGCCAAACACCGTAAATCGCTGCTGTTGATGTTGAACGACGGCTTGATGGCGACTAACGCGAAACGATCGACCCAAGCCCAGATAGCCGATGGCTTCCAGCAAACTGGTTTTACCACTGCCGTTAGCACCGTACATCAAATTAAAAGTGGGGGAGAAGGTCACAGGCTTGGCCGCCAAGTGACGAAAGTGTTCGGTTTGCAGAGTAATCAGTGCCATAAAAAAACCAGAGGCCTAAGCCCCTAGTGCAACATCTTTAGGCGGTCGTCCATGAACATATCCATCTCCGGCGCCAATATGTGTACATAACGGTCAAAGTACAAGAATTGCTTCAACAACAGCGCAAATTCCCGCGGGAAGTGCAGCCCATGGTTTTCACCTACTTTGACCATATCCATCAGCAGATGATTGACGTCGTCTTCAGCTCGGTCAACCGTGTAAGAGAGGGTATCTGGCCCCATCTGGTCCATTTTGGAGTAAAGCGTGCGTAAATCATTAGCAAGCAAACTGGCTTCAACCGTGTGTCGAGTAACCCCAATGCGGATCATTGCATCGGCCATGCCGTCAAAATTACCCACCATCACAGTCTGAATGAAGTCGTTCACCGCCTGCCAGGTGTCAGGTGCAATACGCCCCACTATCCCGAAGTCAATAAACCCGACCCGACCGTCGCGCAACACCATCAGGTTACCAGCGTGTACATCAGCGTGAAAAAACTCGCATTGCGTAAGGCTGGAAAACCAAGTGTTCATAGCGGTAATCAAGGTGCCCTCCGGATTGTTTGTATATCCGCGAATACTGTCCAGGTCGGTCAGGGGAACACCGTAAAAACGTTCCATTACCAAGACGCGACGAGAGCTGCACTGCTCATACACTTTGGGCACGGTGGCGTCAGTGTTATGAGTGTCGTGTAGAAACTGCCTGAAAACTTCAAGGTTGTTGGCTTCTTTGATAAAATCGCACTCCTCCATCATCGTGCGCTGAATTTCATCAACAATATCGGACAATGACGTCCACGATAGCTTTGGGGCTAAAACTTCAAGAATGCGAGCCGATACGTACAAAAAGTTCAGGTCCGTGAGCAGAATATTGCGCACGCCAGGTTTTTGCACCTTGATGACCACTTCTTCGCCGCTGATCAGCCGCGCGACATGCACCTGAGCGATGGATGCCGAAGCCAGAGCTACTGGGTCTATGTCTGTGAACACCTCTGCCACCGGACGGCCTAGTTCTTCCTCAATGATTTTGCGAATCACTCGATACGGCAGATTTGGGGTGCTATCCAGGCAACCCTGAAACTCTTCCACATACTCTTTCGGAAAAAAAGTCGGTGAGCTGGCAATGAACTGCCCCAGTTTTATATAGGTGGCACCGAGGGATTCAAAGGTCTGTCGCAATAAGTACGGAGCAGGGGGACGGTCACCGCGCACCCAGTTAAATCCGGTACGCCCGAGCACGCTCAGGGTCTGACCAATACGAAACGCACCTTTTATACCGTCTCTTAAGCGTGTCACCATGCCCCGGAACTCCTGTTATTAAAACCGTGCAGAACGTCTTATCCGTAAATTGCGTGCGTTGACTGCTCGCGCAGTGCTCACACCGGCTGTTTGTGAGACGCCTGTGGCAACCTACAAACGCATTGGCATAACCACGTAGAGGCAACGAGCATCGGTCTGGGACTCAATCAGCGCACTGTTGTTAGGGTTCGACAGAGTAACCTTTACCTGATCATCGTCCAACGCGTTCATGACGTCTATAAGATAGCCGACATTGAAGCCGATTTGCAGGGTTTCACCCTGATAATCTACCGGCAACGCGTCTTCCGCCTGTTCCTGGTCCGGGTTATTGGCAAACACCTGAAGCTCATTGACAGCAAGATTCAAACGCACACCTCGAATGTTCTCATGAGACAGAATACCTGCCCGCTGCAGGGTATTCTTTAGGGTAATGCGATCGGCCAACACCACTTTGTCGCCACCGCGGGGAATAACCCGGTTGTAGTCGGGGAATTTCCCCTCGATCAGCTTGGACGTGAACGTATAGCTGCCTACGGTGGCACGCAAGTGGTTATCACCAATGACCAGAGTAACTGGTGTATCCACGTCATCCAGCAAGCGCGCAAGCTCTAGCACGCCTTTACGCGGCACAATCACTTGGCGCGCTTCAGGGCAGCTGGTTTCAACGTCCTGATGGGCCATCGCCAGACGATGACCATCGGTAGCTACGGTACGAACGTAATCTGCCGCAACTTCCAGCAGCAGACCGTTCAAGTAGTAACGAACGTCCTGCTGAGCCATAGCGAACGCGGTGCTGTCCAGCATACGCCGCAGCTCTTTTTGCGGCAGCTCCAGACGAAAACTCTCGGCTTCGTCTTCCACGTTGGGAAAATGCTCGGCCGGCAAGGTCGCCAGAGTGAAGTGGCTTTTACCACAGCGCAGATGCAAGCGGTCGCCCTGCTGATCCAGCTCAATGGGCGATTCCTCACCCAGCGCGCGACAGATATCCGCAAGTTTGCGTGCCGGCACCGTGATACGCCCAGGCTGATCGATATGAACCGAGGCGATGCGCGCTACCAGTTCCACTTCCATATTAGTGCCGGTGAGGGTCAGAGTGTTGTCCTCGGCTACCAGCAACACATTGGAGAGCACGGGCATAGTCTGTTTCTTTTCAACCACGCCGGCAATGCTTTGCAGCGGGGTGAGCAAGGATTCACGGCTGATCGTCAGTTTCATGGCACTCAACATTTTTTTGGTGAAATTTATCAGGGTTCAAAGCCTGCGGGCAGTAGCGCAGCTGTCAGCTGGTCAGTAGTCGCATAAAATTCTGATAGTCTTCCCGAATACTCGGGTCACTCTCCTGCAACTCTACGATTTTTTTGCAAGCGTGAAGCACCGTCGTGTGGTCTCGGCCACCGAAAGCACCGCCAATCTCCGGCAAACTGTGGTTTGTCAGCTCTTTCGACAATGACATGGCCACTTGGCGCGGACGGGTCACATTACGTGTGCGACGCTTGGAATGCAGATCGGCTACTTTGATCTTGTAATATTCTGCAACCGTGCGTTGAATGTTATCAATACTGACTTGCTTTTCATGGAGTGCCAGCAAATCTTTCAAGCTCTCACGAATAAACGGCGGCGTGATTTCCGAGCCAGTAAAGTGAGCGTTGGCAATGACCAGGCGTAAGGCCCCTTCCAGTTCGCGCACGTTCGAACGAATTTTCTGAGCAATAAAAAAAGCCGCTTCACTGCTAAGCTTCACGTTCACCTGCTCGGCTTTTTTCATCAGAATAGCCACTCGGGTTTCCAACTCTGGCGGCTCAACCATCACCGTCAGACCCCAGCCAAAGCGAGACTTCAGTCGTTCTTCCAGATCCACAATTTCTTTCGGAAATCGATCACTGGTTACAATGACCTGCTGACCACCCTCAAGCAACGCGTTGAAGGTGTGGAAGAATTCTTCCTGAGAGCGCTCTTTCCGAGCAAAAAACTGAATATCGTCAATCAGCAAGGCGTCTACAGAGCGGTAATAACGTTTAAATTCGTTGATGGCGTTCAGCTGCAGTGCTTTCACCATGTCCGCCACAAAACGTTCTGAACGAAGATAAGCGACCTTCGCGTTCGGATTGCGACGCACAATTTCATTGCCCACCGCATGCATCAAGTGGGTTTTACCCAGGCCAACACCGCCGTATAGAAACAGTGGGTTATAGGCACCACCAGGGTTTTCTGCGACCTGCATAGACGCCGCACGGGCCAACTGATTGGACTTGCCCTCCACAAAAGTTTGGAATGTAAACGTCTCGTTCAAGAAGCTTTGGTGCTTTGTATCACCTTCAACTTGGGCCCCGGGCCGCGTACCGGATGTTCTTGGGCGCGACGCTGCTGGCGCGGTTACCGGCGCTGCCGGCCTGATCTGCTGGCTTGCCCATTCATCGCAACCGTCTTTTGCCACCGGCCCGGTAGCAACTACTGTCGATTCGGGGCGCTTTAAATCACTGACTCTGGGCGCAGAACCCACTTTCATACTCACTCTGGGAGCTTGGCCACCGTTCAACTCTTTCAGTATTTCTTCGATGCGACGAAGGTATTTTTCATTCACCCAGTCCATTACAAATCGGTTTGGAGCAAAAAGAACCAATTGACCGTCGTGCAAATCTGACTGCAAGGGTCGCAACCAGGTGTTGAACTGCTGTGCCGGAAACTCGTCCCGGAGTACTTCAAGACATTGCTGCCACATACTGTATCGGCACCACCTAATAATAAAATACTGCGTTTTTCTAAGGCCTTGTGATTATTACTCCGCCAACCTTCAAAGAAGACTCGCGATTCTACCCTGCCGCAGCTATCAGTAAAAGCACTCGAAGCGATTAATAAACAGCCTGTGGAAGAAAATAGTTATAATTTTCATGTTTTTATAGACTTACTGACAGTCTTGTGTACAAAAAATAAAAAGCTCATAGTTATCCACAGATGCGTGTGTACATCTACCATTAAGGCCTGTGGATAACCTGGGTATGCGCGGTGCATAACTAGTCCAATAATTTCGACCTGAAGTTATTCACAATTCAGATTGTCTTATCCACAACCCCCACCGGCACTTGTCACCGTCTTCGTCAACTGGACAAGCCAATGATTTGTAGTGTTTTAAACCGTTTATCCACAGAAAAAGGCCTGCGTAATAACAGTAGTATTCAATCTTTAAAGATAATTATAAGAATAATTACTACAGTTAATTCGGCGTGTTTTTGGGTCTTTACTCAAACGAAACGCAAGCCGAAGGAGGGCATTCGTCAAAATCTCTGGACCAATCTTGGGGACCACAAAAACGACCCGTTTATTAGCGTTGAATTTCCACCAGAATTTGCATAGAATGCCGCTCCTGTTTTGGTTGTTCATTTTCCAACCACAGACTGAATTTCTAACCCAGAATTGTGAGACCATTCCCATGAAAAGAACGTTTCAACCAAGCGTACTGAAGCGTAAGCGCGTCCACGGTTTTCGCGCCCGTATGGCCACTGCAAATGGTCGTAAAGTTCTATCTCGTCGTCGTGCAAAGGGCCGCGCACGTCTGTCTGCGTAATCTTTGGTCTACGTCATGAAGACTTTGAACTTTCCAAAATCACATCGCCTGCTCAAACCGGCGGATTACGGCAAAGTCTTCGATGACGTACAATTAAAAGTTCCGCACAAGAACTTTCTGATTCTGGCAACGCCCAATTCCTTAGGACATGCCAGAATTGGTCTAATATTTGCAAAAAAAAACCTGAAGCTGGCTGTACAGCGCAACCGTGTTAAGCGCAGAATCCGTGAAACGTTTCGATTGAAGCAGCAACTTCCAGCGTTGGATATCATTGTTCTTGGCCGTCAGGGTCTAACTCAGTTGAACAACAACCAAGTTAATCTAGCACTGTTGGATCTTTGGCAGCGATTGGAGCGCAAGCACAGCAAACTGCCATCTACCTTGGCATCCATGACCTCTGTGCCATCTGGAAAAGCAAAAGGAACGGAATAATGCGCCGGTTTTTTTTACTGCCCATCTATTTTTACCGATATTGTCTTAGCCCGATGTTACCCAGTCGTTGCCGCTACTATCCCACCTGTTCAGACTACGCTGCCCAAGCCATTACTCAGTATGGTGTCGCTAAAGGCTCTTCAATCACGCTAAAACGATTGCTGCGGTGTCATCCGTGGGGAGGTTCCGGTTATGATCCAATTCCGGATACTCATTCTACCGAACGCCATCAAGTTCCAACCACCCACGGACCCAGACAGTAAATTTATGGATATCAAACGCACCGTACTTTTTGCCGGCCTGGCGATTGTCAGTTATTTGATGGTACTCGCCTGGAACGAAGACTATCACCAGCCTATGCCAGTTGCTCAAACCAGCGAACCTGTGGACTTCTCCGCCGCTGGTAACAACGACGCTATGACGCTGCCTGAAGCTAGCGGCACCAATACCGATCGCTCTGATGAATTCACCACGCCGGAAGGTGAGCCGTCACTGGACGATACAAATAGAACAGGCAACGTCAGCAACCAATACGTTCACGTCATAACCGATGTGTTTGACATCACTATAGACCGAGTCAGCGGAAATCTTGTCAGCAGCTCCCTTCTGCAATATGACAGAGAATTGAACAGCGACGAACCACTAAAACTCCTGTCGAGTACCCAAAACAGGATATACGTGCTGGAAAGCGGTTTAATCGGCCGCGACGGCCCAGACAATAGCCGTAACGGTAACGCACCGATATACAGCTCAGCCCAGGCCAACTATCAGATGATGGAGGGTGAAAATCGTCTTGCAGTGGACTTAAACTACACCACTGACAGCGGCGTAGACATCATCAAACGTTTCACCTTCAACCGTGATGACTACCAGATTGACGTTCGCTACTTGATTGATAATCAGTCAAACAGTGAGTGGCAAGCAAACTTTACCGGCAAAATTGTGCGTGACCAAGCCGGTGATCAGACATCCCAGAACAGTATGGGCATCAAAGCTTTCTTAGGGTTGGTGATCAGTACGCCTGAAGACCCCTATGAAAAGTATGACTTCGACGATCTCAAAGACGAACCGATCAACCAGTCTGTCACAAGCGGTTGGATGGCGTTTTTACAGCATTACTTCCTGACCGCCTGGATACCAGAACCAGACCAACAATCCCAGTTTCAGACCACTCGCCGCGGCGCTTTGGCCGTTATGGGCTTTGTCTACCCTGCAACTAACGTACCTGTTGGTGAGACCGTTGAGGTAGGCGCATCGGCCTACGTTGGGCCAAAGATTATTGACCGGCTGGAAACCGTTGCTCCAAACCTGGACCGCACCGTCGACTTTGGCTGGTTGTTCTTCATCTCGCTGCCACTGTTTGTTGTGTTAAATTGGTTCCACGGCATTATCGGCAACTGGGGTGTGTCGATCATATTGTTAACCGTATTGGTTAAGGGCTTGTTCTTTCATCTGTCAGCAACCAGCTACCGCTCTATGGCGCGAATGCGCGCCGTAGCACCCAAGTTAGCTCATATGAAAGAGCTGCACGGTGATGACCGCCAGCGTATGTCGACGGAAATGATGGCGCTGTACAAGCGCGAAAAAATCAATCCGCTGGGTGGCTGCCTACCCATATTGGTGCAAATGCCAGTGTTTATTTCCTTATACTGGGTTCTGTTTGAAAGCGTGCAACTGCGTCATGCACCTTTCGCGCTGTGGATTCACGATTTGTCGGTAATGGACCCTTACTTCATTTTGCCAATTATCATGGGTGCTAGCATGATGTTGCAAATGCACCTGAATCCTACGCCGCCGGACCCCATGCAAGCGAAAATTATGAAGCTGATGCCGGTCGTATTTACCATTTTTTTCCTATGGTTCCCGGCAGGTTTGGTACTGTATTGGGTAGTGAACAATATTCTATCCATCAGTCAGCAGTGGTACATTACTCGTAAAATTGAAGCTCAAATGGCAGAAAAAAAGCACTGAAGTGTTTAATCAGTCAGGTTATCCAGCAAGGGCTCCGTTTCGGGGCCCTTGCTGTTTCAGTACTGTGGAAAACCAAGCGGTATAAACCATCTTATGCCGTTTATATTACTCTGGAGCCGCGGTCATGAATCACCCTACAGAAACGATTGCAGCCATCGCCACAGCGCCCGGTCAGGCCGGTGTTGGTATTGTGCGAGTTTCTGGCCCCCAGGCGACTGTTATTGCCCACAGTCTACTGGGTTATGCACCCAAATCGCGTTATGCCCACTACGGTCCGTTTAAGGACCGTCAAGGCGAACTGATTGACGAAGGCATTGGCCTGTTTTTTCCAAACCCTCATTCATTCACGGGCGAAGACGTGTTCGAACTCCAGGGCCATGGTGGAACCGTTATTCTCGACCTTCTGTTACGGGAGGTGTGCGCTCTGGGTGCAAGACTGGCCAAGCCCGGAGAATTTTCCGAACGCGCCTTTCTTAACGACAAACTCGATCTGGCCCAAGCAGAAGCCATTGCTGATCTTATTGAAAGCAGCTCGGAACAGGCCGCCAGATGTGCGGTACGTTCTATGCAAGGGGTGTTCTCACGTCGTATTGAAACGCTGGTAAATGCGGTTACCCATCTGCGAATCTATGTGGAAGCCGCTATCGATTTTCCAGAAGAAGAAATTGATTTTCTGGCCGATGGAAAAGTTGCCACCGATCTTCAGAGTTTACGCGACCAGCTCCAGGGCATTATGTTGGAAGCCAAGCAGGGCACTATTTTACGCGATGGCATGAAAGTGGTGATTGCCGGCAGGCCCAACGCCGGTAAATCCAGCCTGCTGAACGCCCTTGCCGGCCGTGAAGCAGCGATTGTGACCGCGATCGAAGGTACTACCCGCGACGTATTGCGGGAACACATTCACATTGACGGCATGCCGCTTCACATCATCGATACCGCCGGTCTGCGCGATAGCCTAGACGAAGTAGAACAGATCGGTATTGCCCGTGCGTGGGATGAAATTCGCCAAGCCGACCGCATACTGCTTATGGTGGATGCCACCACCACCGATAAAACCAGCCCCCATGAAATCTGGCCAGATTTTATCGACCAACTGCCAGCTACCGCGTCGATTACGGTCATTCGCAATAAGGTGGATTTGTCGGGTGAAAGCGTGGGTTTATTCGAGATACCTCCGCAGCCGGCTCCGGTGATTCGCTTGGCAGCCAAGTCCAGCGCAGGTCTGGATGCACTCAGGGATCATTTGAAGCAGTGTATGGGCTTCGCAAGCACCACTGAGGGCGGATTTCTGGCTCGCCGCCGCCATTTGGACGCGCTCGAACGCGCCGTCGAATTTTTGGCTCAAGGACAAGCTCAGCTCGAAGGCTATGGCGCCGGTGAGCTGCTAGCAGAAGATTTGCGCGCTGCGCAGAACGCACTGGGGGAAATCACCGGGCGGATCACGCCGGATGAGCTTCTGGGCAAAATCTTCAGTTCCTTCTGTATCGGGAAGTGAAGCAACCCTCAAGGAAGTCTCACAAGCGCTTAATCGGTCGTGAAAAGGAAGCAATAACGTTATCTTCAAACAAGGGTAGGTTTCAAATCTGTCCTTTGTCTCCCAGTTTTTACCAGAGGGTTTGGAAGACGACAGCGATTGGGCCGAAGCCATTGATGAGCTTAGCGCCCTGTTACGATAATGACTCGGGGGCCATTGGCCCCATTTAAGATGCCTAAGCTGCTTACAGGCAACAGGCTTTGAATTTTCTGCCGCTGCGACAGGTGCAGGGTTCATTGCGGCCGGGTTTCAGAACGCCCTCGTGGGGTTCGCCCCTTAGGTAATACCAGCGGCCATCTTCCCGCACAAACTGCGAGCGCTCCTGCAAATAGCCCCAACCCGGGTGCAATTGGTAAATGGCCTGAAAGTGTACTTGGCCCGTGTCGCCGGCTTGTTTGCTATCCAGAATGCGCAAAGCCGCCCAGTCGGGTGAGCCGGCAGAGGCTCCATCGTGATAGCGCTGGCAGCAGTCTGCGTAGAGTGTCTGGCTGCCGCAGAGGCAGTGTTGGTCAGTATATTGGGTTAGCATGACTCTTTGGTACGAGTTGGAAAAAGGCCAATGAGTATAACCGCCCAAGTATCTGTGCAACCACACCTGCACTTCTTTCGCAGCTGCAGTCCGCCTTTACCGGCCTTTGCTTTTTAGTGACTGTATTGAATTCGCTGGGCAAAAAGCCGGAAGCCGGATTTGGGTGACTGATAAAATATGACTAATTTTATGACGTCAGCCGCGGTAATATTTCAGCGCTGTGGAGTCCTGGTGTAAACTTGTGACCCGACCCTCTTAAAGCCGCCTGCCACTCGCAAACGACAGGACGACAAAAATAAGGATTTAGCGCTATGAGTGATATTCCCCAAGACCCTCGCCGCCGTTATTCCGCCCTGGTTGTGGACGGTGTGGCTAAATCTGCCAGCCGTTCTATGCTGAGGGCCGTCGGTTTTAAGGATGAAGATTTCAGTAAACCGCAGGTCGGCATTGCGTCCACCTGGAGTATGATTACCCCCTGTAATAGTCACATTCACGAGCTTGCCGAGATTGCTTGTAAGGGCGCTGACAAAGCCGGTGGCAAAGGCGTTATTTTTAACACCATTACGATTTCTGACGGTATTGCTAACGGTACTGAAGGCATGAAGTATTCTTTGGTGTCGCGAGAAGTGATCGCCGACTCCATTGAAACCGTGGCCGGCTGTGAAGGTTTCGACGGTTTAGTGGCCATTGGCGGTTGTGACAAAAATATGCCTGGCTGCATCATGGGCTTGGCCCGGCTGAACCGGCCCAGCGTGTTTGTTTATGGCGGTACTATTTTGCCCGGTGAAGGTCACACCGACATCATTTCAGTGTTTGAAGCGGTGGGCGCCCATGCCAAGGGCGAACTGTCGCTGATTGAAGTGAAGCATATTGAAGAAACGGCTATTCCTGGCCCGGGTTCCTGTGGCGGTATGTACACCGCCAATACCATGGCCTCGGCCATAGAAGCACTGGGTATGAGTCTGCCCGGCAGCTCGGCGCAGAATGCGGTGTCGAATGATAAAAAAGCCGACTGCGAAGCCGCCGGTGCCGCGGTTATGAATTTGTTGGATCGAGATATCAAACCTTCCGACATTATGACTCAGCGCGCCTTTGAAAACGCTATCACCGTGGTCATCACCTTGGGTGGTTCCACCAACGCCGTACTGCACCTGATTGGTATGGCCAACACGGCGGGTGTAGAGCTAAGCCTGAACGATTTCACCCGCATCGGTAAAAAAGTTCCCTTGTTGGCAGACCTGCGTCCTAGCGGCCACTACATGATGAGCGAATTGGTGGCCATTGGCGGCATTCAGCCACTGATGAGAATGCTGCTGGACGCCGGCATGCTGCACGGCGACTGCCTAACAGTAACCGGCAAGACCCTGGCGGAAAACCTGGCCACGGTAGAACCCTACGCCGACGACCAGAAAATCATTATGCCTCTGAACCAGCCCATCAAAGCGGAGAGCCACTTGCGCATTCTGTTTGGTAATCTGGCGCCGGAAGGCTCCGTGGCAAAAATTACTGGTAAGGAAGGCACTCGCTTTAAAGGTCGAGCGCGGGTGTTTGGGTCGGAAGAAGAAGCCCAGGCACGAATTCTGGACGGTACCGTGGTGGCTGGCGATGTTCTGGTTATCCGCTATGAGGGCCCACGAGGCGGCCCCGGCATGCGTGAAATGCTGTCACCCACCTCGGCGATTATGGGTCGTGGGCTGGGCAGCGATGTGGCTTTGATAACCGACGGTCGTTTCTCCGGTGGCAGCCACGGCTTCGTCGTAGGCCACGTGACTCCAGAGGCGTTTGATGGCGGCCCTATTGCCCTGGTGCAAGACGGCGACGAAATCGTGATTGACGCCGTGGCCGACAGTATCGAGCTGAGTGTCAGTGACGATGAATTGCAGCGCCGCCGTGACGCCTGGCAGCGTCCGCAACCGCGTTACACCCGTGGTGTGCTAGCCAAGTACGCGCGCACCGTGAGTTCGGCGTCGACCGGCGCAGTGACCGACTTGCCCGAGCACTGATAGAGAACCCGGCGGCGCTGGCAAACACAGCGACGCGGCGCCGGGTGTAGAGTATCTTTGTGCAAAAGAACCCATCGTCGCTTATCAAAATTCAAGAACACGTTCAGGTACTTATCAATGTCACTCCCCCTAGCTGCGGCTGCTCGACGCTGGCCGGTGTTTCTTCTCAGTGTATTTTTTGCCCTGTTTGCGTTTAATAGTTCTGCCTTGGCCGCACCGACCGTGACTATGGACCTGACCAACCATCCAGTGGGCTACATCGCTGTTCTGCTGTTTGCAATCGCTTATATTTTCGTCATGATGGAAGAGAAGTTGCATCTGCGAAAATCCAAGCCGGTGCTGATAGCCGCCGGTCTGATCTGGTTTGCGGTGGCTGCGGTTTACGTGGCCAATGGTGATACCGAAAGCACCGCTGTGGCACTGCGCCACAACCTGCTGGAATTTTCCGAGCTAATGCTGTTTTTGTTGGTCGCGATGACCTACATAAACGCTATGGAAGAGCGCCAGCTGTTTGACGCCTTGCGGGCCTGGTTGGTTGGCAAAGGCTTCAGTTACCGGAGTTTGTTCTGGATTACCGGTGTGTTGGCATTTTTTATATCGCCGGTGGCTGACAACCTGACCACCGCCTTGTTGATGTGCGCGGTACTGCTGAAAGTGGGTGAGAACAGTCCCAAATTTATTAGCTTGGGCTGTATCAACATTGTGGTGGCGGCCAACGCCGGTGGTGCATTTTCGCCTTTTGGTGACATTACCACGCTGATGGTGTGGCAAAAGGGTGTGGTTAATTTCACCGAGTTTTTTGACTTGTTTATACCTGCGCTGGTCAGTTTCACGGTGCCGGCCGTTATCATGAGTTTTTTCATTCCCAATGATATGCCCAACCCGGCGACAGAAGCGGTCATCATGAAACGCGGTGCTCGCCGCTGTGTCGCCTTGTTTCTGTTGACCATCGTCACCGCTGTTTGCGGCAGTAACTTTCTGCACCTGCCGCCGGTGGTGGGCATGATGATGGGTCTAGGGTATCTTCAGATATTTGGTTATTACCTGGGCCAGACGTTTAAACAACATGTGGAAAAAGAACGCAAACGGGCCGAAGTGCACCAAGATTTCCGCTTGCTGAATCGCCTGGACAAGGCGCTGCCGTTTAACGTATTCAACCCAATTGCCCGCGCTGAATGGGACACCCTGTTGTTCTTCTACGGTGTGGTGCTGGCGGTGGGTGGTCTTGGTTATATCGGTTACCTGAGCGAAATTTCTACCCTTATCTACACCGGCTGGAACCACACCCTGGCTAACGCTGCGGTGGGTGTTTTATCAGCGGTGGTGGATAACATACCGGTGATGTTTGCGGTGCTGTCGATGAACCCTGACATGTCCCATGGCCAGTGGCTGCTGGTTACCCTGACGGCAGGTGTGGGTGGTTCAATGCTGTCTATTGGCTCAGCGGCCGGTGTGGCACTGATGGGCCAGGCTCGTGGCCACTATACCTTCATGAGTCATTTGCGCTGGACGCCAGCTATTGCCTTGGGCTACGTACTGGCCATTTTGTCCCACCTTTGGCTTAACGCCGGTCTGTTCTGAAACTTTGGCGCCCACCGAAATCTGATCGGAACCTCAGGCGCCAGCGTAATTCGTCTGAATAAGTGTTGTTTACGCGATAGTTACTGCATCGCCGCATCACGCCATTGTCCAAAGGAGTGTGAAATGATGAAAATTCTGTGGTTCAGCCGTGTACGGGGCTGGAGTCAACTGTGGCTACTGTTACCGTTCTTACTACTTGGTGGCTGTGCCGGCCCATCGTTGGATGATTATCAAGATCGCTCACCGGCGCTGGTACCCGACCAATTTTTCGCTGGCAACCTGTCTGCCCGCGGCGTGGTCAAAGACTGGTCTGGCACTGTTATTCGGACTTTTGACGCGGACATCAAAGCATCATGGACCGAGCAAGGCGTGGGCACGTTAGATGAGGTGTTCCTCTTTGACGATGGCGAAATACAAACCCGAGTATGGACCTTAACACCAGACGGCGAAAGTTATCGCGCCACCGCCGGTGACGTCACCGAAGCCGGCACCATGCGCTGGTCGGGCAATGCCATACACATGAATTATATGTTAGAGGTGGCCTACGGCGATGGCACCCTTGAGGTGCGCATGGATGACTGGATGTACCTGGCAACGCCGGATACATTGATCAATCAAACCACTATGAGTAAGTGGGGGATTGATGTGGGGGAAATCGTTCTGGTTATTCAAAAGCAACCCTGACCGCCAGTGCAGCGTGAAAGACTGCGAGCGAATTGAAAAAGACACAGGCTGAACGATTATGAAGCAATGGTTGATTGCGGCGATGTTATTGGTAGCTGCTCTTGCAGCAGCGTGGCTAGTGCAGTATTACAACAGTAACGCCGATGCGAGTGCCGCAAGTGCCCGCGAGCGGTCGCCCACATCGGTGGCCGTGGCGTCTCCGGAACGCACTACCGTAAGCGACCGGGTAAAAGCGGTAGGTAATCTGCAGGCCGAAGACTCCATTGCCTTGACCACCGAACTCAGCGGTCGGGTGGTGCAACTGAACCTCGAACCCGGACAGCGGGTGGCTGAAGGTGATGTACTGTTGCGCCTGGACGACCGTCAGGCTCAAGCTGATCTGCAGGTCATCGAAGCTCGCTTGGCTGACGCCAAACGCCAATACGACCGAGCTCGCCAGCTGAGCACCAATAACAACATCGCTATTGCCCGGATGGACCAGTTGCGCACCGCCGCCGACGTGCTTCAGGCCCAGCGCGTAGCGGCCAAAGTCAATTTGGAAAACCATCGAATTATCGCGCCGTTTGCCGGCGTTATTGGTCTCAGTGGTATCAGCCTCGGCGCTTACGTCACTGCCGGCACTCGCCTTGCGACACTCGACAGTACTCTTCGTATGGAATTGAACTTCTCGGTGCCGGAACGCTACCTGGGCCAGCTTAAAGTCGGCTTGGCAGTACAGGGCGAGTCTCCGGCCTACCCAGGGCAGGCGTTTGACGGCGAACTGGTGGCGCTGGATTCGCGGGTGAGTGAGCTCAGCCGTTCGTTGGCAGTGCGCGCGCTGATCGACAACGCCGATGGTCGACTGCGTCCGGGCCAGTTCATGTCGGCCAGCCTGACTTTGCAACAGCGCCAGTCTCTGGTGATTCCTGAACAAGCGGTGATCTTGCGCGGTGACAACAGCTACGTGTTTGTGGCTGAAGATGGCATCGCCCGGCGTCTGACTGTGAGCCTGGGCGCACGACTGCCGGGCCAAGTAGAAGTGACTGCGGGCCTGGAGGAGGGCACCGAGGTTATCGTAACCGGCCAGGACCGTTTAAGCAGTGGCGAACGGGTGTCGCCGAACCCTGACGCTCAGCTGCCTGCTAACCGCTTTATTTCCAGCGCAGATGCAGACAATGGCGGGGAGTCTTAAGCCATGGTGCTGTCTGATGTGTCTATCAAGCGACCGGTACTTGCCACAGTATTGAGTGTGTTAATCGTGGTGTTTGGTTTGGCTGCGTTGATGGGGCTACCGGTGCGTGAATACCCAGATATCGACCCGCCAGTGGTGTCCATTAGCACCGATTACACCGGCGCCGCCGCCGAAGTGGTGGATACCCAGATTACCGAATTGATTGAAGGCGCTATCAGCGGTATCGAAGGTATACGCTCTATTGAATCGTCCACCGAACAGGGCGAGTCCCGTACCAGCATTGAATTCAACACCAGCCGCAATATTGACATTGCCGCCAACGACGTGCGCGATGCGGTCTCGCGCATCAGCAACCAGCTGCCGGAAGAAGCCGACGCGCCGGTGGTAAGCAAAGCCGATTCCGACGCTCGCCCAATGATGTGGATTACCCTGCTCAGTGCGGTGTGGGATAGCGCAGAATTGAGCGATTACGCCGACCGTATTCTGGCAGACCGTTTCTCGGTGCTGGATGGTGTGGCGGACGTGCGCATTGGCGGGGAACGCCGCTACGCCATACGTGTATGGCTAGATCGGGAGAAGCTGGCCGCGCGGGACGTCACCGTTGCCGAGGTGGAACAGGCCTTGCAAGCCAATAACGTGGAACTGCCCGCCGGTTCGATAGAGTCGTCTACCCGCAACTTTACGGTGCGCGCTGAAGGCCGGCTGACCACCGTTGATGAGTTCCGCAATTTGGTGGTGCGTCGCTCTGGTAACGACCTGCTGCGCCTGGGTGAGGTGGCCAATGTGCAAATGGGTGTGGAAAACGATTCCGGCACCTTGCGTGCTAGCGGCAAAACCTCTGTAGGCCTGGGCATTATCCGCCAGTCCAAAGCCAACACGGTGGCGGTGTCTGACGCCGTGCAGGCGGAGCTGGCGCAGATTCGTGAATCCTTGCCTCCAGAAGTGTCGATCGCTGAAAGCTACGACGAATCGGTGTTTATTCGCGCATCGATCAAAGAGGTCATAACGACCTTGGCCATTTCCGTCGCTCTGGTGATTCTGGTTATTTTCCTGTTTTTGCGCTCCTGGCGCGCCACCCTCATCCCTGCGGTGACCATTCCAGTCGCGGTGATTGGTGCTTTTATCGGCCTCGGCTTTCTTGGTTTCTCGGTGAACGTGCTGACGTTGTTAGCGGTAATACTGGCCATTGGTCTGGTGGTGGACGACGCCATTGTAATGTTGGAAAACATTCAGCGTCGCATTGATAACGGTGAAGCGCCGTTGCTGGCGGCCTATCACGGCGCGCGCCAGGTGGCGTTTGCGGTGATTGCGACCACCGTCACCCTGGTGGCGGTGTTTGTGCCCATTTCCTTTATGGGTGGCAACGTGGGTCGGCTGTTTGCCGAATTCGGTTTTACCCTGGCCGCCGCGGTGGTGTTCTCCAGTTTTGTGGCGCTCACCCTGGCGCCCATGCTGTGTTCAAAATGGCTGCGCCCTAGCCCCAAGGCCGGACAGAACAAGGGCTTTTGGGCGGTTATTGAAAAAAGTCTTGATGGTCTTACCAATGGCTATCGCCGGGTACTGGAATTTGCTCTGCGCCAGCCTGGTTTATGGTTGGGACTAGGGCTGGTGGGGCTGGTGGCCGCCGGTGTTATTTACCCTCAGCTGCCACAAGAGCTGGCGCCAACCGAAGACCGTGGCACCATTATCATGCCGGTCAGCGCTCCCCGTGGCTCCACCGTGGAGTTCACCGATTATTATGTACGCCAGGCGGAAGCTCAACTGTTGCCTTACCTGGAAGACGACATAGCCAGCCGGATGCTGTCCATCGTGGGCTTTCGCGGTGAGGAAGACCGCGGATTTATGATTATGGGCCTGGTACCCTGGAATGAGCGTGACGTCAAACAGCAGGATGTGACCAATCAGATCCGTCAAAAAATGAGCCAGATCTCCGGAGTGCGGGTTATTCCCATTAATCCCCCGGGTCTGGGTCAACGCGGCTTCAGCCAGCCAGTAGAATTTGTGGTGGCGGGGCCGGACTACGCATCGGTGCAAGCCTGGAGTGAGGAGCTGATCGAACGGGCGAAACAGAACCCGAACCTGCTTAGCCTGAAAACCGATTTCGAGCTGACCCGGCCGGAACTGCGGGTAAACATAGACCGCGAGCGCGCTGCCGATCTGGACATTACCGTGCAAGATGTGGGCTTAACCTTGCAAACCATGCTGGCTTCGCGCCAGGTGACCACTTACATTGACCGTGGCCGTGAGTACGATGTGATTTTGCAAGCCGCCAACGCTGACCGTGCCACGCCGGAAGACCTGGGTCAGATCTTCCTGCGCCCGCGGGAAGGCGGGCAGATGGTGCCTTTGCAGGCTTTGGTGAGCTGGGAAGAAGTTGGCGCCAATCCAGATTTGCGCCGCATCGATCGGCTGCCAGCAGTGGTGATCAGTGGTTCCCTGGCCGACGGCTACGACTTGGCCTCGGCGCTGGATTACCTGAACACCCTGGCGATGGACACTTTGCCGCCGGAAGCGCGGTTGAGCTATCGCGGGTTGTCGCGAGAGTTCCAGGAATCTTCATCGGCTATTTTTATCACCTTTGGCCTGGCGTTTTTGATTGTATTTCTGGTGTTGGCTGCGCAGTTTGAAAGCTGGATTCATCCGCTGATCATTATGCTGTCGGTGCCGTTGTCGATTACTGGCGCACTTACGGCCTTGTGGTGGACCGGTATCAGCCTGAACATTTACAGCCAGATTGGCATTATTATGCTGCTGGGATTGATGGCGAAAAACGGCATTTTGATTGTCGAATTTGCCAATCAGCTGCGGGATCAGGGTTATTCAGTACGCGATGCCATTGTGGAAGGCTCCGTGGTGCGTTTCCGCCCGGTACTGATGACCACCATTTCTACGGTGTTTGGTGCTGTTCCTCTGGTGTTGGCGACCGGTGCCGGCGCCGAAAGCCGCGCCGCCATTGGCGTGGTTATACTGGGCGGGCTGGTGTTCGCTACCAGCATGACGCTGTTCATTGTGCCAGTGCTGTACAATCTGCTGGCGCGTTTTGCCAGCTCAGCCAACGCCGTTGAGAAAAAGCTGAATGCGCTCAGTAAGCAACGTTAATTCCAGCCCGAGCCAGTTTCGGTTACTGCGCCAGCGCCGATTTTTGCCGTTTTACCTGACCCAGTTCAGCGGCGCTTTTAACGACAACTTGTACAAAAACGCGCTTTTGCTGCTGATCACCTTCACCACCGTAGGCTGGGCTGGCCTGCCGGTGGACCTGGTGGTTAATCTGGCCGCGTTTTTGTTCATTGTGCCTTATTTTCTGTTTTCCGGGCTGGCTGGTCAGTTGGCCGACCGCCACGAAAAATCCCGTATTATTCGCTGGGTGAAAGCCGCAGAAATCGTCATCATGACCCTGGCTGCGCTAGCGTTGTGGCAAGGTTGGTACGGCGTATTGCTGTGTCTGCTGTTCTTGATGGGCACTCAGTCCGCTTTTTTTGGCCCAGTCAAATACTCCATTTTGCCTCAGGTGCTGGGGCCCAGCGAGCTGGTGGGTGGTAATGGTCTGGTGAGTGGCGGCACATTCGTGGCCATACTGCTGGGCACCGTTGCCGCTGGCGTACTGGCCAGTTTGCCGCTGGCAACTCCGCTGATAGCCTTTGCTATAGTCGTCGTTGCGCTCTTGGGCTACCTGAGTGCGCGCCAAATACCCGCCATGGCCGCGCCGGAACGGGTGAGGTCAATGGGTCCCATGCGTTGGCAGCCGCTGCGGGAAAGTTGGCGTTTGATGGCAGTGGCCACCGAACAGCGCCCGGTGTTACTGGCGATATTGGCCATTTCCTGGTTCTGGTTTTTGGGCGCAGCCTATCTAACCCAGTTCCCCAATTTTGCCCGGCTGCACCTGCAGGGCGATGAAACCGTTGTTACTTTATTGCTGTCACTGTTTATTGTTGGCATTGCCAGTGGTTCGGTGCTGTGTGAGCGGCTAACCCGCCACGGTGTCAGCTTGGTGTTCGTGCCCTGGGCCGCTTTGGGTTTAACCTTACCGGGTATCGATTTGTTTTTTGCACTGCCGGCCAGCGCCGCGCCAACCACCTGGTGGTTGTTACTGATTCAGCCTGAATACTGGAGGTTGCTGGTCGATCTGGTGTTGATTGGCGCCGCCGGCGGACTCTTTATTGTGCCATTGTACGCTTATATTCAGAGTGCCACCGAGACTCATAAACGCGCCCGCATTATCGCCGCGCTGAACGTCATCAATGCGTTGTTTATGGTGGTCAGTGCGCTGGCGGGTATGTTGCTGCTGGGAATTGCTGGTTTGAGCATTCCATTGTTTCTGTTGATCTTGTCTGTGGTGAATCTGCTAGTACTGCCGCTGGTGCTATGGATTCGCTGCGACAAAAGGCAGTAATCGACTATCAGTCATGTCGACAAATAAGTGAACAAGCTGCGGGCGACAATTGAATTTGTTTTTTTAAAGACATACAAAACAAGTTTATATGCTGTTAATAAGAGCAATTAATGAACGTGCTGATCTGTGGATAACTTTATAGTGATGAACTTGAACCAGGTTTAACCAGCGGTTGAGATCCAGCCAATTTGATGGCCGCTTATGAGACCGTTGACGAATTTTGTTCAGGCTTTTTTTAACTGGTTAAAATTTGCACATCCCGACTGCAATCTAGCCGCCGAAGCGCTATACTCGCCGCCTTGTTTTTACTCGATTCTGTTCCTGTTGTTTGAGGTGATTTTTGGATTTTCTGACCCGTTTCGACGTAATTGTTATTGGTGGTGGCCATGCGGGCACCGAAGCCGCGTTGGCAGCGGCGCGTATGGGCTCACACACCCTGTTGCTGACCCACAACATTGAGACTCTGGGGCAGATGTCCTGCAATCCAGCCATCGGCGGCATTGGCAAAAGCCATCTGGTGAAAGAAATTGACGCGCTAGGCGGAGCTATGGCCCGTGCGACGGACAGGGCCGGCATCCAGTTTCGCGTGTTGAATGGCCGTAAGGGCCCAGCCGTGCGCGCTACCCGCGCCCAGGCCGACCGCATTCTGTACAAATCGGCCATTCGCGAAATGCTGGAAAATCAGCCTAATCTGACTCTGTTTCAGCAGTCCGCCGATGATCTGATTGTGGAAAACGAGCGGGTAACCGGCGTTGTTACCCAGACGGGTATCCGCTTTTTGGGAAAAACAGTGGTGCTGACCACCGGTACGTTTTTGGGCGGTATCATACATATTGGTATGAAGAATCACGACGGTGGTCGTGCTGGCGATGCGCCGGCCAATGCGTTGGCCCAGCGCCTGCGGGAGTTACCGTTTAACGTTGGCCGGCTGAAAACCGGTACGCCGCCGCGTATTGACGCCCGTAGCGTAGACTTTTCAGTGATGCAGCAACAGTGGGGCGATGACCCCGCGCCGGTTATGTCGTTTATGGGTTCCCGCGCTGAGCACCCACGGCAAGTTTGCTGTCATATCACCCGCACCACCGAAGAAACCCACGACATTATCCGCAGCGGCTTTGATCGCTCACCGATGTTCACCGGTAATATTGGCGGTGTTGGCCCACGCTACTGTCCGTCTTTAGAAGACAAGGTAAGTCGGTTTGCTGACAAGAGCTCGCACCAGATTTTTGTCGAGCCTGAAGGCCTGACCACGCACGAGCTCTATCCCAACGGCATTTCAACCAGTTTGCCGTTTGATATCCAGGTTAGGGCGGTGCAGTCAATTCCGGGTTTTGAGAAGGCCCACATCATGCGCCCGGGCTACGCCATTGAATACGATTATCTGAACCCGCAGGACTTACGCCACACCCTGGAAACCAAGTTCATTCAGGGTCTGTATTTTGCCGGTCAGATTAACGGAACTACCGGCTATGAAGAAGCGGCCGCCCAAGGCTTGCTTGCGGGCATTAATGCTGCACGCCAGGCGCAAGAAAAAGACGCCTGGTATCCGCGCCGCGATGAAGCCTACATTGGCGTACTGGTGGATGATTTGATCACCATGGGTACCTCCGAGCCTTACCGGATGTTCACCAGTCGCGCCGAATACCGACTTATTTTGCGCGAAGACAACGCTGACCTGCGCCTGACCGACATTGGCCACGAGCTGGGTCTGGTAGACGACGCGCGCTGGAGCAAATTCAACGTCAAGCGCGATGCCATAGGCACCGAACGCAGTCGCCTGGATGGCACGCGTGTGCATCCGAACACCGCCGCGGCTGAGCGCGCCAATCAGTATTTGAAGCAACCCCTGAGTCGTGATTACACGCTGGCCGAGCTGCTGCGGCGCCCGGAAATCGTGTACGCTCACATTGCCGATATTGCGGAATATCAGACCGATGACGCCATAGTGGCTGATCAGGTTGAAATCGAAATCAAATACGAAGGCTATATTTCACGCCAGGCCGATGAGATTGAGCGCCTGCGCAAAAATGAGAACACCGCTCTGCCAGTTGACCTGGACTATGGCATAATTGGCGGATTATCCAACGAAATTAAGCAGAAGCTAGGAGCAGTACGGCCCGAAACCGTCGCCCAGGCCTCCCGAGTTCAAGGCGTTACGCCGGCCGCCATAAGCCAGATTTTGGTGCATATGAAAAAGCGCGAACTGTTGCGCAAGCAGAGCGCGTGAATGGCACAAAACCCAGTATGGCAGCGTCAGCTTGACGATGGCTTGGCGCAAATGGCGCTCGAGCTCGACGCCAGCCAACGGCAACAGCTGTTGGCATTCTTGGCGTTGTTGGCGAAATGGAACAAAGCCTTTAATCTGACCGCTGTGCGTGACGAGCGTGAGATGGTGTCGCGGCACCTGCTGGACAGTCTCAGCATTGTGCCGTCGGTGACCGCTCACCACTTGCTAGACGCTGGCGCTGGTGGCGGTTTACCGGGAGTTCCGCTGGCCATTACCTTGCCAGACACGCGTTTTACTTTGTTGGACAGTAACGGCAAAAAAATCCGTTTCCTCAAGCAGTGTGCGCTGGAACTGGGGTTGCGCAATATAGACGTTGTTCACAGTCGCGCCGAGGCGTATCAGCCTCGTGAGCTGTTTACCCAAATCAGCAGTCGTGCGTTTGCCGCGCTGGACAACCAGGTAAACTGGTGCGACCACCTGCTGGCAGGTAACGGTGAGTTTATTGCCATGAAAGGCCAATACCCCACTGATGAAGTGGCTGCCCTTGGCCGTGGCTGGCAGGTAAACTCGTTCTACAGGCCGGCAGTGCCCGGCGTAGAGGGCGAACGCAACGTGCTGATTATTGGCCGTAACGGACATCCACACTGAGGGATTCAGCAGCGCTGACCTCCTCACCGACAACCCATTTCGACACAGGAGGCAAGCGATGGCGCGGGTGATTGCGGTGACCAATCAGAAAGGCGGTGTGGGTAAAACCACCACCTGCGTCAACCTTGCCGCCTCTTTGGCAGCGACCAAACGCCGGGTGCTGCTGGTGGATATGGACCCTCAGGGCAACGCCACCATGGGCAGCGGCATTGACAAAAACGCGCTGCAACTCTCTGGCTATGATTTGCTCACCAAGCGCGCCAGCGCCAGTGAAATTATCATTTACAACGAGATGGGCGGTTACGACATTATGCCGGGCAACGGTGACTTGACCGCCGCTGAAGTAGAGCTGATGACGGAAATCGGCCGTGAGCATCGTCTGCGTCAAGCTCTGAACTCGCTTCGTGATAACTACGATTACGTGCTGATTGATTGCCCTCCATCGCTGAACTTGCTGACGGTGAACGCGCTGTCGTTCGCCGATTCCATTCTGATTCCGATGCAATGCGAGTATTACGCGTTGGAAGGATTGGCGGCGCTTATGAACACGGTGCAGCAGATTCAGGAAACGGTAAATCCCAGTCTGCAAATCGAGGGTATTCTGCGTACCATGTACGACCCCCGCAGCAGTTTGACGCGGGATGTGTCTGGCCAGCTCAGCGAATTTTTTGGCGACAAAGTGTACCGCGTCGTCATTCCCCGCAACGTGCGCCTGGCGGAAGCACCCAGCTACGGCATGTCTGCTCTGAAGTACGACAAAGCCTCGAAAGGCGCTATCGCTTATCTGGCTCTGGCGGGTGAAATGGTTCGCCGTCATGGAGCAAAGAAAGCATCTGATGCGGTTGCGGTGTAAGATGCCGCTAACGCAAAACGCAATTTGACGGACATTAACGAAAACAGTGGCTGACACCATGGCGGCGAAAAAACGAGGACTTGGGGAGCGCGGGCTAGGAGCTTTGTTAGCGAACTCCCGCGTAAATCTGGAGCAGACACCGGCCAGCCAAGATGGCGAGCTGCGGGATATTGCTTTGGATGTGATTCAGCGTGGGCGCTATCAGCCGCGTCGTGACATGGACCCGGCAGCCTTACAAGAGCTGGCCGACTCCATTCGTCAACAAGGCGTGATGCAGCCCGTTGTGGTACGCCCTCTGACCGCCGAGCGCTTTGAACTGATCGCTGGTGAGCGCCGCTGGCGCGCCGCGCAGATGGCCGGCCTGGAGGCAATACCGGCTATTATTCGAGACGTATCAGACGAAGCGGCCATCGCTATGGCCCTGATTGAGAACATTCAGCGCGAAAACCTGAACCCCATCGAAGAAGCGTTTGCCTTGCAACGTTTACAGGATGAATTCGGGCTGACTCAGGCTCAAGTGGCTGAAGCAGTCGGCAAGTCACGTACTACCATCACCAATTTGTTGCGCCTGATTGGCCTGACCGAAGATGTGCGGCTGATGCTGGAACATGGCGATCTTGAAATGGGCCATGGCCGTGCCATGCTGACTCTGGCGCCAGAGCAGCAAATGCAGGTGGCCCGGCAGGTCGTAGCACGTTCACTTTCGGTGCGCCAAACCGAATCTCTGGTGCGTCAGTTGCAACAGGAGAAATCCGATAGCGGCAAAGTGGCCAAACCCAGGGTGGACCCAAATATCCGGGCTTTGCAGGATGACCTGGCCGAGCGTCTGGGCGCGCGGGTGGCGATTAATCACGGTCAGCGTGGTCAGGGGAAACTGGTGATTGAGTACAGCTCACTGGAAGAGTTGGACGGAATTTTAGGCCATATCAGGTAGATTGAAAATAAAGTAGAGCGTTCATTAAGCAGCAAAAAAGCATCAAATACCGTGACTTTCTCTGGAGGTAGCCACACATTGTGTGACGAATACGGGCTTCCGGTGGTGCTCTGATGAATTTTTGGTCAGGTTTTGCTCAGAGTCTGGTTGAACAACAACTGCTAAAATCATATACTTTTGCGCGTTTGGAATGATGGCAGCGATATGAAAGCTCGGCAGTCTCAACTTACCCACGTTCCATCAGTCCGTTGGCTGGTTATAGAGCTTGCAGGTTTGACCATCATCAGCTTGTTATGGTCGTTGCACAGTGTTTTGGCCGCTTATTCCGCCTTTGCCGGCGGTCTTATTTTCATAGTGCCAAACGCTTGGTTTGTTCATCGAGTGTACCGTTATCAGGGCGCCCGCTACGCGCGCCTTATGGTCGGGAATTTGTTCCGGGCGGAGTCCACCAAAATCGCCCTGACCGCTGTTTCTTTTGCGACTATTTTCACTTTAATGGAGCCGGTACACGTGCCGGCTTTGTTATTCACTTTTGCTGTGATGGTTGTAGCGGGCGGCGCACTGCGCTGGCTAATACGGCCGCAACCACGGCGATGACTGGACGAGAGCAGAATGGCTGATACCGCAGCAGAGTATATTAAGCACCACCTACAGAATCTGACTTACGGCAAGCTCGATGCAGGCTACGAGCGCTATGACGGCAGTATCATGAATGAAGCCGCCTGGACATTTGCTCGTTCAGCAGGTGAGGCTAAGGACATGGGTTTTGTAGCGTTCAACGTTGATACCCTTGGTTGGTCAATTTTTGTGGGGATAGCGTTCCTGAGTCTGTTTGCCATGGTGTCAAGACGCGCGACCAGTGGTGTGCCCTCGGGTATACAGAACGCGGTCGAGATGACGGTCGAATTTGTTCAAGGCATCGTCCGCGACGGTTTCCACGGCAAGAATCCGGTGATTGCCCCATTAGCACTCACCATGTTCGTCTGGATACTGTTGATGAGCAGTCTTAAGCTCCTCCCTGTCGACTTTATTCCTTTGATCGCCAAAGGCCTGGGTCTCGAATATTTCAAGATTGTGCCGACCACCGATATCAACGGTACTTTTGGTATTTCTATCGGCGTTTTCCTATTGATTATCTATTACAGCTTCAAGGCCAAAGGTGCGGGGGGATTCGCTAAAGAGCTGTCATTTACACCGTTCAACCACTGGGCACTGATACCTTTCAACCTTGTTCTTGAGATTCTTGGCTTGCTGACCAAGCCACTAAGTCTTGCGCTGCGATTGTTCGGCAACATGTACGCCGGCGAGATTGTGTTTATTTTGATTGCTATTTTGCCGTTCTGGGTTCAATGGACGCTGAGCGTGCCCTGGGCCATTTTCCACATTCTTGTGATTGTCTTGCAGGCCTTTATCTTTACCACCCTGGCGGTTGTGTACCTCAGTCAGGCTCATGAGGAGCATTAACCGATAGGGTGTAACCGTTTTCGAAAAAACCGGATTGAAAAATCCAAATTAACCTTAAATAAACTAAAAGCTAAGGAGTTTTAAATGGAACTTGTATTCATAGCAGCGGCTATTATCCTGGGTTGTGGCGCTCTGGCGACCGGTATCGGTTTTGCTCTGCTCGGCGGTAAATTGCTCGAGTCTACTGCGCGTCAGCCAGAAATGGCTTCTCAATTGCAAACCAAGACTTTCATTATGGCCGGTCTGCTTGACGCCGTTCCCATGATCGGCGTTGGTATCGCGATGTACCTGATCTTCGTTGTTGCTGGCTAACACAATCTGAAAATACGGGCGCTGCTCTGACTGTCGGAGCAAAGCGCCCTGTCTTTTGGTTTCCAGCACGCAACGACTAGCAAGAGGTATATCGCCGTGAATATAAACCTTACGTTAATAGGGCAAGCGATTGCCTTCGCTATTTTCGTCTGGTTCTGCGTCAAGTATGTATGGCCGCCAATTACGGCAGCCATGGAAGCGCGCCAGAAGAAAATTGCCGACGGCCTCTCTGCTGCTGACCGGGCCTCGCTGGATCTTGAGCTTGCTCAAGAAAGAGCTGCCCAGCAAATGCGGCAGGCCAAAGATGAAGCCGCGGGTCTTATCGATCAGGCCAATAAGCGTGCCGCGCAGATTGTAGAAGCATCCAAAGGCGACGCCCGTAAAGAAGGCGAAAAGCTCATTGAGCAGGCCCATGCGGAAATTCAACAGGAGCGTGTTCAGGCTCGCGACGCACTTAGAGCAGACGTGGCAGCACTCGCCATTGCCGGTGCTGAAAAGATTCTTGAAAGCGTTGTCGATGCTAAAGCCCACAGCGAAATGCTGAACAAGCTGGCAGCAGAACTCTAAGAGAGGGTCCCATGGCAGAACTGACTACGTTAGCCCGGCCCTATGCGAAAGCTGTTTTTGATGCCGCGAAAGAACAAGATGCTGTTGATTACTGGGATCAGGCTCTTGCTTTGGCAGGTTTGATTGCGGCCAACGAAGCTGTAAAGAACATTCTGGCCAATCCTGGCTTGTCTGAGCGCCGCAAGGCAGAGCTGTTTTTCGATACCGCTGAAGAACAGCTGCCCGAGGCGCTCAGAAATTTCTTGTTGATTCTTTCTGAAAACAAGCGCTTGGCGCTGCTGCCGGAAATTTCGATCCTGTTTGCCTTTTATCGCGCGGAACTTGAACGCACGGTGAAGATAAAGGTCAGCACGGCGTACGAAATGACATCTGACGAGCAGCAACAGCTGGCACAAGCATTGTCCAGCAAACTGGAGCGTAAAGTCGCCCTGGAAACCGTTGTTGATCGCTCATTGATTGGCGGCGTGGTGGTAAATTCCGGCGATTTGGTTATTGACGCTTCCGTCCGTGGCAAGCTGGCAAAAATGGCCAAAGCACTGGGCTCCTGATTTCAGCAAAAGGTTTGAGGACAAAGGCATGCAGCAACTGAATCCATCCGAGATCAGTGACATTATTAAAAAGAGAATCGACAAGCTCGACATCTCTTCTGAAGCAAAAAACGAAGGCACTATTTTGTCTGTTGCAGACGGTATTGTGCTGATTCACGGCCTGGCTGACGTTATGTCGGGCGAGATGATTGAATTCGCCAACGGCACTTATGGCATTGCCCTGAACCTCGAACGCGACTCTGTCGGTGCCGTGGTACTGGGTGAATACGAAGATCTGGCCGAAGGCCAGAAAGTCCGTTGCACCGGTCGTATTCTGGAAGTCCCTGTTGGCCCGGAACTGTTGGGCCGCGTCGTGGACGGTTTGGGCAATCCGATTGATGGCAAAGGCGAGCTGGGCACCAGTCTGACCGATGCGGTCGAAAAAATAGCACCGGGTGTTATCGAACGTCAGTCAGTTGACCAGCCGATTCAAACCGGTATGAAAGCGATTGACACCATGGTTCCGGTTGGCCGTGGCCAGCGCGAGCTGATCATCGGCGACCGCCAGATTGGTAAGACTGCTGTTGCCATCGACGCGATCATCAACCAGAAGAATTCCGGCATCAAGTGTATTTACGTTGCCATCGGTCAGAAGCAATCGTCGATTGCTGCGATTGTGCGCAAGCTGGAAGAGCACGGTGCGATGGATCACACCATCGTGGTGGCCGCAGGCGCGGCAGACCCTGCAGCCATGCAGTTTTTGGCGCCGTATTCCGGTACTACCATGGGCGAATACTTCCGTGACCGTGGCGAAGACGCTTTGATCGTGTACGACGACCTGTCAAAACAGGCTGTTGCTTACCGCCAGATATCTTTGCTGTTGCGCCGTCCGCCAGGCCGTGAAGCCTATCCGGGTGACGTGTTCTACTTGCACTCCCGTCTGCTGGAGCGTGCTTCCCGTGTGAATGTGGACTACGTTGAAAAGTTCACTAACGGTGAAGTGAAAGGTAAAACCGGTTCTTTGACCGCGCTGCCGATCATCGAAACCCAGGCAGGTGACGTGTCGGCCTTCGTACCGACCAACGTAATCTCTATCACGGACGGCCAGATCTTCCTTGAGACTAACCTGTTTAACTCTGGTATTCGTCCGGCGATGAACGCAGGTATTTCGGTATCGCGGGTAGGTGGTGCAGCCCAAACCAAGATTATGAAGAAATTGGGTGGCAACATTCGTCTGGCTCTGGCTCAGTACCGTGAACTGGCAGCGTTTGCCCAGTTCGCCTCGGATCTGGACGAAGCCACCCGTAATCAGCTTGAGCACGGCCAGCGCGTTACCGAGTTGATGAAGCAGAACCAGTACAGCCCGATGTCTGTGGCTGAAATGGGGACCGTTCTGTATGCCGCCAACGAAGGCTTCCTTGATGACATAGACGTCACCAAAGTGGTTGAGTTCGAAGCACAGTTGCTGGATTGGATGCGTGCCGAGCAAAAAGATCTGCTTGAGAAAATCGGCGCTGCCGGTAACTATAACGATGACGTTGCCGCTGGTCTGAAATCTGCGTTGGAAAAATTCAAGACCACTCAAACCTGGTGACAGCGCCGGCCCGCTGCGGCGGGCCTGTTGGTCCAAATGAGTGTCTAACTTGAAAGGGCAGTGACCTATGGCCATTGGAAAAGAAATACGCAATCAGATCGGCAGTATCAAGAGCACGCAAAAAATCACCAGCGCCATGGAAATGGTGGCAGCGAGTAAAATGCGCAAAGCTCAGGAACGCATGCGGGCGACCCGGCCTTATGCGGAAAAGATGCGCCAAGTAATTGGACACATTGCCAAGTCCAACAAAGACTATCAGCATCCGTTCATGCTCGAGCGTGAAGTGAAGCGCGTAGGCTACATCGTTATCTCCTCTGACCGGGGTTTGTGCGGTGGTTTGAACAACAACGCGTTCAAACTGCTGGTGCGCGAAATGCGTAACTGGAAAGATAAAGACGTTGCAATTGACCTCTGCGCCATTGGCCAGAAGGGCGCTTCGTTTTTCCGCAGCTATGGCGGCAACGTAATTGCAGCGCTCACGCACATCGGTGACGACCCCAGCGCGGAAGCGTTGATCGGTAACGTTAAAGTAATGCTGGATTCCTTTCGGGATGGCGATATTGACCGGTTGTACCTGGTTAGTAACGAATTCGTCAACACCATGACGCAAATGCCAAAAGCGCAGCAATTGCTGCCGCTGCCGGAAGGCGAAGAAGAAGACACCGGTCGCCAGTGGGATTACCTCTACGAGCCGGATTCACGTCCGATTCTGGATGGGCTCCTGCCGCGTTATATTGAGTCCCAGGTTTATCAGGGCGTGGTAGAAAACCTGGCCTGCGAACAGGCTGCGCGGATGGTTGCGATGAAGAGTGCTACCGATAACGCCGGTGACATTGTCAAAGACCTGCAGTTGATATACAACAAAGCTCGTCAGGCAGCCATTACGCAAGAGATTTCGGAAATTGTGAGCGGCGCGGGATCGGTCTGATTCGCCACCGTCCTACTGGTATTATTGACTATGAAGATAACGAGGAACCGAGCATGAGTAGCGGACACATCGTTCAGATCATTGGCGCGGTTATCGACGTGGAATTCCCACGTGATGCCGTGCCCGGTATTTACGACGCACTGCTGCTTGAAGGTGGCGAAACAACTCTGGAAGTTCAGCAACAACTGGGCGACGGCATTGTACGTACCATCGCGATGGGCAGCACCGAGGGCCTGAAACGCGGCCTGAGGGCAGAGAACACACACAAGCCGATTTCGGTACCCGTGGGCACCCAGACTCTGGGCCGCATCATGGACGTTTTAGGTCGTCCTATTGACGAGGCGGGCCCGATTGGCGAAGAAGAGCGTTGGGCGATCCACCGCAAAGCGCCCGGCTATGCAGACCAGGCCGCATCTGCGGACCTTCTGGAAACTGGCATCAAGGTTATCGACCTGATCTGCCCGTTTGCCAAGGGCGGCAAAGTAGGCCTGTTCGGCGGCGCCGGCGTAGGCAAGACCGTTAACATGATGGAACTGATCAACAATATCGCCAAAGAGCACTCGGGTTTGTCCGTGTTCGCCGGTGTTGGTGAGCGGACTCGTGAAGGCAACGACTTTTACTACGAAATGAAGGACTCCAACGTTCTTGATAAAGTGGCAATGGTTTACGGCCAGATGAACGAGCCCCCAGGGAACCGTCTGCGTGTGGCCCTGACCGGTCTGACCATCGCTGAGAAGTTCCGTGATGAAGGTCGTAACGTACTGTTTTTTGTCGACAACATTTACCGTTACACCTTGGCCGGCACCGAAGTATCTGCACTGTTGGGCCGTATGCCTTCTGCGGTAGGTTATCAGCCCACGCTAGCCCAGGAAATGGGTGAGTTGCAAGAACGTATTACCTCCACCAAAGACGGCTCCATCACGTCCATCCAGGCGGTATACGTACCGGCGGATGACTTGACCGACCCGTCACCAGCCACCACCTTCTCCCACCTTGATGCCACCGTGGTACTAAGCCGTGACATCGCTTCCAAGGGTATCTACCCGGCGATTGACCCGCTTGACTCTACCTCGCGCCAGTTGGACCCGTTGGTGATTGGCGAGCAGCACTATGCGGTTGCCCGCGGTGTGCAGAACGTTCTGCAACGCTACAAGGAACTGAAAGACATTATCGCCATTCTGGGCATGGACGAGCTGTCTGAAGAAGACAAGCAGACCGTATTCCGCGCCCGTAAGATTGAGCGATTCCTGTCCCAGCCATTCCACGTTGCTGAAGTATTTACCGGTTCACCGGGCAAGTACGTGTCTCTGAAAGAGACCATCAGCAGTTTCGAAGGCATCCTCAATGGTGACTATGACGATATGCCTGAACAGGCGTTCTACATGGTCGGCACCATGGAAGAAGCCGTCGAAAAGGCGAAGGCCATGAAAGCGAAAGAAGCTAAGTAATCCTCTTTCAATTTCTGACCCAAGAGGCTTAGACAATGGCTATGACTGTACATTGCGATGTCGTAAGCGCTGAAAAGAAAATTTACTCCGGCTTGGTAGAGATGTTGATCGCTACCGGCACCGAGGGTGAGTTGGGCATTCAGTTAGGCCATGCTCCGCTGCTGACTGCGCTCAAACCGGGCGCTGTGCGGATCATCAAGCAAGGTGGTGAAGAAGAAGTTCTGTACGTGTCCGGGGGCTACCTGGAAGTACAGCCAAATCTTGTTACCCTGTTGGCCGACACTGCGGTGCGCGCAAAAGACGTCGACGAGGCCGCAGCATTGCAGGCCCAGAAAGACGCCGAAGCGGCACTGGCGAACAAAACGGGTGAGTTCGAGTATTACCGTGCCGCGGCCGAACTGGCAGAAGCCGCCGCTCAGCTGCGCACGTTGCAAAAACTGCGTAAAAACGTTCGTTAACAGCGTTCGGCAGGGCTCGCCCTGAACAAGCCGCATCCTGGCGTAGGTAGCGGGTGTTGTGTCACCGTGTTGGGTGATTGCAATGCCGGCGCTTGCTGCAAGGATGCGGCTTTTTTATTGTCTGCATCACCGTTTTACAGAGTTTGACCACAAAGGATGCGTTACGTCATGTCACCGTTGCACGTTGTTATTTTGGCCGCAGGCCGGGGCTCCCGGATGAAATCATCGCTGCCAAAGGTGCTGCACAAGGTTGCTGGGCAATCCATGCTGCACCACGTGATTGCAACCGCCCAGGCTTTGGGTACGGCGAGAATTCACGGCGTGATTGGCCACGGTGCCGATCAGGTAAAGGCCGCTTCTGCGGGCTACAACGTTGGCTGGGTTATGCAGGAGCAACAGCTCGGCACCGGGCATGCCGTTGCCCAAGTGCTGCCAGACTTACCGGATGACGCGCGAGTGCTGGTGCTTTACGGCGATGTACCGCTGACCACGGCGGACACGTTGCAAGGGTTGATTCAGAACCTGGACGAAAAAACTCTCGGGCTGTTAACGGTCACGTTGGATAACCCCCAAGGCTACGGCCGTATTCTGCGCAACAGTGCAGGCCAGGTAACGGCCATCGTGGAACAAAAAGACGCCAGTGCGAAACAGCTGGCGATTTGTGAAGTGAACACCGGCATTCTTGCCGTCAGTGCTTGCCATCTGAAAACCTGGCTGCCACAGCTTTCCAGCAGCAACGCTCAGGGTGAATACTACTTGACTGATATCATCGCCATGGCGGTGGCAGCGGGCATGACGGTCAACGTTGCTCAACCGAACAATGCGGCTGAAGTACAAGGCGTGAACAATCGCGTGCAACTGGCTGAGCTTGAGCGCTGGTACCAAAGCCGCGAAGCCGAACGCCTGATGACAGAAGGCGCCACGTTGGCGGACCCGGCGCGGGTGGACGTGCGCGGTGAACTCAGTATTGGTAACGACGTGTTGATTGATGTCAACGTGGTGTTCATTGGTAAGGTGACTTTGGGCAGTCATGTGTCTATTGGCCCAGGCTGCGTGATTACCGATGCGACCATCGCCGATGGCGCACAGATTCACGCTCACAGCGTAATCGAGCAGGCCAGCGTGGGTGTTAACGCTCAGGTCGGACCTTTTGCACGCCTACGTCCGGGCACACAGTTGGCGGCTAACACCAGAGTGGGCAATTTTGTTGAAATCAAAAAAGCCACCTTGGGTGAAGGCAGCAAAATTAACCACCTGAGCTACATCGGCGATGCTACGCTGGGCGCTGGCGTAAGCGTAGGTGCGGGCACCATCACCTGCAATTATGATGGTGTGAACAAGTTCCAGACGGTGTTAGGTGACGGTGTGTTTATTGGCTCCAACAGTGCCTTGGTCGCACCGGTCACTATTGGCGCTGGCGCGACTGTTGCTGCGGGCTCGACCATCACCAAAGATGTTGCAGAGCAAGAACTGGCGGTTGCCCGCGGGCGCCAACGCAATATACCCGGCTGGCAGCCTCCAACAAAACGCTGAGCACCATCACTTTTGCTGTTTTTCAGAGCTTCTTTCATCATTTTCACGACAATTTTACGACGAACAGGACAAACAGCATGTGTGGCATCGTAGGTGCGGTTTCAGAACGGGACGTTCACGGCATACTTCTTGAGGGACTGCGTCGCCTTGAATACCGCGGGTATGATTCGGCCGGCATGGCCGTGATTGACGCCGCAGAGCAGGTGCACCGCGCCCGCGAAGTGGGCAAAGTGGCTGCTTTAGCTGAAGCCATTGCGGCCAACCCACCGACGGGTCCGGTGGGTGTTGCCCATACACGCTGGGCCACCCACGGTGCGCCCTCGCAGATGAATGCCCATCCACACATGTCTGGTGACCGACTTGCCATCGTTCACAACGGCATTATCGAAAACCATCAGGAACTGCGCGAGGAACTGAAAGCCGAAGGTTTCGAATTTACCTCGCAAACCGACACCGAAGTGATCGCCCACCTGATTGAAAAGAAATACCGCATCACCGGCGACCTGTATCAAGCGGTTAGCCAAGCAATTCGCCATCTGCGCGGCGCTTACGCCCTGGCGGTCATACACGCCAATGAACCCGATCACATGATCGTGTGCCGCGAAGGCAGTCCGCTGGTGGTTGGCGTAGGCATCGGCGAGAACTTCATTGCCTCTGACCAACTTGCGCTGCTGCCGGTCACCGACCGCTTCATGTTTTTAGAAGAAGGCGATATGGCCGATATTCGCCGCGACCGCATGGACATTCGCGACCGCGACGGGCGAGTTGTGGAGCGGCCTGTTCATCGCTTTGAACACGGTAGCGATTCTGCTGATAAGGGCGAATACCGCCACTTCATGCTGAAGGAAATCTTTGAGCAGCCGCGGGTGATCAAAGCCACCGTGGAAGGCCGGGTGACCGCCAAAAAAGTGCTAGAGAATGCGTTGGGGACGTCCGCTGGAGACCTGCTTGCGAACGTGCGACACGTACAGATTATTGCCTGTGGCACCAGTTACCACGCCGGCATGGTAGCGCGTTACTGGATTGAAGACCTGGCTGGTGTGCCCTGCTCGGTGGAAGTCGCTTCTGAGTTTCGCTATCGCAAGCACGTAATTCAGCCCGACACCCTGTTCCTGTGTATTTCCCAATCCGGTGAAACCGCCGATACTCTAGCGGCTTTACGCCAGGCAAAAAAAGCCGGCTTTCGCGCGGCGTTGGCCATTTGTAACGTGCCCGGCAGTTCATTGGTGCGCGAGTCTGATTTGGTGATGATGACCCAGGCAGGCCCGGAAATCGGCGTAGCCTCCACCAAAGCCTTTACCACTCAGCTCACCGCGTTGCTGATTTTCACTCTTGCGCTGGCGCGCCACAACGGCTTGAGCGAAGAGCGCGAAGCTGAAATTGTAGAGGCGCTTCACAGGGTGCCGGGGCAGGTCGAGCAGGTTCTGGCGTTAGACAGAGCCATTGCTGAGATGTCTGGTGCCTTCATGGACAAAGTCCACAGTTTGTTTTTGGGCCGCGGTTCTCTGTTCCCGGTGGCATTGGAAGGTGCGCTGAAACTGAAAGAAATTTCCTACATACACGCCGAAGCCTATCCGGCCGGCGAGCTCAAACATGGCCCGCTGGCGCTGGTAGACAGCGACATGCCAGTGGTCACCGTCGCCTCGAACAACGCGATGCTGGAAAAGCTCAAATCCAACCTTGAAGAAGTCCGTGCCCGCGGCGGTGAGCTGTTTGTGTTTGCAGACTCTCAAGCCAATGTGAAGGCGGAAGAAGGTTTGCACGTTTTATCACTGCCGTCGGTACACGAGATTACTGCGCCCATCGTGTACACGGTGCCGTTACAGCTTTTGTCTTATCACGTGGCTGTGTTGAAAGGCACGGATGTGGATCAGCCTCGAAATTTAGCGAAGAGTGTGACGGTGGAATAGACACATAGTCGGACCCACACCAATTTGTAGGATCGTAATAAAGTGGGTAACAACTTAAACGCGTTAGCAACTTTGTAATAAACTCGGTGGCTTACGAGCCTTGTGGCAAAGCCAGGTTATTCTTTCTAGGAGTCTAGGGAATGACCGGTTACAAACTCGAAAAACGTGTTTAGAAGTGGATTAAAAAAGGAAGAGGCAGCGAGAGCGGCAAGGACTACCGTCCCTGGCTCACTCTTACGCAACGGACCCATCATCTTTTTTCCGACATGGAGCTGGCGATCTTTCATTTGCTGGAGTGGAATGCAGTCGTTGCTGACATCCGCGAGCTATGTCTCCTCCGTTTAGAAAATACTCTGATTTTTGCTTAAGAAGCCAACATTCGGCACTCGAAAGTGGGCGGAAATACACAAATCATGTCCTCCGATTTTGTTGTTGATTCCTTCGCGCTGACCGGGCCTGAGCAATTGGTCATGCAGGTTAGAAGCTGGCATCTCCCTGGCGCGATTATGTGCGTTGATGGCTTTACGGGCGCTGACATTTGATATCTCAATTCTTTGGAATCGATTGATTCAGTGCGCCCTGAATGAGAAGCTCGAAGGTGCCACCCAATGAAGTGTGCAGAGCTTTTCCCAGGCCAGCGGCCTGTTGAAATGCACAGTCCATCGGTACTTCAAACTGTTCGATATTCAGCCGCACCGTAGCAAGAGCTTCAAGCTGTCCACCGATCCATTTTTCGTTGAGAAAATGCGTGACATTGTCAGCCTCTACCTCAATCCGCCTGACAACGCGCTGGTCTTATGCGTTGACGAAAAGAGCCCAGTGCAAGCCCCGGAACAGTGTCAGCCGGTTTTGCCGATGTGCTTGGGTTATGTCGAAGGGGTAGCCCATGACTATTTACGTCACGGCACTACCGGTCTAAAAAGAGCCCTCTGGCAGATGATTTATTCAATCCACGCTGTGTTGATCGGGTAAGACCGGCGTTATCTTTGGGTGAAGGCGTAAAGCCGTGTTATTTAGGACCGAAAAATTAGTAACAAGAATAATATATATCAGTCACAGGCCAATATCTAGGCTCGGAGCGCCCAGTGCCGCAATCGCGGCTAATTGGACACTAAAATTTGACGGCTTAATACGGAGGTAGGCTTACGAAGTCCAATGATCGCATTATGACTGCCGAAATTTGGTCGTGCTGTTATGTCATCATGCGGTTCGACCACCTGAAGAAACTGTCTTTCGCCGGCCAGTAACAGAAAGCGTTGCGCAACAAGCCGTTGACTCGCTCACCGCATCCATGCCGAGTCAACCGAGTTTGGCCTTTCTAACGCACCCATAAACTGCTTGGTTCTCCAGCCCTGCGATACGCGCAAGCGTTTGGTGGAGACTGAATTTTAATGAAACAAATAAATCATTTTAAAAATACTTTGACACGTTCGAGTTACTGGTCCATTTTTAACCAGCAATAAATGTCAAAGAGCTTACTTATGCCCCAGCTAAATCTCGATTTTGTTAGACGTAATTTCCCGGCACTGCGAGAGGACGTCGTCCTGTTGGACAACGCAGGCGGTTCCCAAGTTGCAAGTCAGGTGGCTGAACGAATTACCGAATTCCTGTTCTCGGCCTATGTCCAGTTAGGCGCAACCTATGCAACTTCTGCGGAAGCCTCCAAGAAAGTTCATGCTGGACGAAGCGCGCTGGCCACTCTGATGAATGCCGCACGGCCCGAGGAAGTGGTGATGGGCGCTACGTCCACTCAGCTCTTTGATCAGTTGGCTCGAGCGCTCGTTCAGACCTGGTCCGCCGGTGACGAGGTGATAGTCACCAGCTTTGACCACGAGGCGAATATCGGTCCCTGGCGGAAACTCGCTGATCAGGGGGTTGTGGTTAAGGAGTGGGCTTTACGGCCTGGCACTCACCATCCGAATTTGGATGACCTTAGGGACTTGCTAACCCCGAACACCCGTCTGGTGGCAATGACTCATGTCTCCAACATCTTTGGCAGTATCTATCCGATACGCGAAGTGGCCGACCTCGTACATGAGAACAAAACTCTTTTATGCGTGGATGGCGTTGCATTTGCGCCTCACCGGGCCATTGATGTGCAGGCTTTAGGTGCTGATTTTTATGCTTTTTCTGTCTATAAGGTCTATGGGCCGCATCATGCTGCGCTCTATGGTCGTTATGATTTGTTGCAGGCGGCGGGCAATATCAATCACTACTTCTATTCGGACGATAAGGTCCCGGGCAAGCTCGAGCCCGGCAATGCGAATTATGAATTGGCCTATTCGTGCTTGGGCATCACCGACTATTTACAAGCCTTCGCCAAAGCACATGGCGTTGAAGTAGAGGGTCGCGCTGCCATTGAGGCTGCATTCGAAATCATGGCTGTTCATGAGGCCGAACTGGCCGAAAAATTTCTGAACTATCTCCGCAATCGCGACGACGTGTTCATTATTGGCGATTCTTCTTCCGATGTTCATCGCCGAGTGCCAACGATCTCCTTCATTTTGGAAGGTTGCAATTCTCGGGATGTGGTGGAGGCCATTGACCCCTCGGGCATTGGCATCCGATATGGCGATTTCAACTCCAAGCGTTTGGTGGAAAGCATGAACTTACCCAATGCAGACGGTGTTATTCGGGTTTCGGCGGTGCACTACAACACATCCGCTGAGTTTGACCGTTTAATTGACTGCCTTGAAAAGCTAGGAAACAAAAAAGGTTAGGAAACAAAAAAAGCTAAGACGAAGCCGGTAAGAAGTAGGACGGGACTGAAACGCAGAAGTCAGTCCCGATATTTAAATAAAACTAGGGCAATTCAGCTATGAAAAAAAAGATGATACTAAGTTTTACTTCTGTCGCGGCAGCCATGATGGTTGCAGGTATAGGCTCTGCACAAGCTTCCACACTGGAGGAGGTACAGGATCGCGGCTACCTTCAATGTGGCGTCAGTCCTGGCGTTGCCGGTTTCTCTAATCCAGACGATGATGGTAACTGGAGCGGATTCGACGTGGATTTCTGTCGGGCCGTGAGTGCTGCCATTTTTAACGATGCAGATGCCGTTCGGTATACGCCTCTGTCAAACACCGAGCGATTCACAGCCGTTCAGTCCGGTGAAGTCGACGTACTTTCGCGCACAACTACACGGACGCTGAACCGTGATACCGCGCTGGGATTGAATTTTGGCCAGGTGATGTTCTATGACGGCCAGGGGTTCATGGTGCGCAAAGACAGCGGCATCAACAGCGCATTGGATCTCGATGGAGCAAGCGTATGCACGTCGTCCGGCTCAACCACTGAGCTTAACCTGGCCGACTATTTTAATGAGAATGATATGAGCTACCTGCCCGTGCGATTTGATCGCGCTGACGAGGTGCTGGCAGCTTATGATGGGATGCGCTGTGATGTCTACACCTCTGACTTGTCGGGTTTGGCCGCGCGCAGATTGGTGATGAACGATCCTAGTGAGCACAAAATTTTGCCAGAGACGATTTCCAAAGAACCGCTGGCACCGGCCGTTCGACATGGTGATGACCAATGGTCCGATATTATTAATTGGGTTTCTCATGCTCTGATCGGTGCAGAAGAACACGGTGTCACCGCCGAGAATGTAGAGCGTATGAAGTCAGAAGGCAGTGTCTCTGTGCGTCGCATGTTGGGTGCCACCAACGATACCACCGGCGAATGGTTAGGCCTGACCAACGACTGGGCCGCACAAGCCATTGGTGCTGTTGGCAACTACGGTGAAATGTTTGAACGACATGTCGGCCCTAATACGCCGCTTGGTATCGAACGAGGTCTGAACGCGCTTTATACGGATGGCGGAATGCAGTACGCAATGCCTATCAAATAGTAATTACGACATTGCCACCGGGGAAGCTGTTCCCTGGTGGCCCTTGGGTTCCGACAAATAACAACCTTGGACGTTTTTCCCATGTCCCAGATTTTAAAACCGCCAAGACAAGTGTTTTGGACTCGTGGCCGTATTAAAGCGACGCTGTTTCAGGCGGGCTTTATTGTGTGTCTTGTCTTGTTGGTGTGGTTCATCTTCTCAAACACATTGGCTAATATCTCCAATCAAGGAATAGCTTCGGGCTTCGGCTTCTTAGAAAAGAGGGCGGGCTTTGATGTTGCGCTGTCGTTTATTCCTTTTACTAGTGACTCGACCTATGCCCGCGCCTTTTGGGTGGCTGTAGTCAATACCTTGGTACTCTCCGGGCTGGGTATCGTGCTCGCTACTATTTTAGGCTTTTCATTAGGTTTGGCACGAGTTTCCAAGAACTGGCTGATTGCACGTCTTGCCACGGTTTACATTGAAACATTTCGCAATATTCCGCTGTTGCTGCAGATGTTTTTCTGGTACTTCGCGATTTTACGTCCCTTGCCTTCGCCGCGGGACAGCGTGGAGTTCGGTGCGGGGTTTTTTCTGAACAACCGTGGGTTGTCTATGCCACGACCGTTGTTTGAGACGGGCAGTAGTTGGGTGTTTGCCGTTTTGTTTGTTGGCTTTGTATTTGCTTTTTACATGGCTAGGCGGGCCCTACGCATACGCAAAGAAACCGGCCATGGTGTGAAAGTTATTCACTGGTGGCTGCTGGGCTTGGTGATTGCTCCAGCCGCTACCTGGTTTCTGGTCGACGCGTCCATGGGGCTCAGCGTTCCTGTGCTCACGGGTTTTAATTTCCGCGGCGGTATGGTGGTGCTTCCGGAAATGCTGGCTGCGCTCCTGGCTTTGTCTTTTTATATATCGGCGGCAGTGGGCGAGATCGTTCGCGCCGGAATTCAGGGTGTGGATCATGGACAGACCGAAGCCGCTGAGGCCCTGGGTCATTCGCGGAAGGATTTGATGCGCCTGATCGTGATCCCCCAGGCGATGCTGATCATCATCCCGCCACTCACCACACAGTACTTGTCGTTGGCCAAGAATACTTCATTGGCTGCGGCTATCGCCTTTCCTGAAGTTATTTCCATTGTCGCCGGCTCTACACTGACCCAGACCGGCCAAGCGGTGGAGACCATTGCACTGGCCATGGTTTTTTACATCGCGGTGAGTCTGGCGATTGCTGGGGTTATGAATTACCTCAATTATCGCGTCATGCGGCAGAGAGTGTAAGTAAATGACGGTTACTAGCGAAAAAACTCAGTCTCATCAAGTCCTCCCAAAGGTAGCAGCAGATCCTGTGGCATGGATCTGGCGAAATCTGTTTTCTGACTGGCGACAGGGGCTTCTGACGTTGGTGGTGCTATACGCCCTGTTTCAGATTGTTCCAAGTCTGGTCAACTGGTTCTTACTCGACGCCACTTGGCGGGGTACTCGAGAAGATTGTGTAGCCGCCTCAGGAGCGTGCTGGGCCTTTGTGAATGCCCGATGGGGCCAATTCATCTATGGTTTTTATCCAGTGGGAGCTCGCTGGAGAGTCGATCTCACGTTTTTGCTGCTCGTAGCTTCCTTGGTGCCCTTGTTCCTACCGAGGCTTCCGCGCAAAGGCTGGATAATCTGCGGTATTGCGGCGCTCTTTCCGATAATTGCCTTCATCTTGCTTCATGGCGGCCTCCTCGGTTTAGATGTGGTGCCCACCCCACGCTGGGGCGGATTCATGCTGACGTTGGTGGTGGCAATCTCTGGCATGGCAGGATCATTGCCGTTAGGAGTCCTGCTTGCCTTGGGGCGGCGCTCGAAGATGCCAGCAATCCGTATTTTCTGCATCAGCTTTATCGAGCTGTTTCGCGCTGTGCCATTGATTACAGTGCTGTTTATGGCTTCGGTGATGCTGCCACTGTTCCTGCCTTCAGGGTTTACTGTCGATAAGTTGCTGCGCGCTCTTATTGGCGTGGCCATATTTAACGCAGCGTTGATGGCTGAAGTGGTCCGTGGCGGTTTGCAAGCCATTCCCAAAGGCCAGTACGAAGCAGCAACTGCATCGGGTCTGGGGTATTGGAGAATGATGATTTTCATCATTCTCCCCCAAGCCTTGCGATTGGTTATACCTGGCATAGTCAATACCTATGTAGCCATCATAAAAGATACAACACTGGTGTTGATCATTGGTTTGTTCGATTTACTTGGCATCGTTCAGGCCGGAGCCTCGGCTAGCGCTTGGCTTTCGGCAAGCGCAACGAAGACGGGCTACGTGTTCGCCGGAATGGGCTTCTGGATCCTGTGCTTTAGCCTGTCGCGCTATTCTATGTACCTTGAACGCCAGCTTTCAACGGATCACCGCTCATGACACAAATTGCAGGAGATATGTCGATGACCCAAGATATTGGCTCTGACACCACCGCACGCTCCTCCAAGGAGCAAGCTATGGGAGAGGAGATGATTCGCTTTGAGGGCGTTAGTAAATGGTACGGTACTTTTCAGGTGCTGGAACAGATTGATTTGACCGTCCGGCAAGGTGAGAAGATTGTAATTTGTGGTCCTTCAGGATCGGGAAAATCCACTCTGATCCGCTGTATCAACCAGCTGGAGCAGCACCAGATGGGTACCATCACTGTGCACGGTACTCCCGTGCATGGAGATATGAAGGGGCTGCAGGCTATTCGCTCACAGGTGGGCATGGTGTTCCAGCAGTTTAATCTCTACCCCCATCTCAGCGTACTCGACAACTTGACTCTCGCTCAAGTCTGGGTGCACAACACGCCAAAACGGGAGGCTCAAGAAGTGGCTCGGCATTTCCTTGCGCGGGTGCACATCCCTGATCAGGCTAATAAGTATCCGGGAACGCTGTCGGGAGGCCAGCAGCAGCGCGTGGCTATTGCTCGGGCGTTATGTACCCGCCCTAGGATTATGTTGTTCGATGAACCTACATCTGCGCTGGACCCGGAAATGATTAAGGAGGTGCTCGATGTCATGGTGGAACTCGCCCATGATGGCATGACGATGGTTTGTGTGTCCCACGAGATGGCTTTTGCTCGCCAGGTGGCCAATCGGGTGATATTCATGGACGCGGGACGCATTGTAGAGCAAGCACCACCAGAAGAATTTTTCTCAAATCCTCAGTCAGAACGCGGCCGACTGTTTCTTAGTCAAGTACTCCAACATTAATACGCAGATCAAAAGGAGCGTGGGCATGACCTCCGCTAATATGGAAAAACCAAAAGACGCCAGAGAGTTGCAAGAATTTATTCTGCGCTATCGACGAGAATTCACTCCCAAAATGCTTGAGGCGGCGGCCTTCGTGACGGAAAACCCTCAAGCCGTGGCGCTGGAAACCATATCGAGTCTTGCCAGTCACTCTGGGCTGGCTCCGTCCAGTTTTGTCCGACTGGCCAAGATAATGGGCTTTTCTGGCTTCTCCGAGATGCAGAATATTTATCGTGCTCCTTTGCGCGATGCCTATCCAACGAGTCTTAGCGAACGCATTCGCCATTCGCAAGGTGACGAGGAGGTTCCGGATCCGGGCAATCTGTCTGAGTTGGGCCGTTCATTCTGCAAGGCGAACGCCGGTTCGCTGGCCCATTTATCCGAGCGTCTGGATGATATGGATCTGGATGCCTGCGTGGACATGATCTGCGCAGCGAGAGTGATTTATGTGTTGGGGGTGGACCGCTCCTTCGCCCCGGCGGCTTACCTTTCTTACGCCCTCAATCGTATTCGGCTTCAGACGGTACAAATCGTAGGGCTTGGAAGTGCCATTGAAGACCACGCAGCGGTCATGGCACCGGGAGATATTCTGATTCCCATCAGCTTCCCGCCTTATGCCCAAGACACAATTACAGTGACCCGCGTTGCTCGAGAGCGGGGCAATGGCATATTGGCGATTACCGGTTCTACGGTCTCGCCCATTGCAGAGGGGGCCCAACAGGTGCTGCTGGTGGACGATGCGGAATTGCATGGGTTCCGCTCACTCAGTGCGCTGATGAGCCTGCTGCAAACTCTGACCATAGGCATAGCATATCGCCAGCAGAACAGCCGGCAGGGTTATGATCTGGACAATATCAACGCCTGATTAAACGGTCACTAGGAGAAAGAATAGATGGCATCACCCGTTCGCAATTTAGTGGGTTATAGCGGTCAAACGCCCGAAGGCACATGGCCTAACGGCGCACGTCTGGCAGTCAGTTTAGTGATTAACTACGAAGAGGGATCAGAACGCTCGTTGGCCATGGGCGACCCGGACCAAGAGTCTATGACCGAGTGGGGCAGTTACACGATTCCTCCGAATACGCGGAACCTGGCCATGGAGTCCATGTACGAATACGGCTCTAGAGTCGGTATCTGGCGCATTATCAACATTCTGGATCAGGCGTCGGTAGTCGCCACCTTTCATGCCTGCGCCGTAGCCTTCGAGCAGAATCCGGCGGTTGCTCGTGCAGCGGTCAGTGGTGGCCACGAAATTTGTAGTCATGGCTATCGCTGGGAAGAAGTTTTTCGACTGAGCGAAGAGCAAGAGCGTGAACACATTAGATTGGCTGTGGAATCTTTTGAGCGTACTTGCGGCAAGCGTCCCGTGGGTTGGTATTGTCGTTATGGCGCCAGCGTTCATACCCGCCGCCTGCTGGTAGAGGAGGGTGGCTTCCTGTACGACTCCGACGCCTACAATGATGACATCCCTTATTTTGTGGAGGTAGGTACCAAATCCCATTTAGTAGTGCCTTACACTGCAGACGTCAACGACTTTCGATATTGGAATTCGCCCGGCCTGACTCAAGCGTCAGATTTTCTGGAGTACATGAAGGAAACCTTTGATGTGCTCTATAAAGAATCAGAACGTGGCCCGCGGATGATGTCTATTGGTCTG
>Ga0136553_1000001_pt1 | contig 94366 bp, 89 predicted proteins | sample AntRauTorckE5430_FD_101384 | JGI IMG/M metagenome (GOLD analysis project Ga0136553, IMG submission 101384) | Saline lake microbial communities from Rauer Islands, Antarctica - Metagenome Torckler E5 #430 | ecosystem: Environmental > Aquatic > Non-marine Saline and Alkaline > Saline | place... | reverse complement strand
GGAGCGGGTCCTGGATCGGCGCCTGCTTGACCACTGCGACACACTGGGGACAGATCTCAAGTCTGTTCCCAGTGTGTCGCGGTGTTACACTGCTGGCTTAAAGCCCAATAAGCCTGATGGAGTTGCCGCATGTCTGCCAACGATCACCTCGTCATATTTGACACCACTTTGCGCGATGGCGAGCAGAGTCCCGGCGCCACCATGAACAAAACTGAAAAACTGCGCATTGCCAAAGCACTGGAAAAACTGCGTGTTGACGTTATTGAAGCCGGCTTTGCTATAGCCAGCCAGGGCGATTTCAAAGCAATCAAAGCGATTGCAGAGACCATCAAAGACGCCACAATATGCAGCCTGGCTCGCGCCATCGACGGCGACATAGATCGGGCTGCCGAGGCAGTGCGCCCGGCAAACCGCAGCCGCATTCACACTTTTATCGCGACGTCTCCTATCCATATGAAGCACAAGCTGAATATGGCACCCAGCGAAGTAGTAGAACAGGCCGTGCGCGCGGTCAAACGCGCGCGCAATCTCGTTGCCGATGTGGAATTTTCCTGCGAAGACGCAGGCCGCTCCGAGCTGGATTTTTTGTGCCGCATTATTGAGGCGGCGATTGACGCCGGTGCTACAACCATCAACATTCCAGACACAGTGGGTTACGCCATACCCCATCAGTTTGGCAGTACCATGGCTCAATTGCTGAACCGCATTCCCAACGCCGATAAGGCTACTTTCTCGGTTCATTGCCACAACGACCTGGGACTTGCCGTCGCTAACTCTTTGGCGGCCGTGTCCCAGGGCGCACGCCAGGTTGAATGCACCATTAATGGCTTGGGCGAACGCGCTGGTAACGCCTCTCTGGAAGAAATTGTGATGGCGGTAAGAACCCGCCAAGACTACTTCACTCTGGACACCCGTGTAGACGCCACCCACATAGTGCCGGCTTCTCGTTTGGTGTCGACCATTACCGGTTTTCCAGTACAGCCTAACAAAGCGATTGTAGGCGCCAACGCCTTTGCTCACGAGTCTGGTATTCACCAGGACGGCGTGCTCAAACATCGCGAGACCTATGAAATCATGAGGGCTGAAGACGTTGGATGGCACACCAATAGCTTGGTGATGGGCAAGCACTCTGGCCGCAATGCATTCCGCACGCGATTGCTAGAGCTGGGCATCCAGTTTGGCACCAACACCGAATTGAACGAGGCGTTCGCTCGCTTTAAAGCGCTTGCGGATTTGAAACACGAAATTTTTGACGAAGACTTGCAGGCTATTGCCAGCAACACCCGTCAAAAACACCCGTTAGCGCGCTTCGAGTTGGTGTCTATGAAAGTGTGCTCGGAAACCGGTGTCATTTCGAAGGCTGATCTGACGATCACCATGGATAACAAAGAGCACCGCGTTCAGGCGGAAGGCAGTGGCCCGGTAGATGCGACATTCAAGGCCATTGAGTCATTGGTGAATTCCGGTTGCAAGCTTCAACTGTATTCGGTGAATAACATTACCAGTGGCACTGATTCACAGGGTGAAGTTACGGTGCGCCTTGAACGCGGCGGTCGCATTGTTAATGGCTTGGGGGCAGACACTGACATCATTATTGCGTCGGTTAAAGCGTACATAGCCGCGTTGAATTTGATCAGCGCGGGCGGCATACGGCACCATCCGCAAGAAGCGGATGTATAAAAGCTATCAAGACGCGTTTGAATAATTTGGCAGGATATTAATGCGAACCCACGAAGCGGAACGGCAGTTTTATTTGGCGATGGCCGGCGTGCAGCTTTGGTACGCTCGCGAGCCGCTGCCGGGTGCCGCGCCTAGCCCTGAATTCGTGTTTCCGTTAGAGCGAGCTCTGACAGAAACACCGTTGCCAGTGGCTGCCGGCAATCCGTCTACGCCCGTCCACGCGCCTTCTTCGGCCTATTTACCGAAAGCCAAACCGTTGCGTCGGGCAGATCCCGCGGCGGCCGCTCGTATCGCCGATCTGCAGTCGTTGATGAAAGCGGGAAAGACTGAGGTGCCCCAGCCCAAACGTCGCTCCGAGCCGGTAGAAGATGCTCCTACCGGTACTCGCCTGGCTTCTGACTCGATGCCCGCCCCGGTTACGGACGCGCCGTTGTCAGTGAAAATCGCTTCCGTACCAGCGCCGCTCTCGCCAGTAGTGCCTTATCCTGCCCCGGTTGTGCCAACGGCATATCCGCTAAAGATTACCCTGGCGTTATGGCAGGGCCGTGATGTCAGCTTGATCGCGGCCCTCTCGAATGATGCCAGCGTTAAGTTGCAGCAAGCGCTGGCGCACAATATTTTGCGCAGCCTCGGCGAAAAGGAGTTGGGTGAAAGCGTGATCGTAAACTGGCCGGTGTTTAACAACCTTCTGGTGCCTGGCAATCAGCCACAGGATCTGGTGAGCGTTCTGAAACCGATTTTGTCCGGTTTGAACACCCAATATCTGCTTGTACTGGGTGCGAGCGCCGACGAAGCTCCAAGCGCTGATCATGCCTGGGGCTTCGTGCCGCCTTGGCTGGCAGAGGCATTGCCGACGCTGCAGCAGCCGTTGATGGCTTTTAGGTTCAGCCTTGCCGAACTTGCAGCGCAGCCGCGACACAAGAGGACTTTGTGGAGTGCAATCAGAGAATGGGTGAGCTGAATCATGGATGATCGAACTAAGGCGCATCAGCAGGTGGCTCAGGGCGTTCTGGTCATAGACACCTTGGTTCCGGAAGAGTTACCGGCAATCCTTGAAATAGAGCGCGGCTGTCATTCCAGCCCTTGGTCTGCAGGTGTTTTTGACGATTGCTTCAAGTCCACTTATCGGCTGTGGGCGGCGCGGCGCAACGGCGAGCTTGCCGGCTTCGCGGTGGTGGCTTATCAGTACGATGAAGCTCACCTGCTGAATCTTTGCGTAGCACCGGCGGCGCGCGGCCTGGGTGTCGCGCGGCGGCTGTTACAGTATCTGATTGCACGGTCTGGCCACGACGGTATGCAGTTAATGTTGCTGGAGGTTCGTCACAGCAACCGGCCTGCCTACCGCTTGTATTGCTCTGAAGGCTTTGAACAGGTCGGTGTGCGCCCAGATTATTATCCTGCGCCCAATGGCCGCGAAAATGCTCGGGTGATGACGCGCCCCTGCTTGCTTTGAACCACTGCACCGGGGTTCGCGTCTAAACACCTTAAGCTCTATAATAGTGATCTTTTCAGTACTTTTTATTCAGGTTGTCTTGTGACTATCTATTCAGGTCGTTTTGATACTATGTCGAATTTTTCCCAGCTTTCAACGGAAGTGGCTAACCGTCGCACTTTCGCGATCATTTCCCACCCGGACGCCGGTAAAACCACTATTACCGAAAAGGTGTTGCTGTTCGGTCAGGCTATTCAAAGGGCAGGCACCGTAAAAGGCAAAAAATCCGGCCAGCATGCCAAGTCAGACTGGATGGAAATGGAAAAAGAGCGGGGTATTTCCGTCACCACCTCGGTGATGCAATTTCCTTACCATGGCAGTTTGATCAACCTGCTGGATACACCGGGTCATGAAGATTTTTCCGAAGATACCTATCGCACCCTGACGGCCGTAGACTCCTGCCTGATGGTCATAGACAGCGCCAAAGGTGTTGAGGCGCGCACCATCAAATTGATGGAAGTAACGCGCCTGCGAGATACGCCCATCATCACGTTCATGAACAAACTGGACCGGGAGACCCGTGATCCGGTAGATCTAATGGATGAAGTCGAAAGGATTCTCAATATTGCCTGTGCGCCTATTACCTGGCCTATCGGCATGGGGAAAAGCTTTAAAGGGGTGTACCACCTGCTGCGGGATGAAGTCATTCTGTACCGCACCGGGCAAGGCCACATGATTCAGGAAGAGCGAATTATAAAGGGTCTGGACAATCCCGAGCTTGAGATCGCTTTGGGAGGCTACGCCGCGGAACTGCGCGACGAGGTAGCGCTGGTGAAGGGCGCGTCCCACCAATTCGACCAGCAGGCTTTTTTGGCCGGAGAGTTAACACCGGTATTTTTTGGCACTGCACTGGGCAACTTCGGAGTGGATCACATGCTGGATGGTCTGGTGGGGTGGGCGCCTGCGCCGCAACCGCGGCAGACTGATCAGTGCCTGGTGCAGCCGATGGATGAACACTTTTCTGCTTTCGTCTTTAAAATACAAGCTAACATGGACCCGCAGCACCGCGACCGCGTTGCCTTTTTGCGAATTGTTTCTGGTCAGTATGCGCCAGGAATGAAAGCGCGCCACGTGCGGCTGGGCAAAGAGGTGCGCTTCTCTGATGCGCTTACCTTTATGGCTGGCGACCGGGAGCGTGCAGAGGAAGCATTTGCGGGTGATATTATCGGTTTGCACAACCACGGTACTATTCAGTTAGGGGACACCTTTACCTCCGGTGCCGACATGAAATTTACCGGCATTCCTAACTTTGCGCCTGAACTGTTCCGTCGTATCCGTTTAAAAGATCCGCTTAAGGCCAAGCAGCTGCAAAAAGGACTGGTTCAGCTGTCAGAAGAGGGCGCTGTTCAGCTGTTTCGCCCGCTGCGTAACAATGATTTGATAGTCGGTGCGGTGGGGGTGCTGCAGTTTGACGTGGTGGTCAGTCGTCTGAAAACCGAATACAAGGTAGAGGCCATTTACGAACCGATTAACGTATCCACGGCGCGCTGGGTAACCTGCAGTGACGAGCGCAAGCTGGACGAGTTTAAACGCAAGAATAACGACAATCTGGCCCTTGATGGCGCTAATCAACTTGCGTACATTGCGCCGACTATGGTGAATTTGAGTTTAGCCCAAGAGCGTTATTCCGACATAGAGTTTCATAAAACTCGAGAACACTGATTTTATCCGTTGCCCTTTGGGTCAGAGGCCGGTGTGATGCTGGTTGACGTTCATTGTCATTTCGATTTTCCCCAGTTCGACGGGCAGCGCAAGCAATTGATGAGTGAATTGCGTGGGCAGGGCATTGGTGGGTTGGTGATACCTGGTGTTCGCTGCGTTGATTGGCCGAAAATACAGCAAGTCGCTATGGCTCATTCTGGTGTCTTTTACTGTTTGGGCATTCATCCTTGGTACATTGACGAGCACGGCCCTGAGGATTTGCAGCAGTTGCGGGACCACCTGAGTAACGCAAACGAGCTGTGTGTGGGCGTTGGTGAGTGCGGGCTAGATCGGCGTCGGGGTAGCCTGAGCGAGCAGGTGCCATGGTTTGACGCCCAAGTGAGAATTGCCGCCGAGTATCGGCAAGCACTGGTTATACACTCCGTCAAAGCCCATGACGAAGTTGCCGAGGTACTAAAGGCGGCGAATTGGACCGGCAGCGCGTTGGTTCACGGCTTTTCCGGTAGCTATGAGCAAGCGGTAAAATTGATAGATCTGGGTTGTATGTTAGGGGTAGGTGGTGTGATTACTCACGCCAAGGGCGGTAAAACACGCGACACGTTAGCGCGGGTCCCCGCCTCTGCCTTGGTTTTAGAGACAGACGCACCTGATATGGCACCGGCCGGTGTTCGGCAAGGCCAGAACTCTCCGCAGTATCTGCCGGGTATACTGCGAGAACTGGCTCTGCTGCGTAGCGCGGACGAGTCCAAATTGGCCGCTGTTCTGCTCGAAAACAGCTATCGACTCTATGGGTCTGCGCTCCAAGCGAAACTTTGTGGATTGCAACTGGATGATCGTCGAATCTGACGACATCGGGGTTGGATTTTTTTGCGACCTAAAGTATACTTCGCGACCTGGCTTTTCAAGGCGTTGATGCTGTCTCAGCCCCGAACAGCTCAGCGCAATCAACAGGTAGAGAAATTTGCTGCTGCTATTTGCAGTGCCAAGCAAATTTTAACGATTATTTTTTAGCGTTCAAGGCGGAATCAATGAAGACTCTGAGTGCGAAACCAGAAACTGTAAAACGTGACTGGTACGTTGTAGACGCAGCCGGCAAGACGCTGGGTCGTCTTTCAACCGAAATCGCCCTTCGTCTGCGGGGCAAGCATAAGCCTGAGTACACCCCCCATGTAGACACTGGCGATTATATTGTTGTTATCAACGCCAGCCAAGTGCGGGTTACCGGCAACAAGGCATCTGACAAGATGTACTACAGCCATACCGGTTTTCCGGGTGGAATCAAGTCCATCAGCTTTGAGAAGTTGATCGAGAAGGCCCCTGAGCAGATCATCCAGAAGTCGGTCAAAGGCATGCTTCCGAAGGGTCCACTTGGTCGTGCCATGTTCCTGAAGCTGAAAACTTATGCCGGCGCTGAGCACCCTCACGCAGCCCAGCAGCCCAAAGAACTCGACATTTAACGGAAGGCGGATATGTCTGTAGCACAAAATTACGGTACCGGTCGCCGCAAAACCTCGACGGCTCGTGTATTTATTAAGCCTGGAAGCGGCGGTATTTCCATCAACGGTCGCACCATCGAAGAGTTTTTCGGTCGTGAAACGTTGCGCATGATCGTGCGTCAGCCTTTGGTTGTTGCCGAGTCTGTTGATCGTTTTGATATCAACGTTACGGTGAAAGGCGGTGGTATCAGTGGTCAAGCCGGCGCTATTCGCCACGGTTTGACGCGCGCTTTGATGGAATACGACGAAACATTGCGGCCAGCCATGCGCAAAGCGGGTTATGTAACCCGTGATGCTCGTGAAGTTGAGCGTAAGAAAGTAGGTCTGCGTAAGGCGCGTAAGCGTCCTCAGTTCTCCAAGCGGTAATCTTTTGCTTGAGCAGACGCAAAAACCCGGCTTATTGTCGGGTTTTTTTTCGCCTGTGTAACTCGCAATTAAATTGACTTGGCGCATAGCAAGAAGCCGCTGCAGCGGCTTTGCGACTTGTAAGGAAGTGTTAATTTCATTACTATTTGTGCGCTTATAAATTTGGGTTGTGAAGTCCTTTAAGATGAACATTGACGCAGTATTTGCGGCGTGTGTCATCGCCTGATGGGAGAAAACCATAATGAAAAATGGTGACGTAAGCTATGGTCGGCGCCGGTTTCTGGTCGGTGCCACGGCCGCGGTCGGTGGGGTTGGGCTTGTGGGTGCTGCTGTACCTTTCGTGGCGTCCTGGAATCCCAGTGCGAAAGCGGAAGCTGCGGGCGCACCGGTAACCGTTAATATTGAGAAAGTTGAGCCGGGTCAGCAGATCACCGTGGCATGGCGGGGTAAACCGGTGTGGATTATCCGTCGTACACAAGAAATGTTAGACAATATTGAAAAGCTCAGCGATCAGATGAAAGACCCCCGGTCGGAGTCAGCCCAGCAGCCGACTTACGCCAGCGATGTTTTTCGTTCAATAAAATCAGAGTTTGCTGTTCTGGTGGGTTTGTGTACACATTTGGGTTGTGTGCCGTCGTACCGCCCCGAAGTTGGTCCATCCGACTTGGGTGAAGAGTGGTTGGGTGGGTTATTTTGCCCCTGCCACGGCTCTCGCTACGACATGGCTGGCCGCGTGTATGATGCGCAGCCTGCACCTCTGAACCTTGTGGTTCCGCCCTATCGTTACGATGACGACACAACCCTTACCCTTGGTCTTGATCCGGAGGTTGCGTAATGTCAAAGCTTGTACAGTGGGTAGACGAACGTCTCCCAATTGTTGAAGCCTGGAACAAACACCTGGCAGAGTATTACGCACCGAAGAACTTCAACATTTTTTACTTCTTCGGTTTTTTAGCCATGGTTGTTTTGGTCAACCAGCTGGTTACCGGCATTTGGCTGACCATGAGTTACAACCCCTCCGCTGAGGGCGCTTTTTCCTCGGTGGAATACATCATGCGTGATGTGCAGTGGGGCTGGCTGTTGCGTTACCTCCACTCTACTGGCGCCTCTGCATTTTTTATTGTTGTTTACCTGCACATGTTCCGCGGTCTTTTGTATGGCTCGTATCAGAAGCCCCGTGAGCTGATCTGGCTATTTGGCATGCTGATTTATCTGGTGTTGATGGCTGAAGCCTTTATGGGATATTTGTTGCCATGGGGCCAGATGTCCTACTGGGGTGCGCAGGTCATTGTGAATCTGTTCGGTGCCATTCCGGTGATCGGTGAAGATCTGTCGCTGTGGATTCGTGGTGATTATCTGATTTCTGGTATCACTTTGAACCGTTTCTTCGCTCTGCACGTTGTGGCCCTGCCCATTGTGTTGCTTGGGCTGGTAGTGCTGCATATTCTGGCGCTGCACGAAGTAGGTTCGAACAACCCTGACGGCATCGATATCAAGAAGCACAAAGACGAAAACGGCATTCCGAAAGACGGTATTCCGTTCCATCCTTACTATACGATTCATGACCTGATGGGCGTGGGCGTATTTTTGTTTATTTTCTTTATTGTCGTGTTCTTCTTCCCAGAGATGGGCGGTCTGTTCATCGAAGCACCGAACTTTGAGCCTGCTAATCCGCTGAAGACGCCTGCGCACATTGCTCCGGTGTGGTATTTCACGCCATTTTACGCAATGTTGCGCGCGGTAACCGTTGATTTACTGGGATTGTCTGCAAAATTCTGGGGCGTAGTGGTGATGGGTGGTGCAATCGCCATACTGTTCGTTGTGCCTTGGCTGGATCGCAGCCCGGTTCGTTCCATGCGTTACAAAGGCTGGATGAGCCGTGTGGCGTTAGCGACTTTTGTCATCAGTTTCGTCGTTCTAGGTTATCTGGGCTTGGTACCCACGACTGAAGGCCGTACCATAGCCGCCCAGATCTTGACCGTGTTTTACTTTCTTTTCTTCATCCTTATGCCGTTCTATACACGCATGGAGGAAACCAAGCCAGTTCCAGAGAGGGTGACAGGATAATGAAAAAGCTGATTTTTGGTCTTTTCATGGTCATCCTGCCGGCACTCGGGTTGGCGGCGGGTGGCGACGTGCCACTGGACCACATCAAAACAGATCACACCGATAAAGCGTCATTACAGCGCGGCGTGGCGATGTTCACGAACTATTGCATGGGTTGCCATTCCATGGAGTATGCTCGTTACAAGCGCGTGGCGGATGATCTGGAAATTCCGGCTGATCTGTACACGGAAAATCTGATTTTCACAGGTGCAAATATCGGCGAATTGATGAAAAACGCCATGAATAAAGATATGGCCGCCGACTGGTTTGGCGCGGCGCCTCCAGATCTGACATTGGAAACCCGTCTGCGTGGTGAAAGCTGGGTGTACACATACCTGCGAGGCTTCTACAAGGACGACAGTCGCCCGCTGGGCGTAAACAACGTGGTGTATGCCAACGTGGGTATGCCCCACGTACTGGTTGAGCTGCAGGGTTTGTGTGCGGTTAAGCCAAATGTTGGCGTAAAAGCGTCGGTTGAGCCGCTTAGTGGTAACATCAACAACGCAAATATCTGCCCCAGTTACGCTACAAAAGGCAGCATGCAAGCAGGTGAATTTGACAGCGCCATGTACGACCTGACCAATTTTATGTCTTACATGGCGGACCCAATCAAGGTGGAGCGCGAACGCCTGGGTGTCTTTGTACTGATTTTCGTCGCGATTTTCTTTGTGTTTGCCTACCTGCTTAACCGTGAGTACTGGAAAGATATACATTGAGAAGTAGGGTACGATTTACAGCCCTGAGTTCCAGCGAGCCATAATGGGTTTGATGGGTTTTTTTCGTCTTTTAGGGCCAATTTTTTTGATTAATCATGAGGTAGTGCTATGGGCGTTGTGACCAAGCGGTCGTCGATGACGTTTTTTTCAGATCCCGCGAGCCAGTATAGCCACAGGGTCCGCATTGTATTGGCTGAAAAGGGCGTTACCGTTGATATCGTAGACGTGGATCCGGATAACCCTCCGGCCGAGCTTGCCGACCTCAACCCGTACAACGCGCTGCCAACATTGGTGGATAGGGATCTCGTGCTTTATGAGCCCAATATCATGATGGAATATCTGGATGAGCGTTTTCCTCATCCGCCATTGCTGCCGGTTTACCCGGTCGCCCGTGCCAACAGCCGCCTGATGATTCATCGGATTCAGCGTGACTGGTGTGTCAAGGTCGATCAGATTGTGGCCCAGCCCAACGCTAAGGCGTCGGAGGTTGCGCGTAAGGAATTGCGCGAGAGCCTGCTGGCCACTGCACCGGTATTCGGTGAAATGCCTTTTTTTCTGTCGGAAGAATTTACCATCGTGGATTGCTGTATTGCGCCGATTTTGTGGCGTTTGCCAGCTTTGGGCATTGAGCTGGATGACAAGCAGGCCAAGCCATTGGGCAAGTATATGAAGAGTATCTTTAGTCGCGAGGGCTTCAAAGCCAGTTTGTCTGACCTTGAAGAAGACATTCGTAGCTAGGTAGTGACCAACACGCGAATTGCAACAGCAGGAGGGTCGTAGTGGCCGACGTAAAAACGACCATGAGTTCCAGCCGCCCGTATCTGGTGCGGGCGTTGAACGAATGGGTTCTGGACAACGATTGCACGCCTTATATCATGGTTGACGCCGGGATTCAGGGTGTGCAGGTTCCTAATGAGCACGTGGCGAATGGCCAGATCGTGCTTAACATCAGCCCTGGCGCGGTTAAGTCTCTGGTCATCGGCAATAGTGCATTGGAGTTCAACGCCCGTTTTGGTGGCGTGCCGATGCAAGTATTTGTGCCATTGCAGGCGGTGATGGCTATCTACGCCAAAGAAAATGGCGAAGGCATGGTGTTTGGTTCTGAGCCTGGCATGCCAGATCCGAACGGCACAGATGAGGCCAATAACACCGACGGATCCAAGCCCAAGGAAGATCGCCCAAGCGGTCGTCCGACGCTGAAAGTTGTTAAATAGAGCGGTCAGCTCAAGTCATTTTAAGAAACTGATTAAAAAATACTTATACAAACACTCAATTATATAGAACTGGCGCATCAAACAATGTCAAATGTACTATTAGAACGTTTAGATAAAGGCCCTGTAATTTGTGCAGAAGGATTTCTTTTTGAATTAGAACGTCGTGGTTACTTAACGGCAGGTGAGTTTGTGCCAGAAGTTGCCTTGGAACATCCAGAAGCATTGGAGGCATTACACCGTGATTTTCAGCGCGCAGGGTCTGATATTGTAGAAGCTTTTACTTACAATGGTCACCGTGAAAAAATGCGCGTTATCGGTAAAGAAGATTTGTTAGAGCCATTAAACCGTGCCGCGTTAAAAATTGCTAGAAAAGTAGCCGACAGCAAGCCAGGCAACCTCATGGCAGGTAACATCTCGAACACCAACATTTGGCATCCAACGGATACAAACAAGCAGCAGGAAGTGCGCAGCATGTTTGAAGAAATGGTTGGCTGGGCTGTCGAAGAAGGTGCAGATATTGTTATTGGTGAAACTTTTTACTACGCCGGAGAAGCCTACGCTGCGTTAGAAGTGGCTAAAGCAAGTGGATTACCAGTCATTATCACTTTAGCTCCAATGGCAAGCAACCAAATGCAAGACGGCGTAAGCGTAGTAGAGACTTGCGTAGAACTGGAAAAACGTGGCGCAGATGTAGTTGGCCTAAACTGTTTTCGTGGTCCTCAAACGATGTTGCCATACCTCAAAGAAATACGCGCTGCGGTATCTTGTCACGTAGCCGCCTTGCCAATTCCTTACCGTACTAACGAGAAAGAGCCGACTTTCTTTAACTTATCTGACCACGATAACTGTACTTGCCCTGCACCACATGGTCGTACATTCCCAACAGCATTAGATCCGCTTTACTGTAACCGTTATGAGATTGGGCAGTTTGCAAAAGATGCCTATGCCCTAGGGATTAATTACCTAGGTGTTTGTTGCGGTGCGTCTCCAATGTTACTTCGTCAAATGGCGGAAGCAGTGGGTCTTACTACCGAAGCGAGCCGTTTTTCTGAAAACATGTCAAATCACTTTATGTACGGTTCTAACGAGCGTCTGCCTGAAAACATTAAAGCCTTAGGCGACAAAGCGTAAAGCACGCACAAATTACACATAGAAAATGTGTTAACCAGTCTTAAGGGTTTTTAGTTATCATTTTTGATCAAGGCCCCATTACTTTTATAGGTGTATGGGGCCTGTGCGTTTTTATAGCGTGTTTTAGTTGTCTGGTATTTGGCATCGTTAAACTGCCCTCATTGACACCCTTCTGCGTCAACTCTAAAACTTATAAAATAAGCCAGACCATAGAGTAGAGCTATAACATAGCATAGAAAACAAGTGTCACCTGCATAAAACAAATAGCGATAGAATCATTGCCTGCCAAAACCAGCTGGTGTTCTGGGAAATAAGAACCGCTGTATTCAACCCGTTTTCTGACAGTGAGGGTACAGCGGTTTTTTTGGTCAAAATTTGTCAGCGCCCCGGCTGGATAATTATAGAGCACTCGGGTGCTCAGTAGGTTTGCGAATTAACCAGACGAGACATTAGCCGTTATCAACCACCGAACAGCTTACTGTCAACCCTGGCACACAGAACGTTGATGAGCAGCATCAGTAGCGGCATAGCATCGCTTGGGCTGAGATTGTTCAATGCAATTTCGTGATCTTGCGGGTCCAGTAAAAACGTAATATCGGATTTTTCACGAGCGCTCAGTACGGCAACGCTCATGTCACGATCGTGTGCGGCCTGAATGGCTTGAATAAGATTGGCCTTGTGGCCGTCGTCCACAACTAGAAATAGAAGATCGCCGGGCTTGCCCACGGCGCGGATCTGACGCGAAAAGGTGTCGTTAAAGCGGTTGTCCCGACAGATTGCTGAGTAGGTAGTGGCGTCTGCGCCCAGGTTGATGGCCGGTAAAGCGGGGCGGTCTTGTTCGAAGCGGTTCAGGAATGCGGTGCAAAAATACTGCGCCAGCACGTTGGCGCTGCCATTGGCGCAGGTCACGATCTTTCCGTCTTGTAACAATACACTTACAAGGGCGTCAGCCATGGCTTCAATATTCTCGGTAGCCATGCTTGCTGCCATAGCGGTGTGTTCCATATGGCTGGCAAAGCGCTGGTTAATTTCTTGTGCAGAATCGGTCATGGGCTGAAATCATCCTGCCTGTAATGCGTTTTTAAGCCACTGTACCCGGTATTTTTTCAGGCTACCCGGGCCAATGGCGACAACGTCAATACGGCTGTCGATATTGTTCAGTTGGTGGCGGTGCAAATAAAAGCGCGCCGCTTGGATCAGGCGTTGCTGTTTACGCCAGGTAACAGACTCGGCCGCCCCGACCAAGCTGTCGGCGCGGCGATAACGAACCTCAAAAAAGACCAACGCAGTGCCATCCTGGCCGATCAGGTCGATTTCTCCGCCACGATTATAGACATTTCGCGCCAGAATTTTTACGCCATGACTGGCCAGGTAGCGTGCGGCCACCCCTTCGTAGTGATCGCCGATTTTGCGTTTGCCATCCATGGCTTTGTCTGTCCTTTGTCAGGTGATCAGAATGCGCCCCCGGCAATTGCCGACTTAGTCTGGGGCTGACTAGCATTGATGTCTGCCTCGGGTAAGCTGGCAGGTATTGCTGGCAACAGTTCGACGTTGCCGGAACTAAAGCGGGCCCAGCGCTGATAACGGCGAATGCTGCCGGAGGGTGTCATTGTCAGTATACCGGTTTGGCCGTCCATGGTGGCCCCGGGAACCTGCCTGAGCAGCGGCAGGCGTTTGCTTAGGTGCCAAGCGTCTGCGCCCATGGCAAACAGGCGGCCCAGCTGTCCGCGCGTGGCGCCCGGAAGCTGACTGCTGGCTTCATCTCGAAGGGGGTTTTTTTCATCCAGCACCCAGGGTATGTCAGTAAATATCACCCCGTTCAGGTCGCGGTCGCGGCCAGGAGCAGTGATGCCGGCATAAACAATAGAGGGTGCGTAAACAGGCAGATCACCGGCGAAGTAAAACGCAAACAGGGGGTTCAGTTGGCGTGCGGTATCGGGCTCAGCCACCATCACAATGGCTTGGGCATCCTGGCGCCGCCGCGCTTCGAACTCAATGTTGAGGCCTATAGTGCGCTCCACATCGATAGCGCGATCGCGGGAAGCGTTGATGCCCAGCAGGTCGGCGGTAACCGCGCGCAGGTTGTCTTCTCGAAAAAATCTCTGGGTGCCAATAATGCGCCCGCCATGCTCGGCCATCTGTTCGATTAAGGCGATTTCTACGCGATCACCCCATTCGCCACTGGGAATGATCACCAGTACGCGTTTAAGCCCCTCGGCGCCCAGCCGGTCCGCAATTTGCCGGGCCTCATCTTCAGCGGACAAACCAAACTGGTACAGTCCCGCGGGGGCGCTGACGCTCGGGGGCAAATAGTTAAGGGCCAGCGTCCGCAGGGGTAAACTGGGTAATTTTCCCAGTTCGGCCAGAGCGCCTTTATCCAGCGGGCCTACCAACAGGTCTACTGGTTGCTTCGTCAGTTCTTGATACAATTCTCTAAAAGGCCTTCGTTTGCTGTTGACAATCCGTATTCGCGTTGCTTTTCGATCAACGGACATGTCGCTAAAATAAGCAGCCAGAAAACCGTCTCGTATGGCTCTACCGGCGGCGGTCAGTGGGCCGTCCAGGGGCAGTGCCAGTACAATCTGCTCAGGCCGGCTGGCCGCAAGACTCGCAATCAGCTTCAGCTCCGCGGGCAGTAGTTGGGCAGCAGGATGGCCTGGCCAGTTGGACTGCCAGCGCCGGACGGTCTGGCCTTGCTCGTCGAAGCCCGCGCCAGGTGATCCCATCTGCGTTGCCAGTTCCAGCCAGCCCTGGGCCTCATAGCCTATTTCGCGACTGTCGGCGCTATTAAGTTGTGTGTTGCCGACGGTTTTTAACAATGTCCAGATGCGATCGTGCAAAAGTTGTGCGTTGGCGCTGCTGTCAGCCTGGGCCAAGGCGATCAAGGTTTTGACGGCTTCTAGCGGATTACCCGCGAGCGCGAGCGTTTGCGCCTGTAGGCTACCAGCGCGATTGATCAGCTCTGGCGTTACCTCCATAAAGCGGTTGGTGCTAATGTTTGCGGCAATCTGCTGCGCCCATGCTCGGTCTTTCAGCGCTACTGCGCCGTTCATGGCCAGTAATCGTTTTTGGTTGACCAGTTCGGGTAGGGCTTGCGTCAATTGCCCGCTCTGCAGTAGCTTGCGCGCTCCTTGATGATCACCCTGCTGCTGGAAGCGGCTAGCGGTACGCAGCAGGTAGCGTTGTGCTGTGTCTTGATCGCGCTCTTGGCTGGCCAGTGTTAGAGCTTGTGCTGGCGTGTTAGCGATCTGGGATTGCAGATCAACCCCGGCGCATCCGGCGGTTAGCAGAATAGCAGCTAGCAGGCCGGCAACGGCGGGGTGGGCAAGGCGCTTGTTAGTCATAGCTGGCTCAGCGTGCTCTGGGTGGTTAAGCTTAGTAGAGAAATCAACTAAGTTTAGCAGTTCCGGCATTAATTCACATGAAGTAAGTGCCATGCCGCGCTTTTGTAAGCGCGGGTTCATACACACAGTTTCGCTTTTGCGGGTAAGGCGGTTAACACGATGATTACAAAGCATGCAGACAAGGCTCAAGCCACTGGCGTCGGGGTGCTCTACATTGTCGCAACACCCATTGGTAACTTGGACGATTTATCGACGCGTGCGGTAAAAACCTTGGCAACGGTAGATTTGATTGCCGCCGAGGATACGCGTCACAGCGGGCGCCTGTTGCAGTATTTAGGCTTGCACAAACCAATGATGGCGTTACACGATCACAACGAGCGCAATCAACACAGTCGGATACTCGCCGAGCTAGGCGCAGGCCGCAGTGTGGCTTTGATTTCGGATGCCGGAACGCCATTAATTTCAGACCCTGGTTTTATTTTGGTGCGTGAGGCTCGAGTTCAAGGCTTTCAGGTCAGTCCCATACCCGGTGCTTGTGCCCTGATAGCAGCCTTGAGCGCCAGTGGCCTGCCCACCGATCGTTTTCAGTTTATTGGCTTTTTGCCGGCCAAAGGTTCCGGCCGCCGTTCGGTGCTGGAATCGCTGCAAACCGAGACGTCAACTCTGGTGCTGTACGAGTCACCCCATCGCATCACCGATACCATTGCTGATGTCATTGCGATTATGGGCGCAGGCCGAGAACTGGTGTTGGGGCGGGAGTTGACCAAGGCGTTTGAAACCTTTTACAACGGCACCGCCGAGCAGGTATTGGCCGCATTGCAGCAGGATCCCCACGGCAGTCGCGGTGAGTTTGTGGTGATGATTCATGGCGCAGCGCCAGAGCCGGACAGCGAGCAGACAACGCTGGACACCGATCGCCTTTTAACGATTTTGCTGACCGAGTTGCCAGTTAAGACTGTGGCGAAAATGATGGCGGAGATTACCGGTCGCAAGAAAAACGAGCTTTACCAGCGCGCTTTGCACCTTAAAGGTGGTGGCTGAGCGCCGCGCTTTTGCTTGCATGGGCTGCGGCGCCGCGCTATTGTCAACGCCGAGCTCGCCAGACAGTCGCCGCCGTTTTTTCGGGGGAGGAAAGTCCGGGCTCCATAGGGCAAGGTGCCAGGTAACGCCTGGGCGGCGTGAGCCGACGGAAAGTGCAGCAGAGAGTAGACCGCCTAAGCCAGCAGATTCGTTCGCTGGCCGGTAAGGGTGAAAGGGTGCGGTAAGAGCGCACCGCGTGTCTGGTAACAGTTCACGGCATGGCAAACCCCACCTGGAGCAAGACCAAATAGGAGTCCGTTGGCGTGGCCCGCGCTGGACTCGGGTAGGTTGCTTGAGGCCTGTGGTGACGCAGGCCCTAGATGAATGACTGTCTACGACAGAACCCGGCTTACCGGCGAGCTCGATTTTTTTGCCCTTCTTTTAAGCCCCTGCTTGATCGCCGTTGTGCGATAGATGATAGAAAATCCTTTACCCTAATGACAGTCTGCGGTGTTCGATGCAGATGTCTGATTTTATTTATTTTCCTAAGTTTAATCTGCTATTTTTCCTTCAGATTCATTTGTAACTCATTGTCTTAAAAGTAACTTTTTAGCATTGACTCCCACAGCCGACGCTTGCATTGTAGGGTGTGTGTTCCTATAGTGTGCGCGGGTGGGGAAAAGTGGGTTTTAGTGGTTTATATTGACTTCGAACCCCAGAGACAAGGCTTATGAGTAATTTTTTTGGCAGCTATGCGATCAGTATGGACGCTAAGGGTCGCTTGGCAATCCCTGCCAAAGTGCGTGAAGAGCTCATTCAGGTCTGTGGCGGCCGTTTTGTATTGACGGTTGCAGACGCTGACCGCTGTTTGCGGTTGTATCCGCAATCTGTGTGGGATGAACTGCGTTCTGCCATTGAAGCATTGCCCAACATGAGCAGGGCAGTGTTGCGCCTGCAGCGCCTGGTGCTGGGTAACGCCGCGCAAATGGAACTGGATTCGGCCGGCCGAGTTTTGATTCCACCCACGCTCAGACAATACGCCCGGCTGGAGAAAAAGCTGATGTTAATAGGCCAGGGTAAAAAGCTGGAATTGTGGAGCGAGGAAAGCTGGAGCCATCTGCTGGACACACCTCCTGACGCCGAAGAGGTGACCGACGCTATGAAGAATTTGTCACTGTGACGCCGACGTCGACGGTTGGCGCTGCGGGTTCGTTTTCGCATCGTTCGGTATTGTTGGACTCAGCGGTAGATTTATTGCTGACCGCTAGCGACGGCCGCTACGTTGACGCTACGTTTGGCCGCGGTGGCCACAGCCACATGATTCTTGAGCGACTGGCTAAAAATGGCACGCTGCTGGGTATTGATAAAGACCCGCAGGCGATCGATGAAGCTCGAACTTTGGCGGCGACAGATTCACGTTTCGATGCTTTTCATGGTTCGTTTGCCGACCTGGGTCAGGCGCTGGAGCAAGCGAGCTGGCCTCAGGTCGACGGTGTATTGATGGATTTAGGCGTGTCTTCGCCGCAGCTGGACGACGCCTCCCGTGGTTTTAGTTTCATGCGTCAAGGCCCGCTGGACATGAGAATGAATCCTCAGCAAGCGCCCAGTGCCGCAGAGTGGTTGGCCAGTGCGGATGAAAAAGTGATTGCTGACGTTATTTTTAAATACGGCGAAGAACGATTCTCCCGCCGGATTGCCCGGTTGATTGTGGAGCGTCGCGCAGAGGCGCCGATCAGCACCACTCTGGAATTGGCAGAGTTGGTGACTAAAGCGATACCAAAAAAGGAAAAGCACAAGCATCCGGCAACCCGAACGTTTCAGGCTATTCGCATTTTTATTAATCGCGAATTGGAAGATCTGGAGCTGGGCTTGAAGGCCGCTGCTGAGAAACTGGCTCCCGGTGGCCGTTTGGTAGTGATTAGTTTTCATTCGCTGGAAGATCGACTGGTGAAGCGTTTTATGCGTGATCTGGCGCGCGGCCCGCAGATGCCAAAGGGTATTCCGGTCACTGCAGCCGAGGAGTCATCGGCGTATCGTCTTATCGGTAAAGCCAGCAAGGCGGCGTCTGACGAGGTGAGCGACAACGTAAGAGCCCGCAGTGCGGTAATGCGGGTGTTGGAGCGTCGCACAGACCTGGTACAGGGAGAAATCTGATGGGCGCTGTGGCTATCGAAGAGCGGGTGCAAACCCGTCGCTTGAACACCAAGGTGGTGAGGAGTGGCGTAGCGTCTGCGCTGCGCATTTCCGGCCAGGTGTTCACTGCGACACGGCAAAGCAACGTTTTGGTTTCGCTGGTACTGGTGATTGTGTTGCTGGCTTCAGCCATCGGTGTGGTGGTGAGTGCCCACAAAAATCGCGTGCTGTTTAACGGACTGTCACAGCTGCATGAAGAGCGCGACAATTTCCAGCGAGAATGGAGTCAGCTGCTGGTGGAACAAAGTGCAATGAGTGCCCACGGGCGTGTTGAAAGCTTGGCGTCTACGCGTTTTGATATGGTTGTGCCTAGGCGTCAAGACATTGTTTTGGTGCCGCTTCTGGTGCCAGAAAAACGATTCTACTGAATGTTACGCAACCATCAAAAGAAGTCATCAGGTCGCCTGATAACGAACAGAATCTTGAGCAGGAATTACTGACGTGTCCGATCTGCAAGCCACCGCTACCTGGGGTCAGCGCATCGCCGCTAACTGGCGTTACGGCTTTGTATTGGGCGCGTTTATACTGGTGGTTGGTGCTATTGCCGTGCGCCTGGTGGATATGCACATCATCGATAACGATTTTTTACGCCAGCAGGGTGATGTTCGGACAATCCGCATAGAGACAATAGACGCTCATCGCGGCGTCATTTCGGACCGCTACAATGAGCCATTGGCAGTTAGCACGCCGGTACAGACTCTTTGGATGAATCCATCGGAGATGGACGCAAAAGATCCACGCATCGCCAATCTTGCTCGTTTACTTCAGCTTAACGAAGCGACCTTGCGTCAGCGATTGAGTGACTATGCCGCTCGGGAGTTCATTTATCTTCGCCGAAAAATCCAGCCTGAACTGGCGCGCAACGCTATGGCTCTCGGTATCGGCGGCGTTTACTCTCGCCAGGAATATCGGCGTTACTACCCCGCCGGAGAAGTCACCGCGCACGTTGTTGGTTTCACCAACATAGACGAAAGCGGTCAGGAAGGTATTGAGCTGGCTTACAACCGGGTTTTATCCGGAGAGTCCGGACGTAAGCGGGTGTTGAAAGACAACCGCGGTCGGCTGATCAAAGATTTAACGCTGATTCGTGATGCTCGCCCGGGTGGTGAATTGACCTTAAGCCTCGATCTGCGGCTGCAGTACCTGGCCTATCGCGAGTTGAAAGCGGTCGTCAGTGCACACAGCGCTCGCGGTGGCACCTTGGTGATGCTGGATGTGAACAGTGGCGAAGTTCTGGCGATGGTGAATCAGGGCTCCTACAATCCTAATGACCGCAGTCAAATGGCGGCACAGAATCTTCGCAATAAAGCCATCACTGATCTGTTTGAACCGGGTTCTGCGATGAAACCCCTGGCTATGGCCGCGGCGCTGGAAACGGGTCAATACACGGTCGGCAGCCAAGTTGACACGTCCCCGGGTTTTCGCCGTTTTGGCCGTTTTACCATTCGTGACAGCGGTAATTATGGCGTCTTGAGCCTGACGGACATCGTTGTAAAGTCCAGCAATGTAGGCATGAGCAAGATTGCCACTGAGATTGGCGGCCAGGTGATTCGCGATTTCTACGCCCGGGTCGGCCTGGGTCAGCCGACCGGCATTGGCTTTCCAGGTGAAGCTATCGGGGTTCTGCCGTCGCCCGTTAAATGGCGCCCGGCGGCAGAGGCGACGCTGTCTTACGGTTACGGGCTCAGCGTAAATGCGCTGCAGCTGGCTCAAGCTTATATGGTCATTGCCAACGGTGGCGTGCGCTATCCGTTGAGCTTGTTAAAGCTGGATCATGCGCCGACCGGCGAGCGTGTGGTGTCAAAGCAGGTAACAGCAAAGATTCGCAGCATGCTCAGTGACGTTGTCACTCATGGTACCGGCAAGCGCGCACAACCTGGGTTTTATTCTGCTGGAGGTAAAACCGGCACGGTTCACCTGGTGGGCGCTCAAGGTTACGAAGACGGCCAGTACAAGGCCATTTTTGCCGGCATGGCGCCCATTGATAACCCGCAAATTGTCACCGTCGTGGCGGTGGATGCGCCTCAGTCTGGCGAGTATTACGGCGGTGAAGTGGCAGCACCGGTGTTTGCACGAGTGATGAGCGATGCCTTGCGGTTGCTTAACGTCAAGCCGGAGTTGGACAGAGTGCACAGCAGTGCGCCGCGGCCGCCAGCGACCTCATCCGCCAGCGGGGAGAGGGGCTGAACATGCAGATAACGTCGCTGAATACGCTGTTGCAAGGTGTGGTTGTGGTGCCGTCGGTATTTGACGTGACCATCCATGGCTTGCAAACCGATAGCCGTAAAGTGCAAATCGGTGATGCGTTTGTCGCGTTGGCAGGCACTTATACAGGCCCCGAACACTATATAGATGACGCTATTTGTGCGGGCGCATCGGTGATTTTGCTGGAGTCGGAGCAGGCCGGTGAGTGCAGTGAGCGTAGCGGCGCCTTAATAGTACCGGTGCCTGACTTAAAAGCTCGCCTGGGTAAGCTTGCGAACCGATTTTTTGAATACCCGTCACAACGCCTGCAGCTTATCGGCGTAACAGGCACCAACGGTAAAACCTCGGTAACCCAGTATATTGCCCAGCTGTTTCAAGCGGCGGGCACGCCCTGTGGTTTAATGGGCACCTTAGGCTACGGCATGCCTGAAGCCTTACAGCCGGCGACGCATACAACCCCAGACGTGGTGCAAACCAATCGGGTGCTGGCAGGTATCGTAGCCAGCGGCGGCTGCGCTGCGGCAATGGAAGTGTCGTCCCATGCTTTGGATCAGGGTCGCATCGATCGTCTCACTCTAACGGCCGCGGTGTTTACCAATCTGACCCGGGATCATCTTGATTACCACGGTTCCATGGCCGCCTACGGTGAAGCTAAGGCCAAGCTTTTCACCCGTGAAGAATTGCGCTTTGTAGTGATTAACGTCGACGACTCGTTTGGCCGCACTCTTTACCATCAGCTTGAAGGCAAGTGTGACCGCCTCCGCTTCAGCCTGTACGAGCCGCAAGTGGAATTGTGGCTGAAAGAGTTTTGCGCTTTGGATAGTGGCTTCCGCGCCGTGCTGGATGGCCGGTGGGGCGAATTCATCATTGAAGCACCGCTGATGGGACGCTTTAACGCCAGTAATGTACTGGCTGCGATTACCACAGTGATGGGGTTGGGAATTGATGTAACCCAAGTGCAGCAAGGCGTTTGCCGACTGGAGCCACCCGCCGGACGCTTGCAGGTGTTTACCGCCGGTGACGGTGCCCGGGCGGTGGTGGATTATGCCCACACTCCGGATGCGTTGAATAACGCACTGGCGGCATTGCGCGCCCACGTAAGCGGGCGGCTGATTTGTGTTTTCGGCTGTGGCGGCGACCGCGACAGCGGCAAACGGTCGGAAATGGCGCAACAGGCTGAAAGCGGCGCTGATCGGGTGATTGTCACCGACGACAACCCGCGTACCGAAAACCCAGCCGCTATTACAGCCGCCATCATGGCCGGATTTATAGCTCCAGAAAAGGTCCAACTGATCCACAATCGTGCCCAGGCCATCATCGCCGCCCTCGCTTTGGCCGGTCCGAACGATCTGGTACTGGTGGCTGGCAAAGGGCATGAAGACTATCAGGATATCGCCGGTTGCAAGCACCCGTTCAGTGACAGCGATCAAATAATCCAAGCATTGAAACAGCGGGAGGAAGTGGCATGATGCGCGCCTTTTCGCTAGCCGAAGCCGTGCAGTGGTTGCAGCCTGACTGTCGTTTTGACGGACTGGACGATTTAACGTTTAACGCGGTCAACACCGACACCCGCAGCTTGCTGCCAGGGCAGTTGTTCGTGGCGCTGCGCGGTGAGAATTTTGACGGCCACCGGTTTTTGCAGCAAGCGCAGGAGCAAGGCGCAAGCGCCGCCGTCGTGGATCGTATTGATGCCACTGTGGACTTGCCACAGTTATTGGTCAGCGACACTCTGATCGCGCTGGGCCAGCTGGCAACGGCGCACCGTGCAACCAGCGACGCAGTTCTGGTTGCCATTACCGGCAGCAGCGGCAAAACCACGGTGCGTGAAATGACCGGGGCCATTTTGCAGCAGATGGGCCCGGCTTTGATTACCCAAGGCAATTTGAACAATCACGTTGGTGTGCCGCTGACTCTGTTTGGTTTGGCTCCTCAGCACCGCTTTGGTGCGATCGAGCTGGGCGCCAGTGGCCTTAATGAGATTGCTTATACCGTGGCCATGGTCAAACCGCAGGTGGTGGTTCTGACCAACGCGGGCGAGGCCCACCTTGAAGGCTTTGGCAGCTACCAGAATATCGTGCTTGCCAAGGGCGAGATCATCGACGGCGTGGCCGATGACGGCCTGGTGGTGCTTAATCGGGACGATCCGGCGTTTGATCAGTGGCTGGCCCGCGCTGGCCGTCGCCGTGTGGCAAGCGTAAGTCGCGCAGGCCATGCCAAGGCTGATTATAAGGCCACAGCCGGGGCCGGGGGCCAGCTGCAGATCAGCGGGCCAGATGGTTGGCTTTGCGACTTACGGCTCGGTCTGGAAGGTGAGCACAATCACAGTAACGCTGCTATGGCGGTAGCTGCAGCGCGTAGACTGGGCGCCACCAACGAACATATTAAAACCGGGCTGGAGCAGGTGTTAGCGGTAAAAGGTCGCTTGCACATACAGCCACTGGCGCAGGGCTGGACCCTCATTGATGACAGCTACAACGCCAATCCGGCGTCGATCAAAGCCGCGCTGGCGGTGTTGGCAAAACGCTCGTCACCGCGCATTGCGGTGCTGGGTGCTATGGCTGAATTGGGCGAACAGACTGTCCAGCTTCATTATGAAGTTGCGCAATACGCACGTGATCTGGGCATTGAGCGGCTGCTGGCGGTAGGTCCGGGCTGTGAGGGCTACGACCGGGGCTTTGGTGCCACAGTCGAAATCTGCGCCAGTCACAACCAGGCAATAGACGCCGTTTTAAAGAACATACAGGTACCGGCCACCGTGCTGGTGAAAGGTTCTCGCAGCTCCGCCATGGAGATTGTGGCGGAGAGAATAAAAAATAAGGTGAATGGCACATGTTGCTCTGGCTGACAGAGATACTCTCACAGTACTTCACATCGCTGACGGTGTTTCAGTACCTCACCCTGCGCGGCATTCTGAGCACGCTAACGGCGCTGCTGATTTCTCTGCTGGTGGGCCCGGTGATGATTCGCAAGCTGGCGCAATATCAGATTGGCCAGGCGGTTCGCGACGACGGCCCGCAAACCCATCTGAGCAAAGCCGGTACGCCCACAATGGGTGGCGCGCTTATTCTGGTGGCAATCGCCGTCAGTACTCTGTTGTGGGCAGACTTGAGCAACCGCTACGTGTGGATTACCCTGCTGGTTACTCTGTTATTTGGCGCTATCGGTTGGGTCGATGATTATCGCAAAGTGGTCGAGCGCAATCCCCGTGGCCTGCCGGCCCGATGGAAGTATTTTTGGCAGTCAGTGGTAGGCGCCGGTGCCGCTATCGCGTTGTTTATGACAGCGTCTCTGCCTCAGGAAACCTCGCTGTATCTGCCGTTTTTCAAGCAGGTATCGATCACCATGGGGCCGGTGCTGTTTATTCTGCTGACTTATTTCGTCATCGTTGGCACCAGTAATGCGGTCAACCTCACCGACGGATTGGACGGCCTGGCGATTATGCCCACGGTGATGGTAGCCGCTGCGCTGGGCATATTTGCCTACCTGTCGGGCCACGTCCAGTTTGCCAATTATCTGCTGATTCCGCGCTTGCCCGGTACCGGCGAGCTGATTGTCTTTTGCGGCGCTATCGTGGGTGCCGGTTTGGGATTCTTGTGGTTCAACACTTATCCTGCTCAGGTGTTTATGGGCGATGTCGGTGCCCTTGCCCTGGGCGCAGCCCTTGGCATAGTGGCGGTGATTGTGCGCCAGGAAATTGTGCTGTTCATTATGGGCGGCGTGTTTGTGATGGAAACCGTGTCGGTGATTTTGCAAGTGGCGTCGTTTCGCTTGACCGGGCGGCGGATTTTTCGTATGGCGCCTTTGCATCACCATTTTGAATTGAAAGGCTGGCCCGAGCCGCGGGTTATCGTGCGCTTTTGGGTGATTACCGTGGTTTTGGTGTTGATTGGTCTAGCCAGTTTGAAGCTGAGATAAGGAGTATTGCCGAATATGGGTGTCATTATTTCGGATCGTCGCACGTTAATCGTAGGGCTCGGTGAAACCGGGCTTTCCTGCGTGCGTTATTTGGCAGCGCAAGGCCGTAAGCTGGTTGTGGCTGACACCCGTAAGGCGCCGCCTTGCCTTGAGGAACTGCACGCAGGCTGGCCCGATGTCGAAGTGCATCTGGGCGCGTTTGACATCGACTTTTTCAGCGCTTTCAGCGAACTGGTCGTAAGCCCGGGTATCAGTGTGGCCGAGCCCGCTATCGCTGCTGCTGCCGCCAGTGGCGCGCGTATTCGCGGTGACATTGACTTGTTTTCAGACGCCGCCGATGCGCCAATTATTGCTATCACCGGCTCCAATGGCAAAACCACAGTGACCACGTTGGTCGCTGACATGGCCCGTGATGCCGGCTATCAGGTTGCCGTGGGTGGCAATATTGGCACTCCGGCGCTGGATTTGTTGAACACCGGTGCGCGCTTATACGTGTTGGAGTTGTCCAGTTTTCAACTGGAAACCACGGATGAACTGAATGCGCTAGCGGCCACAGTGCTCAACGTCAGTAACGATCATATGGATCGTTACCCAGATAAAATGGCCTATTACCAGGCCAAACAGCGGATATTCCGCGGCTGTCAGTACGCCATTGTGAATCTGGATGACGCCCTTAGTACACCGATGGCGCGGAACACGCTGCGCTTTATCTGTTTTGGTATGAACCGGGTCAATCCGGAGACCTTCAGCACTCGTGACGACAGCGTCAGTGGCCACCCCTGGGTCACTTGGGGGCTGGATAACCTGGTGCGCGCTGATGAACTTGGGCTGGTTGGCCGCCATAACCTCAGCAACGTGATGGCGGCGCTTGGTCTGGGCAAAGCGGCCGGTCTGCCCATGGAGAGCATGTTGGCGACCGCGCGCGCATTTCACGGTTTGCCCTACCGTTGTGAATCACTTCGCCTGGTCAATGGCGTTGAGTACATCAACGACTCAAAAGGCACCAACGTGGGCGCTACAGTTGCCGCGCTCGACAGTCTGGCACCGGCGGCGGGCAAGATTGTGCTGATCGCTGGCGGTGATGGAAAAGGCGCCGATTTCAGCCCGCTAGCGGACCCTGCACGCCGATACTGCCGTGCGGTTGTGCTGATTGGCCGTGATGCGGCGCAGCTGCAAGACGTTCTGGCGCAGGGCACTGCAACCCACGTTGAAAACAGCTTGGCCGACGCGGTGGCAAGCGCTGTGCGGCTGGCGCGACCGGGTGATCGGGTGTTGCTGTCGCCGGCCTGCGCCAGTGTGGATATGTTTCGTGATTATATCGATCGCGGTGAATGCTTCCGCACGCTGGTGGAGGCGCTATGATTCAGGCCCACTCGGTCTTGCCCGCGTATGGCAACCGTTGCTCAGCGCTGCAGCCCCTGCCATTGCTGATTGTTAGCGCCGCCGCGTTGATGGTGTTGGGGCTGGTGATGATTTCGTCGGCGTCTATGGACATTGCCAGCGCGACCTTTGGCAACAGTTATCACTTTATAGTTCGCCAGCTTGTGTTTGCAGTGCTTGGCTGCATGTTGGCTTTGATCGCGGTTAATGTGCCGGTGTTCTGGTGGCACAATAGCGGCTGGTTGCTGTTGGGCGTGGGGTTGTTGGTCTTGGTGCTGGTGCTAACGCCACTGGGGCGAACGGTAAACGGCTCTACGCGCTGGATTCCATTTGGCATTTTCAACGTCCAGGTGTCCGAAATCGCCAAACTGTGCCTGGTGGGTTATCTGGCCGGCTACGTGGCGCGCCGCCGCGACGAGCTGTTGAATACCTGGTCCGGTTTTATCAAGCCGCTAGCGGTGATCGCCGCGGCTTCAAGCTTGCTAATGGTGCAGCCGGACTTTGGCGCCACCGTGGTGCTGGTGGGCGCAGCCGCCGGCATGATTTTTCTTAGCGGTGTTAGCCTTATGCGTTTTGCCCCTTTGATCGTGGCATTGGCTGCACTGGGCGCCTTGGCAGTGATCGCCGAGCCCTATCGAATGAAACGCGTGGTGAGCTATCTGGATCCGTGGCAAGACCAGTTTGACAGCGGTTATCAGCTGACCCAGTCGCTGATTGCGTTCGGCCGCGGAGACTGGACCGGAGTCGGCTTGGGCAACTCGATTCAGAAGCTGTTTTTTTTGCCCGAGGCCCATACCGACTTTATTTTCGCCATTATTGCTGAAGAATTCGGCTTAATTGGGGCCCTGTTAGTGGTGGCATTGTTTACCATTCTGGTGATCAGTGGTTTTGTGATTGCCCGCCGCGCAGAACAGGCCAAGCGACCATTTGCTGCCTGTTTTGCTTATGGCATCAGCCTGTTGATTGGGCTGCAAGCGGCCATCAATATGGCGGTAGCCACCGGGTTGCTGCCGACCAAGGGGCTAACGTTGCCATTGGTCAGTTACGGCGGTTCCAGCCTGATGATGACCTGCGTGTGCTTGGGTATATTGGCACGCATAGAAATGGAACGATTGGATGCCGCAACGGCAGCAGCCGAGCCTGCTGGTAAAAAACACCGGGGAAGAGCTGCCTATGACTGAACCCCGGCGTTTTCTGATGATGGCCGGCGGCACTGGTGGCCACGTATTCCCGGCGCTGGCCACCGCCGGCGCCTTGCAGGCCCGCGGCCATCAGGTGTTCTGGCTGGGTGCCGTTGGTGGCATGGAGCAGCGGCTGGTCGCCGATACCGATATTGAAATGTCGTTGATCCATATTTCTGGATTGCGCGGCAAGGGCACGTTGGCGCTGATAAAAGCGCCGCTTACACTGATGCGTGCCCTAGGCGAAGCGTTCACCATTATGCGGCGCATTCGCCCGCACTGCGTGGTTGGTATGGGCGGTTTTGTGACCGGCCCTGGTGGGTTGGCGGCCAGATTGACCGGCACACCCTTGGTCATCCACGAACAGAACGCCGTGGCTGGCATGACCAACAGACTGTTGGTGCGTTTTGCCGACACAGTGCTGGAAGCCTTCCCTGGTAGCTTTGATGCAAAAACCGTCACTCGCTGCACCGGCAATCCGGTGCGCACGGATTTTGCCGCGCTGGCCGCGCCAATAGAACGACTGGCGGGGCGCACAGGCCCACTGCGGTTACTCGTCGTTGGTGGCAGTCTGGGCGCGCAGGTGTTCAACCAGCAGGTGCCCCAGGCGCTGGCGCAAATGGCGGGCGAGTGTCGCCCGCAGGTGCGCCATCAGTGCGGTGAAAATCACGCTGAGGCCGCTCGCGACGCTTATCAGGCAGTAAACGTTGAGGCCAGCGTGGAGCCATTCATTACCGATATGGCCGCGGCTTTTGCCTGGGCCGATCTGGTGCTGTGCCGGGCGGGTGCGTTAACCGTGTCGGAACTCTGTGCTGCCGGTTGCGCTGCTATTCTGGTGCCTTTCCCCCACGCGGTGGACGATCATCAAACCCGTAACGGCGAACAGATGGTTAGCGTCGGTGCGGCTCTGCTTATACCCCAGCTGCGCCTGACCCCCGCGCTGTTGGCAGACACTCTAGGCGATCTGGTCAATGATCGTGAGCGGGTATTAATGATGTCGCAGGCAGCTCGCAAGCTGGCCCGTATCGATGCAACGGAGAAAGTCGTGAATTATTGTCTGGAGGCCGCTAATGGCTGACGCCAACACACTGCCACTGGTCTATCAGGTACCGGAAATGCGCCGCATCCGCCGTATTCACTTTGTCGGTATTGGTGGCGCCGGTATGAGCGGTATTGCCGAGGTGCTAAAGAACCAGGGCTACAACGTGTCTGGCTCTGACCTGCGCCACGGTGCTGTTACCCAGCGCCTGACGGCTATGGGTATTGACGTGCAGATTGGCCATCGTGCCGAAAATACCGAAAAAGCCGATGTGGTCGTGGTGTCTTCAGCGGTGGCGGCCAACAACCCGGAAGTGGTTGCTGCGCGCAGTCATCGCATTCCCATCGTACCGCGAGCGGAAATGCTGGCGGAAATCATGCGTTATCGCCACGGCATTGCGGTTGCCGGAACCCACGGCAAAACCACCACCACCAGCCTGATTGCCTCGGTGTTTGCTGAGGCGGGCCTGGATCCGACCTTTGTGATTGGTGGCAAGCTGAACAGCGCTGGCACCAATGCCAAGCTGGGTGGATCGCGCTACCTGATCGCGGAAGCTGACGAAAGCGACGCGTCGTTTTTGCATTTGACACCGCTGATATCCGTGGTCACCAACATCGAAGCCGACCATATGGACACTTACGGCGGCGATGTGGAAAAGCTGAAGCAAACCTTTGTTGATTTCCTCCACAACTTACCGTTTTACGGCGTGGCTGTGATGTGCATAGACGATCCCTACGTGTGTGAAATACTGCCGCGTATCTCGCGCACCATCATCACTTACGGCATTGATAATCTGGAGGCCGACTATCGCGCCGAAAACATTGTGTCTGACGGCCTGCGCACGCGCTTTCTGGCGAAGCGCCCGGGGCCGCGGGCCGATTTGCAAGTAGAGCTGAAAATGCCCGGCCGCCACAACGTGCTCAACGCCCTGGCGGTGATTGCTGTGGCCACCGATGACGGTGTTGACGACGCCTCAATCGGTCGCGGTTTGGCAGGTTTCGCCGGTGTTGGCCGGCGCTTTCAGGTGTACGGCGACTATCCGATTGCCAAGGGTTCGATAACCCTGATGGACGATTATGGCCACCACCCCACTGAAGTCGCCGCAGTCATTCGCGCTGCTCGTGACGCTTGGCCCGGCCGGCGCGTGATCATGCTGTACCAGCCGCACCGGTTCAGCCGCACCCGCGATCTTTACGAAGATTTTGTCAAAGTGTTGTCTACGGTGGATGGTTTGCTGCTGATGGATGTTTATTCCGCCGGCGAAGCAGTGATCCCCGGATGCAACGGTCGCGCCCTGTGCCGCAGCTTGCGCCAGCGGGGCAAAGTAGAACCGGTGTTTGTTGAACACAATAAAGACATCGAAACTTTGTTGGCCGGCGTGCTGCGCGACGGTGATTTGCTGATAACCCAAGGGGCCGGTGATATCGGGGCGGTCGCAGCCCGCTTGGCAACAACGGGAGTGGTAGTAACGGGGGAGACTGGCGGTGAGTGATCAGCAGCGCTGTCCATTGCAGCATTATCCAATGCAGCATCAAATACAGCCGTTTCTGGTTGAGCCTGAAAGGCTGCAGGCCTTTGGCCGGGTGGCCGTGTTTATGGGCGGTGATTCCGCCGAGCGCGAGGTGTCGCTGAAAAGCGGACAGGCAGTGCTTGCAGCGCTGTTGTCAGCGGGCGTCAATGCCTTCGGCGTAGACGTCCAGGGTTGTCTGCTGAAAACCGTGAAACAGCCAGAGTTTGACCGGGTATTTATTGCGCTGCACGGTCGCGGTGGTGAAGACGGTACGCTGCAAGCGATTTTGTCCCAGGCCGGTATTCCATTCACCGGCAGTGAGGTGATGGCTTCGGCCCTGGCCATGGACAAGCTGCGCACCAAATACGTGTTTGCCGGTTGCGGTTTGGCCACGCCCAAATTTCGCACCATGGCGTCTGCGCAAGACGCTGTCCGTATCGCCACTGAGTTGCGCATGCCGCTGAGCGTGAAACCGGCGCGTGAAGGATCCAGTATTGGTATCTGTAAAGTCACCAGTGCAGACGAGCTAACGCAGGCGTGGCAAACGGCCGCGGCGCTGGATACTTCAGTGTTGGTGGAAGAGTGGGTTGAGGGGCCGGAATTTACCGTCAGTGTACTGCAAGGCCGCGCGCTACCGCCTATTGGCCTGAGCACCGATCACGTGTTTTATGATTACAACGCCAAGTATCTGGCCGACGACACCCACTACTGCGTTCCCTGCGGGCTGTCAGCAGACGAGGAGCTGCGCCTGCAACAGTTGGCGCTGGAAGCGTTCCGGGTTGTGGGCTGCCGTACTTGGGGCCGGGTTGACGTTATGCAGGATGCTGACGGCAAGTTCTGGTTGCTGGAGGTGAATACTGTTCCGGGAATGACCAGCCACAGCCTGGTGCCGATGTCGGCACAAGCAGCGGGCATCGGTTTTGAAGAACTGGTGGTGCGCATTCTGGCCGATACTCTGGAGCAAAATGGCGCAGAACAAGAAGGAGAGCCAGGCCATGCTTGATAACCTGCTGATCCGGACTCGGACACTGCCGTCCGAACCGCCGCGACGCCGTGGGGCAACAACCTTTGGCCCGGATTACGATCGGTTCGCAGTGCTAAAAGTGGTATTTGGCGCCGTGCCTTGGTTGCAGTTTGGTTTGAGTATTGTGGTGGTCCTGACGGCAGCGCTGGTGCCCTGGGGCGTCAGTAAAGTGCTGGCGGCCATGGATCAGCAGATTTTAGTCATCGACGTGAATGGCACGCTGGTGGGTGAAAACCAGGTGGGCCTGGAGCGCCACCTTGGGGCCTGGGTTGGAGGCAGCTATTTTGCAACGAGCCTGGCAGAGATCAAAACTAGCCTGGAGCAGCGTCCGTGGGTTGAATCAGCCGCTGTGAAGCGCGAATGGCCAAACCGTCTAACGGTCAATATTCGCGAGAAAAAGCCGCTGGCCTACTGGAGCGACGGCCGCTTGGTTAGCCGCGCAGGCGAGTTGTTCAGCCCACCAAACCCGCAAGTGGCCGGCGCTTTGCCGCTGCTGTCCGGTCCTGATGAGCGGGTAAGAGACGTGATCACCATGGCGCGCGCGCTGAGTGATCAGCTGGCCGGCGATGGACTTGGCTTCAGTGGCCTGAACCTGGAGCAGCGCGGGGCGTGGACATTGCGCCTGAGTAACGGCATAGATGTTGTACTGGGCCGTGACCAGGTCGAACAGCGTTTTGAGCGGTTTATGACCGTGTATCAGACCCGGCTTGCGTCCCGGGCAGATGAGGTCAGTAGGGTGGATGCGCGCTACACCAATGGTGTTGCGGTGCAGTGGAAGGCAGTTACGGCTGCTTCAACCCCTAAAACATAACAACGGTTTATTCAGACCTGGAGTTTGGTGGAACACATGTCATCGGTTGAAACGGAAAGCATGATTGTCGGCCTGGATATTGGCACCTCAAAAGTGGTGGCCATTGTCGGCAAGCGCAAAATGGACGGCTCTATCGAGGTTGTGGGCGTTGGCTCAAACCCTTCAAAAGGACTGAAGCGCGGTGTCGTGGTTAATATTGAAGTCACAGTTCAGGCCATCCAGCGCGCGGTGGAAGAGGCCGAGCTGATGGCCGGCTGCCGTATTCACTCGGTGTACGCAGGCATTGCCGGCAGTCACATTAAAAGTTTGAACTCCCATGGCATTGTGGCTATTCGCGATCGTGAGGTAACCCAGGCGGATATCGATCGGGTCATTGACGCAGCCCAAGCCGTGGCCATACCGGCCGATCAGAAAATTTTGCACATACTGCCGCAGGAATTTGTGATTGATAACCAGGAAGGCATCAAAGAGCCGTTGGGCATGTCTGGCGTGCGCCTGGAAGCCAAGGTGCACCTGGTGACCTGCGCAGTGAACGCCGCTCAGAATATTGAAAAATGCATTCGCCGCTGTGGCCTTGAAGTCGACGACGTCATTCTTGAGCAGCTGGCTTCCAGTCACGCTATTCTTACTGAAGATGAAAAAGAGCTGGGCGTGTGCGTGGTGGATATGGGCGGCGGCACCACCGACATCGCGGTGTTTACCGGCGGTGCTATTCGCCACACCGCGGTGATTCCGATTGCCGGCGACCAAGTTACCAACGATATCGCCATGGCGTTGCGTACGCCGACCCAGAACGCCGAAGAAATCAAAATCAAATACGCTTGCGCGCTGACCCAGCTGGCAGGCGCGGACGAAACCATCAAAGTGCCCAGCGTTGGCGACCGAGCTCCGCGAGATTTGTCGCGTCAGGCTTTGGCTGAAGTGGTTGAGCCACGTTACGAAGAACTGTTCATGTTGGTGCAGTCGGAGCTGCGACGTTCGGGATTTGAAGACATGATCCCGGCTGGCATCGTAATGACGGGAGGTGCTTCCACCATGGAGGGCGTGATTGAACTAGCAGAAGAAATTTTCCACATGCCGGTTAGGCTGGCCTGCCCTCAAGCCGTGTCGGGTATGACGGAAGTGGTCAACAACCCGATTTACGCCACCGGTGTTGGACTGTTGATACACGGTTTTCTCCAGATCGATATGGGGCGGGCACCGGCGCTCAAGGGGGGGCATGCTCCTACGCTGTTTGAGCGAGTAAAAGCCTGGTTTACCGGTCATTTTTAAGCCGTCAGACAAGCACAACTGCAACCGTTTTGAACCATAAAATTTCACAAAAGAACAGTCGGAAAGCAGGCTGACTAAAGCACGAAGGAGTGGGGATATGTTTGAACTTGTCGATAGTGTGCAGCAGAACGCAGTTATAAAAGTGGTCGGTGTCGGTGGCGGTGGCGGTAACGCCGTGCGCCATATGCTTAACAGTGATATTGAAGATGTTGATTTTATTTGCGCCAACACGGACGCCCAGGCTTTGAAAGACCTGGATGCACGCCAAATCATTCAGCTCGGTGGGGCTATCACCAAAGGCCTGGGTGCCGGCGCTAACCCGGAAATAGGACGTCAGGCGGCGCTGGAAGACCGCGATCGTATTGCTGACGCACTCAGCGGGGCAGACATGGTGTTTATTACCGCCGGCATGGGTGGCGGTACCGGTACCGGCGCGGCACCGGTAGTGGCGCAAGTGGCCCGCGAGCTGGGTGTTCTGACCGTCGCCGTCGTCACCAAGCCGTTTCTGTTTGAAGGCGGCAAGCGTATGAGCGTGGCGGAAGCCGGGCTGCGCGAGTTGGAGGAGTGCGTAGATTCTTTGATTACCATTCCTAACGAGAAACTGTTGTCGGTGATGGGCAAGAATACCAGCTTGCTGGATGCTTTTGCGTCTGCTAACGATGTACTGTTAGGCGCGGTTCAGGGCATTGCCGATCTGATTACCCGCAACGGCATGATCAACGTCGACTTCGCCGACGTGAAAACAGTGATGTCCGAAATGGGCATGGCGATGATGGGTACGGCCCGCGCAACCGGTGAAAATCGTGCCCGTGAAGCCGCCGAAGCCGCTATACGCAGTCCGCTGCTGGAAGACGTTAACCTGCACGGGGCCAAAGGCATTCTGGTTAACATTACCGCCGGTATCAACTTGAACCTGGGCGAGTTTGCCGAGGTGGGCGACATCATCCGCGAATTTGCCTCAGATACGGCCACAGTGGTTGTGGGTACGGTGATTGACCAAGATCTGACCGACGAGCTCAAGGTAACAGTCGTGGCCACTGGTTTGGGCGGCAGTCGTGAAAAACCGACCAAAGTGGCGGATAATAGCCGTACTTTGGATGGTAAAACCGACTACAACCAGCTAGACCGGCCGGCTGTCCTGCGCCGTCGTGCCGTGGCCTCCGGCAATACGGCGCTGGATCAAGGTCGCGACAGCGCAGAGCAGAATGTGGACTATCTCGATATTCCCGCATTCCTTCGCCGTCAGGCCGATTGATACACTATTAATAATACAACCCAGAGCCGACTGTGGGCGGGTATTTAAGGCCTTCAGTCCGGAAAGTGTGCACTGGCTATCGATGGTCCGTTTTGGCTGCTTTTGAGCAGAAAAGGGCGTTTTCAGGGTGGCTGGCTGTATTTTCTGATGCAATGCTACTGGTTTTTGTGTAGCGTATCGCCCTTTGACGGAACCATGCACCGATGATCAAACAACGGACTCTGAAAAACACCATTCGCGCCACCGGCATTGGCCTGCATTCGGGTGAAAAGGTGTATCTGACCCTGAAGCCCGCACCCATTGACGCGGGTATTATCTTTTACCGTACTGACCTGGACCCCGTGGTTGACATCCGGGCTCGTGCAGAAAATGTCGGCGAGACCATGTTGTCAACCACGCTGATGAAAGACGGCGTACGGGTGTCAACGGTGGAGCACTTATTGTCTGCTATGGCCGGCCTAGGTATCGATAACTGCTTTGTGGAATTGAGCGCGTCGGAAGTGCCGATCATGGATGGTTCGGCGGGACCTTTTGTATTTCTGCTGCAGTCCGCCGGTATTGCCGAGCAAGACGCAGCCAAGAAATTTATCCGCATCAAGCGTGAAGTGTCGATCACAGACGGCGATAAAAGCGCCACTTTTTTGCCATTTGAAGGCTTTAAGGTCAGCTTTAGCATTGACTTTGATCACCCTGCTTTCAAGGGTCGCGCCCAGAACGCCACCGTTGATTTCTCCAGCACTTCGTTTGTGAAAGAAGTCAGCCGGGCCCGCACCTTCGGTTTCATGCGCGACATTGAAAAACTTCGCTCTATGAATCTGGCCCTTGGGGGCAGCGTTGATAACGCCATTGTTGTTGATGATTACAAAGTTCTTAACGAAGACGGTTTGCGCTATGACGACGAGTTCGTCAAGCACAAGGTTCTGGACGCTATCGGGGACCTGTATCTGTTGGGCAACAGCCTGATTGGTGAGTTCCGCGGCGTGAAATCCGGCCACGACCTGAACAATCGCTTGCTGCGCCTTCTTATTGCAGAGCGGGACGCCTGGGAAGTCGTCACTTTTGATGACGAAGCCAACGCTCCGATTTCTTACGTCAAACCCGTATTAGCCAGCGCCTGACGCGCCATCGTCAGGCGCGCACGTGACTGGCGAGTTTTTCCAGAATCTGGCGCAGCGCTTTGTCTTTTGTGTGCCCGGCTTCTTCTTTCAAGAGCTGGGCGTTTGCTTCACTCAGTGGCCGTTTTTTAGCCACTGCCTTGTCCTGAAAACGCGGTGGTACCACCTTTACTTTTAGCCTCCAGACAAAGCGAAATAACTCCAGATTGCGCGCAGCAGCCATAATGTCACGTTGGCGAAAGCGAATCTGGCTGGCTTTGGGCCCGCTGTCCGATGCCAGAACAAGTTCGCCCTCATGACAGCTCACAAAACGCGTACCCGATTGCAACGACGGCGGCAGTTCGGCCAGCAGCGCCTTTTCAGCAAGTCGGTGCTGCTCGGCTCGCGCCACCAGTTTGCGCAAACCGGCCGGCCCGGAGAATGAGTTGAACGTCATTTTTTGTTCATTTGTTGGCGTCATTGTGGCCCGAGTACTTGACTGAGTTGTAAATCATTGGGTGCGCTTGTGTTCATTTTATTTTTCTTTTTTAAGGGAGTGCTTCGACTGTCCATAGCCAGTGTAACCGCTGGCGGGTGCTTTAAACATCGGTTTGCGATCCACTGCAACAACCACGCATTATGATGACAAACATTGTTTCTGGCTCGTGCCCGCCTTCGGCCGTCATACTGAGCCGCCGTTTTTACTCGTCTTGCTGATTTTTGCTCCGGTGCTGACAGCCATTGCTGGCTACACGCTGGCGGTGGCAAAAGTTGGGGCTAAAACCCCTGCTAGCGCCGAGTTCGTTTTACGCCGGCAGGAGCAGAAGGCGGCACTGGTCTAGGTTGAAACAGACGTGCAGTGTGCATTTTGAAGCACTGAAACATGGCCGCACGATGGATCCGGTGAAGGGCATGGCGCGGACCGGTCATTAGAAAACCCTGTAGCGCACATGTGATTGGCAGCGCCGAATCGTCGGCTGGCGTTGTTGTCACTGGCTGTGGCTTTTGCCCCGCCGCTAAATAAAGGTAGAATGCCGGCTTCCTCCGTTTAATCAAAGAAGCATTGGTCTATGTTCACAAAGCTTGCAACGAAAGTATTCGGCAGTAAGAACGCCAGGGAAATCAAGCGAATGCGCAAGATTGCCGTGCGTATTAATGAACTTGGAAAGCAATTTGGCAGCCTGACCGACAGCGAGTTGCAGGGGAAAACCACAGAATTCCGTGAGCGCCTGCAAAAAGGCGAAAGTCCGGACGAGCTGATGCCCGAGGCGTTTGCCTGCGTGCGTGAAGCCAGTGGCAGAGTCATGGGCATGCGCCATTACGACGTGCAGTTTGTGGGTGCTGTTACCCTGCATGAAGGCCGCATAGCCGAAATGAAGACCGGTGAGGGTAAAACCTTGATGTCCACCGCGTCGGCCTATCTGAACGCTTTGTCTGGCAAGGGTGTTCACGTGATCACTGTAAACGATTACCTGGCCCGCCGTGATGCTGACTGGATGGGCAAGCTGTATAATTTTGTGGGCCTGCAAGTGGGTGTTGTAAGCTCCGGTCAGCCGAGTGAAGAAAAGCGCGCCGCTTATCAGGCCGATATCACCTACGGCACCAACAACGAATTCGGGTTTGACTATCTGCGCGATAATATGGCGTTCAGTACCGCGGACAAAGTGCAGCGCGGTCTTCATTTCGCTATCGTCGACGAGGTCGACTCTATTCTGATCGACGAAGCGCGTACACCGCTGATTATTTCTGGCGCCGCCGAAGACAGCTCGAAGATGTATCAGGCGATTAACATTCTGATTCCGAGCTTGAAAAAAGGCGAAGTGCCAGAGGAGGGCGATCCTACCGGCGATTTCACCATCGACGAAAAAACCCGTCAAGTAGAACTGACCGAACGCGGCCACGAAGAAGTGGAGCAGCTGCTGCTGGAGCGGGAACTGCTTAAAGCAGGTGAAAACCTGTATTCCGCCGCCAACCTCAGCCTTCTGCATCACGTGCACTCCGGATTGCGGGCTCATAACCTGTTCCAGAAAAACGTGGATTACATCGTGCAAGGTGAGCAGGTTGTGATTGTCGACGAGCACACCGGTCGTACCATGCCGGGCCGACGCTGGAGTGAAGGTCTGCACCAGGCAATTGAAGCCAAAGAAGGCGTGAAAATTCACGCGGAAAGCCAGACCCTGGCGTCCACCACTTTTCAGAACTACTTTCGGCTCTACGAAAAGCTGTCGGGCATGACCGGTACCGCAGACACCGAAGCGTTTGAGTTTCGCCAGATTTACGGCCTGGACGTGGTGGTCATTCCGCCCAACAAACCGATCATGCGAACCGATTACAACGATTTGGTGTACCTGACGGAAGAAGAAAAATTCCACGCCATTATCGACGAAATCAAAGACGTTACCGCCGAGGGTCGGCCCATTCTGGTGGGTACTGCGTCCATCGAGGCGTCCGAGCGCCTGGCGAGCCTGCTGAAGAAAACCCAGATTGATCACAAAATTCTGAACGCCAAGCAGCACGAATCCGAAGCTCAGATTATTGCCCAGGCGGGCCGCCCTGGCGCGGTTACCATTGCCACCAACATGGCGGGTCGGGGTACCGATATCGTGCTTGGTGGCAACTGGGAATATGAGTTGGCAGGACATGATAGCCCGACCGACGAACAGAGCGCGGTACTGAAAACTGCGTGGACTGATCGCCACAACAGTGTGCTGGAAGCGGGCGGTTTGCATATCATCGGCACTGAGCGTCATGAAAGCCGCCGCATTGACAACCAACTGCGGGGCCGTGCCGGCCGTCAGGGCGACCCGGGCTCATCTCGCTTCTTCTTGTCGCTGGAAGACAATCTTATGCGGATATTTGCTCCGGATAAGGTCAAGAGCCTGATGCAGGCCATGGGCATGAAAAACGGCGAAGCGATTGAGCACCGCATGGTCACCAACGCCATCGAGAAATCCCAACGCAAGGTCGAAGGCCGAAACTTTGACATGCGCAAAACGCTGCTGGAATACGACGACGTTGCCAACGATCAGCGCTCGGTCATTTACGACCAGCGTAACGAGGTCATGGGCTCGGACGACGTGTCGGAGACGGTGAAAACCATTCGCGCTGACGTAGTAGACACCCTGGTGAGCGCTCATATTCCACCGCAGAGCATGCCGGAGCAATGGGATGTTGCTGGTCTGGAAGCTCAGCTGCATTCAGAAATGGGTATTGATCTTCCGGTTCAGCAGTGGCTGGACGAAGATGGCAAACTCTATGAAGACAATTTACGCCAGAAAATTCTGGAGCTGATTGTGATTGCTTACGACGCCAAAGAGGCGGTCGTCGGCGTGGAGTCCATGCGTAAGTTTGAAAAACAAGTGTTTTTACAGGTACTGGACACCCTGTGGAAAGAGCACCTGTCGAATATGGATCACCTGCGCCGCGGTATTCACCTGCGTGGTTACGCCCAGAAAAACCCGAAGCAGGAGTTCAAGCGCGAAGCCTTTAGTCTGTTCGAAAGTATGCTGGAAGCCATGAAGGGCGATGTTATTCGGGTACTGTGCCACGTTAAAGTGCAAAGCCAGGAAGAGCTGGAAGAAATTGAGCGCCAGCGTAAAGAAGCGTTGGCGAATGAACTGGCACGTGCCCGTCTGCGCCACGACGAAACCAGCGCAGCAGCTCAGGCTGGCGACCGGGGAGAAGCCGGTGGCGACGGCGGTTCACGCCAAGCCATGCCGGAAACCTTTGTGCGTAACGAGCGAAAAGTGGGCCGCAACGAGCCTTGTTCTTGTGGGTCTGGCAAGAAGTTCAAGCAGTGCTGCGGTAAAATCAGTTAAACAGCGCTGTCATTGAAGGCTATTTTCAACCCGCAATCTGATTCATTCAGGCAGCGGGTTTTTGCGTTTTGGATGCCTGCGGGCATTCTTTATTCACTATTTGTCAGGACAATTACTATGGCGGTAGGTCGCGGAACCTTACCCGAGTTTTTTCCCATCGCAGGCGTAGAACTGGGTATTGCCAGCGCCGGTATTAAAAAGCCTGGCGACAACGATATCGTATTATTTTCCTTGGCTGAGGGTACGCAGGTAGCCGGAATTTTCACCCGTAACCAGTTCTGCGCGGCACCGGTTACGCTTAGCCGCAAGCATCTTGCTGCAGATGCGCCGCGCTATCTGCTTGTTAATACCGGTAACGCCAACGCGGGCACTGGCGAACGAGGCCTGGCTGACGCAGCCGTCTGCTGCGGGACTCTTGCAGCCGCTGCCGGCGTTGGCAAGCAACAGGTGTTGCCATTCTCTACCGGCGTGATCGGTGAGCCTCTGCCGGTGGCCAAAATTGTTGCAGCGCTGCCCGCCGCACTGGCGGATACTCGCGCAGATCGCTGGGCCGAAGCGGCAAACGGCATTATGACCACCGACACTCGTCCCAAAGGGGCATCGGTGCAAGTGGATTTGGGCGGTCATACGGTCTGTATTTCCGGCATCAGCAAAGGCGCGGGCATGATTCGCCCCAACATGGCCACCATGCTGGGGTTTATTGCTACCGACGCCCGTATCGCGCCGGACGTTTTGCAATCCTTGGCCTCGGAGCTGGGTGAGCGGTCTTTTAATCGCATTACCATTGACGGTGATACTTCCACCAACGACGCTTGCATGCTGATGGCCAGCGGTTGTTACAGCGGCCCGGAAATAACCGCTGACAGTCCGCTACTGACGCCGTTAAAAGACGCTTTGCGCCAAGTGTATTTGGACCTGGCCCACGCCATTGTGCGCGACGGTGAAGGGGCAACCAAGTTTGTAACCATTGAGGTTAATCGCGCAGCGACAGTGAATGAAGCTCTGGATGTAGCCTACACGGTGGCTCATTCGCCGCTGGTTAAAACGGCGTTGTTCGCATCAGACCCCAACTGGGGTCGCATTCTGGCCGCCGTTGGCCGCGCGGGCGTTGAAGGCCTGGATTTGAACGCCTTGGAAATTCACTTGGCAGACGTGTGTCTGGTACGCAACGGCGGTCGAGCAGACGACTACTCGGAGGAACGCGGGCAGGCGGTGATGAACCAGGAAGAAATCACTATTCGCATCGACCTCAAGCGAGGCACAGTGAATGAAACCGTCTGGACCTGCGACTTCTCCCACGACTATGTCACCATCAACGCTGATTACCGCAGCTGATGCCGGTGCCTAAGGAAATGTCTGAGCGACCGTCTGCGACAGCACTTGGGAAAGCACCTGAAAAGGCGCCAAGCGTATTACGTGAGGTACACGTGGCCGTCGGCGTGATCATTCGCGATGGGCGGGTACTGATTGCTCGCAGGCTCGAACACGCTCATCAGGGCGGATTACTGGAGTTTCCGGGTGGCAAAGTGGAACTGGGTGAAACCGTGCAGCAGGCGTTGGTGCGTGAGATTGCCGAAGAAACCGGACTGAAGTTGATCGAATCCGCTTTGCAGCCCGTAATTGGTGTCCAACACGATTACGGCGACAAGCGCGTTTTTCTGGATGTTTGGTCGACCGACGCCGCAGTGGGCGAGGCTCGCGGGCGCGAAGGTCAGCTGATTCAGTGGCTACTGCCACGGGATTTACGCGATGCAGATTTCCCCGCAGCGAATCGTCCAATTATACGCGCTCTTCAACTGCCTTCGCAGTTGGCGTTAACGGGCCGCGACGTAGCAGGCGATGAATCTGGTCTGAAACGTTTGCAAACGGCGTTGCAGGTGAGCCAGCCGCCACTGATCGTGTTGCGGGCCCCGGCGTTGGCCGGACAAGCGATGGTTTACAATCGCTTGGCGCAGAGTGCGTTGGCGCTGTGTCAGAGGGGTGGCAACGAGCTTATGTTACATGGCGTGCCCGAATTGGTGGATTGCCACCCTCAAGCTGCTGGCGTGCATTTGCCCTGGCGCTATGCCAGCCAATGTCAGCAGCGCCCGGTGGCTGAATGCTACAAGCTAGGGGTTTCCTGTCATAACGCAGAGCAGTTGGCTCACGCTGCAGCCATCGGTGCTGACTATGCACTCTTGGGACATGTGTTGGCTACGCCCAGTCACCCCGATGAGGCGCCTCTGGGCTGGTCCGCGTTCAGTCAACTGGTGTCAGCGGCACGACTACCGGTGTACGGTATTGGCGGCTTGGCGCCAGCCGACCTGGCAAAGGCCCGTCAAAGCGGGGCACAAGGCATCGCTGGCATTGGTTTCTGGTGGGCATAAGCCGGCGTCTAATAACGCAGGGCAGCAGCACGCCACATTTGTTATGATGTAACATGCTTTTTACATCGTAGATGTGTATTGAACCAATACCGTCGAAGGTGTTTATTCGGCGATTACGCCAATGGGAGAAGCGGTGAGCAAACTGACGCACCTGAATGACAAAGGCGAAGCACGCATGGTCGACGTTACCGCCAAAGCGGTCACCGGACGTGAAGCCTGCGCCGAGGCCACGATCAGCATGTCGGCCCAAACCCTGGCGATGATCGTGGATGGCCAACACCCGAAGGGTGACGTCTTGGCAGTGGCGCGTATTGCCGGCATTATGGCGGCCAAGCGTACTCACGATCTGATCCCCCTGTGCCACGCTTTAAATCTGACCTCGGTGAAGGTAGAGCTAGAGCCCGGTGCAGACGGCGTATCGGTCCACATTCGCGCACTGTGCAAGCTGTCTGGTCAGACCGGCGTCGAAATGGAAGCGCTAACGGCGGCCAGTATCGCCGCATTGACCGTCTACGACATGTGCAAAGCAGTCGACAAGGCCATGGTTGTAAGCAATCTGCGCTTGGTGGAAAAGAAAGGCGGTCGCAGTGGCCACTGGCAAGCCAGCACCTGATTCATTAGAAACCCAGCACCTGATCTATTAGAAACAACGTACCTGCCGCCGGCAGGCTGCTCCATCTAAATCTAAGATCATCAGATCGAACCACGAGGAACTACAGTGGCTGTTCGTTACATTGAGACTTGCCGGCTGCCGACCCCGTTTGGGGTTTTTGACATGCACGGTTTTGAAGAGCCGGACACCGGCAAAGAGCACGTTGCGCTGACGCTGGGTGATCTGGCTGGCGAAGAACCTATGTTAGCCCGCACCCACTCTGAATGCCTGACCGGCGACGCTCTTTACAGCATGCGCTGCGACTGCGGTTATCAGTTGGAAGAAGCCCTGCGCAGCATCGCTCGTGAAGGTCGCGGTATCTTGATGTATCTGCGCCAAGAGGGCCGCGGCATTGGCTTGCTCAACAAAATTCGCGCCTACAACCTGCAGGACCAGGGTGCCGACACAGTCGAAGCCAATGAGCGTCTGGGTTTTGCCGCGGATCTGCGAGACTACAGCATGTGCAAAGACATGCTGGAGCACTTGGGTATAAAGCGCTTGCGGCTGATGACTAATAATCCGCGAAAAGTGAATGCGTTGTCGTCATACGGCATCGATGTTGTGGAAAGAGTCGAGCTGCACGTAGGAAGAAATCCCCACAACGAGCATTATTTGGACACCAAACAGAGCAAGCTCGGCCATTTTCTGGCGACTCATCAGGACGATGACCCTCAGCTCTGAGCCCCTGAGTGCGGCAGGCAATTCTCATATCTCGCCTGCCGCCTCCACTTCTTGTCAAAGCCACATAATTATCAGGAAGAGTGTGCGGCTTTGCCCAATTGGCTGACCAACCGTTGCACGCGGTCTGTTATGCTGCGCTCGATAGTTGCGGCATCCAGACCACATTCCTCTAACAGCTGATTGCGACTGCCGTGATCAACGAATGTGTCGGGCAGTCCTAACTGCAGCACCGGCATGGTAATTTCTTCCTGGTTCAACCATTCGCAAACCGCACTGCCGGCACCCCCGGCGATGGCATTTTCTTCCAGAGTCACCAGCAAATCGTGTTGCTCTGCCAACTGGCGTACCAGGTCTCCATCCAGCGGTTTTACAAAGCGCATATCGGCCACCGTGGCATCCAGCGTCTGTGCGGCTTTCAGGGCGCGGGGCAAGAGGGCGCCAAAATTCAGGATGGCGATACGGCCGTTTGCGCTCTTGCGCTGGCGTTCGCGCACGACCCGTCCTTGGCCCAGGGGCAGTGTGTGCAACAGCGGGTCAATCTCGACTCCGCTGCCGCTACCGCGGGGATAGCGCACCGCCGCTGGGCCCTCGTGCCCCAGCCCGGTGTGCAGTAACTGTCGGGTTTCGTTTTCGTCAGACGGCGTCATTAACACCATATTAGGGATGCAACGCAGATAACTGATGTCAAAGGCTCCGGCGTGAGTGGGGCCGTCTTCGCCGACCAGGCCAGCGCGGTCAATGGCAAATAGCACGTCCAGATTCTGAATGGCGACATCGTGGATAAGCTGATCGTAACCACGCTGTAAGAAAGTGGAGTAGATGGCGACCACCGGTTTGGCGCCATCACAGGCCATGCCGGCGGCCAAAGTAACAGCGTGCTGCTCGGCGATGGCAACGTCAAAGTAACGCGCAGGAAAACGCTCGGCAAAGGCCAAAAGATCAGAGCCCTCGCACATGGCGGGGGTTATGCCCATTACCCGCTCATCCGCGGCTGCGGCGTCACACAGCCATTGGCCAAACACGTTGGCGTATTTGGGCGCGACCGGGCCAGACTTCACCGGTGTCGGGTTGCCGCTGGCAACAGTGGTGGCTGCAATGGGTTCTATCTTGTTGATGGCGTGGTAGCCAATCGGGTCGGCTTCTGCGGGAGCAAATCCCTTACCTTTGGTGGTGACAATGTGCAAAAATTGCGGGCCGCTGAGCTCGCGGATGTTCTCCAGGGTTTCTATCAGCAATGGCAGGTCGTGGCCGTCAATGGGGCCGATATAATTGAAACCCAATTCTTCAAACAGAGTGCCTGGCGCAATCATGCCCTTGAAATGTTCTTCAGTCTTTTTTGCCAGTTCGCGCAGTCCGGGGGCTATCTCAAGCACTTTTTTGCTGCTGTCGCGCATTTGATGGTAGGTGCGACTGGACAACAGCTTGGCAAAATAATTGGACAGGCCACCTACGTTGCGGGAAATCGACATGTCGTTGTCGTTCAGAACCACCAGCATGTCAGCCTTCAAATGGCCAGCGTGATTCAGTGCTTCAAACGCCATACCGGCGGTCATGGCGCCATCACCGATCACCGCGATGCTTTTGCGCGTCAGCCCTTGCTGATTGGAGGCAAGGGCCATGCCCAGGGCGGCGCTGATAGAGGTGCTTGAATGACCCACACCAAAGGTGTCGTAAGGGCTTTCAGTGCGCTTAGGGAACCCTGCCAGGCCGTTTTTGCGGCGAATGCTGCTCATTTGCTCGCGGCGTCCTGTTAGGATTTTATGAGGGTAGGCCTGATGGCCTACGTCCCAAACCAGGCGATCCTCCGGCGTGTTGAACACATAGTGCAGGGCAACCGTTAGCTCCAGTGCGCCGAGGCCGGCGCCAAAGTGGCCGCCTGTGGCGCCCACTGACCACAATAGAAACGACCGCAGCTCACGCGCTAGCTGAGTTAGCTGATCGGCGGGCAACTGGCGCATGTCTGCCGGCGAGTCAATACGGTCCAGCATGGGAGTGTTGGGTCGCTGTAAGGGAATTTCCCTGAAAATCATTGTGTCCTGCATCTGCTCGGTTCTTTTTTGCGTAATCGGCAAGGGTTGTAGCTGTATACGCTGCATCGTCTGGTTGTATCAGCGTCAAGCCTTGTCGTTTACCAAGTGTTTATCCCGCAGCGTGCGCATCAAAGCGGGAGCGACTCAATGCCCGGAATGTTACGCGGGCGTCTGCTTAGTGGCTACGAGCCACTGTGTAATCTGCCATGGCGTGCAGGGCGTCGGCCTGAATGCCCAGCCCCTTCAGGCTGTCGTGAGCCTCGGCTAGCAACGTTGCCAAATGTTCGCGCGCGCCTTTTAGCCCCAATAGTGCGGGGTAGGTGGGTTTGCCGCGGACGATATCAGAGCCTTGGGTTTTGCCCATCACCTCGGTGTCGCCTTCTATGTCCAGCAAATCGTCTTGCACCTGAAACGCCAGTCCCAGTGCGCGGGCGTAACGAGCCAGGGCGTCTAGCAACGCGGGGTCTTTTACGCCACCGGCCAGGGCGCCAAGGTGCACGCTGGCTTCAATCAGAGCGCCGGTTTTATGGCGGTGCATGTTCTCTAGCTGCCCCAAAGTCAGGGTTCTTGCCACAGACTCCAGATCAATAGCCTGCCCGCCCACCATACCGTTTGCCCCGCAGGCGTTCGCCAAGGCTTTTATCATAGCCAGTTTGACGTCAGCGCTTAACCGCGGCGCCGTGGCCAGTACCCGAAACGCCTCTGCCTGCAGAGCGTCACCAGCAAGTATGGCCGAAGATTCGTCGAAGGCGATGTGGGCGGTGGCGCGGCCGCGGCGAAGATCGTCGTCATCCATGGCCGGCAAGTCGTCGTGCATCAGCGAGTACGCGTGAATCATCTCCAGAGCACAAGCCGGTGCCAGAGCTATTTGGCGCTGACCGCCAACGGCTTCCGCGGTGGCTAGGCAAAGCGCCGGGCGAATGCGCTTGCCACCGCCGAGCAAGCCATAGCGCATGGCGTCCTGCAGGCGCCGGGACGCGCTGGCTTGATCCATACAGTCGGCCAGTTGCTGGTTAATCTCGGCGCGGCAGTGTTGCAAAAACTCACTGGCTGGCAAGCGGGTGGCGGTGTTCACGAATCGCTGCTCTGTTTATTGCTTTGTTCAAGGAACGGTTGGGTTTGCAGACTGCCATCGCCGTTGTGTATCAGTATTTCTACCCGTTGCTCGGCACTTTTCAGGGCTTGTTGGCAGTCACGGGTCAGGCCGACGCCGCGTTCGAAAGTAGCCAGTGATTGCTCCAGTGTTAACTCACCGTGCTCCAAATCACGCACCAGTTGTTCCAGCGTCTCCAAGGATTTTTCAAAGCCACCCAACGAGGGTGCTGTTGTCGCGGCAGCCGCGGTGTCTTTTTTGCCGGCCATAGAAGCCTCCGCTGTGATCGAATCGAACAATGCCGCCAGACGCGGCACTAGGTGCCTTTCCGCCGAATTATAACAGAGCTTGCGGGCCACTGCTGCCAGCATAGCTGCCGGCATTCACCGGGCTTGCCACCGGGTTGCCAGGTTTGCTCAGTAACCCGTATTTCGCCGCTGGCGGCCACAGTCACCACCGTGGTCACGCGGGTGCCGTAATGCTCGCCAATGATGAAAGCCGGTGACAACACCCGCTCAGTAGCAAGGTCCACACCGGTGCGGGGCAACAAATGATCCGGGGCCGGAGCAGAGTCTTTTAGGTGGTCGATCAGCGCTCGGTGCAAAGGCTCACTGTCTTCACCGGCCGCGCCAACGGTGCTGGTGACGTGTTGGCGCAGGCGCAACAGTTTGGGCCAGGGCGTTTGCAGCAGATGGTTGCTAACGCCGTAGCTGCCGCGGTGCAGACTGCGCCCGGGGTAAGTGTCGCGGTTGCTGAAATACCAGCCGCAAGGGCCTGCCGCGCGTTTCTGGCCGGCATCGAGTGTCACCAGATTAAAACCGGAATAGCCGCTGGCGTTGTCGGCCAAGTGCTTACGCAAGGATTGGGCCGATTGCTGTAAGGCGCGAAGAGGCAATTCGCCGCGGCTGATAACGCCGGCCTTCGGGTCGCCTTCGCGTACATTGGTGACCGCGCTGACAACACCGCTGGCGCTGATGGCCAGCCAGGTACCTCCGGCCTGTAAATCCCGGCCTGCCAAAACCGGCTTTGAAACCAGCGCACGGTTTGCACCGCTCCACCAGGCCATAGCGGCTGTAGGCCGGTTGAAGAATTCATCCCGGTTAGCAGCAACCACCAACGGATAGTGCCGGTTCTGGCCTAGAGTAAACGCAATCAAACACATATTCGTGCTATTTCCTTAACGACGTGTATTCAGCAGGTGAGTGCGATGGAGCCTTGTTTTTACAAGGTGTATCATAGCTGGCCATAAATGTAACGGCGGTGCGTGCTGCAATGTCTGTCCTCATGCTTTTTTCGCTGTACCTCGCCTTGGGAGCGCTGGCAGGCACCCTAGCCGGCCTGCTTGGCATTGGTGGCGGCCTGGTTATTGTGCCGGTGCTGATCTTCAGCTTCGGCGCTCAAGGCTTTAGCCCCGATATCGCCGCTCACATGGCAGTAGGGACATCGCTGGCCACCATCGTGTTTACGTCGTTAAGTTCGATACGTTCACATCATGTTCACGGCGCAATTCGTTGGGACATTTTCCAAGCAATGACCTTGGGCATCGTAGTTGGCGCTTTAATCGGCGCCTGGACTGCATCATTGCTCAGCGGGCCAGCGCTGGAACTGACTATTGGCGTATTTGCGATCGTGGTGGCGATAAAAATGTTGCTTGGTTTCGACCCCAAACCAGGTCGGTCGGTGCCCGGTAATAGAGGGCTGGGTGTGGCGGGCGTCGTGATTGGCTGGGTCTCAGCCATCTTTGGAATTGGTGGCGGTACACTAACCGTGCCCTACTTGAGTCGCTGCAACATTAAAATGCAGCACGCCGTCGGTATATCCGCAGCCTGTGGCCTGCCCATTGCGCTAGCCGGAGCTTTGGGCAACCTGTGGACTGGCTGGGGTGACTCGGAACTGCCACCGTACAGCCTTGGCTTTATTTATTTTCCGGCGCTGTTCGGGGTCATACTAACCAGCGTGATATTCGCCCGTGTGGGCGCCAATCTGGCGCATCGCCTCAACGCTGTCCTATTGAAACGCATCTTCGCCATTATGCTGGCGCTGATTGGCCTCCGCTTTTTATTAAGTTAAGGGATTACAATGTTGCAACACCCGCAAATCGACCCGGTGGCCATTGCTATCGGGCCGCTGAAAATACACTGGTACGGTCTGACCTACCTGGTCGGCTTTGCGGCCGGCTGGTGGCTGGGGCGCTTACGCAGCCGCAAACCCTGGTCGCCGGTGAACGAAGAGCAAGTGGGCGACCTGCTGTTCTATCTGGCCTTGGGCGTTATTCTGGGTGGCCGCTTTGGCTATGTTATCTTCTACAATTTTGATGCATTTGTTGCGGATCCCTTGTGGCTGCTGCGAGTGTGGGAAGGCGGCATGTCGTTCCACGGCGGCCTGCTGGGTGTTATGCTGGGAATGTGGTGGTACAGCCGCAAAATAGTTGCAGGCTTCTGGCGCATGACTGATTTTGTTGCGCCACTTGTGCCCGTAGGTCTGGGGACAGGGCGCATCGGCAACTTCGTCAACGGCGAGCTCTGGGGTAAACCCACGGATGTGCCCTGGGGCATGGTATTTCCGCAAGCGCCAGACGCTTTGGCTCGACACCCCTCCCAGCTTTATCAGTTCGCCCTTGAAGGCGTACTGTTGTTCATCATATTGTGGTGGTTTTCGGCCAAACCCAGGCCGCGTATGGCCGTATCTGGCCTGTTCCTGATCTGCTACAGCGTGTTTCGCTTTGCGGTGGAGTTCGTGCGCGAGCCCGACGCCCAGCTGGGCTATGTGGCTTTTAACTGGCTTACCATGGGGCAAGCGCTGTCACTGCCCATGGCGGTCGCTGGCCTGATTCTGATGACTATAGCCTACCGGAGAAACGCTGTATGAAAGCCTACCTGGACCTGATGCAAGACATAGTCGACAACGGCAGCAACCGTGGTGACCGCACCGGTGTGGGCACCCGCTCGGTATTCGGTCGTCAGGTTCGCTTCAATCTTCAGCAAGGCTTCCCTCTGGTCACCACAAAAAAGATTCACCTGCGCAGCATCATTCAGGAACTGTTGTGGTTCTTGCAGGGCTCCACCGACAACAACTGGCTGACCGAACGCCAAGTCAACATATGGAATGAGTGGGCTCTGGACAACGGTGATTTGGGCCCCATATACGGCAAACAATGGCGCAGCTGGCAGTGTCATGATGGCCGCGTGATTGACCAGATCAGCGACCTGATCGACCAAATTCGCCAAAACCCCAATTCCCGCCGCCTGATTGTTTCGGCCTGGAATCCGGCCGAACTGCCCGACGAATCCATCGGCCCGCAAGACAATGTGCGCCAGGGCCGTATGGCATTGGCGCCATGTCACTGCCTGTTTCAGTTCTACGTCAACGACGGCAAACTCTCCTGCCAGCTCTACCAGCGCAGCGCCGATCTGTTCCTGGGCGTACCCTTCAACATCGCTTCCTATGCCTTGCTCACCCACATGATTGCCCAGCAGTGCGATCTCGACGTTGGCGAGTTCGTACACACCTTTGGCGACTGCCATCTGTACAGCAATCACCTGACTGACGACATCGTATTCGCACAACTCAAACGTGAACCAAGGGCGCTGCCAAAGTTGGTGATCAAGCGAAAGCCTAACTCCATCTTCGAATACGATTCGGAGGATTTCGCGTTTGAAGGCTACGAGCCATATCCTGGGATAAAAGCACCGATTGCAATCTAACGGTTGAGTTGGCCAGGCGTTTTTAGCCGCTATAGCCAGCAGTCCTGCGACTCCTCAAATGTAATCTTCAGCTTGTCGTGTTAAAAAAGGAAATGACCATGCAAAAAGCACTCATTGTCGCCATGGCTCAAAATCGCGTCATTGGCCGTAACAACAACTTGCCATGGTATTTACCTGGCGACCTGAAATACTTCAAACAAGCCACCATGGGCAAGCCTATCGTCATGGGCCGCAAAACCTGGGACTCTATTGGTCGTCCCTTACCAGGACGTATGAACGTGGTTATCTCACGCAATGAAGAATGGCAAGCACCGGCAGGTACTACCGCGGCCACAAGTCTGCAGGCAGCACTAAAAAAAGCCGAAGCACAGGCCGAACTGGATGGCGTTGAAGAAGTTATGGTGATTGGCGGCGGGCAAATCTACGCCGAGGCGTTACCGCTGGTGGATCGTATTTACATCACCCTGGTGCATGCGAACGTGGAAGGCGATGCTTACTTTCCGGAAGTTAACTGGGGAGAGTGGAAAGAAATCGGACGGGAGGATTTCTCCGCGTCCGACAACAATCCTTACCACTACAGCTTCGTAGTGTATCAACGCTTGGCGTCAGCTTAACGCGCTGGGCGCTTGGCAGCGGGCTTACCCGCAAACTTGCCTTTGCCGCCTGGTGCGCCGCCACTCGGGCGCTTATTGTAGCTGCCAGGCTTTGGACCCTTGCGGAACTCGCCAGGGCGACCGGCTTTGCGGTCACGATTTGGCTGCGTGGTGGATACCGCTGGCAGAGCTTCAGGCTGCTCCAGCGGCAACGAACCTGGTTGGGTGGCTTCCAGCATGCACGCAAGAGCGCCTGCAACCATCGTAATGTCCATCTCGTTGCGCTCGGCAATATCGTCCAGCATCGCCATTGCTTTGCTCAGTTTGCGATCTTCCGCAAAACCGATCAGTTGGCTTTCAAACTGTTCTACGCGCATTTTTTGCAGCGCCGCCGGCGAAGGCAACTCATAGGCTTCCATAGTCGCATTGGTGGCGCGTTCCAGAGTGCGTAGCCAGCTACGCTCCCGGGGCGTTACCAACAAAATAGCCTTGCCATCACGACCGGCACGGCCGGTACGACCAATGCGGTGAATATACGCCTCGGTGTCGTAAGGCACGTCGTAGTTGATGACGTGTGTGATCCGAGGTACGTCCAGACCGCGGGCAGCGACGTCTGTGGCTACAACGATGTCTTTCTTGCTGCGCTTCAGGTCTTCAACCGTCTGCTCGCGCTGACGTTGGTTTAGATCGCCGTTCAACGGCGCTGCAGCGTGACCGCGAGCGGCCAGCTTTTCCGCCAACACAATGGTTTCGGCCTTGGTGCGCACAAAGATGATCGCCGCATCAAACGGTTCCACCTCTAAAATGCGGGTTAGGGCATCAAGCTTGCGCTCAGCGTACACCGGCAGTACGTACTGGGAAATAGCATCAACCGTGCGGCTTGCGCTTTCGATACGTACTTCAACCGCATCTTTCAGATAGGTCTGAGCAACCTTCTTGATTTGCGGCGGCATGGTGGCTGAGAACAGGGCGCGCTGACAATTGTCCGGGGTTTTCGACAGAATCGCTTCTACGTCGTCAATAAAGCCCATGCGCAGCATTTCGTCGGCTTCGTCCAGAACCAGGGCTTTCAGATTATCCAGCTTCAGAGTGCCTTTGCGCAGGTGGTCCAGCATCCTCCCGGGGGTGCCCACAATAACGTGAGCTCCGCGGCGCAAGCCTTTAATCTGTGGGAAAAAATCTTGACCGCCATAAATTGGCAGCACGTGGAAATTAGGGATCTTGCTGGCGTAGGTAGAAAAGGCTTCAGCCACCTGAATGGCCAGTTCGCGGGTAGGTGCCAAAACCAGGATCTGCGGCGCGTTGATGCTTGGGTCCACCCCGCTCAGCAGTGGTAAAGCAAAGGCGGCGGTTTTACCGGTGCCGGTTTGGGCTACACCCAGTAAATGGCGGCCTGACAATAGCGCAGGAATCGATTGCGCCTGTATTGGTGTGGGGGTTTCATAGCCAACGGCGGTTACCGCTTCAAGAACGGCAGAATCAAGCCCCAGTTCGGCAAAAGACAATTCAGACATTGATGTACTCGGAATTCGAAAGGTAAAGCATTGACGTGCAATGCGTGATGTGAACGGATTATACCGGTTTTGTTGCTGCTTTAATACGCAAAAATGAGCGCTGGCCCGTAGGTAGTTGTCCGCGAGTGTCAAAAAGGGGCGTCAGGTGCCTTTATCAGGTCCAGGGTGACGATTTGAACGTTTGTCGTCCCAGCTCAATGCCTGCGGCCTGTACCAGCCGATGGCCTGTAGTACGTTCTCACGTGTGCGTATCGACAGGGTTACCCAAAGTTGCTGGAAGTCTTCCAGACCTTGCCTACGCAAGCGGGCTTGTCTATTTTGCAGTCTGCTAACGGTGCGAGGCAGGTTCAGCGCGGCGCCCAGCTGGCCGGGCACTGTCACTTCTTGCCCCAACACCTTGCGGCGATGAGTGCGCGCTGCCAGCACTTGCTGTAATTCAACAGCGGCATCGAGTGCTGTGTCTTCGGTAAATGTGTCTACTTGCACTGATTTGGCTCGCAATAATGACAATATTTTAATAAATCACGACAAACTGCTAGCTATCCCCGCGCCTATGGTGCCGTGGTAGGCTTAGGTCCGCAATAAGGAAAGGCTGGATCACTATGCACGCAAAACTCGAAACACGCGCCTTTCTAGCCATGCTGGTTGGGGTCTCAGTCGCCTTTATGTTGCTGATGAAGCCCTTTTTTGGGCCGATATTCTGGGCGGTGGCCATTGCCCTGATTTTTCATCCAGTTCAGCTGAAACTGGCCCGGCGCTTTGGTGATCGGCCCAACACCAACGCTTTGATTACCCTGTTTCTGTGCATGGTGATTGTGGTCATTCCCGTACTGTTGTTGGTGGCTTCCCTGGTTGCAGAAGGCGTCGGCCTGTATCAGAAAATTCAGAGCGGCGACGTGCGCCCCGGCGAATATATTGATCAGGTGAATCGGTCGTTTCCGGCCATTCAGTCTTTTCTGGCGCAGTTTGACGTGAGCTTTGCTGGACTGCGCGATCGCACCGTCAGTCTGGTGGTTAGCGGCAGTCAATTTCTGGGTAAGCAGGCGTTAGGTCTGGGTCAGAATACGTTCCAGTTTTTTCTTGGTTTGGCATTGATGGTGTACTTAGCGTTCTTTTTATTGCGCGATGGCGTGAGCCTGGTGGAGCTTCTGATCCGCGCCCTGCCGCTGGGAGACGAACGTGAGCGCCTTCTGTTTGCCAAGTTTGCTGAAGTTACCCGGGCGACGGTAAAGGGAAATCTGCTGATTGCCATTATTCAGGGTGCCATGGGCGGTCTGATTTTTTGGATTCTGGGTATTGAGGGCGCGCTTCTTTGGGGCGTGGTGATGGCCATTGTGTCGTTGTTACCGGCGGTGGGTGCGGCACTGGTGTGGGTGCCTGCCGCCATCTACTTGGCGGCGGTAGGCGATGTAGTCCAGGCGCTGATATTGACCGTCTTTGGTGTTGTGGTGATTGGTCTTGCTGACAACGTATTACGTCCGATTCTGGTCGGGCGCGACACCAAACTGCCAGATTACATTGTGTTGCTGTCTACCCTTGGCGGCCTCGCCATGTTTGGTATCAACGGTTTTGTTATGGGCCCTCTGGTGGCGGCGCTGTTTAACGCTTTTTGGGGTATTTTCATTCGCGAGTTCAGCCGCGAATCGCCGATCACCCAAGCGTGGTTACGCGGCGGCGAGTCTAAAAATTCAGGCAAAACTGATCCGCCCGTAGAAACGGATAACACCAAGCTCCGCTAATCGCTGGGGCACCGCTCAAGCTTCTAAGACTGGCTGAAACAGCCGATTTTCGCGGTTGGTAAATGCCGGTCTCAGGCATTTTTGCGTAATTGTTTTGTGCACCACTGGTTGCGCTTCGGACTAACGCTGTCTTTGTTTGAAAATTACGTGCCCAAGGTCGCGTTGCTGCCGGCAGCAACGCGCGCAGAATCCCGTCGCTCGCTTGCAGCCGCGCATGTACCACGTGAAAGCGGTAAGGCCCTGCGCGTTTTTGGAAGCGACCCGCCACGCTCAAGATTGGCACTATGCCAGCGATCAGCCGCAACCACAGCTGGTAGACATAGTGATTGTGGCGCACATGCACGCCATGATTGGTTCTGGCCAGAGCGACGGGCTGCCACGTTTTGATCAGTTGCCAGCTCACAGTCGTCTGGGCCAGCTTGAGCTGAACGCGTCGCGCAGCCTGGATCTGTTAATCTGCGCCCGCAGGCGGGTGGATGAAGTAAAGCAGCTGCTGGCGATTCGTTAGGTTCACTCAGTTGATGGCCGGTGCGTAATCGGCCAGCGCCTGGGGCCAGCGCAAATAAAGATAGCCTCCGCAAAATACTAACCAAGCCGTGAAGGCCGCAGCGGTTGTGCTGTCTGGGTAGAGCGCGATGCGGTCATAACGACTGTAGCTTGCGCGTACTAAACCAGTGACCGCCAGTCCCAGCAACAAACCACCGACAACGTCGCTAAACCAGTGCACACCCAAATAAAGCCGACTTAACGCCACCGGAAACAGCGGCAGCGATGCCAGCGTATATATCTGCCAGCGTTTGCGAGAGCCGGCCTCAGCCGCGACGAAACTAGCCGCAAGGGTCACCAGAATCGTAATGCCGGCGGTATGGCCGCTGGGAAACGAAGCGAATTGCGGCTGTGCAAACACCGTTGCCGGTTGTGCGGCAGCAAAACCATTTTTCAGCGCCCACACCAGAACAGTGGTCAGCACGCCGGCGGCAAGACAATGCAGTGCGCCGGCGTAAAAACCGCGAAACGTCAAGGCTAGGCAGGCAAGCGCGGTGGCTATTAGTAAAATCGCTGGGTCGCTTAACGAGGTAATTGCAACAGCGGGCATGTTTAGCAGCGGTTGGCGCCAAACCGTGAACCATTCTAGTACCGCTTGATCAAAAGGCCGCAGAACATCGGTAAATACCGCAAGCTGGCCCCACAGCACAAATAGACTGGCGCTGCCGATACCCAGCATAAGGGATGCCAGCGGAAACTCGCCCTGATTAGTGGGGCGTTGCTTGCTGTACAGATGCCAGAATCGATGGCTGGCACTGTAGTTTTGCATAACCTGCTCCAGATACCGGTACACGCGGCCGCGGCCGGTCAGGCCCAGGTGCGCGCGGAACAACACCAGATACACCAGCAACAGAACCCCCACGCTGACCAAGCTAACGGCGTAGACGTGGGGCGGTGGCCGTAGCTCTGACGTCAGCGCGCTGCCTACTATAAATCCGGGCAATACATAAACGGGTGCCCATGCAATAGCCGAACCGATATTGAACACAACAAAACGGTGCCAAGGCATCCAAAGCGCACCAGCAACCAAAGGAATGATGGGCCTGATCGGGCCAATAAAGCGCCCCGCCACAATACTAAAAGCGCCGTGCCGGTAAAAAAAAGCCTCTCCGCGGGCCACGATGGCCGGGTAGCGGCTCATGGGCCAGATGTTATTAAGCCTTCCGGTCAGCAGGCGCCCTAGGGCAAAACTCAGGGTATCGCCGACAATGGCGCCAAAAAACACCCAGAATAGGGCCTCGCCCAGAGCCATGCCGGTTTGTCCGGCCAAGGCAGTCAACGCAAACAGAATGGCCACGCCGGGCACCAGCAAACCGGCAATCGCCAGCGACTCCACCAGGGCAGTGGCAAACAGCGCGGCGCTCAACCAGCCTGGATTTGCAGCCATTAAAGCGCTAAGCCCACCGAGCCAGCCCGGCATTATAAGGCTACGGACCCGGGCGCAAACCGTACACTGTTGCCGCCCGTTTTACGGGCTTGACTGGCGCCGCTATGAGTCTTTTCTATTAAAGCACTGCTTTCGCTATCAGCGGACACGCGTGTCGTGCAGCCTATACTGACACCGCCAGCGTTGAGTCCGGCGGCGCCGGTGCTGAATGTCATGGCCAGTTGATGGTGGGTTAACAGTTGCGGCACGCCGCGCCGCAGAGCCTCGGCCTGCCGCGAAGCCTGGGGGCTGGTAATACCGGGAAGAACGATCAGGAACTGGAGATCTGCAACGCGGCAATAAGCGTCAAAGTCGCGGATGTAACTGTGTAAATAGCGTCCGATTTGCGGCAGAATCGAACGCAGACCGACGCCCGTCGGCTCTGCATCGTTGCTGGCTTTTAATGCCAACACGATGACCGACAGGGTTGTGCCTTCACGCTCGTTGCGTTGATTCTCTTTTAACAGTGGCTCATTTGTCAGCACACTGAGCGCAGCCATAACCGCAGCACCAATAAAAACGCTGTGGGCAAGAGGTTTTGACAGCACAGAGCCGGCCATTGTGGCCATGTTCGTGTTCCCTGATAGTGACAGCTGGTTTTCGGAGTTTAAGATACGAGTATACTCGTTGTTTGGGATGCGTACTCGAATGCAGATAGGTAAAGTTATGGCTCTTGCGACATCAGGATTCAAAGGTAACAAGCGGATGGACATTGCAGCGTACATGAATGAAGTGGGTGCCCAGGCCCGTGCCGCAGCGAAATACGTTGCCCGATCAACCACAGCGGTTCGTAATCAGGCGCTGCTGGTCATGGCTCAGGCCCTGGACGCGGCCCGCGCCGAACTGGCAGAGGCGAATAGGCAGGATCTTTCTGCGGCCAAGGCCAGTGGTTTGGATAACGCTATGCTGGACCGCTTGGAACTGACGCCGGCGCGGGTAGACGCCATGATCGAAGGGCTGCTGCAGGTGGCCGGCTTGGCAGACCCAATTGGCGTAATAACCGACATGGCCTATAGGCCTTCGGGCATTCAGGTGGGTAAAATGCGTGTGCCGCTGGGCGTTATCGGAATTATCTATGAGTCACGCCCGAATGTGACTGTTGAAGCGGCTAGCCTTTGTCTGAAGTCTGGTAACGCCGCGATACTGCGCGGCGGTTCTGAATCCATTCACTCCAATCAGGCGATTGCGCGCTGTATTGCCAGTGGTTTGGCTCAAACCGGTCTGCCGGAAACGGCTGTTCAAGTTGTCGCCACCACCGATCGCGCCGCAGTGGGCGAGCTGATCACTATGCCGCAGTACGTCGACGTTATTGTGCCGCGCGGTGGCAAAGGTCTGATTGAGCGCGTTAGCCGTGACGCCCGGATTCCGGTGATCAAGCATCTTGATGGCGTATGTCACGTGTATATCGACAGTCACGCCGACCCTGAAAAAGCGCTGGCGGTGGCTGTGAACGCTAAAACCCAACGTTACGGCACCTGTAATGCCATGGAAACTCTGCTGGTGGATGAGGAAATCGCCGCCGATATGCTGCCGCTGCTGAACGCTGCGTTCGTAGAAAAAGGCGTAGAGCTGCGCGGCTGCGCGCGCAGTCGGGAGATTGTCAGCGAGATGACGCCGGCGACAGAAGCCGACTGGGAAACAGAATACCTGGCCCCTATTCTTGCGGTAAAAGTAGTAGATGGCCTGGACGGCGCTATTGCTCACATCAGTCAGTTCAGTTCCCAGCACACCGACAGTATTATCACCGAAAATTACACCCGCGCTCGGCGTTTCCTTACCGAAGTGGATTCCAGCTCGGTGATGGTGAATGCCTCTACCCGCTTTGCCGATGGTTTTGAGTACGGTTTGGGCGCGGAAATCGGAATTTCCACTGACAAAATTCACGCTCGCGGGCCAGTGGGGCTGGAGGGCCTGACGTCGCAAAAGTATGTGGTGTTCGGTGACGGTCATGTCCGGGTTTAGCGCATGCACGTAATTTATGGTGGAACCTTCGACCCAGTGCACCACGGTCACTTGCGACTGAGCCTCGAGCTTAAGGATTATCTGGACGTGGCTCAAGTGCACCTGGTGCCCAGCTATACGCCTCCGCACCGTGGCGCAACGGGCGCAACCGCCGACCAGCGACTCCGGCTTCTGCAACTGGCGATCGTGGGCGAGCCGGCGTTGGCGATTGACTCGCGCGAGTTGAACCGCGGCGGTAAATCCTTTACCGCCGATACCCTACGCCAACTGCGCGCCGAATTGGGTCCGGATTGCCCACTGGTGATGGCCTTGGGTACCGATGCGTTTGCCGGTTTTAATGGCTGGCGCCAGTGGCAGGAAATTCTGGCGTTGGCGCATATTGTGGTGGTCAGCCGCCCCGGGCCGGAGCTAGACCCAAAGAGCGTGCCCGCCTTTTTGCTGTCGAAGCATTACGTCGAGCATGGCAGCGAGCTTAAAAACTTGCCTTGTGGCCGAATTGTAATGTTTGCGCCGCCCTCGCTGGATATTTCCGCGACCGCTATTCGTCAGCGTCTGGCGGAGGGTCATTCCGCGCGCTACTTGCTGCCTTTGCCAGCGCTGACAGAAATTCACCGGCAAGGGCTCTATGGTGCCTGCCCTGCGGTGGAACTTTAGTGCTACAATCGCGTGCTAACGACTTTTCGGGCGGCCATTCTGGCCAGAGCCCGGGCAACAGGGTGATTATGCAGGCCGAACAACTGAAAGATCTGGTAATAAACGCGTTGGAAGATGTAAAAGCCCAAGATTTAAGCGTCATTGACGTGCGCGAGCGCACCGATGTCACTGATTTCATGGTTTTGGCGTCTGGCACGTCCAATCGACACCTGAAAGCGTTGGCCAATTCGGTCGTCGTTGACGCGAAAGAGCAAGGTGTTCGGGTTGATCATATAGAAGGCGCCGGCAGTAGCGACTGGATACTGGTGGATTTGGGTGACGTTGTGGTGCATGTAATGATGCCGGCGGCCCGTGAATTTTATGACTTGGAACGATTTTGGCGTGACGCCCCTGCACCCGATTTTGGTCTCGCAGGCGGCGAATAATCATGCGTTTGCGTCTGATCTGCGTGGGGCAAAAAATGCCCGGCTGGGTCAGTGCCGGTTACTTAGACTACGCTCGCCGCATGCCGCCGGAGTTGTCTTTGGAGTTGGTCGAAATTGCCATGGCACACCGGGGTAAAAATCCGGACATTCCCAGGCTCATGCAGCGCGAAAGCGGCGCCATTATGGCCGCTATCCAACCGAAAGACCGAGTGGTGGCGCTGGAAGTGGAAGGGCGGCCTTGGTCGACAGAAAAACTGGCGGCGCAACTGGAAAACTGGCAGCAGGATGGCCACGACGTCAATTTTTTAGTGGGCGGGCCGGACGGGCTCGCTGACGCCTGTCGCCAGCGCGCCGGCCAACAATGGTCGTTGTCGCCGCTGACGCTGCCTCACCCGCTGGTACGCATTGTGTTAGCGGAGCAGCTGTACCGAGCTTGGTCTATTACCCGCAACCATCCTTACCACAGGGCGTAGGGTGTACGATGAGAGTGTTACATGTCTTGGGGTGAATTCAAGAACATAGCCGCTGAACGCCGTTTGTTCCAGCGCCGCACTCTGGTCATGTTGGTTTTTGTGATGTTGTTAACAGGCGCCCTGATCGCGCGACTGTACCAGCTGCAAATAGTAGAGCACGAGATTTACACCACGCTGTCAGACAAAAATCGGGTTCAGGTACAGTCAGTGCCACCGCCCCGGGGTTTGGTCTACGATCGCAATCGCGTGCTGCTGGCGGAAAATCGCCCGGTGTTCAGTGTGACTCTGGTGCCTGAGCGTATTCCTGACATAAGCGCTACCCTGGCGCGTCTGCAAACCATTCTGTCCATTTCTGATGAAGACCTTGAACGCTTTCAGCGCCGCTTGAAAGAGCGCCGCCGTCCGTTTCAGGAATTACCTCTGCGTTACGATCTTAATGAAGACGAAATCGCCCGGCTCGCGGTACTGCGTCATGAATTACCGGGCGTAGAAGTGCAGGCCGAGCTGTTGCGTTACTACCCCCACAGTGAATTGACCGCCCATGCCTTGGGCTTTGTGGGGCGTATCAATCAAAGTGAGTTGCAGCGTATTGATCCGGTTAACTACGCCGGTACTAACTACATCGGAAAATCTGGAATCGAACGTTTTTACGAGCAGTTGCTGCACGGCAAGGTGGGTTATCAGCACGCTGAAACCAACGCTCGTGGCCGCACCCTCAGGGTGTTGGAACGCCAAAATCCGGTGCCTGGTGAAAATATTCAGCTGCACCTGGATTTGCGCTTACAGAAGTTGGCCCACAAGCTGCTCGACGGCCGGCGCGGAGCTATTGTGGCGATTGAACCGGCAACAGGCGGTATTCTGGCGCTGGCCAGTGTGCCGGGGTTTGACGCCAACCAGTTTGTCACCGGCATCAGCGTGGAAGACTATCGCGAACTGAGTGAAAGTCGCGACAAACCTTTGTTCAACCGCGCTCTTCGTGGGCAGTACCCCCCAGGTTCTACTTTAAAACCAATGCTGGCGATTGCTGCGTTGGACAGCGGTGCCACCACCCGCAAGCGCAACATTTGGGACCCAGGCTATTTCCAGTTTAACGCGTCCGGGCGGCGTTATCGTGACTGGAAACGTTCGGGACATGGCTGGGTAGATCTCAACTTGGCCCTGGTTCAGTCCTGTGACGTGTATTTTTACGAAATCGCGGTGGATATGGGAGTTGACACTATCAACCACTACCTTTCTCGATTTGGATTTGGTGAAGACGCTGCGCTGGACGTAGCGGGGGCGTTGAATGGCTTGCTGCCGTCGCGGGAATGGAAACAGGGCGCCCGCCACGAGCCCTGGTACTCTGGTGACACGGTCAATCTGGGCATTGGCCAAGGTTTTATGCTGGCGACGCCCCTGCAGCTGGCAACGGCAACGGCGCTGATTGCCGATCGCGGTTATTGGATTGAGCCGCGGCTGCTCAAAAGCATTGACGGCAACAACGATCTTACGGATTTTTTGCCGGAGCAAAATCACGCGCCGCTAACGCTGAAAAATTCGGACGACTGGGAGTTTGTCGTGGAGTCCATGGCGGATGTGATGCACGGCGCGCGCGGAACTGCCCGTGCCGCTGGCGCAAATGCCAGCTACCGAATGGCCGGCAAAACCGGCACGGCCCAGGTTTTTTCCTTAGCTGAAGATGAAAAATACGATGCAGAAGAAATAAAAGAGCGGCTGCGTGACCACGCGATGTTTGTTGGTTTTGCGCCGGTGGATAATCCGCAGATTGCGGTGTCGGTGATCGTAGAAAACGGCGGTGGCGGCAGTAGCACTGCTGCGCCAGTGGCGCGCGCCCTGTTTGACGCCTGGTTGTTGGAATTCAGCGAAGGCGAGGGTGGTAGAGAAGGCAGCGCCGCCGCAGACATCGCCGATGTTGAGAACCCTCGCTGATGGCCAACCGGGATATATTACACGGCATCGGCAGCAGCTCCCTGGGAAACCCCCGTGGTTTTTGGGCTACGGTGCATCTGGACCCCATTCTTCTGGTGTTGCTGCTGATGTTGATGGGTGGCGGTCTCTTTGTGCTTTACAGCGGCGCTGATCGCAATATAGACGTTGTCAAGGCTCAGGGCATTCGTCTGGGAATTGCCTTCGTCACAATGCTAGTGTTGGCCCAGCTTGACCCCGCCGTGTTTCGCCGCTGGGCACCGCTGCTTTACACCCTTGGTTTGGTGGTGCTGGTAGCTGTACTGCTGGTGGGCGTGGGTGCCAAGGGTGCTCAGCGCTGGCTGGCGGTTCCTGGCCTGCCCCGGTTCCAACCGTCCGAATACATGAAGCTGGTGGTGCCAATGATGGCGGCTTGGTATTTGTCGCGCCATTACCTGCCGCCACGTTTGCGTCATCTGGCGGTGGGAATGGCCATTGTGCTGGTGCCCATGGCGATGATCGTCAAACAGCCTGATTTGGGTACGTCCCTGTTGGTCGGCATGGCGGGCATTTTCGTGGTGTTTTTTGCCGGTATCAGCTGGAAGTTGATTGCGGCATTTCTTGCCTTGGTATCGGTGTCGGCACCGGTGATGTGGACGTATGGCATGCGCGATTATCAGAAACAGCGGGTGCTGACCATGCTGGATCCGCAAAGTGATCCGCTGGGGGCAGGCTGGAATATCATCCAATCTAAAACCGCTATTGGTTCCGGTGGCTACGATGGCAAAGGCTGGCTACATGGCACCCAGTCGCGTCTGGAATTTCTGCCCGAAAGTCACACCGATTTTATCGTGGCGGTGCTGGCTGAAGAGTTTGGCTTTGTCGGTATGCTGGTTTTGCTTACTGTGTACTTTTTGATTATTCTGCGCTGCCTTCACATTGCCGTTTCTGCCCAGGATTCTTTCAGTCGCTTGCTGGCAGGTGCATTGACCATGACGTTTTTCATCTATATTTTTGTCAATATTGGCATGGTCAGCGGCATGTTGCCTGTGGTGGGGGTACCACTGCCCTTGGTCAGTTACGGCGGTACCTCCGGGGTTACCCTTATGGCGGCTTTTGGGGTGTTGATGTCGATTCACACCCACCGCCGCATGATCTGCTCGTGAACAGTTCCGGAACGCAACCATGGCTGCTCGGTAATGGTGTCGTATCGGCCGCAGCCGTTAGAATGGAATTCTGCCCGCCTTTGCGGTGTCTAATTGTGGAGGGTGTTCCATTGTGATCATCAATTCTGCCCTGTGGGTCGTGTTGGCGGGGGCTCTGGCCATGCTGACCGGCTGTGCCTCTGCGCCTCCGGAAAAAGACCATTCCGACCGTTATACGATCCACCAGGATCGCGCACCTGACGGCAACTTTGATGCCTCCGGGCTAAAAAACGCGCAACCGCGCTTTGAAGTGCCGCGGCGGGCGGGCAACAAATCGCCTTACACCGTGTGGGGCAAAAAATACAGTGTGATGAATGATAACAACGGCTACGTGGCTGAGGGCATGGCAAGCTGGTACGGTGAAAAGTTTCACGGCCACAAAACCTCTAACGGTGAAGTGTTCGATATGTACCAGATGACCGCCGCCCACAAATCACTGCGCATTCCCAGTTATGCGCGAGTGACCAACCTTGCCAACGGCCGCTCGGTCATTGTGCGGGTGAATGACCGTGGGCCCTTTCATGGCGATCGAATGATTGACTTGTCCTACGCTGCGGCCAAACGACTGGGTTACCAAAGCCAAGGCGTTGCGCAGGTAGAGGTAGCAGCGATAACGGTGAGCCCGGACGGTGCCTTATCCGTGGCCAACAAATTGCTGAGTGAAGCCGCTGGAGCTCAAGTATCCGCTGCGCAGGGCTTATTCGTGCAATTGGCGTCATTTTCCAGCAACATTGCGGCCGAAAACCTGATGCAAAAAGTTCAAAATCAAGTGCAGACACCGATGCGGGTTAAAATGGCTGACACCGGTAACGGGCGTTTCCACCGCGTTCAGGCTGGGCCCTTCAACAATGAACAGAGCGCTCTGCAAGCCCAGCAGTTGCTGCAGACCTACGGCTTCTATCAGACCATTTTGCTGACGGATTCTCATTAACGGACCTGTCGCTGACTGGTTCGCGCTGGCTGATTCAGGCACACCAGCCACGCGGAAGCGTCGCCGGCAAACCCTATCCACACACTGACTGATAAATGAAAAAAACCATGGTGTTTATATCTTTGTTCCGTTCCACTTTGTTTGTGTACACACTGCTGCTGGTCGTCACCGGCAACGTTTTGGCCCAGACCGTGCTGATACCGGCGCCGCCGCAGATTGCCGGCAGTTCCTATGTGTTGATGGAGCCTATGAGTGGGCACGTCATTATGCAAAACAACAGCAGTGAGCGCTTGCCGCCCGCCAGCCTGACTAAAATGATGACCGCGTACATTGTTGAGCGCGAGCTGGATGAGGGCCGCATCGCCATGAGCGACATGGTGCCCATCAGCGTGACTGCCTGGCAAACCGGAGGTTCCCGCACCTTTGTGCGTGAGGGCACCAGTGTAACGGTAGAAGATTTGTTACGTGGGGTAGTGATTCAGTCCGGCAACGACGCCTCGGTGGCCTTGGCGGAATTCGTTGCCGGCAGCGAAGGCGCGTTTGTCGACATCATGAACCAGCAGGCCGAACTTCTCGGCATGACCAATACCAATTTCGAGAACGCCACCGGATTGCCGTCACCCAACCACTATTCAACCGCCCAAGACTTGGCTCTTTTGGCCCAGGCCACCATCAACGATTACCCCGAAACCTATCCGATTTACGCCGAAAAGCATTTCACTTTTAACAACATTCGCCAGCCAAATCGCAACAGCCTGCTGTGGCGTGACAACAGCGTAGACGGTCTAAAAACCGGCCATACCGAAGAAGCCGGGTACTGTCTGGTAGCGTCGGCAACCCGCGATGACACCCGTTTTATAGCGGTGGTAATGGGCGCCCGCAGTGCGGAGTCGCGCTCACAAGAAGTGCAGAAAATGCTGAACTATGGCTTCCGTTACTATCAGAGCGAGCGCCTGTTCAGCGCCGGCCAAGAGCTGATTAAGTCACCGGTTTGGGGTGGTGCTGCCAACACTTTGCCGGTTGGGGTGTTTGAAAATGTGTATGTCACCATCTCTCGCGGCGCTCGCAATCAGCTGGAGTCTGTTGTAGACCTTGACTCCGTGGTCAAAGCGCCAGTCAGCGCTGGTGATGAATTAGGCCGCATCAGGGTTTCGTATCGGGGCGAGGTACTGGTAGACCAGCCCGTGCTGGCGCTGGTAGACGTGGTTGATGGTGGGTTTTTAAAGCGTATCTGGGACGCGGTAAAGCTGTTTTTTGTGCAGTTGCTCCCGTAAATCATAACCCCATAGCCGGACAGTAAGATGAGCGACGAAAAAGCACCAAAAATTGAATTCCCCTGTGACTACGCGATCAAGGTGATCGGCAATGCAGCTCCGGACTTCAGGGAATTTGTGCTAGCCGTGGTTGAACACCATGCACCGAAGCTGGACGCCAGTACCGTGACTGTAAACGACAGCCGTAACGGCCGTTTCTGCTCGGTACGGCTGACCATGGTCGCAACCGGAGAGTCACAACTGCAGGCGCTGTTTAACGAGCTCAAAGCCAGCGGTCGCGTGCACATGGTGCTGTAACCATGGGCCATCTGATTGTGCGTTCTTTGGGCGAACAGCCCTACCTGGAAACCTGGCACGCTATGCAGGCATTTACCGCCAGCCGCGACAAAAACAGCGCTGATGAGCTCTGGTGTCTACAGCACCCGGCGGTTTATACCCAAGGCCAGGCCGGTAAGGCCGAGCATATTCTAGCGCCGGGTGATATACCGGTGGTTCAGGTAGACCGAGGTGGCCAGGTGACATACCACGGTCCCGGCCAACTGGTTATTTATCTGCTGATTGATTTAACTCGCAGTGCGCTGGGTATTCGCGCGCTGGTCAGCCATATTGAACAATCCATCGTAAATACTCTTGCGTCTTTGAATATCAGCGCCGCGCCGCGAGTCGATGCACCGGGGGTTTATGTGGATGGCGCGAAAATCGCGTCGTTGGGTTTACGGGTACGACGCGGTTGCTCGTTCCACGGCCTGGCGCTGAATGTTGTCATGGACATGGAGCCTTTTGCGCGAATCAACCCGTGCGGCTACGCCGGCATGGCCATGTGCCAGGTTCAAGATTTTGCGCAGCACGCCACATTTGCACAAACAGAACAGCAGCTTGCCGAACAATTGGTTATCGCCTTGGGCCACAGCTTGGCAAGCGAGGGCTCGGTAAGCTGGCAGCAGGGCTGGTGAATCTGCGCCGAGGTAAGACAGTGGCGGACTAACAACATTTAAATCAGCAAATATCTACCTTGAGAGCACTTGAGTGAGCGAATATTTAAGTGAAAGAGTATTTAAGCTGAAGAGATTTAGAGCTGGAGAGTATTTATGGCAAAAAAGGGATCAGACAACTCTGTCTCACGCATAAAAACCGGCAGCTTCGAACGCAGGTTGAGCCTTACCCGTGCCGGCCTGTTTGCCGGCACCCGCATGGCTTCCCACATGGCGACCAATTGGCTGGGTGGGAAGGAGCGTCGCGAACAACGTTACAAAGCCATGCTGTCTACCCAGGCCCGTTTTCTGGTCGACGAGCTGGGCCAACTAAAAGGCAGCGTGGTCAAAATTGGCCAGGTGATGGCCCTGTACGGTGAACATTTTCTACCCGATGAAGTGACCGAAGCCCTGCACACTCTGGAAGACCAGACCACGTCTTTGGCGTGGCCGGCCATCGAGCGCGTGTTGCAATCGGAGCTGGGAAGTGAGCGCCTGGCGCAGCTGGACATTGAGACCCAGCCTATTGGCGCCGCTTCACTGGGTCAGGTTCACCGCGCCCGGCGCCTGAGTGACGGCCTTGAACTTGTGCTGAAAGTGCAGTACCCCGGCGTGGGCGATGCGGTCGACAGCGATTTAGACGCCGTTGCCAAGCTGTTAAAAATGGCCCGGTTAGTTAATTTTGGCCCTGAATTTGACGACTGGCTGGAAGAAGTGCGGACAATGATGCACCGCGAGGTGGATTACCGCCTGGAAGCCGACACCACCGAGCGTTTTCGTCAAATGCTGCTAGACGATCCGCGTTTCATTGTGCCGCGAGTGCTGCCGGAGTACTCCAGTGGCCAGGTGATTGCTTCCACCTATGAGCGTGGGCACTCTGTTAACTCGCCAACGGTTGCCGGAATTTCTCTGGCGCGCCGCAGTGAGCTGGGTAAGGCCGCGCTGGAGCTGTTCTTTCGCGAGTTGTTTGATTGGGGGGAAATTCAGACTGACCCGAATTTTGGAAACTATCGCATTCGCTTGGCCGCGGAGCCGGGTGCAGAAACAGATCACGATCGTATCGTGCTGCTGGATTTTGGCGCGGTGCAGCGCTACAGCGATGATTTTCTGAAGCCGGTGATGCAAATGATTCGTGCCTCCTATGAAAACAATCTGGATGCTGTGATCGATGGCGGTGTGCAACTCCGGTTTATGAGTCGTGATTGGCCCACTGAGGTGCTGGAAACCTTTGGCCGGGTCTGTATGTCAGTATTGGAACCGCTGATTGGCGATTCTAGCGAATGGCCACCCGAGGCTGTGAACGGCGCTGGCCAGTATCGCTGGAAACAAAGCGATCTGCCTTCACGGGTAGCACGGCAAGCCGCTCGTTCTGCCATTAATCGCTACTTTCGCGTGCCACCAAAAGAGTTCGTGTTTTTGAACCGCAAGTTGATCGGGGTTTACACGTTCATTGCTGTTTTGCAGGCTGAATTCAGCGGTGAACCAATACTGCGCTGTTATCTTTACCCTGAGAACACTAAATCTGACACCAGCGCTTCGGCTTCGGGGCCGTAGGCACTGAGTACCAGCCACACCACAATGGCATAGCGCAGGCCCTTGCCGATGCCGACCAGAACCACAAAATTCAGCCAGGGCACGCGCATAATACCGCCCACCAGGGTAAGCGCGTCGCCGCCAACCGGTAACCAGCTCATCAGTAACGACCATTGGCCAAAGCGATTAAAACGGTTGCGGGCATTGTGCAGCTGCATTTCGGTCATTGGAAACCAGCGCTGGTGCTTGAATCGATCTACCTGGCGCCCGATAATTCCGTTCACCACAGACCCCAGCGTGTTTCCGGTTGTGGCCGCAAACCACAACCAGAATGGCCCATAGCCTTTGGCCAGCAGGGTGCCCAGCAGAATCTCTGAATACGCGGGTAGCAGCGTAGCAGCGGCAAAAGCGGTGGCGAACAGGGTCAGATACATCATGGGTTCTCCGCTTGAGGACTTATTGGATCAGCTTTGGCTTTCAGCATCATTGGCCAAGTGGAATACTAAACTATCGCGGCTATTCAAACAGTCAATGTTCATTTCCCGGCAGCCATGCGATCATGGCAACGCCTGCGAGCAGACTATTAATCAAACCAACAGCCATCAAGCAAACAGGCAAATATGAATAACGGGAGCAAGTTATGGAAAAAGTCACAATTTTTGGTCGTACCAGTTGCGGTTTCTGCGTAAGGGCTATTCGCCTGTGCGAAGCCCGTGCTCTAGAGTTTAAGTGGGTAGACATGATTGAGGAAGACATTACTAAAGCGGACATTGCACAGAAAGTTGGCGGGCCCGTACACACCGTGCCACAGATTTTCGTGGGCGAGCAGCACATCGGTGGCTATGATGAATTTTCCACTTTTGTCCATCAGCAAGAGATAGCCGGGCATTAATTGCGGCTAATTGTTCATTCGATCCAGAATCTGATTGACCCGACTGCGGCTTTCCAAAAAACACTGGTTGAATGTGGCCGCTTCTTCATCACTGGTATTTGTCAAGCGGCCCTCCTCAAAAGCTTTTACTAAATGAAGAGTCTTGCCAAGCGGGCCTTCATGAGCGAGCAGTGCTTGCTTGATACTGGGAGCGAGGGGGAGTCGGTCACACAATATTCGAGCTTTTGGCCGAGCAGCACGTCAGCCATCGACAGCAAGCCCACCATAAAGGCAGGCTCCTTGTTCTTCTTGCAATCGCGCGCGGCCAGCTGTGAGCACATGGTTGCGCGGGTAAGCGCTTGCGGCAACAACAACATGTTGCATGGGTCGTCATTATCCAGTACCAGTACGGTGACCAGATTACGAAGGCGATTCAGTCCCAGCAACACGACGGCTTGGCGCATGCTAACGATTTCGTGACGCAAATTGTGGCTTGCACAATTGACTGTGCGCAGCACTTGCACCGCCAACTGAGGTCCCTGCACCAGTAACCGTTCCAGTTCGCTGTAGTTTGCTTCGGGTTTTTGCAATTCGCTCAGAAGACGAAGTTGTGCTGACCGATTGCGCCCGCGCTTGAAGGCGGTGGACTGATGAGTTTCTGGGTGGGCGTAAAAGTAACCCTGAAAAAGAGTAAATCCCATGTCACGGGCTTGGTCAAACTTCTTTTTGATTTCTACTTTTTCGGCCAATAAAGTGATGCCGCGAGCCAGGTAGTGTTCTACCTGCACTCTGATGGGAGGCTGTTCCAGCACGTCCAGTTTGACAATGTCGGCCAAATCAAGAAGCGGTCGGGTGGCGTCGGTCAGTACAAAATCATCCAGTGCTACGGTGTAACCCTGGGATTTTATATGTGTCAGCGCTGCAAGGATTTCTTCATCACCCTCTACGCTTTCTAGCACTTCGATAACCACCTGCCTCGGACTGGGTGGAAGTAGTGCCGGGTTTAGCAGCCATTCACGGGGGGGCGTTGAAAAACAGCTTTCTACGGCCGCAAAGTGACTCTATACCGGTTTCGCAAAAGGCCGCATTGCAGGCCCGCGCAGTGGCAATGAGGTCATCTTCTATAACGGCGAAATTCGCGCCTGCGGTGGCCCGGTAAAGTAATTCGTCGGCCACGTGGACCATATTGGCGTCGCAAATTGGCTGCAGAGCAACGCAATAAGAGCCGGCGTTGGGTTTCTGTGAGTCCGTCATGAATCATTAGCACCCAAAGAACAACGCTGGCGGCAAAGCCGAGAGATATTGCAGTGTACAATAGAGCGGCTGCCGCTCAAGCACCGGATATTTTATTTGGCTGCCGTATTGTGTATGGCGGGATTGTTTCAGAGCTCGAATGCGGTTTTAAGGCGTTTTTCCACCAATTGGTTTTTCAATTTAGCGACCTTTGGCAAGCCGTTTTCAAAAGGTGGAAAACTTTCGCCTTGAATCAGCGGGCTCAGGTAGTCGCGGCAATCTTGAGTAATGCCGAAGCCGTCATCGCTGATGTAGTGAATCGGCATTTTCTTTTCCTGGTTAGCCACGTCGCTCAGCGGTGCTTCGCCCACTCTCCAGCGATAAGGCTTGGCCTGCTCGCGAATGATGATGGGCATTAGCGCCTGCTTGCCGGCAACCGCCATTTCTACCGCCGCCTTGCCGACGGTGTAGGCCTGTTCTACGTCGGTGGCCGAGGCGATATGGCGCGCACTTCGCTGCAGGTAATCCGCTACGGCCCAGTGGTACTTGTAGCCCAGAGCCTGCTTCGTCAGATTTGCCAGCGCGGGTGCAACGCCGCCTAATTGAGTGTGGCCAAAGGCGTCGCGGGCCCCGGCTTCCGCCAGAAAGCGGCCGTCTTCATATTGAGCGCCTTCAGACGCAACAATCACGCAATAACCGTATTCCTTCACGCAAAAGTCCACCCGGGCCAGGAAGGCTTCGCGATCAAACGGAATTTCGGGGAACAAAATAATGTGTGGCGACTCACCTTCGCCCTGACCGGCAAGCCCGCTCGATGCAGCAATCCAACCGGCGTGGCGACCCATCACCTCCAGAATGAACACCTTGGTGGAGGTCTCGCACATGGATTTGATGTCAAGGCTGGCTTCCATCGTAGAGATGGCAATGTACTTGGCAACCGAGCCAAAGCCCGGGCAGCAATCGGTGAAAGGCAGGTCGTTATCTACGGTCTTGGGTATACCGATGCAGGTAATGGGGTAGCCCATTTTTTCGCTGATTTGCGATACCTTGTAAGCGGTGTCTTGGGAATCGCCGCCGCCGTTATAGAAGAAATATCCAATGTCGTGGGCGCGGAATACTTCAATCAAACGCTCGTATTCGCGGCGGTTTTCGGAAATATTTTTAAGCTTGTGACGACACGATCCAAAAGCACCGCCGGGGGTGTGCATCAGTGCGGCAATGGTGCCATCGGACTCCAGGCTGGTATCGATCAGTTCTTCTTTCAACGCACCGAGAATACCGTTGCGCCCGGCGTATACTTTGCTGATTTTATCTGGATGCCGGCGTGCGGTCTGAATAACGCCGCAGGCGCTGGCGTTTATAACGGCGGTAACGCCACCGGATTGTGCATAGAATGCGTTTTTAATGGCCATCTGGCAGGTAAGCCTCTTACTGGTTCGACGATGGCGCGCATGATACGCCAATTACCGGTAATTTTCATGACCGGTAAAACCGAAACGGTCAGCAGCGCGCTTGACGGACCGCAGCGCATGGGGGACGCTTGGCAGCGTTTTATCAGGAGGCAGTCGGTTTCATGCACATTCATATATTGGGTATTTGCGGCACTTTTATGGGTAGCCTGGCGGTGTTGTCCCGTGAACTGGGGCATAAGGTGACGGGCTCTGATCAAGGCGTTTACCCGCCCATGAGTACCCAGCTGCAAGCTCAGGGTATCGAACTGATGGAAGGCTATCACCCTGACAACCTCAAGCCGCGACCCGATTTGGTGCTGATCGGTAACGCTTTGTCGCGCGGCAACGCCGAAGTGGAACAGGTGCTTAACCGCAATATTCCTTATACGTCCGGCCCCGAATGGTTGGCGCGGGAAGTGTTACACCAGCGTTGGGTGCTGGCGGTCGCCGGCACCCACGGCAAAACCACTACTACCGCTATGCTGCTGTGGATACTGGAGCAGGCTGGGTTTGACGCCGGTTATCTGGTGGGCGGCGTACCCAAAGATTTGCCGGTGTCTGCGCGCCTGGGTAGCAGTGACTTTTTTGTGATTGAGGCCGATGAATACGACAGCGCATTTTTTGATAAGCGTTCGAAGTTTGTTCACTACCGCCCGCGCACGCTGATTTTGAACAACCTGGAGTTCGACCACGCCGATATTTTCGACAACGTAGAAGCCATCGAGCGCCAGTTCCATCAGCTGATTCGCACCGTGCCGTCACAAGGCTTGATTCTGCGCCCGACGCTGGACAGCCACCTGGACAACGCCATTGCTCTGGGCTGCTGGACTCCGCAGCAAACGCTGTCTATTGATGACGAAGCCGACAGTCCAAGCCACTGGCGAGCCGAGCTGTTGAGCGACGACGGCAGCCATTTTATGGTGTTGCGCCACGGGCAGCCGGTGGCCGCCGTAAAGTGGGCTCACAGCGGCCGACACAACGTAAGTAACGCTCTGTCGGCCATTGCCGCAGCACGCCATGTGGGTGTTACTCCAGACCACGCCATTAGCGCGTTGTGCTGTTTTTCCGGAGTAAAAAGACGCATGGAGTTGTTGGCGGACATTAAGGGCGTAAGGGTGTATGACGACTTTGCCCATCACCCCACCGCCATCGCCACTACTTTGGACGGCTTGCGCAAGCAGGTGGGCGACGAACCGGTGCTGGCGTTGATCGAGCTCCGTTCCAATACCATGAAACAGGGCGTACACAACGACACCCTGTTGCCCAGCGCGGCAGTCGCCGATCGCGTACTCTGGGCCAACCTGAACAATTCCAGCTGGTTGCCGGAATTGGTCGAACGCTGGCAACAGGCCAACGTCGACAGCAGTTTGCATCAGGTAGAAGCATCAGTAGACGATGTGATTGCGCGGGTAATGGCAGACTTACCCAGCCCTTGCCACATTGTTATTATGAGCAACGGTGGTTTTGGCGGCATTCATCAACGGCTGATTACTGAACTCAAACGTATCAACGGGTAAGCCAAACAGCGCCGCCTTAGAGTCGGAGCAAGCCGTGCATGAATGAGGTGCCCAAGTGAGTAAGACAGAAGCAACAAACGATGCCCCGCGAGTCATCAACCTGGCGTTTACCGGTGCTTCTGGCGCGCCTTATGGCCTGCGCCTGCTGCAGTGCCTGGTCGCTGCTGGGTGTCGGGTTCAGGTGATGATCAGCAAAGCCGCGCAGATTGTAATGGCCACCGAAACTGACCTGAAATTGCCCGGCACACCGCCGGCCATGCAACAGTGCCTTAGCGAATACAGCCAGGCAGCCCCCGGTCGGGTATTGGTATTTGGCCGCGAAGACTGGTTTTCACCGCCGGCCTCTGGTTCTGGCGAAAAAGCCCCACTGGTGATTTGCCCCTGCAGCACCGGCACACTGTCGGCCTTGGCCACGGGCGCCAGCAACAACCTGATAGAAAGAGCAGGGGACGTAGCTCTGAAAGAACGCCGCCAGTTGATATTGGTGCTGCGCGAGGCGCCCTATTCAGAAGTGCACCTGGAAAACATGCTGAAACTGACCCGTATGGGTGCCGTCATCATGCCGGCAAGTCCGGGGTTTTATCACAACCCGGAAACCATCAATGACTTAGTGGATTTCGTGGTGGCGCGACTGCTGGATCATTTGGGTGTTGATCAGAAACTGATGCCGCGCTGGGGGGAAGACAGGCTAGCGCGAAAGCTTAAAGAGGGTTAGGTGCGCGATTTTCTGCGTCGGTGGATTCTTAAGGCCTATTGCTACTGACGTCCACCGTGCGCTCGGTCAGCGCCGAGGTGGTCGCTGTCAATCAGACAGCGTCCTGTCCTGGAACCAGTAACGTCGAATAATCCTTAGTCGGAGAGTAGGGCGCCTAATTCCGCAGCTTGTGAAGTGCAAAGAAAAACCGGGACAGCTTTGCCTTGATACGGGTTAGGCGCTTAAAAATAGCTTTGTCCCAGCTTTTCCATTGAATCAGGCGTTTTTCAAAGTAGCCATATCAATCACGAAGCGATACTTTACATCGCCTTTTTTTATGCGCTCGTAAGCTTCGTTGATATTCTTGATGTCGAGCATTTCGATATCGCAGCTAATGTCGTGTTCAGCGCAAAAATCGAGCATTTCCTGAGTTTCCGGCATGCCACCGATCAGCGAACCGCACAATACCCGACGTTTAAGGACCAAGTTGCCAGCTTCCAATGCGGGTTCAACCGGCTCTAAAAGACCCACCAGAATGTGGGTACCATCATAGCTGAGGCAGTTCAGGTAGGGGTTCAGGTCGTGCTGAACCGGCACTGTATCCAGCAGGAAATCAAACGTTCCAGCGGCGTCCTTCATCTGCTGCTCATCGGTGGAAATCACCACATGGTCAGCGCCCTGTTTTTTGGCCTCTGTGACCTTGCTTTGAGAACGGGTGAAGATGGTCACTTCAGCACCCAGTGCCTTGGCGATCTTTACGCCCATATGGCCGAGACCGCCCATTCCGACGACACCCACCTTGTCACCCTTTTTGACACCATAATGGAGCAGTGGGGAATAGGTGGTAATGCCGGCGCACAGCAGCGGTGCGGCGGCGGCGGGGTCCAGCTTCTCTGGTATCCTGACTACGAAACGTTCGCTGACGACCACATTGTCTGAATAGCCACCAAAAGTGATGGATTGATCGTAGCGATCTTCGCCGTTGTAGGTGCCGGTCATACCTTCTTTGCAATACTGCTCAAGGCCGGATTCGCAGGCGGAGCAGGTGCGGCAGGAGTCCACCATGCAACCTACGCCAACCACGTCCCCAACTTGGTAGGTTGAGACATCGCTGCCGACAGAGGTAACTCGGCCAACAATCTCATGGCCCGGAACCACTGGGTAAATAGTCGCTCCCCAGTCATTCTGCGCAAAGTGAATATCGGTGTGGCAGACACCGCAGTAATCAATTTCGATGGATACATCGTCGGGCCGAGGATTCCGGCGGTCGAAATCAAACGGTGCGACGCCCGATTCCTCAGAATGTGCGGCATACGCTTTGGTGTTGGCCATATCTGTAGTGACTCCTTAACTGACATTGCGTTATTAAAAAGTGTTGAAGATACTCTGACAGTTCAAGCGCTTTGTATGTGTCAGTAATTGTCCTTAGGCTTTGTTGCTGGGGAGCGAGAAAAATCTCAGATTCGGTCCAAGGTGGGACGCTCGCTCCTACAAACACCGCGGTGACTCATGCTCAACGACAAACAGTGCAAACAGAATGCGCTCTGATATCACAAAGACGTATGGGTAGGCCTCCCTAATCGGCCGCTCAGTCTCAATAACCGCCCGCAAGACCGAGACAATGATCAGTACGCTTATTGCAAAGTTGAAGGGGATAGCCCTTTTCTGTCCCAGGCTGTGGTATCTACATGCGTGTAGAGAAATTGACGCATTGCTGCCTCTTTCGATCCTGGATTCATAGAATAAGTGCAGCACTTTGGACCAACAGGCATAGATAGACGAGCCGTTGCCGGTACCCTCATTCGCTTTACCGACCAAAGTGAAGAGAATCATGGGATACCGACAACCGATGCAGGCACAACGATACCAGATTTCGGTCTTTTTGAGAGTAGGCTGGAGCCTGCAGAACATGGCGCGAAAGACCCACTGCTACAGCTCGAACGTCAGTCGAAGGCTATGCCGTAATCGAAGCCTGACTGAATACGAGCCGATGGAAGCCAGGCAAGCGATGAACAGACTGAATAACCGACCACGAAAACAGCCGGGTTATTGCGCACCGGCCGACGTTTTCTGGGGCGAACACTCAGAAGGCCTGAACACGAGCGGTGCTGCGCTTAATACTTGAATCCAGGAGCGCCCGCGGATTTCCGTCGCCGCAAAACCTCGTTGATACCGGCGCCAGTGGATGGGTGTGTTCCCAAATCCACGGAAAATCTCAATGTGTCATTTTAGCGCGCGGCTGCAGTGCACCAAGGGGATGTTTGAACAACTGAATAGGGGGGTGATTCTCTAATCTGAAGAACCATCCTAAAAGGATGGTGCCGAGGAGAGGACTTGAACCTCCATGCCCTTGCGAGCACTAGCACCTGAAGCTAGCGTGTCTACCAATTTCACCACCTCGGCAGGTGATCTGCGAAACGCCTGACATTTGGGAATCAGAGTTTTTCGCCACTGGTTGAAACCGTTCTCAACCAGTGGCGCGTACTGTAATGATTAGCCGAAAAGCTGTCAAACACTTTTTTAAAAAGGCTGAACTGTTTATTTGCCTTCTCCAGCGTTATAAAGAATAAGGGTTACGAGCGCGTCCACGTGTAACTACTGATGCGCTTTTTACCTGCTTTATAAAGTCCGTGTATCAGGCAGTTTCGGCGAACCGGCGTTATGCTGTTATGCTGGTTCTCATTGACTCAATACAGTTGTGCCGCTGAGGCACAAATAGCAAACAAGGATCCGAATGGTTTCCAGTAAGAAGACATCCAACGACCCCCACGCCAAGCGTGAGGCCCAGAATTACGACAATCCGATTCAGAGCCGCGAGTTTATTATTGCGCATCTGAAAGACCGGGGTGCTCCGGCCACACACGAAACCCTGTGCGAAGAACTGGGGCAGTCGTCTGAAGAGAGCATTGAAGCCCTGCGCCGCCGTCTGATCGCAATGTGCCGCGACGGTCAACTTATTTGCAATCGCCGCAACGCTTTTTTGCCGATCGAAGAATCCGACCTGGTGAGCGGCCGGGTGATTGGCCATAAAGATGGCTTTGGGTTTTTAACACCCGATGGCGACGGCACCGATCTGTTTCTGACCGCGCGCCAGATGCGTCAGGTGTTTCACGGCGATCGTGTGGTTGCTCGCGTTGATAAAGTAGACGATCGTGGCCGTCGTGAGGGCGTCATTGTTGAGGTGCTGGAACACCGCACCACGCAAACCGTAGGCCGCTTCTTTAAAGAAAGCGGTATCACGTTTGTGGTGCCTGAAAATGCCCGCATCAACCACGAAGTATTGATACCGGATGAGATGGCCGGTGCGGCACGCCACGGCCAGTACGTGGTGGTCGACATCATTCGCCAACCTACTCTGCGCAGTCAGCCCACCGGGCGTGTCACCGAGGTGCTGGGTGAGCATATGGCTCCGGGCATGGAAATTGACGTGGCGATTCGTGCTTACGACATTCCTCACTCCTGGCCGGATGCGGTCGGTGAGCAAACCGCGGCCATTTCCGAACAGGTCACCGATGCCGACAAGCGCAACCGCGTGTGCATTCGCGAGCTGCCGCTGGTGACCATTGACGGTGCAGACGCACGGGATTTTGACGATGCCATTTATTGCGAGCCGCGCCCGCGTGGTGGTTACCGGTTGCTGGTAGCGATTGCCGATGTGTCGCACTACGTGCGCCCGGGCTCACCGCTGGATGACGAAGCGCTGAATCGCGGCACCTCGGTCTATTTCCCCGATCACGTGGTGCCCATGTTGCCGGAGAAGCTGTCCAACGGTCTTTGCTCGCTGAACCCGGAAGTGGATCGCCTGTGCATGGTGGCGGATATGACGATCAGCGCTGCTGGCAACATCAGTAGTTACACCTTTTACCAAGCGGTAATGAACAGCCACGCGCGGCTGACTTATAACAAGGTCAGCGATATTCTGGAGCATCCCACATCCCCTCGTGGTATTGAGCTGAGCAACCAGTATTCCGCCGTATTGCCCGAGTTGCACAATTTATATGGCCTGTATCAACTGCTGCGCAAAGCGCGTACCGAACGTGGTGCCATTGATTTTGAAACCACCGAAACCCGTATTGTGTTTGATGCCGCCCGCAAGATTGAAGAAATCGTGCCAGTGCACCGCAACGACGCCCACAAAATTGTGGAAGAATGCATGCTGGCGACCAACGTGGCTACCGCACGCTTCCTGAAAAAGCACAAAATGCCGGCGCTGTATCGAGTGCATGATGGCCCATCGGAGCAACGCCTTGGTTCCTTGCGGCTGTTTTTGGGTGAGTTAGGGCTGCAGCTTGGCGGTGGCGATAAGCCTACATCGGCTGATTACCAGAATTTGCTGGGTTCTATCGGTGAGCGGCCTGATGCTCAAGTGATTCAGACTGTCATGTTGCGGTCCTTGAGCCAGGCAGTTTACAGCCCTGAAGAAGCCGGCCACTTTGGCCTGGGGTATTCGAGCTACGCGCATTTTACCTCGCCGATTCGGCGATACCCGGATTTGATCGTGCATCGGGCAATCAAAGCCTGCGTTCACGCAGACCAGCCAACGAAAGACGTGATTGCGCCAGACCAGGCAGACGCGGAGCTGGCGAAATATCCGTACGACTACGCCCGTATGGAGACGTTCGGTGAACATGCGTCGATGGCCGAGCGCCGCGCTGATGATGCCACTCGCGACGTAATGGCTTGGTTAAAGTGCGAGTTTCTTAGTGACCACGTAGGTGAAGAATACGACGGCGTCATTGCGGCTGTTGTCGGTTTTGGCTTCTTTGTAGAACTTGCTGACATCTATATCGAAGGCCTGGTGCACGTGTCGACGTTGAACGGCGACTACTTCCAACACGATCACGCCAAGCACCGGTTGATTGGCGAACGCACAGCCATCAGTTTTCGTTTAGGCGATGAAGTGCGTGTCAAAGTGATGCGCGTGGGCATGGAAGATCGCAAAATTGACTTGGAACTGGTGAGCACGCCAAAGCGTCGCCAAGCCGACCGCGACGCGCTCGAAGTAAACAGCCGTGGCGGTCGTGATGGAATTAAGAGTGACAAAGGTGTCAAAAAAGACAGCAAAGTCAAAAGCGAGCGCAGTAAGCGTGGTAGTAAATCGGACAAACCATCGACAGGCCGCGGTGCCAAATCCGCGGGCCCGAAATCAGGTCGTGCCAAGCCGGCCGCCGGCTCCGCGCGTGATCAACTGGCCACCGATGCGGCTCGTGCTGCTGGTGGTAAAGCCCCGGCAAGCGACGGCGATGCCGGTGGCGGTGAATTGCGCAAGCCGCGCAAGCGCAGACCCAGGAGCTCATGAGCCGAGCTGAGTTCTTACAATCTTTCGCTGACCACCACCCTGCTCATTTTAATATGCGGACAAGGCAGTGGTAGATTTACCAAAATTCTTAGTAGGAAATACCGTCAGTGGCAGAGCAATTCGTATTTGGCTGGCACGCCGTTGAAGCCGTCTTAAAGCGTGAACCTGAGCGGCTGCTGCAAGTGTGGATTCAAACCGGCCGCCAGGATAAGCGGGTAAAAAGCACCACTGAGCTGCTGGATACTTTGGGTGTGTCTTGGGAGATCGTGCATCGCAAACTGCTGGATAGCCGCGTTGCCGGTGTCCATCAAGGTGTTGTTGCGTCGGTCAGCGAAAGCCGGGAATGGAGTGAAGACGATTTGCTGGCGCTGCTGGCAAACTCTGAAAAGCCGCCGTTTCTGTTGATTCTGGACGGTGTTACCGACCCCCATAACCTGGGTGCGTGTATACGCACCGCCGATGCAGTCGGCGTGCAAGCGGTAATTGTGCCAAAAGACAAATCCGCTACGTTAACGCCGGTGGCCCGCAAGGTTGCCTGTGGTGCAGCGGAAACCGTACCTTTTGTACGCGTTACCAATCTGGCACGCCTGCTGCGTACCTTGCAAGGGCAGGGTGTTTGGTTGGTTGGCACCGCGGGTGAGGCGCCCATAACCTTGCACCAGGCCGACCTGACCGGCCCGCTGGCGTTGGTGATGGGCGCTGAAGGCAAGGGTATGCGACGGTTGACCCGTGAACATTGTGACCAATTAATGAACATACCGATGGTGGGCGACGTTGAAAGCCTGAACGTGTCTGTTGCCAGTGGTGTGTGTCTTTATGAGGCCTTGCGCCAGCGTACGGCTAAGGGCTAACTGCGGTTGTTTATCAATCCTTGCATACCCAGCGGCACCCGCCTAGAATACACAATCCTTTTTTCGAGGCAATTTTTTTATTGCCTCAGTAAAGGCAATGCATTACCTCGCCAGCGCCGGCAAACGTTTTTTGATAAAGAGTTCCGAGCCTGGCAAAACAGCAGTTCTGCTGCTACCTCCTTGCTTTTATGTTGCGCGGCATTGAGGGCGCTTATGCCCGCCGTGGATCTAGAGGCTGTTCAATCCGTAGGGAGAATTCATGCGTCACTACGAAGTTGTTTTTATGGTACACCCGGATCAAAGCGAGCAAGTGCCTGCTATGATCGAGCGTTACACCAACCTCATCACTGAAGATGGTGGCCAGGTAGATCGTTTGGAAGATTGGGGCCGTCGTCACTTGGCATACCCGATTAACAAGATTCACAAAGCTCATTACGTGTTGATGAACATTCAGTGTTCACAAACCGCAATGGACGAGCTGACTCATAACTTCCGCTTTAACGATGCCATCATCCGTGAGCTTATCTTGCGTCGTGATGAAGCTGTTACCGACATGTCTCCGATGAAATCTGCAGAGTCTCGCGAAGACCGCCGTCCAAGTGGAGACGATCGCCCGCGCCGTTCAGCCGAATCTGACGAAAGCCAGAAAGCTGACGACACAGACGAAGAAGAGTAATTAACCGGAGTTAAGGAGTTACGTTATGGCTCGTTTTTTCAGACGTCGCAAGTTCTGCCGATTCACGGCAGAAGGTGTCAAGGAGATCGATTACAAGGATCTGGACACCCTGAAAGGTTATGTCACTGAAACAGGCAAAATTGTGCCTAGCCGCATCACCGGCACCAAAGCACGTTATCAGCGTCAGCTGGCCACCGCTATCAAGCGCGCCCGCTTCCTGGCACTGCTGCCGTACTCGGACAGCCACGATAACTAAGAACAGATAAACAGGACTTGGGACCATGCGTGCACTGGCACAATTTGTAATGCGCGGTCCCCTGCAGGCCAGCGGGGTAGCGGCTTTAACGACGGCTATACCTCTGCTTTTCTGGGTTGGCACAGCGGTTGTTGGGCTGGTTATACTACGGCTTGGCATTCGCCAAGGGCTGAACGTTGGCCTTTGGGCATTGCTGCCGGCACTGGGCTGGAGTTGGTTCGGGCAAGACCCGACCGCTCTGGTCGTACTGCTGGAAGTGATGCTGATGACAGCTCTGTTGCGGGTGACTTCGTCGTGGGACAAAGCTCTGTGCGGCGGTACTTTTCTGGCCATTGTGACCGGATTGGCTCTGCCGTCACTGTATCCCGGCCTGATGGACATTCTGGTGCAAACCGGAGTTCAGTTCTATCAGCAATACAACGCCGACGTTGCGCAGGCGCTGGGTAGCAACCTGGAATCTGTGATTCGGCAAACCATGAGCGCCAGTATGGCAGGTACCTATCTGGCTTTGGCCGTAGGTATGACCCTGCTGGCTCGTGGTTGGCAGGCAGCACTGTACAACCCTGGCGGTCTGCGCACAGAGTTTCACAGACTGCGCCTGTCGCCGGTATTCGCGGTTGTGTTTGCCGCCACCATGGTCATTGGTCCCGTACTGGGGCTGAACGCTGTGCTGCTGGCCTGGGCTGCGGGAACCCCGCTGTTTTTGGCTGGGCTGGCGTTGGTTCACGGTGTCGTAGCGCTTAAAAAGCTGAGCCGCCAGTGGTTGGTGATGTTTTACGTTGCGCTGGTGTTGCTGGGCCCAAGTCTGATGATTCTGTTAGTAGTTCTGGCTTTTGTGGATAGTTGGCTTAATATCCGGGGGCGAATCAATCCTCCCGGACCGGTCGTATAAAGCACGAAGAGGTTAACGAGATGGAAGTTATTCTGCTCGAGAAAGTTGCAAACCTGGGTATCCTAGGTGACAAGGTTAATGTGAAATCCGGTTACGGACGTAATTTTCTGCTGCCTTATGGCAAAGCGGTTCCGGCTACTGAAGCCAACTTGAACGCATTTGAAGAGCGTCGTGCCGAGCTTGAAAAAACCGCAACCGAAAAACTGGTTGTTGCGCAAGCCCGTGCCGAAAAGCTCGAAGGCGCGTCCTTCACTATCAGCTCTAAAGCGGGTAACGAGGGTAAGCTGTTCGGCTCTATTGGTGCGCGCGATGTGGCTGATGTCATCACCGCTTCCGGCACCGATGTAGAAAAGAGCGAAGTTCTGCTGCCAGAAGGCCCGTTGCGGGCGGTTGGCGAGTACGAAATTGAGCTCAAGCTGCACAGCGATGTGCACGTAACCGTTAAGCTGGCGGTTGTTGCCGAGTAATCGGCGGTAGTTCAGCGTCAGGCAATAGCGGTCAGTTCTGGTCTTTATTGCCGCACAGCGGGCCCGAAACGGTAGCGATACGATTTCGGGCCTGCTGCTTTCTGGTATGCTTCAAAGTCTTGTTCCCTTTCCCACTGGCACTGAGCCTTCGTACGCCAGGGCAGTGGTCAACTGAAGACGTGTTCATGGCAAAACCGAATCTAAAGCCCGTAAACAGCGATCCAGAAACCAGCCGAATTAAAGTGCCGCCGCATTCCCTGGAAGCGGAGCAGGCCGTGTTGGGCGGTCTGATGCTGGACAATCGCCGCTTTGACGAAATCTCCGAGATGATTTCGGCGGTGGATTTTTATCGCCAGGATCATCGGCTGATTTTTGGCGCGGTGGAACGCCTGGCCAGTGAAAATGAGCCGTTAGACGTTGTTACTCTAGCCGAATTTCTGGAGCGGGCGGGGGATATCGAACACGCCGGTGGTCTGTCGTATCTGGCTGAGCTGGCTGAAAAAACCCCCGGTGCAGCGAACATCCGCGCCTACGCCGATATTGTTCGCGAACGTTCTATTTTGCGCCAGTTGGTGGAGGCGTCAGGTAAAATTTCCGACTCGGCGTTCAACCCGTTGGGTCGTAACAGCGGTGAAATTCTAGACGAAGCCGAACGCACGGTGTTCCAGATTGCTGAGTCGAGGGTTAAAGAAGGTTCTGGCCCTAAGGGCATCAATCCGATTCTTACGCAAACCCTAAGCCGCATTGAAGAGTTGTTTGAATCTGGCGAACAGACCACCGGCTTGACCACGGGTTTCCGCGATCTGGATGAGCGTACCTCGGGTATGCAACCTTCAGACCTGATCATTGTCGCCGGGCGGCCGTCCATGGGTAAAACCACACTCGCCATGAACATCGTTGAAAACGCCCTGATTTCAAGTGGCTTGCCCGTGTTGGTGTTCAGCATGGAGATGCCAGCGGATGCTTTGGCCATGCGCATGTTGTCATCGCTAGGGCGCATCGACCAAACCAAAGTGCGTAATGGCAAGCTCGAAGAAGACGACTGGCCTCGGTTAACCTCGGCGGTGAGCTTGCTGAAAGACAAGCCGCTCTACATTGACGACACCCCAGGCCTTAGCCCAACGGAGCTGCGCTCGCGGGCGCGGCGCATTGCGCGGGAGAACGGCGGCAAAATCGGGCTGATCATGGTGGATTACTTGCAGCTGATGCGGGTGCCTGGAAACACTGAAGGCCGCACCGCGGAAATCTCCGAAATATCGCGCTCACTCAAGGGCATTGCCAAAGAGCTGAGCTGCCCGGTGGTTGCGCTGTCGCAGCTCAACCGAAGCCTGGAACAGCGTCCCAACAAGCGGCCCATCAACTCGGATTTGCGTGAATCCGGGGCTATCGAGCAAGATGCAGACGTTATTATGTTTGTTTATCGCGATGAGGTTTATAACGAAGATACTCCAGACAAAGGTGTGGCCGAAATTATCATCGGCAAGCAGCGTAACGGCCCTATTGGGACGATACGCTTGGCGTTTATTGGCAAATACACCAAGTTTGAAGATCTTGCCCACGGTAATTACAGCGAGTATGGAGACGATTACTGATGCCAAGGGGTTCCTTTGCACTGATAGACTCAAAAGCGCTGCAGCATAACTATCAGGTGGCCTGCCAGCGCTCTGGGCAATCCAGCGCCATGGCGGTGATCAAGGCCGATGGCTATGGCCACGGCATTGCCGGAGTTGCGGGTGCCTTGGCTGCGGTGGCGCCCAAGTTTGCGGTGGCGTGTATTGAAGAAGCCATTGCCATTCGTGATGCCGGCGTAGGTCAGCAGCCTGTGGCGCTGTTGCAGGGGGTTCACAGTGAGCAGGATCTAGCGACGTGCATCGAGCACAACTTTGAACCGGCGTTGCACTGCGACGAGCAGCTGCAGTGGCTTGTGCGAGCGCCCGCCGTGCCACGCATCTGGCTGAAAGTAAATACCGGGATGAACCGCCTGGGCTTTCACCCCGAGGAGCTGGCCCAAGCGATGGCCACGCTTGCGCATCACCAGCTGATGCCAAAGGTGATTGGTTTTGTCACCCACTTTGCCTGTGCCGATGACGAACGCAGCACCATGACGCAGCAGCAGACCGAGTGTTTTGAGAAGGCGACCGCGCCTTGGCCCGAGTTGCAGCGTAGCGTCGCCAATTCGGCGGCGTTGTTCAGGCCGGGCCAAAAGCTGTTTGGCTGGAGTCGCCCTGGCATCATGCTGTATGGCGCGTCGCCCATTGTCGGTACGCCGGCTGCGGAGCTGGGGCTAAAGCCGGTCATGACGTTACAGGCACCGCTGATCAGTACTCGCCTGCTGCAGCCCGGCGACAGCGTGGGTTACGGCGCAAGTTGGGTTGCAAGCAAGCCTACGCGCATGGGCGTTGTCGCCTTGGGCTACGGCGACGGTTACCCTCGCCATGCGGGCACGGGTACTCCCGCCGCTATCCACGGCCAGCGCATACAGCTTATCGGCCGGGTGTCGATGGACATGCTGGCCGTCGATCTGAGCGCTGCCCCCGCGGCGCGCCATGGCGATCCGGTAGAACTGTGGGGCACCACGGTGCCGGTGGACGACGTAGCCGACCACGCCGGTACCATTGGCTACGAGCTGCTAACGGGCGTTACAGCCCGGGTACCTCGGCGCTGGTGCTAGTTTTTTTAACAAAAGTGGAGGTAAAAAAGACCCGTGCATGTTCTGGTAGTTCACGATTACGGCCCCTTGGGCAGAGTATTGCTGAACCAATTGCGCGCCACCTCTTTGCAGGTCAGCCCTTTGCTGGTGAGTAACACGGCCAGCGTGGATCTGGCGGCGCTGGAAAGCTGGATTCCGGCGGATACAGACTTGATTGTCAATGCCCTGTGGCTAGCCGATCCGGAATCCGCTCAAGCACATCCTAATGACGTCCAGCGCGCGGCTTTGTCGTTGCCGTTGGCGCTGGGCGAATTTGCCCGCGATCGCAACATCGCGATGCTGCAATTGTCCACCTGCTATATTTTTGATGGCCGCAAACAGACGGCTTACATTGCCTCGAACCCCGGTCAGCCGGTGAGCCAGCTGGGCGCTTGGCAGTGGGCGTGCGAGCAGAGCCTGCGCGGTTTGTTAACCCGCCACATTATTCTGCGAACAGGATGGAGCCTGGGGCGTTTTATACGGAAGGTTCAGGCCAGCACAGCCGCTGGCACCCGCTTGTCGTTGCCCGGCCGCTGCGTTGGTCAACCCTTGGCAGTGACTGATTTGGCGCGGGTTATGCGCGCTATTATCCAGCAGCTCGATTGCGGGGCCGAAGTGTGGGGCACCTATCAGTACGCCGGTTCTGAGGGCATCAGTCTGTATGAGCTGGGCTTGGCCATCGCCGGCCTGCCCGGCATTCCCGAGGATTTGCATCTGGTGGACGAAGTGAGCGGATGGGGTCAGCTGGAACCGGTGAACACACGCTTGGTGTGTACAAAAATCCGTAATACTTTTGGTATCAAACAAGTCCCGTGGCGTGTGGGGCTGACGGATGAATTGACTCTGCTAAAAGGGTCCGCTCCGGTCAAACCAGCCAGCCCATGAAAGCGCCCTTTTAGTAACAACCCTGGCGGGCAAAATCGTGGATGACCCGTTGCAGGGCTGCTTCGCCTAGGCGCTTGACTTCACGCCCGCGAACGTTGATGACACCCTGATTCTGGCATCGAGTAAATACCCGACAAACCGTCTCTACCGCAAGGTGTCAAAAGTTTGCGCTATCATTGCGCGCCATCGGCAGGCTGAAGTTAATGGGCGATAGATGTGACACTGACGCTCAGGCAACTTGTGCGTATGGCGCTTCAGGTCATTTTTGCCACTGCAAGAGGGCAGGCACAGGTGGCTCAAACGACACCCGTTGCGCCTAGCATTTGATCCGCGTTCAACTTTCGGCCAGTACGGATCAACTCATTTGCCAATGGCGCCTCGGGCCAGTTATCGCTATAGGCGCTCAAATATCAGCGATGCATTGGTGCCGCCGAAGCCAAAGCTGTTGGACATCACCGCGTTGAGAGTGGCTTCCTGACTCGCCGGCCCCACAATGGGCAAATCGGCACTGGCCGCATCCAGCTCGTTCAGATTGGCAGTTCCGGCAATAAAGCCGTTTTGCATCATCAGCAACGAGTAAATGGCTTCCTGCACACCGGCAGCGCCCAGCGAATGCCCAGACAGTGATTTGGTAGAAGAAATCAGCGGCACTTTTTCAATGAAGGTGTTGCGAACAGCACCCATCTCCGCCGCGTCGCCGACCGGAGTGCTGGTGCCGTGGGCGTTGATGTAGTCAACGCCGCCATGCATGGTCGCCATGGCTTGCTTCATACAGCGCTGGGCACCCTCGCCGGACGGCGCAACCATGTCGTAACCGTCTGAAGTGGCACCGTAGCCGGTCAGCTCGGCAATAATGTGGGCGCCGCGTTTGCGGGCGCGCTCCCGTTCTTCCAGCACCAGCATACCGCCGCCACCGGCAATCACAAAACCGTCACGCTTGCTGTCAAACGGCCGCGATGCGGTTTCCGGTGCATCGTTGTATTTGGTCGATAGAGCACCCATGGCATCAAACATCATGGTCAAGCTCCAGTCTTCTTCTTCACCGCCGCCGGCAAATACGATGTCTTGCTTGCCCATCTGGATTTGTTCCATGGCCTGGCCAATACAGTGCGCGCTGGTGGCGCAGGCCGACGATATGGAATAGTTTACGCCGCGAATCTTGAAGGCGGTGGCCAGGCACGCAGAGACAGTGCTGGCCATAATGCGCGGTACCATATAAGGCCCGATGCGCCTTACGCCTTTGGCCCGTAAAATATCCACGGCTTCCGCCTGGCTTGAGCAAGACGCGCCGCCAGAGCCGGCAATCAGCCCGGTGCGGTCGTTTGACACCATGTCGTCGGTCAAGCCGGCTTGGGCAATGGCCTGTTGCATCGACAAGTAGCTGTACATGGCTGAGTCAGCCATAAAACGACGTACTTTTCGATCAATGACAGAGGTGTCGATATCCGGTGCGCCGCAAATCTGGCTGCGGAACCCCAGTTCTTTGTAGGTTTCATTGAAGCGAATGCCGGATCTTCCCGTTTTCAGGCCGCTGGTAACTTCGTCCAGACTATTGCCCAAGCAGGAAATAATCCCCATTCCGGTGACCACGACTCGTCTCATAACGTTCTCCTTACCGGCGCCAGGAACGGGCGCTTGCGTTGCGTTGTATAGGTATTGTTGTAAAGCTTTTTATCAGTATACGGCCTTGGCTCAGGCGTAGAGGCAAAAGCGACACTAACGTTTGCGGTTGCGTCGGGTTTTCGCTTTCTTTTTGCCGTCTGCGATCGCTTTTTCTGCGTCCAGTACAGCTTGAACTTCGGCTTCAGCCAGAGCAACGTCGGTTTCGTGCTGAATTAGGCGCGGTGTTTCCAGAGAAATGCGCCCCAGCGTGCCGGCGCGGAATTCGTTCAGCAACACTTCTGACACTTTGTGTAAATCCGGTACGCCGCCGCGTCCAAAAAACCGGCGCCTGGCGGCAATGGCGTCCATTGCGGCCAGGCCGTCAACCGGCAACGGGTCCAATCCGTAACGGCCGGTCAGGAATTCTGGGTAGTGATCCAGCAAATACTCGGTGGCAAACAGCGCAACGTCTCCAAAATCCAGCACGGCGCTGCGAATAGCGCCGGTGACCGCCAGGCGATAACCACAGGCCGCCGGTGATAGCTTGGGCCACAAGAAGCCAGGGGTATCGTACAGCAAAATATTATTCGGCAATTTGATCGCTTGCTGAGCTCGGGTAACGGCCGGCTCGTTACCGGTTTTTGCGGCGGGTCGTCCGGCTAGGGTATTGATCAGGGTAGATTTGCCGACGTTAGGAATGCCCAGAATCATCACCCGCAGCGCGCTTTTCTGGCGATCGTGATTCGGCGTCAGCTGTTCTGCCAGGTTAAGAATGTCCAGCGTTTCGTTGCGCTGGTTGTGGGTCAGAGTGATGGCTTTTACACCGCGTTCCCGTTCCAGCCAGCTTTGCCATTGTCCCGTCACATCGGGGTCGGCCAGGTCGCGCTTGTTCAGCACTTTGATCAACGGCGTGTCACCGCGCAGGGCAGGCACCAGCGGGTTCTCGCTGCTAAAGGGAATGCGGGCGTCCACCACCTCGATAATCAAGTCCATCTGTGGCATGACTTCTTTGATCTCCTTACGAGCTTTGTGCATGTGCCCCGGAAACCAGTTAATTGCCATTGTGCTACTCCCGCTGCCGTAGTGCTGAGTGTAAGTGCGTTGAATCTAGGTGTGATGAACGCAAGAACGCTACGGCAGTGTGTGTGAATAAAAAAGAGTCGCTATTATGCAGCAATTTCAGCGCAATACCGAAAGTCGATGACCAAACTTTCATATTTGCCTGAAAATCGCCGTAATGGTGGGCTGGCAGCTGCTTTGGCGGCTATTATTCGAAATCAACAGCCATTGTGGGGTGCGACTGACCCACATGATGCTTTAGGGTGTGTAACGTTATTCAAACGGAGAGCAGTATGAAATTGGTAAAAGCACTTGGAACAGCACTGATTGCGGTAAGTTTGTCGGCGCCGGCGTTGGCACAACAGGTCAATAGCCAGCCCGACCGTATTGATCAGCTTGCGCAAATGGTTGGCTTGAACGACGAGCAACAAGAACAGATTCGCGGCGTGTTTGACGAGTTGCAGGGTCAAATTGTCGATCTGCGTCAGCAGGCACAAACGCTGCAGCAGCAGTTGCAAACCGAGGTAAAAGCAGATTTCAGTGAAGACGCCATTCGTGAACACGCGGAAGAACTGGGTGACGTTACCGGTGAGATGGCAGCACTTTCTACCTTGATGCAGGCGAAGGTAGAAAGTATTTTTACGGATGAGCAACGCAATGAGCTGAAGCTGCAAATGCAAAAAATGCAGCAGATGCAACAGCAGCAGGGCAGCCAGTAAGCGCAGCCCTACCGCCAGCGGTAAGGCGCCAATGCGGGTGTCCGGTCAGCCTACGGACTTGACCGGTATCTGCAGGGCGTTTACCGATTCCAGTTTCGCTGATGCAGGCACGGCCGGCACAGCCAACCCCAAGTTGTTTTTGTCAAACACTCGATCTGCACGATAGCTCGATCGCACCATGGGGCCAGATGGCACTTCCATAAAGCCCTTGGCCAAGCCAATGTCCCGATAACGGTTGAATTCTTCCGGGGTGACGTAGCGCATCACCGGCAAATGGTTCGGAGTAGGGCGCAGGTACTGGCCCAACGTCAGAATATCCACGCCCACCGCCAGCAAATCGTCCATGGTTTGCTGAACTTCTTCGTCAGTTTCGCCCAGGCCCAGCATTAAACTGGTTTTTGTCAGTACGTCCGGGCGGTATTGCTTGGCGTGCTTCAATACGCTTAGCGTCTTTTCATAGCCGGCTCGGGGATCGCGTACTGGGTGAGTCAGGCGGCGAACGGTTTCGACGTTCTGGGCGAATACATCCAGCCCAGAGTCTACAACCTGCTCTACGTGCTGCATCACCGCATCAAAATCCGGCGTGAGTGCTTCCACTCTGACGCCCGGCGTACGTTGTTTGATAGCCAACACACAGGCCGCATAGTGGCCGGCACCGCCGTCGGGCAGGTCGTCGCGGTCAACCGATGTCAGCACGATGTAGCGCAAGCCCATCAGTTCCACCGATTTTGCCGTATTCTCGGGTTCGTCTTTATCCAGCCAGCCGTTGGGGTTGCCGGTGTCTACCGCACAGAATTTGCAGGCACGTGTACACACCGAGCCCATCACCATGATTGTTGCCGTGCCGTTGGTCCAGCATTCACCAATGTTGGGGCAGTGGGATTCCTGGCACACGGTAGCCACATTGTGGCTTTTCACATTCTGTTTGACAGCCTCATAGCGCTCACCACCGGGGATACGTGCACGCAACCACTTGGGTTTTGGGTCGTTGCTGACGCCTTCATCGGAAACATTGCGGCTTTGCTTAACGCCGTCTTTAATAGCAGAAAAGCCATGTTCACTGCGGAACTTGGCGCCACTGGCCACACGGGGCTGGGTGTTTGCGGTCATGGATGCGGTCATGGATGCGGAGCTCTCGTTCTGTACAAAAGACTTTGATTCAATCCTTAACAATAAAGCCGGCGCGCGCCAGATACAAGGACAGTAGGGATAAACACGGGCACGGTACTGACGCTCAACATCTGCGCTACCAAAACAAACCGGCCGCGCAGATGGTTGGCGTTCTCAGCGAACGGCGGCGTCCAGAGCCTGGGCGACATCGGCAATTATGTCGTCAATGTGCTCGATACCAATCGACAGGCGCACCAGATCTTCGCTGACACCCGCAGATTTGAGTTCGTTTGGGTTTAGCTGGCGGTGAGTGGTGGTTGCCGGGTGGCAGGCCAGGGATTTGGCGTCGCCAATGTTGACCAGGCGCAGCACCATGTCCAGCGCGTCGATGAAACGCGCGCCGGCGTCTCGGCCGCCTTTAATGCCGAAGCTGAGAATACCGGAGGCCTTGCCGCCGCAGATTTTTTTGCAGGTTGCATGGAATGGACTGTTGGCCAGGCCGGCGTAGTTAACCCATTCTATAGACGGGTGATCCTGCAGGAACTGAGCAATTTTCTGGGCGTTTTCGCAGTGGCGTTCCATCCGCAGAGCGGCGGTTTCGATGCCCTGCATAATCAGAAACGCGTTAAACGGCGACAGCGCGGCGCCCGTGTTGCGCAGTGGAATCACGCGGCAGCGGCCAATAAACGCCGCTGCTCCCAAGGCCTCGGTGTATACCACGCCGTGATACGACGGATCTGGTTCGCTCAGCATTGGGAACTTGTCGGCGTTGGCTTTCCAGTCAAATTTGCCAGAATCCACCACAACGCCGGCAACGGTGGTGCCATGGCCACCCAGGTACTTAGTCAGCGAGTGAACCACGATGTCTGCACCGTGTTCGATAGGGCGGCATAGAAAAGGCGTGCCAACCGTATTATCCACGATCAGTGGCAAGCCGTGTTTGTGCGCTATTTCAGCCCAGCGCTGAATGTCTACAACGTTGCCGGCCGGGTTGCCGATGGACTCACAAAACAGGGCACGAGTATTTTCATCAATGGCGTTCTCTACGCCGTCAAAGTCATCGTGGGTGAGCATTTTGCAGGTAATGCCCTGGTTCGGCAGGCTGTGGGCAAACAAATTGTAGGTGCCGCCGTAAAGCTGGCTGGTGCTAATAATGTTATTGCCCACGGTACAGATGGTTTGCAGGGCATAGGTGATGGCAGACATGCCCGAGGCAACTGCCAGTGCGCCAATGCCGCCTTCCAGCTGCGCCATGCGCTCTTCCAATACAGCGTTGGTGGGGTTCATAATTCGAGTGTAAATATTGCCCTGCACTTTCAGATCGAACAGGTCAGCGCCGTGCTGAGTGTCATCAAAAGTATAAGAGGCGGTTTGATAAATTGGCGTGGTTGCCGCTCTGGTGGTGGGGTCGCTTTTGAACCCGGCGTGCAACGCTATGGTTTCCCGTTTCATAACGGCTTATTCCTTTTTGATTACAGAAAATGGACTGCCTTGTATTATGCCACAGTCACAACGGGTTAAAAGAGCCGCTTTCCGAATTAGAAAGTCTAAGCTAATGCGCGATCAGTCGTCCCAGCGCGCGGGGTCATAAGAGAACACCGGCAGTGACCACCGCCAGCGAATGGCCGACATGCGCAGGGCCAGGCCAACGCTGAACGCCGCCAGCAAACTGATGTCGTCGTGCACGTGTTTGTGTTGCAGATAGAGATAGAGCAGGGCCACAACCAACGACACACTGGCGTAAAGCTCGTAGCGCAAAACCTGAGGCGTCCGGTTGCAAAGAATGTCCCGCAGTATGCCGCCAAAAATACCGGTGACCAGGCCCGCCATAACCACAACCGGGATCTCGTAATCCAGCTTCAGAGCCACCTCGCAGCCGATAATGGTGAAGGCGATCAGGCCCAGTGAGTCCAGAACCAGAAACAGCTGACGCAGGCGCCGCATGTAGCGGGCGACCACCATGGTAAACAAACCGGCGCTGACGGTGATGTAGATGTAGCCGGGATGCTGGGTCCAGTTAATCGGGTAGTTGCCCAGTAGCATGTCTCGCATCGTACCGCCCCCCAGTGCCGTAACGAAGGCAATCAGCGCCACGCCAAACATATCCATGTTGCGCCGGCCCGCGGCAAGCGCGCCAGACATGGCTTCGGCAGTGATGGCAATTAAATAAATCGAGATGAGCACACACACTTCCTATGCTGCAGGGTGCGCTATTATACAAGCGCTGGCATGGCGACAGGAAATAGCGGACAGAGTTCAAACCTGTCCCCTATTTGAACTCGGCCCCCGGCTTGTGAAAAGGCTGGCCGATGGGGAAGAGGGTGTCGTAGACCCAAGTATAAACGAAGGCGTACACCAGATAAAAAGCTATAAAGCCAAGATCTATTATCAGGGCTTCCATCAGGTTTACATTCAATATGCGAGACACAATCGGTAGGAGTGCAACCATCAGCCCCAACTCAAAACCAACGGCGTGAACAACTCTTTGCTTGATGGTTTTTTTCGGCGTGCCGGTGTACTTCAGCAGGGCGCGATCAAACAGCAGGTTGTAAACGCAGTTCCAAGCGGTAGCGATGGTGGCACCAACAGCGCCTAGCAAGCCAAAGTCCTTCATGGAGTGGCCCAACACGAGAGTACCAAAGCTGATAACGACAATCAGACCAATCACTTCAAAACTGACCGCTTGGCGAATACGGTCTGATGTGGTGCGCATCAACAAAACTCCGTTGCGGCGGGCCGTCCCGAATGCTGTGTCCCCCAGTAAGCGAGGTTGCCTTCGTGACGTTTGCAAAAAGAAGAGTGTACCTGCAAGTCTCCCGCAAATAAAAAAAGACCTACAGCGTTCACTGTAAGTCTTTAAAATCTGGTAGCAAGGACTGGAATCGAACCAGTGACCCCAGCATTATGAGTGCTGTGCTCTAACCAACTGAGCTACCTTGCCAGCTCGCCATCAACGATGGAAACGGCGCATAGAATAAGTTCCGCTGTCGAATGTGTCAAGGGTTAGGCGTTAGATCTTTCGAGAAAACTCGAGGATACGATCTTTAAACGACTTTTTAAGGTAGCGGGTGTGAATGGATTTTTATGTTTTTTGCTGAAGCTGTGTGTGCCTAACATTTGGGTGGGTATGGACAGCGCGACCTCGACAGAGGTCTTGTCTTAGCAAAAGTGCTGTGGTTGTATACAGTATGACTGAGCTCACCAAAACCTCCGAAGTCCGAGCTGGAGACAAACACGCCAACGTGCTGTGCCGTCAGGCCGCGGCTGTTAACCGTGTGCGGAATTTTGTGAATGAACTCAGTCATCGCAGCATTCGGGAGAGAAGACCGCCTCTGTCGGTCTTCGATTTTCATCCTTATACCAAGAAGGTAGAAACTTCTTTCCAAAAAGCCGGTTAGGCGTTTGGTGGGGGATGATGTCAATCTGTGTTGTGCGATCAAACATCCTGACCATTTTCTCCTGAAGATATGAATATGAAAAATACTGTCGTACTTATTTCACTGGGCGGTACCATCGCCAGTCTTCCGGGCCGTTCAGGTCGGGCGATTGCGGGCGCTCTTTCGGGCAAAGAACTGATGGACAGTTTGCAGATCAAAAGCGACGGTCCGGTTGAAGTGATCACCCTTTGCCAGAAGCCCAGCAATGCCATCACCACGGACGACCTGCTGCAGCTCAGAGCGCTGTGTCTTAAGTTGTCCCAGCGTAGCAATGTGGCCGGGTTGGTTGTGTCTCAAGGCACGGATACCCTCGAGGATACCGCCTATTTCCTCGACACAAGCCTGGCGCTTGCAGATACGGCTCTTGTGGTCACCGGCGCTCAGCGAGCGCCCTACGCTGTGGGCTCGGATGCCGGCCCCAATCTTCGCGATGCGCTTAAGATAGCGAACGCACCGCAGGCACGGGGCGCTGGCGCATTAGTGGTGTTCAATGAAGAAGTTCATGCGGCAAGCTCTGTGCGTAAACTCAGCAGCTATCAGCTTAACGGCTTTGGTTCACCGGGCATCGGGCCTGTGGGGTTTGTCGATGGCGATGAGGTCAGGCTCACCAAGCGGGTGCAGCGCCTGAGCGCCATTGCGCCGGGCGAGCAACTGCCGCGGGTGGATATTCTTCCGGTGGCGATTGGCGCATCGCCGGCCCTGCTTGAAGCGGCGGTGGCAAGCGGCGCCCAGGGGCTGGTGCTAGACGCTGTCGGCCGTGGACATGTTCCGCCGAACTGGATGAAACCGCTTGGCGTTCTGAGATCTACGGGCGTCCCTGTGGCGGTGGTGTCGTCTACCCAATGGGGCGGCCTCGCAGAGGTTTATGAGTACCGGGGGTCACTGGCTGAGCAGGTCTCGCTAGGCGTGCTCAAGGCCAGCCACCTTAATGCCCGAAAAGCCCGGCTTCGACTTATGTGCGCTTTGTCGTGCAATATGCCAATCGATCAGTCCCTATTTTTCTGACAGTTTGACTGCCAAGTATAGCGATTTTTTCGTCGATTTTACCCCTGCATAGAGAAAACTCTACCCATGAAAACACGCCGGTCAACGTCGGGCACTGCAAAAGTCGATCACGCTCCTGTTAAGGACGCATCTGAGTTGAAGGGTACCAGTCATCACGTGATCTACCGAGCCGTCAGCGATGCAGTGATCGAACATCGACTCAAGCCTGGTGCGCGTTTGCGTGAGGATGCCCTGGCAGAGGTATTCGGCATCAGCCGGACTGGCATTCGCAAGGTGCTGCAGCGGCTGGCTCTAGAACAGTTGGTTACATTAACGCCGGGCAAGGGCGCAACGGTGGCGCGACCCTCAGCCGAGGAAGCACGGGAAATTTTCGATGCGCGGCGGATTATCGAGTGTGCTCTGATGGCCCGCCTTGCTGTCAATATTACCACGGCACAGGTCAGTGAACTGCGCGCTATGGCGTGGCACGAGCAGCAGACTTTGCAAGGCAATGAGCAGAGCGCGGCGATCAAGATATCTGCGGCTTTTCACGGGCGCCTAGCCGAGCTGGCGGGCAATCAGGCGCTGGTGCAGTTTGTTGCTCAACTATGCTCGCGTTCTTCATTGATTCTTGCAGTGTACGGCCGTTCGGGTGATCTGGGTTGTGATTGTAATGACCATCACCGACTGGTCGATCTGCTTGAGACCGGAGACAGTGACGCTGCCGCGGCGTTCATGCAAAAGCACCTACACGCGATCGAAAATTCGCTGGCTATTCAGGAAACCGACGGTGAAACGCCAAATCTGCGTGACGTGTTTGCAGTCTATTAGGGAGGCTTTGAACAAGTCTTTGGCGACAGTAAGATCCGCTGCTGGCTTGCAACGATGTGTGCAAACCCACCCCTCCTTGCTGGGGCTGATTTTCGCCACTCTAGTTGCCCGATGATACAAAACACGACGGATGTTGCCCTTGTTTCGCTCGTTTGTATCATTTTTGCATCATTTTGGTTCAAAAAACGGGGACTAAAGCTGGACGTTTGAGTCAGCATGAGTCATTCAAAAGAAGTCTACCG